>Ga0115002_10000348_pt1 | contig 66597 bp, 53 predicted proteins | sample ArcticOcean_MG_C_8_FD_89576 | JGI IMG/M metagenome (GOLD analysis project Ga0115002, IMG submission 89576) | Marine microbial communities from western Arctic Ocean - ArcticOcean_MG_CB11_86 | ecosystem: Environmental > Aquatic > Marine > Oceanic | place: Arctic Ocean: Canada Basin | collected... | reverse complement strand
GGTCGGTCAGGTAGGAGAGCAGAAGTCGGCGGTATGCATCGATGTCGAGTTTGGCACCCGGGGTCAGGGGCAGGGTATCCATCAGTTGAACCGGATCGTGTGCAGCGTCGATGCCGACGCGATGTAGCAAGGAGGTTGCTAGGCCCAGTGCGGAATCCCAAGGCTGGCAGGGGTACCAGCAGATTGAGAGTTGTTCATCCTCCGCTTTGCGAGCCTTCAGCCAATGCGCGGCGAGTGTGGATTTGCCGATGCCGGCGATGCCGTGCACCAACATGCAGGGCGCGGTCGAAGAGAACCAGTCGTCGAGCACCTCAATCTCGGCGACGCGGCCGTGGACCTCGCGGGTATCGGGCGGTTCGGTATGGTAGGTCGCGTGTGCGCCCGAACCCAATTTGAGTCGCCCCGGTGCAGGTCGGCCCTCCTCATCGCCGGACCGGATCAGACCGAAGCGGATGTCGCCGAAGGTCAACACGCCCTCGTGTTGGGCGTGCATCAGCACTTGTAGAAGACTCAAATCGGCTGAGATTCGATGGCTGGCCCGGTCGGCCGGCACCTCCAACAATTGGCCCGATTCATCACGGATGAGCACCTGGGTTTGCCCGAGGTCCCGCTGCCGGTTGCGCGCCTCCTCCTGGCCGGCTTTGGTGAGTTGCCATGTCTTCTGCCGGCGAGATTCGCCACGGACTGTTCGAGTGTGCTCACTGACCCATTGATTGCGCAGCATCGTGCGCATTGAACGGCTCACGTTTGGGGGGTGAAGCGCACAGGCCTCCGCGATTCCTGGTCGGGTGACTGCGGCGCTGACCATGTACAAATCGGCCTGACTCTCCTGCTCAAGTAAATGCAGTAGAAGGCGGTCCTCGACCGCGATGTGAACCCGCAGGTCTGCGCCCGGCATCGGACCTCCCTCCGCCTCCATCCTGTTGAACTTCTCGCCATCGAGGGCCCTCGTGGGCCCGCTCGTACGTGATGCAAGAAGACCGGAACCCCTTATTCGGATGAATGCAGCCGGGTCCATGCGCTCAACATCTTTCAGCCCAGCCCGTGCCATCCTGCTCGGCCTCCTGATGGTGACGAGCACCCTGATGCTGGGCACGGCATCTGCCATCGATACCGATGGTGATGGTGTCGATGATTCGGCGGATGACTGCCCCGTTGCAGAGGGCACGAGCACGGTCGACCGCGTCGGCTGCCCAGACCGAGATGGAGACGGAACCAGCGACATCAACGATCGCTGGACAATCAGCACACCGGGTTTTGCACAGGACAATCATCAGGGTAGCAGCGAGGACCTCAATGCGGTCGCCTACAGCCCGGATGCCAGCGAATACGTCACCGGTGACGGCGATGGTTGGGTGCGTATTTTCAACTCGACGACCAACCAGAATCTTCGATCCGTGCAGATCAGTGGAACCAACGTCAACGATGTCGATTGGTCCGGTGATGGATTGTGGATTGGCGTGGCCCGTGATGATGACTCGGTCAGCATTTACCACGCCAGCAACTTCAGCCATTCGCACGCCGTCTCGACAGATGTCGGCGGCGGCGACAAGACCCATGAGATGGCATTCAACCACGACGGTAGCCGCTTCGCTGCTGTGGTCGGTCGGTCGGGCAGCGGCGGAACCGATGGCGAAGTCTTCGTCTTCCACACCTCCAACGGAACAGCGATCACGACGCTCACACCCGGTTCCGAAGATGAATTCTATTCACTCGACTGGTCCCCCGACGGCAACCGTCTGGCGGTCGGTGGACCGAGCCATGTGTGGACCTACAACACCGGTGGATGGAGCATCAATCGCACCATCAACCCCAACCGAGGCACGCACAATGGCATCGCTTACTCGCCCGATGGCAACAGCATCGCCACCTGTGAGGGATATGAATCCAACAGCGCCCGGGCACGGATGTACAACGCGAGCACGGGCTCACAAATCTGGTCCTACACCAGCACGTCCACCTGCAATGCCGTCGCTTGGTCTCCCGACGGCGCACTGGTCAGCATGGGCTTCTCCTATTACCAAGGGGACGGTGCCAGCTTGCGCATCTTTGACGCCGCGACCGGCGGTCTGATCGACACCGTGCACGGTCCTCGACCCGGTGGATGTACGAGCAGCGGCTGGGGCAATAACTGCGGCCAGGTGCTCGCTGCAGATTGGCATCCGAATGGAATGAACATCCTGACCGGACACGGTCGCAATGACGAGGGCATCTACATTTGGGGCATGGACCCAGACATCGATGGCGACGGCTGGATGAATCACGAAGACGCCTTCCCCGAGGATGGCACACAGTGGGAGGATAGCGATGGTGACGGCTATGGCGACAATCTCGACGGCACCGAGGGCGACGCATGTCCGAACGTGGCAGGAGGTTCCAACATCGATGTATACGGATGTCCCGACGACGATGGAGATGGATATTCCAACGATGGGGATGCATTCCCCAACGACCCCTACCAGTGGGCGGATGCCGACGGCGATGGCTACCCTGCCAACACCGCGGACAACCGCGACCCGAATCCCTACGGAGGGGTCGACCACTTCGATGAAAACCCGACCCAGTGGGACGATTACGATCTCGATGGCTATGGTGACAACTATGCCAATGTATCCTGGAATGCAATCCGGCCGGCCGAATGGCCGGGCCAATTGCTCGCGATGACCCCGCTTCAAGTGGCTGACATCGACACTTTCCCACTCGACCCGGAGCAATGGAACGACACCGATGGTGACTGGTTTGGCGATGAACCGTTCACGACCCGATCCGATGGCTGCCCATTGATTTACGGAAATTCGATTTGGGACCGAATCGGCTGTCCGGATCAGGATGGAGACGGTTACTCTGACCCGGGCAACTCCTGGCCGGGTGAGGGCCTTGCAAGCCCCGATGGCGATGCGGATGCATTCGTCGACAATCCCTCTCAGTGGCACGATTCAGATGGCGATGGATACGGCGACAACAAGTCGGGTACCTTCGGCGATGAATGCACAGGTCAGGCCGGTACCAGCACGATGGCCATCCAATGGAATCAAGAGACCGAGTCCTACATCGACATCACTTGGTACGGTTGTCAGGACAACGATGAGGATGGTTATGCGAACAGCGGCGAAGCCTTCCCCAACGACCCGACCCAGCATGTCGACACCGACGGCGATGGCTACGACCGAAACAGCGCCATCTCATCGTGTGGAGATGATCCCGAGGGCAACAACCCAGACCTCTTCCCACTCGATGGCACCCAGTGCGATGACCGCGATGAGGATGGCTACGGCGACAATCCGAGTGGCCCCAATGGTGATTGGTTCCCCGATGACCCGACCCAATGGCACGACAGTGATGGCGATGGATTCGGCGACAATCTGGACGGGACCAATGGTGACATCTGTCCCTTCCTCTACGGCTCGACCAACACCGCCGATGCGCGCGGTTGCCCGGACAGTGACAATGACGGCGTGCCCGACCCACAGGATGCATTCCCCAACGACCCCTTCCAAGATTCGGACACCGATGGCGATGGATTTGGCGATTCGGCCTTCAGCACAGATGCCGATGACTGCATCGATGTGCCCGGTACCTCGACGATGGGCACAATCTACGGCTGCCCCGACACGGATGGAGATGGTTGGGCGGATTCGATCGATGCCTTCCCTGACGATGGTGTTCAGTGGGAGGATGCTGACGGCGATGGCTGCGGTGACAACTACACCTACGTGCTCGAATTGGTCGATGACCCCGAAAACGAGGGGCTGATGATCGAGCTGCGGGTCCAGAGCGGCGACGCATTCCCAGAGGAAGCATCCCAGTGTTCGGACCAGGATGGAGATGGCTATGGCGACAATGAGACCGGTCGCAATCCGGACCCCTTCCCGCTGCGCCAGAGCCAATTCAAGGACGTCGATCAGGATGGTTACGGCGACAACGGCACCTTGGGCGCCTATGAGCCCGACCTCTGCCGTGGTGAGCAGGGCTTCTCCTATGAAGATCGATTCGGCTGCCCGGATTCCGATGAGGATGGTTGGTCAGACCAGGCCGACTCCTGCAAATATGACCCGGATATCCACCTGATCGGTCAGCCTTGCAAAATCACGGCACCCGAATCTGACGACCCCGAAAAGGCTGGAAACAGCTTCGCTTCCGGCACCATGATGGCCATCATGGGCGGTGTGATCGCATTCATGCTCGCGCTCATCTTCGTGGCGCTGATCGCCAAGCAGATGGGGGCGCGAAAGCGCCTCGCAGAGATTCGTGTCTATCAAGCGCAGGATCTCGCCTTTTCCGAGGAAGAGGACGATCGCAGACAGAAGTGGATTGACCATTATCTCGCGGCGGGAGACATCGAGAAGGCGGAGGAACTCGGCTATGTTGACAAGGCTGAATGGCAGGTTCACATGGAGGAGACCGCGGCTGAGACTGCGTCCTTGCCCGACCTCGGAGATCTCCTCGATTAAGCGGCGAGATCATCGTCGAATCGATTGAACGGTAACGCGTCGAAGGCGACGATGTCAGCCGCGTTCAGTGCCCGGTTGTGGGCGAGGACTTCGGCGATGGAAACCCAATCCGGCGTCGAGCCATCGATCCAGTCGTAGCGATGCCCCGGAATGAGACGCCAATCGGAGGGCAGCGTCTCCAAAATCTGCCTCGCCCTACCCAAGCTCTTCCACTGGGCGGCGGGGTCGCTTCCAGGCAGGTCGACACGGCCACTTCTCATGGTGAAAAGGAGGTCTCCCGCCACGTAGACACCATGGCCGTGAAAGGTCACGTGACCGGGGGCATGGCCGGGTGAATGCGTGATGGCCAGGGCCAGATTTCCAGCGCGCCATGTACAGGTCTCGTCCGGCGGTTGATCCCACACGTGGGTGAAATCTGTGCGCCGGAAAATGATCCGCCCGAGCAGGCTTGGTGAGACGGATTCCACATGACCCCATACCTCGATGTCGGGGTGGGCTTTTCGAATGGCTTTCACACCGGATGTGTGGTCCCGGTGGGTGTGTGTGAGGAGGATGTGGGTCGGGCTGAGATCGGCGTCGGCAAGGGCGTTCAACCAAGCGCGGCCATCGGCGGGATCCACGATCGCGACCACGCCATTCTCGCGGTCGATGAAGGCGGTGTTCATATTGTCCCAGCCACCCAACTGGACGACCCATATCTCGATGCCATCGGCGCCGGCCGAAATGGCGAATTCACCGGTGGACAGGGCCATGGCACTCCATTCATTCCTGGTCAATCAAGGGTTCGGCGTTGAATTGGCACCCCTTTAGGGGGGCCAATGGATTCAAACAGGAGTCCGGGGCTGTCCAAACCGGAGCGGAGCGCATGCTAGACGGTGTGAGGTCAGGAACGGCAACCCTCGTGGGTCTGCTCGTCCTCATGACCCTCGCACCCCTCGCCATGGCCGAGCCAGCCCAGAATGGGCTTGAGCTTCTGGTGGAAATCGATGCACCGGAGCACGGTGAGATTTTCAGCGATGCCGAGGACATCTCGGTGACCTTGCGGGTCAAGAATCACGCTACAGAAGCACGACAACTGACCTACAACCCGGCCTGTCCTTACGACCTCAGCCTGACGAACGGTGCCTGGGAGTTGGACATCGATGAGACGCGTACATGCCCCGATCAGAGTCGAGCGATGACCATCCAACCCGGCCAGACCCGAATTCTCTCGACCATGACCTGGGATTGGTCCGACGCGCCCAGTGGACCGATTACCCTCGAGTTCGAGCAACCGGATGCCGGCCTGTCCGCCTCGGATGTCGTGATGTTCCACCGCACGGTCGTGATACCGGCCAATCTGCAACTTCAAGCCGTATTGGCCGAGACGGTCGGAGAGCAACCCGGTCACAGCAGTGAGATGCCGGCGATGGTGCTCCTCTCCTTGGCCAACACTGGGGAATCGACGATTGACCTGCCCTTCGATTCCTTCTGCCGCGTTGCGGCGACCGACCTCGCCTGCGGCGAAGGCAGCCTGGCGCCCGCCACCAGCCGAGCCCTCGGTTGGGCGGTGTGGGAACTCGATTCCTCAATCGAAGGCGAACAGGCCCACACATTCACCCTGACCGCCGTCGAAGGGGCCGCCGCCACCGTCTCCACCTCATTCACGCGCACCAGCACGTCGGACAGCAGCGCACTGATTCCCGCTGCGATGATCGATGCGGATCTGAACTGGCGATTCCTCGTCACAAACTCGGACGACGTGCCCGCGAAGATGCTCTTCGGGGATGCCTGTCTGGTCCAGATGCACATCGTTGCGCCGACCGGCGAAATCGTCTACGACACCCGAACCGAGAGCGATTGTCCCGAAATTGGAACAGAGATCAGACTCGATCCCCAAGAGACGTTCACCTTGGCCGGTGATGCGTGGGATGGATTGGATGAGAACGGCTGTGAGATTGAAGATGGTCTCCACCTGATGGTTCTGAACCAACCCGACCACCGATTGATCGCCAGCCAGGCATTTGAGCACACGAATAGCGGAACCGACCCCGCGTGCCGCGCTGCCAACGGGGACATCTCCGACATTCGCTTCGCCGTCGAGGACCTTCAGGTGCTCGATGCGGATGGTGCATCCGAACGCATCTCACTCCACATGGGCCTTGCGAATCTCGGCAGTGATTCGGTCGAGGTCTACTGGCCGACCGACTGTGCGCTGGAATTCACCCTCGGGCGCATCGGCGAATCTCCCCTCCGCACCTGGACCGATGATTGCGAGGGTGGCGGTGGACAGATGATGGACATCCCATCGATGGCTTCCCACGATTGGCCAACCTTTGAGATTCCATTCATCACAGATGGCGAGCCCGTCGCCAATGGCACCTACCTGCTGTCGATTCGCACAACCTCCATTCCCGCGTTCACCGCTCAGGCGGCCCACACCTACGATGGTCCCCACACCGCGGCACCCGAGACACCGGTGGAAGAGGTTGAGCCGGAGGTTGAAGTCGTCGAGGAAATCATTGAAATCGATTCCACCGAGATTCTCTCCGGCGACTGGTATCACGTGACCGAAGCCCATCAGGGCTGTTGGATTCTCATCGATTCCAGTGGGCATGAGCGAAGTCTGGTCGCCCACATGCAAAACGGCCGCTGGATGCCATCACCGGGCCTTTCCGGCACCTATCTCACCGAGGAGAGTCCCGCGTCGGGCGACTGTGCCAAGTGGTCCGGATTCGTCATCCTCGAAACCTTGGATGAGACCGAGACCGCCCCAGCGAGCGTGGTCGTCGAAGCGCCCATCGTACCCGTTCAAACGCCTGTTGAGGGCGTCTTGCAATACACGCCCACCGCCGCGGCTGTGGTCGCCTCCACCTCGATCTCCGTACTGGTGTTGATGTACGTCGGCAACACGGAGTGGATTCGGATTCCCGCCCTCCAATTCGGGCTCGGTCTGGTCGGCATGGTCCGCCGGCGCCGTGAGCACGATGGCGAATATCAGCGCGGTCGAATCATGGGATATTTGACCGCCAATCCGGGTGTGCACTTCCGCGCACTGCTCGGTGCGCTCGAGATGAGCAATGGCCAACTGACGCACCACCTCAAGCATCTCCAGGGTGAGGAGCGAATCTGGCGCCGAAAGGACGGGCGACTCGTTCGGTTCTATCCCGCTTCGATTCAGGCGACCCAGAACGAGGACGAACTCCCCGTGCCTCTGCTGACACCGGACCCCAACAGCCTGCAGGGCAAGATTCTGCGGCTGCTCGACGCGACCGAGAACGACATCATCAACCTCAGCCAGAAGGAGCTCAGCGTCCGACTTGAGGCAAGCCAGCAGTTGATCAGCCACCACCTCCGTACGCTGGAGAAATTTGGCCTGGTCGAGCGCGAAAAGGTCGGCATGCGATACCGTTACCAATTGACCCGGGAGGCAATCTTCCTGGTCAACAGCACCGAATTCAGTGTCGAGACCGATTGAGTCCCGCCTTCGGCGGACCCTTCAAGTGACGCCTTCAGTTGGCGATAGCGTGCACCTCCGGTGCACGCACGCACGAGGTATCGGTCATGGTGGAGTACGACCCTGCAGCCATCGAGACCCGTTGGCAGGCGGCCTGGGCAGAGGCAAAGGCCTTCGATAGCGAGGTCGATTCGACCCGTCCGAAATTCTACTGCCTCGAGATGTTCCCCTATCCCAGCGGCCAGATGCACATGGGTCACGTCCGCAATTACAGCATCGGCGACAGCATGGCGCGCTTCCGCCGCCTGTCCGGATACAACGTCCTCTATCCAATGGGTTACGACTCGTTTGGCATGCCCGCAGAGAACGCGGCTAAGAAGATTGGAGGGCACCCTCACGATGTCACCTGGTCCAATATCGAGAGCATCCGAAGTGACCTGCAACAGATGGGATTCTCCTATGACTGGCGCCGGGAACTCGCGACGAGTGATTCGACGTATTACCGCTGGAATCAATGGATCTTCCTCAAATTCCACGAGATGGGTCTGGTCGAACGCCGCACGGCCCCGGTCAACTGGTGTGATACATGCGATACCGTGCTGGCCAATGAGCAGGTCAAGAACAACCGTTGCTGGCGCTGCGCAGACGAGGTTCGTCAGAAGGACATGGCTCAATGGTTCCTCAAAATGACCGCCTATGCAGACGAATTGTTGGACGAGCTGGAGGTCATTGAATTTCCAGAGAATGTCAAAGCGATGCAACGCAATTGGATCGGTCGTTCACACGGGGCTGAGATTCGATTTCCAATCGTCGATTCCGATCAGGTCATCGAAGCCTTCACGACCCGTTCAGACACGATCTTTGGCGTCACCTTCCTGACCCTTGCACCCGAACACCCGCTGTGCAACGCTCTTGTGAAGGGCACCGAACATGAGGCGGCCTTCAGCGAATTGGCCCTTGAATGCGCTCGGATGAGTGAATTCGACCGCATCAACATGCTGCGCGAGAAGAAAGGGGTCTTCCTTGGACGCCACGCGAGCAATCCTCTGACCGGCGATAAGATTCCAATCTATGCAGGAAATTTCGTCGTCGCCTCTTACGGCACGGGCGCGGTGATGGCCGTGCCGGCCCACGACCAACGGGATTTCGAGTTCGCCGCGGTTCACGGACTGGATGTCAAGGAGGTTCTCATCCCGAAGCAGGATCACCAATCGGCCCCAATCACCGAGGCCTTCACCGGCGAGGGGTGGATGGTCAATTCCGGCAACACCGGATTCGATGGTCTCTACGGTGAAGATGCCCGAGCCGCGGTAATCACCGCACTGGAAGCTGCGGGCATGGGCGAGGGAACGATTCAGTATCGCCTGAAGGATTGGTTGCTATCACGACAACGATTCTGGGGCACACCGATTCCTTTCGTCCACTGCAAAGCCTGCGGGGTCATGCCCGTGCCCGAGGCGGACCTGCCGATTGCGCTCCCCCTCGATGTCACCTTCACCGAAGGACAGTCGGGCAATCCGCTGGCTTCCCACGAGGGATTCGTGAACACCAGTTGCCCGGGTTGTGGTGGGGCTGCAAAGCGTGAGACGGACACCATGGATACGTTCTACGATTCGAGTTGGTATTTCCTGCGCTTCTGTGACGCGATGAACGGTGAGGCTCCGTTTGACAAAGCGATCGTGGATTACTGGATGGAGGGTGGAGTCGACCTCTACATCGGTGGCATCGAACACGCTGTCATGCACCTGCTCTATGCACGATTCTTCACCAAGGCACTTCGAGATGCGGGCTTGAACGATGTCGGTGAGCCCTTCTCACGCCTGGTTTGCCAAGGCATGGTGAATGCACCGACGCCCTATTGTGCGGATTGCAATGTCGAGTACCACGTCGACCACACTGGCTCGGATTGCCCAACCTGCGGGGTCGCATTGACCTCGAGATCGGCCAAGATGAGCAAGAGTCTCGGCAATACGGTCAGCCCCGAGGTCATGATCGAGAAGTTCGGGGCGGACACCGTCCGACTGTTCATTCTCTTTGCCGCCAATCCCGAGGCCGGCATGGATTGGTCGGGCACGGCGATCGAATCCAATTTCCGGCAGATGAAGGGAATTCATGCCGCTTTCTCCACGCCAGCCGGTGATGGCAAGATGGATGACTGGCTGCTTGCGCGGATGCGGGTCAATCGAGAGAATTGGCATGGCTCGATGATGGATGTCAGCCTTCGAGAAGGGGTCATGGCGAGCCACTTCGACATGCTGTCCGACTGGCAATGGGCACAGCGGCGTGGAGGGGTTAATGACGCCACGAAAGAGGCATTCATGACCGCATGGGCCCCGATGATTTACCCCGCAACACCCCACCTTGCCGAAGAGTGGTGGGCTGCTCTGGGTCATCGTGAGATGCTTGCCCAAACGACGGTCGATACCCTCACTCCGTTGGCGGAAGATGCCCTCACTCTCGCTGCGGAGGCCTACCTGCGCGGTGTCATCGATCGGGCGCGGAACGTCAAGGATCTCGCCCTTCGACATGCGGATGGTCCGTTGCAAGCCGTCGTCATCCAGACCGCGCAAGCGTGGAAGCAGGACCTCGCAACACGTGCGGTTGGAATGCACGGTGAGGATTTCGATTTCAAACAGGGTGGCAATAAATTCCTCCAGACTCAGCAGGTCTTCCAAGACGAGGCACTGCGAGGAGACGTGATGCAGGTATGGCGAAATCTTGTCGTCGGACACAAGAAGCGGCGCGGACGCATCCACACCTATGGGGATGGGGAGCGCGCACTGATCGACAGCGGCTTTGACGAGGCTGCATATCTCACCAAGAACGCGGTATTCATATCCCACGTACTCGACATTGAATCCGTCGAAATTTATCGGGCTGGCGAGGGCGAGGATGTGGCGGGCAAGGCCCGGTCCAGCATGCCGCTCGAGCCGGGCGTCGCCTGGTGGTGAGACGATGACAGACGTCTTGTTCGACGGGCATTGTCCGAGTTGCAGCCGTTGGGCATCATGGATATTGAAGCGGGATCGGCGCAAGGTGTTCGAATTGATTCCTCAAGCATCCGATGCAGGGGCCGCCATTCTGGTCGATCTTCCCCCGCACCTCTTGGAGGTCGACTCACTCTTTGTCAGGGATGGCAGTGGCTGGCATACCCGCTCTTCAGCGGTCTGTCGGATCCTGTGGGGATTGGGCATCCACTGGCGGATTTCAGGCCTGATTCTCTTTATCGTGCCACGCCCGATCCGCAATTTCGGTTACGATTTCATCGCTCGTAGAAGACACCGGTCCGCGCCCACGGATTCATGAACCTCCGACGAGTGGACAGGTTTAGTGAGTTCAGAGAAGGATCCTACCAAGGGTTCCGCTCCCTCCGATTCCAACGCACCGAAGAAGGGTGCGCCCGATCCGCGCCGACGAAAGCGACGTGGGCGCCGCGGCCGGGGGAAGGGGAGCGGTACAGGCGACGACAAGCCCCACCAGAAGGGCCCCGACACACCTCGACGCCAGAGTGCGAAGGGCGGCAAGAGCCAATCCATCTCGGATGAAGAAACGGTTCGGATGGCGAACGAACGCTTCGACCGCAACCCGCCGGCGATGGGACTGCCCGAAGAGATGGACCCACCACCGCAGAAGGTGAAGATCGATTGGAAGCTCTCGCCCGTGCCTGTCAATATCGAACGCGAGGTGCACGACATCGTCTGTCGACCCGGGGAATTCGGTTTCCTCCCCGACGACCGTGTCGATGAGATCGCCGCCCAGATCGGAGATCGTCCAATCACGTTGGAGCAGGCCCTCAGTCTGCGGGCAGCCCTCAATCAGGAGAAGGCGGTGTTCAGCCACGGTCGCTTGCAGAGACGCGCCCAAGAGATGCTGAGAAAATACGAGGGGGGCGAGAGTGTGGTCTCCCTGTCCAAACGCTATGATTTCCCACCCGTCAACCTGTTCCGTGCGATTTTGACAGCGCGAAACTGGTCGAAGAATCGGATCAAGGAAACGCTGCGTGAGCCAGACCGAAAACTCGACGCGCGCGACCTCGCCGAGTTCCGCAAAGCCGAGGCGGCCGATCGTGTGACCCATGTCAATCAATCTGAGACCCACCATGCAGCCGACCTCTTCGAGAAGGTATTGTGCGACCACTTCGAAGCCAATGGGGTTCGATTCCGCACCCAGACGGAATTGCTGAAGGAACAGGTGGCGACCGAGGGTCGACCGATTCGCACACCCGACCTCCTGATGCTCGATCATGTCGAGATCAACGGTGTGCCTGTGGCGTGGATCGATGCCAAGCACTTCTACGGTGCCAACCTCTCATTCCAGCGCAAGAAGACGCAAAAACAGGTCAATCGATACGCCGAGGAATGGGGCCATGGCGCCATCATTTACCGCCATGGATTCTGTGCGGGCCTGAAGTTGAAGGGGGCGGTGTTGCTCGATGCGAGCCACATCGATCTTTCCGAATTGATTCAGCACAACAAGCGGCTCAATCAGGAACGGGTCAACGGAGATTGAGCGCGTCCGAAGCAATGTTGGCCGCGGCGGCTCCAAGCCCTCGCGCGCGCAGACTTTCGACGACGGATGCCTTCCATTCTCCGTCCGAATCCAGCGTCGTTGGCACGACGACCACGCTCTCTCCAAGCATGCACAATCGCACGGATAGACTGCCATCCGCATGTCCAGCACCGGCCAGTGCACTGCCACAGAGGTGGAGGAGGGCGAGCCGGTCCGCATCTGCGAGCAATCCACTCGTCTCTGCGAATTGGGCTGATTTTTCGAGCAATTCACCCCACCGAGCCGCTTCCCAGCGACCCTCTCGCAAACCGAACAAGGCCTTCTCACCGGCTGCTCGGATGGCCAATTTCCACTCACCATCGTCGATGTATCTGGATGTGTGTTGACTCGCTGTCAGTCTCCAACCCAGAACGACGGGGATGTCGGCATGCCAGGACAGGACTGCGCCGGGACCACCGAGGTCTCCTGCCAGTTGAGGACAGCCAGGTTCGAGTCGAAGCTCGACTCCACCGACGTGTAGTGCAGCGACGTCCCCAAGGCCACCCGAAAGGCGACGTTCCACCCGATGGGCGATGTGAATCGAACGGGCTCGGGCCAATTCCGCTTCGACACCAAGGGCACGCTGCATGGCCAATGCGGTTGAGATCGCGCCGGCGGCGGACAAGCCGAATCCCTGTGATACGGGCAGGTCTGATGTGTGAATCAGGCTCCAATCAAGGGCTTTGACGCGAGGTTCGAAGTCCGAGAGTTCATCGAGAACCGTTTCGAATAGCGCATGGCCCGGTGCATCACCCTCGATCGACAATTGACCTGTGCCTTCGACGGCGGATGCCTCGACTTTGACGCCTCTGTCCAAACAGAATCCCGCGCCCCGACTCCCCTGTTCGAGAAGCGCCTCGGCATCATCCTGCACGCTGAAGATCAACGTTAGATGGCCGCCGACCTGGGCGCTGCTCCGCATCATCATCTCCCCTGAGAGGGCACTCGGGCCTTGAGCCGTCCGCTGTCTCACAGTGCTTCGTCGAGGAGCTCGGTGAGGCCTGAGAAGCGGGTTGCAAGGGCTGTGCACGCTTCCGCGAAGGCGGTGCGGGCCGTCATCGACCCATCGGTGTCGAAGCTGAACAGATATTCGCCGGGCACGTCTTCGAGGGTGACGGCATCCGAGAAGTCATCGATGCGCGCCGTGCCGGCTCCGACGTGGTGCAGTTCGCGGGCCAAGGTCTCGACCTTGAGCACATCATCGAGCTTCTTGTTCTTGAAATCCTTCGAGGTGATCGTCAGGTCCAGGTCCCACAGGGCCTTGGCCTTCTGTGGGCGGGCGATCGTCGCGATGCGACGGGCGCTGAACGAGACACCGGAGACCGGGTTCCACTTGGCGTGGTCTCCGCCAACACCGAGCACGGCATAGGCGTAGAATTCGAGGTACTGACCCGTGTACAGCTTGGTGATTGGAATCGCGTGATAGGCTTCCGGAATCTGCAACTTGTCCTCACCGAGGACATTGAGATCTCCAGCGGTCACCAGTCGACCCTCGGCCGTGCCGCGGGCACTGCAGTGGTAGATGATCTGGCTGGCTGGGCTGCCCCACTCCTCGCGCGGAAGGCCCTCGTTGGCGGGGTCTTCCTCAAGGAAGCAGAACTCTTCGTGATAGGTGGGGATGGGCACCATCGCCAAACGGTGGGCGATGACCTCGTCGGGCAGGGCGCCGATGGACTCGTAGGTCTCGCCGGTCTGGCTGTCCGTCACGGTACCGAGTTCGAAGCGAACCTTATGGATCGCCATCTTCGGCACGTCGGTCATCATGGTACGGCGCAGTGCGTTGACGAATGCACGGTCGGTCTCCTTGAGGAGTACCTTTACGTGATCATCACGCTCTTCAACAACTTCAATCTTGACCATTTTTTCAACCTCCATAAATCAGACGCGGCGACCTCTTCGGCCACCCTTCTTCTTCGTGCCATCGTGGGGGACCGGGGTCACATCCTCGATGCGCGTGATGGTCATGCCCGCACGCGTGAGCGCACGGATTGCTGCCTGAGCACCGGGACCGGTGTTGGCCGACTTGTTGCCGCCCACACCGCGATACTTGACGATGACCTGAGTGAATTCCTTCTCGCGGAGCATATCCGCGATGCGTTCGGCAGCGCGGGTTGCGGCGAATTGACCGCCCGCATCGCTGCCCTTCTTGGTGACCTGACCGCCGCTGACCTTGGCGATGGTCTCCGCACCGGTGAGATCCGTGGCGGTGAGTAGCACGTTGTTGTACGAGCTGTAGATGTGGAGCACGGCCTTGTGGGACATCACTCATCACCTCCAGCGACGACGACGGTGTCCTCGGCTGCGGGGGCTGTCTTCGCACCCTCTTCGACGCCGGCGACGAATTCGGGGCTCGGGCCTTCGCCCTCGCCGTACTCCGCCGTTGCGCGGATGGTCTCGATCTCGACGCGGATGGGGTGGTTGCCATCCAGCAAGGGAGAGGTGCTGTGGTAGGTGAGGCTGTGTTCATCATCGCGTGTGATGATGTAACCGGGCACGTTCATCTTCTGGTCACCCAGTGCGATGTGGCCATGCACGACCAGCTGGCGAGCCTGACGCATCGAAGCGGCCAGTCCGCGATAGTAGACCTGACTCTGCAGGCGTCGGCTCAGAACGTGCTCGACACTGATCTGCAGAATGTCGTCGAGGCTTGCACCATCACCGAGCAGGCCACGGCGGTAGAGAGATTCGACCAGGTCGTCCTTCTCACGGGAGAAGTGGCCCTGGGTCGTGTCGGCTCGGCCGATCAGCTTCATCGCATTCTGTCGCCATCGGCGCAGCTTGGACTTGGCCTTCCAGATTTCCTTCATGCCGCCGACCTGTTTCAGGCCGAACTGCTCTTTGAGTGCGTGCTCTTCCTCGATGCGTCCCTTCTTCCAGGGGTGCGCCGGGGTGTCGTAGCGGGGTCTTGCAAACTTTGGATGTCCCATTCATGTCACCTCCAATCTCACTTCTTGCGCTGCACGCCGAGCGTCAGGCCACTTCGTCCATTGGAACGGGTTCGCTGACCGCGGACACGGCGGCGGCCAGCGTGGCGGATGCCGCGGTAGGCCTTGGTCGCGCGCAAGCGTGCGATGTCGTCGTCCTGAGTCATGGTCACGTCCATCGAGAACAGGTGAAGTTCGTCACCGGTCTCAAGGTCTCGCTGACGGTTGAGCATCCACAAGGGAACCGCTGTCGGGTAGGCTTCGATCGCGTCGCGGATGCTGTCCTGCTCCTTGTCGGTCAGGTGACCGGCCAGCTTCGTCTTGTCGACACCTGCAATCTCGCAGATGGCCATCGCGGTGCGAACACCGACTCCTTTCACACTGTTCAAGGCCATCCCGATTCGGGTGAGGCCGTCCACGTCGCTGTCTGCAAGCCGGATGATGTAGTTGAAATCATCACCGAGCTCGGACTCGTCAATCTTTGCCATTCTTGGGTCCTCCCCTGTTCACCGGTCGCCCAGTGGCCTCGTGTGAGGCGTCTCGCCGACTCGACTCCCCTATATGAACGGCACGATGCCGTCCCGATTGCCCCATAGGGGCAGGTCAGAGGTCTTCTCTGCAAATCAGGTGGATGCCCTCGATGTTGGCGATGAAGCCGGCCGGGCCTGCCGCATCTTCACGCTTGAGCGAACGGTCGAGTGCGGATTGCAACTTCGGCTGGATTTCAGGCGGTAGACTGCAGCGTAATTTGAGGGATCCGAGCTCAGCGGTCAGCGCCGCCTTGGTCAACGCCTCGACCTCGTCCAAATCCACGGCGGGCGCCATCGCGAGAATCTCCCCTCCGATGCGGATGAATGCCGACAGGGTCGGCTCTGCAACGATCGGGTGCTCACTCAACAGCACGGGCCGGCGCCCATCGATGACCGCCCAACCCGATTCGCCGGTCGGCGCCGCATTCGCTCGCCATGATTCGGCCAGGCCACTGGCGATCAAACTCGGGTCGACCACGGTCAAGTGCACACCCGGTTCGGCCTCCATTGTGCCGATGACCGAGGTCGCCTGGACGCCTGAGATCGTCTCCAGTTCACCGTCTCGTGATAGGCGGAGTAAACGGGCGGGATTCTCGTCGGCGATCGGCCCGACCCACAGGGAGAGGCGGTCGATTCGACCCCGGCCCTGTGTCATCCATTGCCAGGTGGAGGCTGCCGTTGGCCAAAGACCGGCGACAATGGCATCCACCTCTTCTCTCTGCCCATCCGAAAGGCGGGGAGACAGGTCGAGGATGAGCGCGGGTTCGGTTGCAAGATGCGGTGCCCAAGCGGCGAGCAGGACATCCAAGCGCGGCTCCATCTCATCCAAGGTGTGCCGTTGGGCATCGGCGGGCCTTGCCGGGTCGATGTGGAGCAGGGCGATCGGTGGTGCGGCGCCCAGGCTTTGACGATGGACCTCAAGAATCTCGGCTGCGGCGGTGCCATCGCCCCACAGGACGCGACTGGATGTCCCCCAGGCCGCCTCGGCCCAATCGCCTGCTGCGCAGAGATTGACTGCGGCGAGCGGCGCGACCGCACCCGACAGTTCGACGCCGAGTCCGGGGCGGCCGAGCGTAGCGCACAGGGCGGCGAGTTGTGTGGCCGAACCACAGGCCGGATCGAGCAGGATGCCAGGGGGCAAATCGCACCCTGCGAGAAGGCGGGAACGGGCGAGGGCGACATTCCAAGGGGTGGCCAATCGACGCATCTCGGCTGTCGCATGCAGGGCGGGTCCGCTCTTCTCTGCGGAAGCGGGCGCCTCGGATTCAGCGAATGCACGGGTGCGCTCATCGACCGTCATGGCGACGGGGCGGATGGCTGACATATTGGCGAGCAAGACGCTCTCGGGCAAGTCCCTTTCGCTCAGACGAGCAGCTGTTCCAGTTCCAATTCAAAGAGCAACCAGCGGTCCTGAATCACATGCCCATCACGGTCCGCATAGGCAAGGTCAGGTGGCAGAAGCACGCGGTGGGTCGTGCCGGACAACGTCAGGGATTCCTCCATGTTGGCATCGAGACCGACCAGTCCCCAACCGAAGCCCTCGATGTAGCACACCCAAGGCACAGGCGTGCTGCACATCGGGTCCTCGCCCGCCGTCGCCGGCAAGAGGCCACTGTCGAGTTGGTCCCCTGTGTCCGCATCCCAGACGGTATAAGCCACGTTCAGTCGTTCATTGCGGGCATGTCGATCCTTTTCCGTGCCATCTGAATACGCATCGACATCGAGTGAAATCGAAGCTGAAGGGAGAGATACATGTGAGAGCGTGATGGTGAATAGCGCCTCGGAAAGACCCGCCTCCAAACGCAGTGGAATGACCACCGCATCGCCGGCGGCGATCTCCAAGAGCAAGCCCTGACCCTGACCATCGAGACTGACCGCTGCATGGTCCACCTTGATGGAGAGTGGAAGTGGAGAGACGTCATCGACGTTGTGAATGGCAAGGTGGGCATAATCCCCCGGCCCTTGGTGCTCCCAGGTGCAGACTACATCCCCGGGCAACCAGAAAATGTCGTCCTGGGCTGCGAGATCGCTCGGCCAAGGCCAATCCCCGTCCCGGGCTTCGCAGCCCTCGAACAACAGGGTCGCCTCCCAGGTCCATCGGCCATCGACTTGGATGTCCTCCTCAGCCACCGAAGCGAAGGCGCCGTCGAATTGGTCGAGGAAGGTGAATGCGCCGAGGCCGACCCAGATGATCGACAACAAGAGCAGGGCGATGGTGCCGAAACTGGCGATGATCGCCATACGTGGCACAGCCATCTCATTCAGCCCGATGGGGACGACAGGATGCTCTTCCGCCTCCGGTCGATCCGAGATCCAAGATCCGCTCACGAATTCCTGTCCAACGCCGCCCTGCATGAACATTCGCCCGCCCCTCAAGGGGCGGAAATCAGTCCTTGGCCAGTTGAAGGTCGTATCGAGTCCCCAACCAAGCGACGATTCCGAGCTCGGTTCCAAGCGCGGTGAGCATCAGCAGCAGCATGGTCGGTTCGAGTACTCCATCCTTCACGATGAGCAGCCAGACGGCCAAGGTGAGCGCGAGGTCGAATGCGCCGACGATGCGCATGCCACGCCGCAACTGGAGAATGCCACCAACCCATGTCACCAGGCTGAGAGAGATCAATGCGACGACGATCCAACCCGACCACCCGGCGACGAACAACACACCCACAGGCAACAGAATATGGGCATTCCACAACCATGCTGTGGTCCATTTCGGCATCTTCAGAATAATCGTGATCAGGTGGGCGACGACCATCGTCACACCGACCCCGAGGACGATTGCCGCTAGGAATTCACCCGCATCGGGGGAACGCGTCCAAGCGAGGAATGCGAGTCCCGAACCGAGCAGGACGTGGACCGACATCGCGGCACCCGCGGGCTGCTTCCAGTCAAACGAACGGCGCAAGCAAAGCAATCCGGCGATCAATCCTGCAGGGCCTGTCGAGATCAGCATGACCATGAGGGCAAAACCACCGCGACCCGCGGCACCTCGATGATCAGGCATCTCCCGCTTGCGACGGAATCCCTCGATCCATTCCCATACACAGACCAGGAATAGGAGCACTCCTTCATGGAATAACCACGGCAGTGTCCACTCCATCATATCGATCGATGAATCCAACGGGTCGACCGTGAATGGGAACGGCGTCGCATTGACGAATAGACTGCCCATCACACGCACCATCACCAAGGTGAGAACGACCCACTCCGCCGCACTCGGCACGCGCCATGCAAGGTCATCGCGACCGAACAAAGAGAGGATGGCGATCCCGATGAGGGCGAAGCAGAGCACCATCAGGTCGAGTTGGGCGAATTTCGAACCACCCGGCCCGAAATGTCCGATCAGATAGATCAGTCCGAGCCCGCCCATGGTCAATGCAAACGGCATCTCAATCCCCATCACATCGGGCAGGCGGAGGTGGTGCACCTTGGCGCGTTGGCGTGAGACATAGCTGAGGGTCAAGGCGAATAGGCTGACCAGAAGCAGCAGACCCGGATTCAGGCTGGCATTCATCCACGCCATCCAACAAGCGGCAAAGGTCGTCACAGCGATGAAGGCCATCACGATGACCGGACGATGATGGATATCTCCGATCAACAGGTCGAGTTGTTCATCACCTTGCGGCCCGGCCTTTCGACGGCGCTTTCGTTGCTTGTCGATGAGGGCGATCATCTCTGGGTCGGCCATCTCCAACTCACCGGTCGACACCGATTGTGAAACCGCCTTGATCAACGCCCCGCTGGGGTCCGCCGCCGCTCGAGCAGCGATCTCCTCATCGGGAAAGTGGTAGATGTGGCCGGCCTTGACGTCAGCCGGCGGCAAATTCGACAGGTCCCCCGAGGCGAGCGCCTCGGCGAGCAACTGACGCTGGTGGATGCGGGAGAGGCGAGCCTCGCGCTTCCCCACCTGTTTGAGTTCCATTCTCAACTCGCCTTGGGCGGACAGATAGATGGCGGTGGCAACGAATAGGCCCATCGCGACCACAACCTCAGCCTGAGCCATCTCTTGGTGTGAGGTGGCCCAGATCTGCAGACTGAGGAGCAGAACGACGGCGACCGCCGGCGGCAAGAGCTTCTCGAGTTGGCTCGCGAGTGGGAGATAGATCGCCAACAATGCCATCGACATCAGCAGCATGATCCAACCGGTATCCATGCGCGTGAGAGGTTCAGGGTCGATCAGCGGGAAGGGCAGATGACGGTCCAGACCGAACAAGCAAATTTGCACGGTGAGCAGGCCCATCGTGAGACTGAGCATCTGAGAGGAAGGCCCGGATTCACCGCGCGTCAAGAGAATCGTCACCGATGCTGCGGTCAACATAATCATCCAGACTGCATCCAGTCCACCGTTCCACTGGAATACGGCGAAGGCGATGGCCAGACAGATCAGAATGAGACGCGGATTTCCCTGATGGCGCCCTTGGGCTTCTGCCGCGACGTGGACCGCCACCAAGGGCAGGATACTCGCCACGGCGATCCAGCCGATGTCGTTGCGAGGTTCGAGAATCATCAGCCAAACAGCGAGACCTGAAATCAGACCGAGATTCCATAATTTCATCAAGCCTGAGTCACGCAGCCGAGCGGACAATTCGCTGGCACCGATCAACTTGCCCGCCAGATTCACCCCGGTGTCTCCGAGCCGCATGTTCACCGGGTACTGGAGCATCGCAGCGAGGCCGAGATACACGGCGATGAATGCGGGGTCGAGCACGACAAGGTCCCAGCCGCTGACATCGAAATTCCGCGCCTGAGACAAATTCTCGATGCTGGATGTCCAAAATCGATGTGCGAACATCCAGGCCCATGGTGCCAGCACGGTGACGCCTGCAATCGAGGGGGAGTCGCGCCGCAGCGCAAGCCAAGCGGTCGAGAAGTGGACGAGGATCAGCGCGGAGAGCAGGAGCAATCCACCGTCGCCCCCAGACTCCAAGGCCTCGGCTGGAATCATGATCGTGAGCAGGAGGATGAGCACGAGACTGCCAATCCACAACACCCGGTCCGTCACATTGGATTGATGGCGCAGCAAGATGCCGATCGTCACGACTGCGGCGAGCGCAGCGAAAATCTCGTAACCAGACAACGGTGCACTGATCAATGTCTCAAAGCCGACCAAGATGACGACGAGGAAGGGCAGGGCACCGAGGAGGGGTTTGAGCACCTCCATCGGCTCGACCCCTCGCACGACCAGATAGGAGCCACCGTAGACACCGAGCAAAGTCATCAGAATACCCAGCGCATACCCAGTCTCATCTCGTCCACTCGCCAAAAGCAGCATCGCACCGATCATCCCAAGCCCGACCGATACCCCCCATAGACCAGGTTTTCCGAGACCGGTGACGGAGATGCCCTTGCTGAACCAATTTTCTGAACGGGCGAATTGCGCCGCCATCGCACCATTGATGCAGGCCACGGACAATGCGAGCAAGAAGAGGGGCATCGGGTCGACCAAGGGCAGAATCTTGAGTGCACCGATCTCGAGCGGAGAGGATTGGATGGCGTGTAATCCAATCCACATGTGGCTGGCGGCGATGCCAAGTGAGGCGAGGTTGCCACTGCGCCGGTGCAAGGCGAGCCCATGCAAAAGCAGGGTGGCGATGAGAATCAGTACGGCGACACCCAATTCGCCGCCGACCGAACCCGCCGCCGAAGCGATGGCCAACGAGACCAATGTGGCCTGGGCCATGATGGCGTCGTGGCCATGCCGATAGCCGACGGCGATATTGACGCCGACCAGACCGATGAGGGCGAGGCCGAGTTGCGGCGTGTCGATCCAGTTCCAATGATGGGCATCGAGGGCCAATCCATAGAGGAGTTTCATCGAGATGATGACCCAGGTGACGCCGAGCAGGTGCATGCCTTGGTCGGGCACCCAACGCTCACCGAGAATGAATCCAAGCGTCGCAAGGCCGATCAGGCCAGCGGTGGCAGCCATCGGTGGCAAGGCGGTGGCGACCAGCCACCCGATCAGGCTGTAGACGATGATCATCGCCACCATCAGCGCCCAGTGCAGGCGCCGTTCGCCCTCGACAGCGATCTCAGTGACGGTGTCCATCTCCGGGGTCATGTAGACCGTTCCATCGCGCAAGATATCTCCTGGGCGAGGCCCGGCGTCCTTCTCGAAGGGGTCGAAGACATCGCCAATTGCGACATCCTCAATCTCGTTCACTTCAACCTCAGGGGCTTCGCCCGCGGTGGCGTCGGTGGGGGATGCCCCCGGCAGCGCCGGGCGCTTGGCGTCGGCCAGCCCATCGGTGGAAATGAACGCATCCAGAGAGATGCCTCCACCCATTTTGAAGGTCCGATTATCGATGATTCGGTCCTTCTCGGGAAGGGGCTGTTCGCCTTCCTCCTCGCCCGCCATGGCCCGAAGCAGGCCCGATGCAGCATAAGACTCGCCCCGCCGTGTCGTCGATGAAATACGTCTGAATCATGCCTCAATCTGGCCAGAGGTTCAACCGCGTTCTTCCGAAATGCACTATAACGAGCAGCGTAGCGCGCCGCATCATGGCCCTCTCGGTCATCGGCTGCGCGGGCGCGCGAGGACCTCTCGGTCTGGAATCCCATGGACTTTCTCCCGCGGGAGATGTCCACTGGAATCTGGAATGGCAGACCTTGCAGGAGGCTGCTCTGCGCCGAAATGAAGGAGTTCTGACCGCCCACGGCGTGTTGATCGCCGAAACCGGCGAGCGCACCGGCCGGTCCCCCAATGACAAATTCATCGTCCGTGAGGGCGCATCCGCCGACGATATCTGGTGGGGCGGGGTCAACGTGCCGACCACACCCGAAATTTTCACCAATCTGAAAGCGAAGGTGTGCGATTACCTCTCCGCCTGTGATGAGTTGTACGTGCAGGACCTGCACTGCGGCGCAGACCCCGACGAACGTCTCGCCGTCCGCGTCTGTACCGAGAATGCCTGGCACGCTGCATTTGCGCGCAACATGTTCCTGCGCCCGAACACAGACGAACTCGAGGCTCACATTCCCGAGTTCACCATTCTACACGCGCCGAACTTCGAGGCCGATCCCGCCGTCGACGGCACCCATTCCAGAGTATTCGTCATGATTTCCTTCGAGGAGCGCACCGTGATCATCGGTGGCACCCGCTACGCGGGTGAAATCAAGAAGTCGATCTTCTCGATCATGAATCACCTTCTACCCGGCCGTGGCCACCTGCCGATGCACTGCTCCTCCAATACCACCGGTGAGAACACGGCGGTATTCTTCGGGCTCTCGGGCACGGGCAAGACCACGCTCTCTGCAGACCCACTGCGGGCGTTGGTCGGGGATGATGAGCACGGCTGGTCGGCAAAGGGCATCTTCAATTTCGAAGGCGGTTGCTATGCCAAACTCATCGACCTCTCAGAGGAGGAGGAACCGGCGATTTTCGCGACGACCCGCATGCCGGGATCAATTCTGGAGAATGTCGTGCTCGATGCGGATGGTGTGCCGGATTTCACCGATGATTCGTTGACGGCGAATACCCGCGGCTCCTATCCCATTGAATACATCGATAATCGAACCGAAGATTCGATGGCGGGTCACCCACAAAATGTGGTATTCCTCACCTGTGATGCCTTCGGTGTACTGCCGCCGATCAGTCGGCTGACAGCCGAACAGGCGGCCTTCCACTTCATCTCAGGATACACGGCGAAGGTGGCGGGTACCGAGGTCGGTGTGAAGGAGCCACAAGCGACCTTCTCGGCCTGCTTCGGCGCACCGTTCATGCCCCGACACCCCAGTGTTTACGCAGACCTACTCGCGACCAAGATGGAGGAACATGGCACCCATTGCTGGCTTCTCAACACCGGTTGGGTCGCGGGTGGATATGGCCAGAGCAAGCGCATTCGCATCAAGTGGACGCGCGCGCTGCTGAATGCCGCACTCGAAGGGCGATTGAACGATGTTCAATTCATCATGGACCCCCGCTTCCGCTTCGACATTCCCCAATCCTGTGAAAATGTGCCCTCGGAGATCCTCAACCCTCGCAAAACCTGGGATGATCCTGCTGCCTATGATGAAGCGGCGGACAATCTTGCCCGCATGTTCCTCGCCAACTTTGAACAATTCGAGGCGGGCACCAGACCAGCCGTGCTCGATGCTGCACCCCAACCCCTCGAATGAAGGAATTATGGCTGCAAAGCCTTAGACGAGGTTCGCGGTGGGCCGCGTGATGGAGGTCACGGCGACTGCGCTCTTCCCCACCCTATTCCAATCGGGCGGGCGCGTAACCGGGCTGACGATGCCGAAAGAGGAACCGGTTTGGGTTCTTCTCAACAAACAGAATCCACAGGGGTTGGCCGCCCAACTTGAAGCCCTATTGCAAGGTCTGGGTTCCAATCGTCGTGGTCTGCACGCCTCGGTCACCATCGATGAGAGCGCCGGGGTGGTTCACATCGTCGATGGAACGAAAATTGGACCCGGTGTCCACATCGAAGGGCCGGCATATATTGCGGGTGAAGTGAGACACGCGGCCTTCGTGCGCAGCCATTCATGGATCTGCAGGGGTGCCGTGGTCGGCCATTGCTCAGAGGTCAAGCACAGCCTGCTCCTGCCCGGAGCCAAAGCGCCGCATTTCAACTACGTCGGGGATTCAATTCTTGGGCGTGGCGTCAATCTCGGGGCTGGATGCAAACTCTCCAATCTGCGAAACGATGGTCGCAACATTCGAATCCAGTCTTTGTCCGTGGATACAGGCCTGCGAAAGTTCGGTGCGATTCTCGGCGAAGGGGTGCAGATCGGCTGCAATGCGGTGTGCAATCCGGGCACGGTGCTCGGGCCGGATTGCAACGTCTGGCCGAACGTCAACGTCAGCGGAGCACATCCTGCAGAATCTGTACTGCGGGGGTGAGTTGAATCTCGGTGACACGTCTGCATGGAACGGATGGCATCCGAGGTCGATTCGCCACCTTCGATGGCAGCGATGAAGCCGCGTTGCTCGCCCTGGTCGAGAAGCGGGTTCTCAGCGAACGTTCGATGCGCATCATTGGGGAATCCACCGGACTGCATCTGGTCGATGCGGTGGGAGAATCGCCTCTGGTCATCCTCGGTTGGGACCGACGCGATGCAAATCCGCCGCTCGTGGATGCCTTGGAGTCGGGACTGTTTGCCGCCGGTTGTCGCACGCTGCGCATCGGCGAGGTGCCGACCCCGGGTCTGCACCATGCCGTGCTGGCCAGCGCAGCCGATGCGGGTATGATGATCACAGCCAGTCACAATCCCGCCACCGATTCGGGCGCCAAATTATTCGATGCGGGAGGCTTCAAGTCGATGCCCGAGGTGGAGGATCGCATCTCGGCAATCGCTTGGGATTTGGTCGACGGAACGCTTGCTGCGCCCCAGGAGAACGGTGGTTCTGAGGCATCGATCGATGGGCTGAAGTTGTATCGAAGCTGCCTGAAGCAAAGGTTTGAGGTCTTCGAAAGCTCGTTTGGATTGAATTTCGAATCCACCGATTGGACCGACCTCATCCCCTCACAAGGTCTGTTGCTGGATTGTTCGGGAGGCGCCGCGACGGAATGGCTGGCCGACGGGTTGAGTCGACGCGGATTGGAGACCACCGAGGTCAGCAGTCGCTTGGACCCGATCAACGAGAACTGTGGGGCGGGGGGCCTTTCCCCCACCGATGTCTGGTCGATTTCTGAACTGCTGATGAATCCACAGACCCACCGCCTGTTGTGGACACTGGCTCAACGCCTCGAATCCAATGACGGCATGGCACCGTGGCAAGCTGGACAAATCGTCGCCGCTGCACTGGATGGAGATGGCGACCGCTGCCTGCTCATCGAGGCCACCGAGACCGGCCTTGCCGTGGTTGATGGCGATCGAATGTGCGATGAGATCATGCGCGCCTATCTCGGCAACGAATCCCAACCGTGGGCGATGGCTGCAAGTATCGAGAGTGATCTGGGATTGACCGCAGACCTTGCCCGGCTCGGTCAACACACCGCACACATCACCGCGGTCGGCGACCGATGGTTGTCCGCCGCCCTCGCGCCCGAGGGTGTTCTCAAAGGAACGGCCCTGCCCGCCTCCATCGGCACCGAAGATTCCGGCCATCTGGTCATGCCCGCTCCCTACCCTGGTCGAGCCGACCATTGGAGTTTGGTCGGAGACGGTGGTGCGACCCTTCTCGGCTGTCTGATGGCACGGGCGGCACTGCAGGACTCGGACGATGCCGGCCCATTCGCATCCGGATGGAAGAAACGGGTGTCAATTCAACCGAGCGAGCGGTCCCGATGGGACGGGTCCAATGCACTGGCCGACCTTGTGCAAACCGAGGCCGAGGCATGGTGTGGATTCGAATTGTCTCGCATCGACGTCACCGGAGAACCGGCCCTTCTCCTCCTCCAGGGCATGGACGAGGGACGGCCGGTCTCGATCGCGGTCCGCAATTCGGGTACCGAAGCAAAAACCGCAATCTCCATCCGCTTTTCCCGTGGTATCGAACGAGATGGTGCAGCCCTCGCAGAGACTCTGGTCACGGCCCTCGGGCCACACCTCACCCCTTGATCAGAGGATATATCGGGGCAGGTGACGGGCGACGGTCGCATGGCTGACCATGCCGATGAGTGCACCCTCGCCATCGACGACGGCGAGTTGGTTGAGATCGTGGGTGAGCATCAGGACCGTGGCCTTGAGCAGCGGTGTATTCTCCTTGACTGCCAGAGGTGGGAGGCTGACGCACTGCAGGGCGGGCACGGCTTCGGCCCAGGCGGTATCGCGATTGACCCGCTTGCGATCGACCATCTTCAGCAAGTCGACAGCGTGGACGCGACCCACAGGCACACGCTCGTCGTCGACCAGAAAGATGTGGTCCCATTCACGCTCGGTCATGACATGAATCACACGAGAGAGCGAGGCGGAGTCCCCGAGCATGCGAGGCTTGGACATGACCTCGCCGCAGCGAAGGTTTCGGGCATCATTCGAACGGGTTCCCCGCGCAACATTGCGCCGAACGCCAGCCGGCCCCTCAGACAGCACACCCAAGCCTCATTCCTCGAGCCGGGCCCCACTGCGTTCCCTATTTGAATCCATCAGTTCCCAGATTCCGGTAGCACTTTGCAGAATTATCGAGGGGTCCCCCCGATTTCTGGAAGTGACCTTGCCGTGAACGGTTGGCGGCAATCGCTAAGACGCACGGTTGCGGAAGCCCGGTTGAGTGCCATGCTACCAACCGAGATGCTCGCGAAACTCGACGCCATGGATGATTATGATCGTCAGCTCGCCTACGACCGATTCGGCCGGGACCATCGGATGAGTGCAGCCGAGGTCGAAGCCCAGTACAATGCATGGAAATCCGGGGCCTCTATGCCGAGTTCGTCCGGGGCAGCCCCATCACCACAGGCACAGGTTCCAGGGGGCACCTCGGCTTCTTACATTCAGGACGCTCACAAGTACCGCCCCGCCTACGACCCCAGCCAAGAGGGACGCAGTCGCCAATCCAAGATCGAACAAGCCGTGATCTGTCCCGCATGTGGATCGGCTCTCGGCATCCCCGCCAGCCGCCCGATCAAGGTGACCTGCCCGGGATGTCTGACCGAATCGACATTCACAGCCTGATGGTTCAACCCAGTCCAATGATTGAAAACGGACTCGCACCCCTCAGGGGGCGAAGGAGGGGTCTGGTCTGGTTCGTACTCTGGTCCTCACGGTCGACCGAGACAATGACCTCGGCGTCAAGGCGGGCATCCGCGGAAGCGTCGTCGGCCGGCGTCAAGTGCTGACTGCGGCCCTGCGTCTGGGCATCGCCGACCCCGAGGAGAGCGATACCAACGCGATTCTCGGCGCCTTGCATCAGCACGACCTCCTCGCCGAACAAGCCGAACCGAATGATGAGGTCGAAATCGCCATTCTCACCGGTGATGAGCGAGTCGGCATCAAATCCGATCGAATCATCGCCCAACAATTGGAGGATGTAATCGCAGGATTCCAGCCAGATCGTGGCATCCTCGTGACCGATGGCATGGAGGATGAATCCGTCCTGCCAATCCTCTCCAGTCGCCTGTCCATCGACCATGTCGAGAAGATCATCGTTCGCCAATCAAAGGGCATCGAGGGCACCTACTACTACATCGCCAAGGCGATCGAAGACCCTCGCTGGCGCGCCCGGCTCTTGGTGCCCATCGCCGTCATCATGATCATCCTCGGCCTCGGCATGATTCTGCCCAATGGTGGCGTGCTCATCGGCACAATGCCGCTTCTGGTCGGCATCTACCTCCTGTTCAAGGGACTGGGTGCGGAACAGCAACTGGAACGATTGGTTCGAGAGATGCGGGAATCGGCCGATGCTGCAATTCTATCCTCGCTCTTATGGTCGGTCACAGGCGTGGCCATACTGCTCGGCGTGGTCGAGGGGTACGACACCTTTGCAGACTTCGAAAAAATGAGTGAACGCCCCGAGGGAGGTGCGTTTCTCGTCGGTCTGATGGTGCTACAGAGCGCGATGACATGGATTGTTCTCGGTGCACTCGCCTTCACACTCTCACTGATGGTTTTGCGATGGCGCAAGGGCACATTCACCGGCCGTTCCATCCAAATCATCGCCTTCGGCATCGTGTTGTGGACGATGTCGACGGCTGCACTGACAGTTGCGATTCGCATCGTCAATGGAGTTGGCTACGAGTATGACGTCAATACGATCATCACCGATTGGGGACAGACCCTGCTCGCCCTGTTCATCTTCTGGGCCGTGCGAACGGCGGTCAGGTCCTGGGCGACCCGCCAAGATACAGGGCGCTATTGGGGCGTCTGACGACAGCATTCAGGGCGAGTTTTCTGAGGTTCCCGAGTTTTCTGAGGTTCCCGAGTTTTCTGAGGTTCCCGAGTTTTCTGAGGTTCCCGAGTTTTCTGAGGTTCCCGAGTTTTCTGAGGTTCCCGAGGTTCCCGAACCACCCGATTGTTCATCCCGGTGCTTGGCGCGCTGGCGGGCCCTGAGATACTTGAGCGGGTGGTCCATCCACTCGCGGCTGCACAATGAGGAGGAGACGTCGCCGCGGCTGACTGGGCAGCAGGCACTCATCTGCAACTTGGCGCAGCCGTGCGGGGTATACTCGTGCTGATAGACGTGGCCGATCTGGTAGCGAGTGGTGTCCTCGGAATAATCCGGCGCATTGACGAAGAAGGCATGGGCCTCATCCTCGGTCAGACCGATGACTCGTGAGATGCTCGCCAAGAACACCCGGCCGACGTGATTGACGTTGACCGAGGTGGCGAGTTGCTGGGTGATCTCCGCCATGCAGGGGGGCCAATCTGACTCATCTGCCGAAGTGAACGATACCTCGGTTGTCGCCTGATGCTGCAACAGTCCGATGATGCGGCCGATCTCATCTGCCATCGTCCCTGCGAAGGCCTCATCCATCCGTTCCATACGTTCACGGCATTCCGCGATGAGCGCATTTCGAATGCGCTCCTTGATCAGTCGGGACAGGCGCTGTTGGCTATTCTCACCCGAGGCCGGAGAGAGAATCACCCAGCCATCACGAACCGGCCGATTCGGCAGTCGCCAATAGGCACCCGAAATCTTGGGGCAGAGTTCCAGATAATCGACCAGGCGGACCTCCCAATTGCCCGCCGCCCCGAGGCGCACCCCACCCAGATAGGTCGAGGCGAGGCGTTGGAAGGAATCCGGATGCTCGACCGTGCCCCACAGATGGTCGGCCCGGCTCGATTCACCCTCCGCCCATCGACCGAGGAGTCTCTCATCAAACGAGGCGCATACCGTCACCATCGCGTAGAGAAAGGAGAGGCATTCCACCATCTGTCCATAGGGTGTGTGGATGTCGACACTCGTCGCCGCATCGATGTCCTTGTGAACGATCGATTCGACCAAACGTACCCGCGCTCGGGCGCGAACCTCCTCCAACCACTCGACTTCAACCAAAGCTTGGATGTCGACTCCATTTTCATCCATATGACCCCTGATCGCCGGCTTCGCCTGAGGAAGGAATGGATACCTCGCCAGCACGACGGGGTCCTCGATGGCGGGAGGGTTGAGCGGTGTTGGCATGGAGAATCAAGCGTGTGAACGAGGGTTCTTCAAGACTCTCCAACCCATGCGGTCTCTGTGGCGACCACGACCCGACCGGACCTGACCGCTGAGCTGGTCGCGTTACAGGACGAGATTCGCAGTGATTTCGGTTGGGATGTGAAGGATGATCTTGCCAGTGCCTTCGCCTTGAAGGATGCGTGGCCCCGCACAAAACGTCCACTCACCCTATTGCGAATTCAAGAGCGTCTGATGCTTGCCCCGATCACGGTTCTTGGTGCGGCGGTCGAGGTCGAAGACGTCTACAAGGCCTTGCAGGATGGCCATCATATCATCGCTGCGGATGGTGCGATCGGTGTACTGTCCGAACTTGAATCATTTTTCATCGCAGAGGCATGGTCGCGCATCATCTGTGTCGTCAGCGATGCGGATGGTGCGCCTGAACATCTGGATGAGGCGGCCCGTAGAGGCATTCCCTTCGTTCTCCATGCCCACGGGGACAATCGTCGGGCCTGGGGTCAATTCCTCAACAGACTCGAGGATGTCGACCTTCAACTCGTGCTCTCGCACCAGACGCCAAACCCTCTCGCCGGTATGATCAATCCCGGTGGATTCACCGATGGTGACCGAGCCGTCTGTCTCGCCCTGCACCTTGGCGTTGCACCCGATTCCATCCACTTGGCGGGCTTCAGAACGGACCGAATCGGGCGCTGGACCGGTGCGACCCACCCTGAACGTAAGGTGCGTAAACTCATCTGGATGGCCCGCATCCTCGACCGTGTGGGGGTGAAGATGTGAATCTCGTTCACGAGGCCATGCACCGCGAGAAGGAGGAGGATGATGGGAAGAAGAAACCCGGCAAGGCCATCCCAAAGGATGGCCGTGCACGAATGGTCGCCACCCTGCTGACCTGGTTGCTCCTCAATCTGATCTGGTTGTACGCTTCGGATGCCGTCGCCGTCAACGAGGTGCACGAGCACGGTGGCCAAATCAACCGAAATTACCTGTTGGATGTGCCGGACATGATGGGGATGGACCGGGAAACCCCCGTGGGCCTGACCTGTGATTATGCACCGAGGAATGCGAGTTCTCCTGTCGTCAACGTCGAGCTCAGTCACGTGTCTCCCGACGAGAGCATCGAAATTCTGTGGGAGGGCGAATCGACCGAAGCCTGTCCAGACATGTCCCTCTCATTGGAACCCGGGAAGCATTACTTCACGACCCGTGTGGTGATGGAAGACGGTCAAGCCGACATATACCCCTCCCGCAATCTGAGTGCCGAAATGGATCTCGGCATGCGACTGTGGCAACCGTTCCGGACCGAGGGATTCGTCGCTGCCAATGTCCTCGGTCTGGTGCTGGGAATCGTCGACCGAACGATCCGTCAGATGGCTCAGCGACGCAAGGATGCGCTGGTGCGCAACATGCCACTCCACACCCGACGCCAACAGGAGGAGTGGGAACAGATCGTCCAATCCGTCTCCGGCGGCGATGCGGTCGATGTCGAGGGCCTCGTCATGGGACCGACCGGGTCGGCCGATGAGAGCATGGAGGTTCAACGGCGCCGCATGCGAGAGCAATTCGCCGCGCAATCTAGCGAGGCCGACGGCGACATCGCCCCCTTCGAGGATGAGGATGCCATCGACTTCGAGGACGAGTTGGGCGAGGGCACGACCGAGGGCCTGACCGGGGCGGTCGAAGAGGACCGGAGCATTCGCACCGTCGGTGACCTATGGCGCCGATTGGGTGGCTCTTCCAATGAGAAGAAGAAAGGAAAGCGCTGATCAAATATCGATGAAATCGTCCAACGTGAATACCTTCACTCGATCATTCTTGAACAGAGAATCGACACTTTTCGCCAATTGGTCAACGCGCTGTCGGGTGTACATGTCGACCCCGTAATGCTCGATGACGTGCTGCATGACGCGGATGTATTTCCGCACAGCACCCTCACTGACGGTGAGGGCGAGATTGCCGCCACACAGATGAGATTCTCCACCCGTGAACGACATGCCACGCCGCATTCCGCCGCCGCCGCCACGGTTGGCATTCGGATCCTTGATGCATTTGCCCGCGAGCGGCCAACGGCGGTATGATTCGCCGCAGCGGACGCAGCGAATCTTTTGCCGGGTGAAGGCGACCAGATTGCCGCGCAGATCGGGCAGGAAGTGAGACTCCACGACCTGGCTCGCGACCTTGCGGACATCCACAGCTCGCAGGCGTTGACCGAGCAGAAGTTGTGCATTCATCTTGTCAATCATTGATTCAAGGGTCTTGTAGGAAGAATTGACCGGGCCGGCGTCAATCGAATCCGCATCGTGGGTGAAGCCGTAGCCCCGCATCGCACCGACGTTCTCAATCCGTCGCTCGACCACGTCCATCTGTGAGAAAATCTCCTTCGGGTGGGGTTGGGATTGCGTCGCTTCGTAGAATCCACGATGGTACCACCAGGCCGTGTCGACGTTGAGCGCCTCCTTGTCCAACTCGGTCGGTTTGAGGCGGGTCGTCAGAACCAGAGGTGCATCCATGCGACCGCCGCGATTGCTCGGCAGCATCAGGCGGCTGAAATTCAGTAAGCCGTCGAGAAGCAGAATCAACGCGTCTTCATCGCCATCACAATTTCTTCGTTTTGCCGCGTGGTACAGCGTATGTCCATGGCCGACACTGGCGTTTGACCAACCGATGATGCGGGTCAGCACACCGCCGGATGTGTGCGGTGCAAGCCCAATGCAGAGGTGACCGACGAGATCTGCGGCTGTCTCGACATTGTAGAAGGCCTCCATCTTGTAGAATCTGACCAATAATTCGTCGACGAATCGGCAGGTTCGGATGAAGAAATCCTCACCGTTCCGACTCGGGATGAAGTCCTGAGGATAGAGTTCGAGCAACTGATCCTCCCGCGTCAAAGGGGTGCCATCGATGTCGTGCCCATAGCCCAATTCGACCAGTCTTGCAGCAGGTGTACCGATGTCCTTCGGCCTGAAATGGGTGACGGGGACGTCGATCATGTCGAAGCGGATGGTGCCGGCCTTGAAGGTCGGCAAGGCGTGCTTGGCGCGCAAAATTCCCTTCTCCAACGGTTCTGGAAACCGTTCAAGCGAAGTCAATACTTTGACGCATTTGAATTTCTTCGGGATGCGGTCGAGGCCGAGTTTGATGCGTTTGGTCTCGAGCAATTCTGGAATGTTGATGGATTGGAAGGTTCCTTTCCGACGTTGCCCATTCTCGGGGCGTTCCTGCATCCCCTCGGTGCGGCCACCGCACTCTGTCGGGTCACCGGGGACCATGCGGTGATGACAAATGGTGTAGGGACTGCGTTGGCCACATCTGGTGCATTCTCTGACGCCGAGTTGGGCGCGGATGCTGCCTTTTTCTGCGGCGACGGTGATGAGGCGTTGCGGACCACCTTCGTTGCCGATCGGGAAGATGCAGTGGGGTTTGCCCTTCATCTCCCGAGGTGCGGCCTTCTCCGGTCGGCCCATGCGGCATCCGATGCGACAGGGTGCCGCGGCCAGCCAGCGCAGGCTGCTGCATTGACGGACCAACCACAGCGTCCCATCGACGGCGTGCTCATCGAGCAGGGCCTCCGCGGATTCGAGCGCATTGGCGTCGGCGGGCCCAACATCCTCAATCGACTCAGCGGCCTCAGATCCATCGGCTTCCGTGGCGGCGATCGTCGCCCCCTTCTGTCGTGCTGCGGTCTCCGCCTCGATGCGCAGAATGGCGCGCCGATGCTCGATGTCAGCGGTTCTTTCACGCTCCACGCCCACCGTGGTGAGGGCCTCGGCAATGCGGGCCAGACGGGCTTCAACATGGGCGGTCGCATCGACGCGAATCTTTGGCTGGACACCTTCGACATCGGCGTCGTCAACGGCGAGACCGAGACCTTCGAGCAGGGCCTGCCAGCCGTGTGTGATAATCAGGTCATCTCCCTCGTGGAGGTGGGAAATGCCAAGCACCATCAAGGCGGATTTCACCAATCCGTGCTCCTCGAGGGAGGTGCCTTGGGGCCATGCACCGAGAATGGGCGAGGGCAGGTCTTCGCGACCAGGCATCACCGGTGCAGGGGCCGTCTGAACGACAGCAGCACGGGCGCGGATCGGTGTTTTTCCTGTCGGCAGCGCCTCCGGGGTGTGGTCCACCGGAGTCCAACCTTTGACCGCGGCGGGAATCCTCAGCCACCACCGGTCAGGGTGTGGATGCAACTGAATACCATCATCGAGGTGGGCTGCCGTCTCAATGCGGGCTGCCTGCAAAGCCTCGATCAGACTCGGCACCCATTCGATCGGCAGGTCATGCCACCACAGGTTCCACGGGTTGGGAATCGCTGTCAAGAAGGTCTGTGAGAGTTCGACGACGACACTCCAATCGAGATTGAGGCGTCTCAACCAGCGGTGCCAGGCGCGCTGCCGGGTGAAATTCGAGAGCGGTTCACCTTCCCCATCGATTGAGCCCGTGGCCGGCACGCCCTCTGGCATTCGTCGCCGGGGTGCACCGAGAATCTCGGCAAACCGTGTCACCTGTTCCTCGGAATCCAATGCCTCGAGAAGCTCGCTCGCGAACCAATCTGGACCGTAACCAGCGGGGACGAGATGCTTGTTGTTCTCGACGAACTCACCATAGCCAATCATCAATTCTCCATTGTCCCAGATCGACAACACTTCGTCGTGGACGCGGAGCCACATCTCACTCGATTGAACGCGGCCGTATCGGCCATTCTTGAGCAGCACAGTGGGGCCTTCCAACTCTTCACAAGGGGTGATTGCACAGGCTTTTCCGGGCCGTTCGATCTTCATCTGGGTGCCGACTGCGAGGAAATCGCCCATCCCGTGCATGGAGGCGGGGTGCATGCCAGCAGCGGCCAGGCCCGAGGTTCGAGGCCGGCCATAGCGCAGCCGGAAACCACCCGGGGTATTCGGCTCTCCAAACACCGGCCGGCCGGCGATGATATCGTCCATGTAGCGATCGATCGTCTTGATTTGACGGCGTTTTTTCCCACCTCCCGGGCCATCCTCACCCCCATCATCCTTGCCTTTCGAGGCGAAGTGAGAGATGAATTCCCAACCGGGAATCTGCAGTCTCTCCGTGTGGCGTTGAATCTTGGGTGCCTTGAGACAAAGGCCTTCTCCGATGACCAGCATCACACCACCGCGGATGCGTCCACCCTCGATGTTTCGAACCTCTCTGTACCCCGAACACTCGATCGATTCGGTCTCCTCGCCGTTGACCATGATCGGACAGGCTCGCACGATCATGTCGATCTCCTCTGGAGAGGGCTTGTACTGCAGTCCACCTCGGTAGAGACCGAATTCTTCCTTGACCCGTTCCACCTCGGGGTCAGTGGGCTGATACTTGGAGAGTCCAAGGGCCCGACGAATCATGTCGGCGATGAGGACAGCGAGGGCTTGAGCGGTGCCGCCGGCGGCGCGAATCGGGCCACAGAAGTCGACCGAGACGAATCGGGACCCATCCAAATTGTTGAGCACCTGCACCCGACCGATGCCCTCGAGCGGCGCGACCAGCACCGCCTCGGTGAGCACGGCAAGGCCAACGCGCAAGCCTGTGTCGATGCTGCGCTGCACGTCCGAAGTGCGATCGTGCATGGCGTTGGCGACCTTGACCGCCATCTCGATGCTGCTCGTCTCGCGGTCCTTTTCGGCGAGCATGGTGCGGATGTCATCGGCGATCTCGATGCCATCCAAATACTCCTCGAGCAATTTTTCGGCCCGACCCGCAAGGTCGGATGCGCGGGGAATCTCGACCACGTCGCGCAGGTCAAATCCCTTGGACCGGGCTTCGCCCGCCACCTGGTAGACGGCCTCACACTGGACATCCAACGCCTCCTGATAGTGGGATAGTTCGGCTTGAAGGCGATCGGCATCGAACGGTGCGACCGGCCTCGTGATGCCTTCTTCCACCCAGTCATCCCCCCTTGCCTATGCGAACGTCGGCCATCGGGCACCGAGCGCCCAAAAGCATTGGGTGCCAATCGCAACACTTCCTATGGAAGTGAAGATGGGGCTGCGCTAGGTTCATGGAAGGCCGGCACAGCACCACCTGTGAGGAGTGGGCATGGCGGAGAGCACGGGTGCGCAAGAGGCGAAGGAACGTCTCATCGGAAAAATTCGAAAGCTGGCTTACCTGTGCACCGAAACCGAAGAGTTCACCCTCGCCTCCGGCCGCACGAGTCGCCATTTCTTCGACACCAAACCCGTCATGTGCGACCCTGAATCCGCGCACCTTCTCGGTGTGCTCATCCATGCCACAATGGAAGGGATTGACGGTGGGATCGATGTCGTCGGAGGACTCGAATTGGGGGCCGTGCCCTTGACGGGCATCGTCATCGCCAAGGCCCCGATTGGCAGCACATTGCGCGGCTTTGTCATGCGCAAGGAACCGAAAGGGCGCGGTGGTCGAAAGACCGGCAACCCCCCCGGCATCGAAGGCAGCACCATTCTCGCCGGTGACCGAGTGGTCATTCTCGAGGATGTCACGACCACCGGCGGCTCCGCACTCAAAGCCGTGGAGCGCCTCCAAGCCATCGGCTGCAACGTCGTCGCCTGCATCACCATCGTCGACCGCGAGGAAGGCGGCGTCGAGGCCTTCGCCGCGGCCGGCATTCCACTCATACCGCTGACGACACTTTCGGATTTTGCCTGAGAAGTCAATTTGAAGAAGCAGAGATGTCTCCGCGGGCCCATGAGCGAACAACTCCAGCACATGCTGATGCGAAATGCAATCGTCGTCAAGCAAGAAAAAGAGATGGCCAACATCTTGGTCGGATTTGATTCGGCAAACAAGTACAGCCTTCACGGAGAGAATGGCGAAGCACTCGGCTCAGCGATGGAGGAGGGCGGCGGATTCGGCGGTGCCATCCTGCGCCAGATGTTTGGCAACATGCGCTCTCTCACCCTGCACGTCTACGATGCACAGGGCCAGGAAATCGCCTCCGGAAAGAAACCATTCCGCTTCATGTTCCAGGAGATCACGGGCTCTGTCGGTGGTCAGGTGATGGGCCGGTCCCGACGCAGATTCAAGATGCTCAAGCGTCGATACACGATCGACGTCGGCGGCGTCGATACCTTCGAGATCAACAGCAGCATCTTCCAACTCGGCAGCCTCACCTTCGACGTCACCAAAGGCGGGGTTCATGTGGCGACAATCTCAAAGAAATGGAAGGGATTGCTGACCGAGATGTTCACCCAAGCGGACACGTTCTCGATTCAGTTCGTCGATGCGAATCTCACCTTGCAAGAGCGAGCGACCCTGTTCTTCACGCTGTTTCTCATCGATTACGATGTCTTTGAGCAGAAATCCGGCAGTTCCGCTGGCGTCGTGGGATGAGGATTCAAACCCTTCAAATTGAATCGCCGCCCTGCCTAAGTTCCGGAGGAATGCCCCTGTCTGATGAACCAATCGAACTCGATGCCTTCACACAGGGTTGTGTGGATTCGCTCAGTCGGTGGTTCGAAGAGGGTTGGCGGCAGCGGAATTTCGATCTCATCGACGATCTTTTTGCACCTGAATTCCTCGCTGAGGGTGGTGCCTCCGGCCGACTCGATCGATTGGGTTACAAGACCTACTGCAAGCGCATTATCGATATGAATCCCGATCTGGATACCGAGATCATCGAAATGGTTCCCGCGGGTGACATCGTCGTCTCTCGGGCCCGGACGTGGGGCACACACACCGGAGTGGTCCAAGGGATCGAACCGTCAGGGAAGTCCTTCGAAACAATCGTCACAGACGTTTGGAAATTCGATGCTGAGGGTCTGATTGTTCATCGGACAAATGCCGAATATGACTTCGAATATTTCAGAGAAGTTCTCGGCTTCGTGCCCCGGTTCAAACTCTGAGCCTCTGTGGGCACAGGCTCAAGAACCGGGAGCGGGGCGTGCAGGCCATGACACAAGTCCTGATGACGACGAGCAAGGGTGACATCACCATCGAGCTATTCACTGACAGCATGCCAATCACCGCGGGTAATTTCCTCGAACTCGCCGACAAGGGCTACTACAATGGCTTGCACTTCCACCGCGTCATCAAGGGCTTCATGCTCCAGGGCGGTTGCCCGAACAGCAACGATCCGAACAGTTCTCGTTGCGGCACGGGAGGACCCGGTTACGAGGTGCAGGATGAGTTTCCCGCAGATGCCAAGTTCAGCAATGAGCCAGGCACCCTATCGATGGCCAACACCGGCCGCCCCAACAGTGGCGGGTCGCAATTCTTCGTCAACACCGTTCACAATTCCTTCCTTGATTGGTTCGATGGAAGCACGCCCTCCAAGCATCCCGTCTTCGGCAAGGTCACGGCGGGCATGGAGGTCGTCATGGCCATCGAAGGCGTGCGAACCGGCACGGGCGATCGTCCGGTCGAACCGGTACAAATCGTCACCGTCAAGCGTTGTTGAGTGATGATTTCGGGGCCCCCTCCGACTTACTTATTAACTAATTACAATTCCGAAGGCCATGGCGAAGCACCGCGCGGGAGACCGCCGCATCATGAGCATCAGCATTCCAGAAGACTTGGCGAAGCGTCTCGATCGGAAGGTCGGAAAGGGGCGAAAAGACGGGCGAAGCGCGACCATCGCGAAGATGATTCAAGATGGCCTGGAAGGGCGCCAAGCCACGACTCCGCACGTCGCCACCGGCCCCCGCTCGGCACCCGCCACCCATGGAGATGTCCGCATTGAAGCCGATACGATGGGTGAATTGGATGTCCCCGCGGATCGATATTATGGCTGCCAAACGGCGAGATCTCTGATCAATTTCGACATCGGCGAGGATACGATGCCGAGTGGTGTCGTGCGAGGATTCGGCATCCTGAAGCAAGCGTCAGCAAGGACCAACAAGCAACTCGGTACACTCGATGGTACGATTGCCGACCTCATCATCGAAGCTTCGGAAGAGGTCATCACCGGCGCATTGGCCGACCATTTTCCGCTGCGCATTTGGCAAACTGGCTCCGGCACTCAATCAAACATGAATGCCAACGAGGTCATCGCCAATCGTGCCATCGAAATATCAGGTGGTGTGCTCGGCAGCAAATCACCCGTCCACCCGAATGACCATGTCAACAAAGCGCAATCCTCCAACGATACGTTTCCGACAGCGATGCACATTGCGGGTGCGGAGGACATCACCCACAATCTACTCCCTCAAGTCCGCCATCTCCGGGATGCATTGGCGGCCAAGGCTGACAACTTTGCCAACATCGTCAAGATCGGTCGAACGCACTTGATGGATGCCGTGCCATTGACACTCGGTCAAGAATTTGGAGGCTATGTCGCCATGCTTGACGCTGATCTTCGGCGAATTGAATTCGCACTTGAAGATCTATTCGAATTGGCGCTGGGAGGCACGGCGGTCGGCACAGGACTGAACACCCATCCCGACTTTGCTGTCATCGTTGCAGGCCATATCGCAGAGAAGACTGGATTGCCATTCGTCACGGCACCGAACAAATTTGCGCAGTTGGCTGGACACGATGCGGTCGTCGCAGCGAGTGGAGCATTGAACACCCTCGCCGCCAGTCTCATGAAAATCGCCAATGACATCCGTTGGTTGGGTTCCGGGCCGCGCTGTGGATTCGGCGAACTTTCACTTCCCGCGAATGAGCCAGGCTCGTCCATCATGCCAGGCAAGGTCAATCCGACCCAGGCCGAGGCGATGACGATGGTCTGCTGTCAGGTCATGGGAAATCACACCGCCATCACAATCGGTGGAAGTCAAGGTCACTTTGAGTTGAACGTATTCAAGCCGATGATGATTCACAATCTCCTTCACAGCGTTCGGCTGCTGGCCGATACCTGTCGTGCATTCACCGACAGGTGTGTAACCGGACTCGAGGCGAATGAGGCGGCCATCCAGAATCATCTTGAGAATTCACTCATGCTCGTGACAGCACTCAATGACCACATCGGCTATGACAATGCGGCGAAGATCGCCAAGAATGCCCACGAGAGGAATCTCACCCTCCGAGAATCAGCGATTGAACTCGACTTGCTCACAGATGCGCAATTCGATGAATGGGTTCGCCCCGAAGAGATGACTGGAGTCTGAAAATGAGGCCCCGGCGATTGTCGCGGACACAATAATTCGCCACATTGGAACGCGTGGCGTTCGCAATCATCAAAAGGTGAATTGGGAGGAAGGCCGGCCAGTCCTCGAGAGAGGAAGTTGGGAGTGCTGGCTGGCAGATTGGGATCTTGTGGACCTTTCCTCTGCCAGCCAGCCTCCGCATCCGAGTTCCTTTCCACACCCGAAGGTGTGTTCCAGTTCCCGGTCGGGAGGACGCGATGCTTTCGCACCGGTCCTGCCCTCTGAACGCTCGGGTCGGTTTCCCGACTCGCTTCCCTCCATTTCGTCCAGTGCCGTGAGCACCTTCCTCCGTTTTGGTTCCCGTCACAGATTGCTCCGTGTCAGCGTCCATTCGGTGAGACGCGTTCCTTTCGGTTCGCATCCCTCCTCCGGGTTTCCCCGCCACCTTTCGGCTTTGGTTCCACCCTGGAGCAGCAAGTGATATCGCTATCACCCCTGTTCCCCCTTCGGTCCGGTTCCAGTTCTTTCGATCCTTCGCCATTCCAGGGTCGGATTCAACTGCAGCGTCCTCCGTCCCCCGGCAGTCGCGGTCGGGCATTGCTGCCTTCCCGTTCAACCTGCACAGGATGCTATGTCATGAGGGATCGTCTCGGTCGGCTCGCTCAAGCCGACTGTTGTGGCTTCATTCACCGGTTCCAGGTCCCTGAGGTCACCTTTCGGCTTCCAGTGATTCCCTTCTCCGCTTCATTCGACCAAATTGTCGACGTCGGGCGTTCCTCCCATGTCTTTCCCCGTTCTTTCGAACAGACGTTTCTCCTGTGTTTTCCGACACCGAGGTGTCGGTGTGTGCTCAAGCCCAGCTCTCGCACACGTTCACAGGTGAGTCTTCTCACACACCGAAGCGTGTGATTTTCGTCTCCTGCGGGTCTGTGGCACCGATCTCTCAATCAATCCACACACCCCATCTCGCCCCGTTTTCACAGGGTCTGATGGCCCACCGCCGTTTCCCGAATTGGGTCCCTTGTGGGCTGGGGCCTGCCGGGGATGCTGGGCACCCTCCGACACCACTCCTCGGGAGCGGCAACTTTCTTCTGGCAGTCCATGGTCGATAAACCTTTCCCTATTATTGGTTATTTTCCACCCGAATCGGGTCCTTCCAACCCCTTTTTCCAGTGGAAGTTTCCAAAGTGGATGTAATTATTATTGTGAATATGATCAATTTCGCAGCGCTCGAAGTCTCGCAGCCATGGATGAATCTCGGGCTTCCAGCTCAGAATCACCATTTTCTGACAATCGTCGGGTCAACAAGTCGCCTTCAAGGATGAAAAGAGAGCCATCATCGAAACCGATGGCGACAAGGTTGTCTTGGGAGGCGGTCGCATTCAATCGTGAACCGAACTCAAAACGAACCAGGCTCGTGCCTTCACCCTCATCGCGTACCTCGATGTTGGCCATGCTTCCATCAAAGGTGACGATCCAAGCCGTGTCGGCGCCTCGGACCTCCGGCCCGTCGATCAGATGTTCGACATTGCAACCCTTTGTGGTCTCGACCTGCCATCGCATGTGGCCATCAGAGTCGTAAGCGCGCGCAAGGCCCGATGCACCGCCGAAGCCCGCGCCGAAGCCCGCGCCGACCGGGCCCGCTTCGATGGCCACGCCGACCAGCAAGCCCTGAGGCGTGCAGGCGAGAGCCTCGATGGAACCGGGTTGTTTGGCGAAGGGTGCATCCTCCAGCACCATGCCCTCCTCGATACAGGTCAGACAGCCATCCGCATGACCGATGACCGACCGGTCACGCCCGGCCAGACCACAGGTCGCGGGCGCATCGGTTGGCAACGGGGTGTGATGCAGCCCATCGGCCTCGGCGCGAACCATGCCGCAACGGGGCCGTCCGAGCCCAAGGCTGGCGACCCCATCATCGCGCATCTCGAGCGACCAAGGCCGCTCATTGATCGAATCCTTTCGCAACAATTCTCCTTCTGCATCAAAGCGCCACAGGGTCGCCTCGAGGAAGTCATTCATCTCAAGGTCGAAAATCGAGGAGGTTGCGACGACGATTGAGCCATCCGGCGTGCAGGCCACCAGATCACTGCTACCCTCCAATTCCTTCGTCCAATGGATCGACCCATCGGCCAGAGAAAGGCAGGTGAGATCGCGCCCACAGACCGCGTACAACACATCGCCACCGCAGGCCATCGCCGATACGCGGTTGCTCGTTTTCGCCGTCCACCTGGATTCGCCCTCGAGATCCCAGCATTGGATGCCTCCATCCCAATCGCCAGCGATCACGCCGCCCTCGTACAGGTGAATTGAACCGACGCCAGCCATCAGACGACGCTCGAACCATGCGACATCGCGCAGATCACGCAACGGAGCCGGCTCCATGTGTTGCACAGACGCGGGCTCGGCTTTGGGACTTCTCCCTCAAAGATGGGACCAGAGGGGGGACCTTGAAGCGCCAAGCGGGCAAGAAGAGAGCGTGATGGATGCCCGCAGAACAGTCGGGGGCGTTGTCGCCGTACTCTTCTGTCCCTGCCATCTGCCTGTCTATATTCTCTTGATCTCCGCTTTGGGAGTCAGTTCGAGTCTGGTGGTTGGATTCCTTCTTCCCACCTTGGTGTTCGGCTTTCTTGGCGGCCTGCTCATTCTGACCTGGCCCGAGCCGCAGGAGACCTGCTGCAAGGTTCAACTTCAGCCACTTCAGACGCCGTAGAGTCGTTCGATCTTGGCCGCGAGGTAATCGATGAATGGTTGCGGGGTCGGCGCTTGTCCCGTTGCCTCCTCGATGAGTTCGGCGGGGGAAAGGATGCTGCCTCGCGCGTGAATCTTTTCGCGCATCCACCCGAGCAGCGGACTGAAGTCGCCCTCGGCCCATTGGCTCTCGACATCGCCGAGGTCTGCGCGCGCGGCGGCGAGCAATTGCGCACTGTACAGATTGCCAAGCGTATAGGTCGGGAAGTAGCCAAAGGCACCGAACGACCAGTGAATGTCCTGCAGCACACCGAGCGTGCGATTCGGCGCGCGGATGCCGAGGAAGCGCTCGTACATGGCATCCCAAGCATCGGGAAGGTCATCGACCTCGAGTTCGCCATTGATGAGCTGCTTTTCGATCTCGTAGCGGATCATGATGTGCAGATTGTAGGTCGCTTCGTCGGCCTCGACGCGGATGAAACTCGGTTCGACCTTGTTGACGGCGCGCCACAGCATCTCGCCGGTCACACCCTCCATATTGTCGGGGAAGTGTTCGGTCCAATGGGGCATGGCCCACTCACTGAAGGTGAGAGAGCGGCCGACCTGGTTCTCCCACAGTCGACTCTGACTCTCGTGGACGCCGAGGCCGTCGGCGTGGCCGGCCGGTTGGAAATCGAGGTTTCGCGGCCGGCCCTGCTCATACAGTCCGTGGCCGGTCTCGTGCAGTGAGCCGTAGAGAGACCCGAAGGGTTCGGCCTCGTCATAACGTGTTGTCCAGCGGACATCATCGGGGTTGGCTCCGCCACAGAATGGATGGGTGGACTTGTCGCGACGGCCAGCATCGAAATCGAATCCAATCGCTTCGGAGATCGCGTGGCTGAGGGCGGCTTGAGCGGCTTCGGGCCAGTGATTGGATTCAACCCAGGACATGTCGGGTTCATCGCATTCCGCGACCGCTGCAATCATCGGCACCAACGCTTCGCGAAGACCGGCGAACAATGGGTCGACCTGAGCGACGGTCAATCCGGATTCGTAAATGTCGAGAAGCGCATCGTAGGGATTGTCCTCGTAGCCGAGGTATCCCGCCAGTTCACGCGCCAGGTCAATCATGGTGGCGAGATCATCGCGATAGATCGAGAAATCGTCCTTCTCTCGTGCCTCGGTCCAGGTGCGAATCGCCTTCGACTTGTGGCGGGCAAATCGATCGACGAAATCTGCGGGCTTCTTCGTCGCCTTGTCATGCGCATCGCGCAGCAAGCGCAGATTTCCAGCCGCCACCTCATCCCCTGCACCTTCGGCCTCGGCCGCTTGGAGAGCCTTGCCCATGCCAGGGTCAGTCATCATCGAATGGCTGGCCTTGGACAGCCAAGCCAGTTGCTCAGCGCGCAACGGCGCCGCCTTTGGCGGCATCATGACCTCTTGATCCCAACCGAGCAGACCTTGGATCTGTCCGATTGTCTCAATCTCGCGCACGCGCTCCATCAGGGCATCATAGGCTGCGGCCATGGCGTGGGCGAGGGGCATCCGAAAGAAGGGTCTTGCCCCGGACCACTGTCGCAATCATCAGGCGCGAACCTCCGCGTTCATCGGCCACATGGTCGTCGCACCTTGGTCACTGCCAGGTGAGGACCTCGTCCTCGGGCAGCGCATAGGCATCCGCACCGGGCCAGTCGAGCAATTGCGCCAAGAAGATGAGCGCGGCCTCGCGCGTGAGATTGGTCACCAGGCCGATGTCGGTTTGGTTTTCGCAGCCATAGAACTCACAGCCGATCGGCGCGAAATGGTAGTGGCCAATATTCGCGAACACGCCGAATGTCGTGAGATTCTCATCCAGATCACCGACGATTCCAGACACCATCGAGAGGTTGGTGGTGAGATCATCATCCCCAGTCAATACGAGAATGGGATTGTCGACATTGGCCACTCCGTCCTCGAGCACGAATCCTGTCCATGGAGCCAAGCCCACCGTCCCCCAAACCCGGTCGTCGGCCAGAGAGATTTCCGTATCGTCGGGGTGGGTGGCGAGCCAATGGTCGCGCATGTCGCAATGGTAGTCATACCCCTCGTCGCATAATTCGCTCAAATCGTCGATGATGATTGTTGCACCCGAAGCCATCAATGAGGTGTATCCACCACCCGAATGACCCATCACGGCATAGCCATCATCCGGCTCGATACATCCGCTAAAATCGCCCTCTCCTTCGGATTGAGCGACCATCCAATCAAAGCTATCGCGGATGTCGATCGGGCGGCGAAGCAGCGTGTAGGGAAGCAATTCATCATCGAAGTCGAAGAGGTTGTCATCCTCGTGATCGGGGGCGAGCACGATGAAACCATTTCTCACCAAGTGTTCGGTCAGGAATCCAGACATCCACCGCATGCCCGAGGCCGTGCCGTGGCTGTAGAGCGCGACCGGATGGGTTTCGCTACAATCCACATTCGCGCGTTCCCAAGCTTCGCCCGGGTAGGTATTGTCGTAGATGATGTCCTCTCCACTCTCATCCGAGGTCGGATACCAGACCTGAACGGTGATCTCAATATCAGTCGACGAGATGAACTGGAACGACTGTGTCCCCACCTTGTAAGGGCCCTCGTCGGAGAGATTCCATGCCGGCGTCAAGGGGAAGGGGTCGAAGGCATCGTCAAGCCCATCCGCATCATCGTCTCCATCCGCGTTGTCTCCCGTGCCATCCCCATCGGTGTCGAACTGTTCGGTGGCATCCATCGGATACTCATCGGGTCCATTCAACACACCGTCCCCGTCAAGGTCATCGTCGACATTGTCGCCGATGCCATCCCGATCGAGATCGGTCGACTCTTCTGGGTCCAGTGGAAATGCGTCGTCGTCATCGGCGACGCCGTCGTCATCATCGTCCCCATCACAGGCATCTCCATCGCCGTCCTCGTCCTGATCGGCCTGTTCCTCGTTGGATACGGCCGCGCAGTTGTCCGACCAATCATAGACGCCATCGAGGTCGCTATCGACCAATAACGCGGTTGGGCCGATGCCGATGAAGGTCGCGATAACGAGCACGAGAACGATGCCAACCGCAATGCCGATCTGGGTTCGATGGGTCTCCATCAGGCCCTCGGTGGGGGTTCGGGTCAATCAATGGCGCGCTCCAACTACAGCATAGATTGAAGCGTGATTGTGCACGGCCGAAGGCCGTGTCAGAGGAGGTCTACGAGGCCGAGGTGCTCACCGAAGCACCGAGCGGTGAGCGCCGCGAGCAGCGTCAGCTGAACAACGCGATGGGCGCCACCCTCGCCGTGGTCGTCCTGTTCATCATCCTCGCCGCCACACTCGGCATGCCGGCTGGGGATGCACTCACCGACGATGGCGATACCCACTGGCTACCTCCAGTCGAAGAGCGCAGCGGGATGCAGTACGATGATCAAGATGTCTTCAGCCGGGTATCGAACAATGGAACGCACGGCATCGGAGAGGTACTGTCTGTCTTCGTGCCGGTCCCCGCGATCACCGTCGCGGATGGTGGCGCGGGCGCGACCGGCGGGGCCGAGGTCCACCTCGGCCTGTGGCTGCCCGTCATCGAGGGTTGTGACCTGACGCTGGCCGAGGTCGAGGAATCCTGCCGCGTCCCCATCATCACCGAGATCGGCCCATACTATGCTGATGGAGATGTCGACGCCCTGACGCCGGCGGACCGATTGGGTCGCTTCCTCATCGAGAACTACGTTTCCCATGGCTACGGTGTGGCGCAGGTATCGGTCTTCGGCACCGGTGAATCGAATCATTGCATGGACCTGATGGGCCACGATGAACAGGCGGGCATCAAGGCCGCTGTCGATTGGTTGGGCGAGCAGCCTTGGTCCAACGGCAAAGTCGCTGCGATTGGAAAATCATACGATGGCAGCACGCCGTGGAATGCCGCGGCCTCCGGTTCGGATTACCTCGCGACCATCGTCCCGATGTCGGGGCTGATCGGCGTGCATGAATTGATGTGGCGCAACGGCAGCATGGAGGCGCGCGGCGCAATCATGCACAATGGCGTCTACGGCTCGTTCGGGCTCGATGGCGATCTTGGCGATGCCGAGAACGCCTGTGAAGGCTATGCGGAGGGTTACTACGCGGGCGTCGGCGCTTACCTCACCGGCGATGACCTGTCATGGACGGGCAGCGACTACTGGGAGGAGCGTTACTTCCTCGACCGGGCTCTGGATGTGTACAACGGCTCGATCTACATCATCCACGGCATGCAGGATTGGAATGTCGACCCCCACATGGCCTTCCCCACCCATCAGATCGCGCAGGACGCAGGCTTCGATGTCAAAGGATTGTACGGCCAGTGGACCCATGACTATCCCGACCGCGCGGCAGGACACCAGGGGGGCATCGGCTTTCCGTGGACCCTGCGCTGGGATTGGGCGGACGACCTTCTGGAGTGGTTCGATTACTATCTGAAGGATGAGGGGCCCGAGCCCCGTCTGATCGCCGAAATCCAGGATGATCAGGGCGGCTGGCGTGCCGAGTCAACCTATCCGCCCGAGGACACCTCGTGGATCGATATCCCATTGGCGGACTGCACGGTCGAGTCCGGTGGTGCGACAATTACCGCGACGAGCACGACCACTCTGACCTGCTTCAACCCCACAGAGGACCTGCGAATCATCGGCATGCCGACCTTGCATATCGAGGCGAGCATCTTCCCCACCGCAACCAGTGGTCACCTCTTCGCTGAACTCAGGCGCGGCAGTGATGGCGCACATCTTGGACACGCGGTCATGGACTTGCGCTTCCATGCAGGTGGCAAGGATGCGGACGTGCTGCTTCCCGGCCAGACGGTGGTCGCGAAAATGGAATTCTTCGCCATGGATGTCGTCGTTGCCGCGGGTGATTCATTGGTGCTCATCATCACACAATCCGGAGATGATTACGTGCCGAGTCCACCCAGCATCCAACCCGTCTTCGTCAGTCTCGACGATGCGAGTACCCTCTCCCTCTCAAGCGTTGATCGAACCTGCGATGACCTCTTCTTGCCACCGATGCAAGCGGATTATCCGCACTGTATCTGAGGCATCACAGCACAGGGGCATCTTTTCATCCCCCGAGGGACTCGCGGGATACATGACCCGACAGAATGCATCTTTGCTGATGGTGGCCATCATGGTCTGTTCCAGCATGCTCGCTGTGATTGCAACCGCACCCATCACTGCTGGCGAAGGCAGAACATCTCACGAAACCGTGCCGCAATTCGGCGCGGGATTCGATGAGACGGTCATGGCGACGCGTGCCTCGGACGACCTCGATGTGCCCAGAGATCTCGAGTTCAATCCGAATGTGGCGAATGAACTGTGGGTGCTCAACCGCGCCGATGACAGCATGACCATCATCCACAACGCAGGGGTAGCCGGTCAGTGGAGTGAACACCGTCAAGACGCCTATGGGAATCACTTCCAGGAAGAGGCGAGCGCGCTCGCATTCGGCCAATCACACAGTGAGTTTGGCACAATTTTCGCCACCTCACAAGAAACCCGAAACACGTTCAACGGACAGCAGAGTCCGAACAATTTCATGGGCCCCGCACTCTGGCCCGGTTCACTCTCCCATTATGCGGTGGAGAATCAAGGCGGAGGCGGTGGACTCGGTAGTCACCTCGACATGTTGCACGAATCTCCCAATGGCATGGGCATCGCGCACGATTCAGGCAATGCCTACTGGTACTTCGACGGCTATTATGGAGAGCTCGTCTACTATGACTTCCACGACGACCACGATACCGGTGGAGAGGATCACGCAGATGGCGTGGTCCGCCGTTATTCCGAGATTTCGTTGACCCGCCAGGCCAACATCCCCGGCCACATGGAACTCGACAAGACCACGGGCATTCTCTACATCGCCGACACCGGCGCCAACCGAATTCTGTGGGTCAACACCGATGATACCTCGACGAACTCGGCCAACATCTACTCCTCAAATACCCGGATGGAAACGCTCGCTGAATATTCCGAAATCACCGGCATGGAATGGGGTGTGCTCGACAGTGGTCTATCACGACCGAGCGGAATCGCCATCGATGGCGACACGTTGTTCGTCTCTCAGAATGGCAATGCCAAGATCAGCGCTTACGATCTCGCCACCAACGGTAAGAGTGCCACACACATACAGACTGTGACGACCAATGCGAACTCAATCATGGGCATCGATATCGGTCCTGGTGGAAAGTTGTGGTATGTCGATGCTGGCATGAATCGCGTCATTCGGCTCGACCCCTTCCCCGATGCGGATGGCGATGGCATCGAGGATAATGCAGACAACTGCCCGAATGTAGACAATCCCGGTCAAGAGAATCACGATTTGGATGCCTTTGGCGACCTCTGCGATTCCGACCCGGACAACGATGGTGTGCTGGGTAACGATGACGACTGCACATGGGGTGATATCGGTTGGATTTCCTCTTCGAGCACGGATTACGATGGCGATGGCTGTCGCGACGCCAGCGAGGATGGAGATGACGATGAGGATACGGTGCCCGACAGCATGGATGACTGCGCCAAGGGTCAACTCGGTTGGCTGAGCGACGGTTCCACGGACCACGACGGCGATGGCTGTCGAGATTCATCCGAGGATGACGATGATGATGGCGATGGTATCTGTGATTCAGGTGGTCCGATGGAAGGTTGCATCGATGGCACGCCCGGGTATGATCGATGTGAACTCGGTCGCGTCGGATTCCGCTCCAATGGCGCGACAGACCGCGACCGTGACGGTTGTGAAGATGCGCAGGAAGACCTCGACGATGATGACGACAGTTTTGTCGATATCGAGGACGGATGCCCGAACCAGTTCGGCACAGCCAGCGAAGGTGTGCAAATCGGCTGTCCAGATTTCGATGGCGATGGCTGGGCTGATCTCGAGGATGATTACATCATCGATCCAAGTCAGTGGCGAGACACCGATGAGGATGGGTATGGTGACAATGTCAGCGGTACGGATGGCGACGCCTGTCCGACGATTCCCGGCGGATCAATCGAAGATCGACTCGGTTGTGCGGACAGCGATGAGGACGGTTGGTCCAATCCCGATGTCCAATGGGCTGTCAGTCAGGGCGCGGATGCCTTCCCGATGGATTCCAGTCAATGGGCCGACCGTGATGGGGATGGCTATGGCGACGAAGCCGACGGATACCAAGCCGACGCCTGCCCGGATCAGTCGGGTACGTCCATCCACGACCTGCTCGGTTGTATCGACAGCGATGGTGATGGTTGGTCAGATGCCAACGATCTCTTCCCCGCCGAGGCCAGTCAATGGGCAGATTCAGATTTGGATGGTTACGGCGATCAGACCGATGGCGCCGATGGCGACGATTGTCCCTCACTCTGGGGCAACTCGACCCTGGGCCTGCTCGGTTGTTTGGACACCGATGGCGATGACTGGGCGAATGCCGCAGAACCCTATCCTGCGGATGGACGGCTCTGGTCGGATACCGATGGTGACGCCTATGCGGATCAGGCCGAGACGAATCGATCCGATGACTGCCCCGAGGTCTGGGGCAATTCCACAGAGGACCGACTCGGTTGCGTGGATGGTGACGGCGATGGTGTCTCGGACGAGAATGACTTCTACCCGCTCGATGCGAGCCGTTCCGAAGAGGAGGTCGCCTCCTCTTCGATGATGATCGTGATGGTCATCGGACTGGTCGCGCTGATCGGCGCTGCGCTCGTCCTCGCCCTGATGCTGATGCGGCGCAAGCCGGACGAAGCGGCCATGCCGACACTGGATCCCTTCTCGATGCAACAAGCCGCACCGGCGATGCCTCAGTTCGTGCCGCCCGCGGCAGTGGCTGGGCCACCGATTCCCGCCGAGGGCATTCCCCCCGGTTGGACGATGGAACAGTGGCAGCACTACGGAGAGCAATGGCTGCGTGACAGTGGCCGACTGTGATCAGTGGAATAACCGCTTGACCACATTGGTCGCATAAGCGCCCGGTGGTAGCGAGAAGCTGAGCGTGCACTTTGAACGCTTGTTGCGCGAATTGCCGTTTCGTTCGTCTCGCTGTGGGCTGCTACACTTGAGGTCGCCCGGGTGAATCACGGTATCTCGGCTGTGGTCAGTAAGGAATCCCTCCACGTCTGAAAGATCCTCCACGCGCATTGGAAGGGTAGCTGGAATCTTCTGAATATTCCGAGAGATATCCTCGATGAGGGAATGTTTGGAGACGCCGCTCTTGCCTGGTGGTGCGTTGGGATAGGAGAGCACATCGCCGGAATTCAACTCGACGCGCTGGAGCAGATGATCCTCGAAGAGGCCTTCGAGTTCTTTGGTCAATTGACGATTCCAGTCCCGCGATTGCCAGGCCGATAGCCACATGCCGCGCAGATCGCGAGGGATGGCCAGATACGCGGCCTTCCACGGCTCGGTTTCAGCGCGACGCCAAGCCGATACACATCGAATCAATGGTTTATGCTCCAATCGGCCGACCCCATGGAGATTCGGCCAGATTTGGGAGAGGTGACGCTTGTCGCGACGGGGGCCCGCACGGTCCGAAGGGTGGGCCTCGGTCAGATAGAGTCCCATCGCGCGCTCAAAATTTCGTTCGATAATCGCCGCGCCCGGCAATTCGCCGTTCACCGCGGAGCCGAAGCGCTGTGAATCGAACCAGTTTGGAATTCCATGGCGGTCCAATTGATCCAAGCGACCTTCCAATCGTTGCACCTGCTCTGGGGTGATGTCGCGGATGACGAGGGTGAAGCGATTGCCATCATGATCGCCACTTCGCAATCGCTCCGCCACCGAGCCGAGGCGGGTCAACGACCAGCCCTCACCCCAACGGTCGCCGAGATCGGTTGACAATGTCACGAGTTGGGTGGTCACGGCATGGCGATCTTTGAGCCCGGCCGTGCCCCAGTCCGAACGCTTCACGCCCAACTCATTCGACAGGCGGGCGAGCAGTGCCAATGTGTCATGGCCTGTCTTCTCCAACCGATAGAGCGTGAACTCGCCCTCAGTGGCCTGTGGCCCGCCGACCTCATCGACGCGGAACTCCTCGGGCGAGGAGCGCAGTTTGACCAAGTGATCACGCCTCGTTGACCCAACGGCCTTGGAATTCATCGCCCGTATTGTCGATGTGGACGAACAATTCGAGCGATATCCACACCAAGGTGTTGAAGCCGGTACCCAACTCATATTCGCCACCCGCTTTGGTGACCATGAAATCGAGATTATCGGTGCCGGAATGCCATTCCTGCCAGAAGGAGAGGTCTCCGCCCGCGCTGAAGAAATTGAAGGTCGCCCATCCCTTTTGGAAGAAGGCACAGTGATCACTGGCGCAACTCTCCGCCGCTTCCCAGTGGATGTCATTCTGCGCGGTGTCATCGTAGGCGAGGTCCTCATCGACCGCTTGACCGACCCAATCCAGCATCTGGCTGAGGTTCTCATCCGACGCCCCGGCCACAGCGATACCGAGATCGTAAGGGCCGTATCCAGGCGGCGGCACAATCGGGTAGTTCAAGGAGACCATGTCGAAATTCATGTAGGCCTTGATGGTGACATTTTCCGGCAGATGTGCATTGAAGGCGAGACTGCCTTTGAGCCCCTCCTCCTCGCACGCCCACAGTGCTGCAACCACCGTGTGGTCCCATTCCATGGCGGCCAATCCCTCGGCGACGGATAGAGAGACCGTGCTGCCACTGGTGTCGTCATTCGCCCCTTCGGAGGTGCCGCCACCGGGCGGGGTGAACGCGTAGGCGACATCGAAATGCCCACCGATGACAATCCACTCGTCAGGGGTTGTCTGACCCCACTTGTAGGCGACGACATTCTTCTGGTCGGGATCATCGGCATAATCGGTCACCTCGACATGATCGAATCCCATGTTCAGATAATGCGTCTTCATCGCCTCGGCGGCCGCGGCATAACTCGCGCCGCCCTCGTGCAAGGAAGCGGAGGCACACCAGCGGTTGTTGTGTTGTGTGGTCAACCAATCGATGGTGGCGAAGGCGCGCTGGCCATCGACCAATTGATTCCCACCCTCGGTGATGGACAGGCCCAATCTCGCACTCCCTTTGCCATCCTCGGTGGTCAAGGTGATGTTGAACATCCGCCCGTCGACCGGATGTGGCATGATGCCGATCTCGGTCGTGCCTGCGGGATAGGTGTGGGCGCGGTCGCGCATCACACCATTCTCATCGATGAGGAAAGCGGCGAAGCCACTGCGGCCGTCGGCTGAAGCCGACACGTTCGCGGTGAAGGCCTGATTGGTGAATATCTCGAGATAGGTCGGCTCGCCCCCAGGAACGGATTGACCATCCTCAGCGGTGAAGGAAACCTTGCCATCCGAGGCACCATCATCGCCCCCAAAGCAGCCCATCAAGGGCATCAACAGGAGCAACATGGCCAACATGACCGCCTGCGGACATCGTGTCATCGCTCCGCGTGTGCGACCTCCCCCCCTTGAGCGCATCGCCTGTCCGGCAACTTGAGAAGATGGAGCAACCGCGCCGAAAACATGAGTGAAGAGACCGAGCCACAGGGTGGCGTCCAAGCCGACAAAGTTCCCGAGCGGGTGATGGATGGTATGCCGACGATGTATGGATTCCAAACCTGCCCCTTCTGCTGGAAAGTTCGCGCGCTCCTGCGCGCCAAGGGTGTGGCCTTTACCGAGGTCGAGGTCGACCCGATGAAGAAGAAAGAGGTCGCTTGGTCGGATTGGAAGGTCGTGCCCGTCTATGTCGAGGCCGATGGCACCCAGGTCAACGACTCCAACGACATCCTTCACTGGATCAATGAGAATCACACGGGTGGCATGCAATTTCCCACCCAAGGCCAAGATGCGGATCAGGATGCTTGGATGGCCTTCAGCAATGATGTGCTGGGCAAGTCGATCGTCGCCGTCATCTATCGTTCCTACAAGAGCAGTCGCCAAGCACTTCGCTACGTGACGACAGTGGACAAATTCAGTCGCTTCTCGGCTTGGCAATCCATCTGGATTGGTGGCTTCGTCATGAAGATGGTCGGCAAATCGCGGGCCAAGATGTTCGACCTGGCGCCTGAGGATAACTTCACCCACCAACTCGATGTGATGTCGGCTGGATTCAAGGGGGATTTCTTCGGCGGCGATGGGCCGAACGGCGCCGATTTCGCCAACTTCGGTATCCTGCGTTCAATGCAAGGGCTGCGCGGATACGATCTGCTTGAGGCGCACCCTGTGGTGCAACCCTGGTACGGTCGAATGCAGACGCTGTCTGAATCCTGAATTGGTGTGGCTAAGAACACCGGCGAAGAGACGAGATGGCTGTGACTAAACCAATCTTGTCCTGTGAAGCGTATCTGGAGCGGAGGATGCCGGTGTTCTCTGCCGAACTGACGAGAACGCTGTCTTGGATATAAAAGACTGCCCGGATGGAGTCATTCTGATTCAGTTTTCGGCCCGATACCTACATTTCCGGTGGAACTTCTCCGAAATCCGGAAAAATCATTCCTCTTTGGGCAGAGCCATTGTCAGCAACATCGCCAACAGCCCCAGCCCGCAGGAAACGTACAGGTGTCCCATCGAGAAAAATCCAGTCAGGGCGCCGAGTCGGATCAAGCCTGCACTGCGCGAGCGCAATCCCATGCCCGTCAGGATGATCGAGAGAGTGCCGAGTGCGAAGAATGCGGTGCCAAACATGTCGTACATCGCACCTGCCGTCTGGTCATAGGGTTCCGTGCTATTCTCCCGCTGGGTATCGGAATGATCAATCCAGCGAGAACCGGTCTCATCTTCGGCCCGGTCGAATGAGGCATCGTCGGGCCACTGGAGGTTGAGGTGGGTGAATCCATTCGATTCGAATGCGGCCGGTGGACTCAGCAGGATGCGATTGCGGAACATCTCGGACCGATCTGGTGAATCGATGTCGAGAATCGCCACACCAGGATCCAGTCCTTCGAATCGGAAATTGCCCTCAGCATCCGTTTTGTTGCGGATTTGACCACTGTCGGCCAATACCGTCATCGTGTAATTGACCAATGGATTTCCGTCCGCATCGAGGATCACACCAGTCAACGTGGCGGAGCCAGAAGGCGCTGTCGCAGCCTGAGCATAGATCAGTTGTCGATGGGTGTACATGCCGTCGTCCCCAGCCAGATAATCCATGCCGACGACGATGCCGGCAGCGGCAGCCAATAGGGCGAGCAGGGCGGCGAGCATCGCCCGACGGTGGAGCGCTCGCTCGCTCGGCAGCACCATGCGAGCGCCCGAGTTCTGGAACGTCGGCACTTCCTCGGGCGGGAGGGCTTGGAGGGGTTCCGCATCTTCCACGCAGGCGGATGTGAGGTTTATCTCAAGACTGTTCGCCCACAGACCCCCGCCTGGCAACTTGACCGCGGGTGCGAGAGATGAATGCGGCCAGTTCTCCATGCTCGACCCAGAGGCGGCACTCGATGCTGCCATCCTCGCGGCGGGTATGAGAGATGAGGGCGCCGAGATCATGGATTTTGGACAACCATGCCTCGGCAGCGTCGTGGCCCGATTCGGTCGGTGGGGCGATGATCAAGTCGACCGGCTCGCCATGCAGGACGGTGAGGATGCAATTCCGCAAATCTTCGATCCCTTCACCCGAGGTGCTGCTGACGGCGAGGGCGGGTGGAAGCGCCATGTCCTCAACGATGTCCATCGCGTCTTCGAGGTGTTGAGCATCGACCAGATCGGCCTTCGTGAGGACGACTTGAAGACTGGGAAACGCCTTTTCGTCGAGCCGTTCAAACAATTCCCTGCGACTGGTCTCAAGGCGCCTGGTCAACTCTGGCAATGCATCCGAAGCATCGGCGAGGAGCAGCAGGAGGTCGCACTCCAGACTCTCGGAAAGGGTGGCACCGAATGCATCGAGTAGATCGGTCGGCAACCGATCGATGAAGCCGATGGTGTCGACCAACAGCACCCTAGGACCTTTCTGCATCCGACCGACCGTGGTCTCAAGGGTCGAGAATAAACGGTCTTCCACCAGCACCTCCTTGCCGCACAGGGCGCGAAAGAGACTCGACTTCCCGGCGTTGGTGTATCCAGCCAAGCCCACCGAGAGCGCGCCCGATCTCGACCGTTGTCTGCGCCGCTCTCTTCGACTGTCCGCATGTCGGCGTTGACGTCGTCGCAACGAGGCCATCTCTCTGGTGACGGTTTCCAGCACCCCGCGCCAAGCGTGACGACCGCCCGCACCAAAGCCGAGGCGCTCGCCAGCGGTATCGCGCTGGACCAACTCCCTCAAGATCGACCGGTCCGCCTTCAATCGGGCGATTCGGACCTGGGTACGCGCCTCAACGCTAGAGGCGTGTTGGGTGAATAATTCGAGCAAGAGGCGGACTCGATCCCAACAATCGATGCTCAATGCCTCGTGAATGTTGACCAGTTGACGCGGCGATAAATTGTGATGGACGAGCACGAGGTCGACCCCGTACCAAGCGTGGGCCTTGAGGACCCGACTGGCGTGAAGGTCCGTGCCGACCTCTTCAAGCCGGCCACTGCCGAGGAAGGTGCGTGGGTCAGATCCACCCTTCTGAAATACCTCTTCGATGATGATGAGACCCATCGTTTCAGCCAGCGCGCGGAATTCTTCGACATCCTCCTCCCGGGTCAACAAGATGGCACGACGGCCCTGATGACTGTCTTGGGCTTCATCGGCCAAACCACCGCTGCCCGCCAAGAGGGTGCCACTGCCATCGGCTCGAGCTCGTGGGGCATCCTTGGCCAACTCATTCACCTCGGTGTAAGGCGAGCACCTTCTGATCGAGTTTGGCCAATGGTACCGTGCTCGGATCGACCAGCGCGTCCCCTTCTCGCGCAGGTGCACGGTGAACACTGATCTCGAATCGCTTGTGGGTGAAATCATGGCGCACATGCCCTATGTGTTCGGTCTGACGCCCGATGAGGAGGTCCTCTCCTCCCTCGGACATCGGTAGGCCCCACATGCCGCTGAGGGTCTTGCCCTGCCGCGCTTCCAACAGGATGCCTTTGGGCCCCTCGACGATGAGAACTGTCGCGAGTATGCGTTTCTGCTTCGTCGATTTTCTCTTCGGCCAACGCGTCGGATCTTCAGTCTTCGTGGCCTGACAAGTGGTATTGAATGGGCAATCACCACAGGTCGGATTTCGCGGCGAACAGATGTTGGCACCGAGTTCCATCAGGGCTTGATTCCAATCTCCGGGCCGGTCCGAATCAAGCAATTGATCGGCGAGGTTTGAGGCTTCAGCATCGCTGAGATCTGCTGCCTGAAGCCGACTGAGGACACGGCGGACGTTGCCGTCAACACAGGCCACGGCCTGACCGAACGAAATCGAAGCGACCGCGGCGGCGGTATAGGGTCCAATCCCCGGCAATTCGAGCAATGCATCCCGCGTATTTGGTAGCGGTCCGCCATCCAAGGTCGTGGCCAGTCGATGCAGGTTTCGAGCCCGTGCATAGTAGCCGCAGCCCTGCCACAAGCGCAGTAGATTCTCCTCGGAATCAGCCGCGAGGGCTTCGGGGGTGGGATAGGCGGCGCGGATGCGCTCCCAATAGGGTAGACCGGTCTCCATGCGCGTCTGTTGGAGGATGATTTCGGCCAGTAAATACTCCCAGGGACTGACCTTTTCCACACGCCAGGGCAGGGGCCTTGCGTGCAGGTCGTACCATGCGAGCAGCCCCCCCATGACTCGGGCAGGCGGCGGGGGATGAAGTCGCTTGCGACCGAATCGGCCATGAAGGAGAGCGCTTTCGGCGGGTCATGGTGACCTGTGAAGCCCGCTGGACGGGCCCTCTCGAACGGGCCGTGGCACTGCGAGATGCTATCCTCGCCGATGATCCTGGCATGTTTGAGGTTGAACTCATCGCGGGAAAAGTGAGCGAACTGTGCGTGCGAACAGAGGCGGAGAGCATCGCAACCCTCCAGGCGACGATGGATGACCTGCTGGCTTGCCTTGCCGCCGCTGAAGTCAGTCTCGATGCGGTTCAGGATTGACCGGCCCGTCGACCGACTTCCAACGCGTTGGACAGTGTGGCGTAGAGGAGATTTTTCTCGTCATCTCGTTCGGTGGCAACCGGAATGCCGAGGGCTGGAATCGTGTGATCCGATTCGATTCCGCTGCGCCAACCGGCGCATTGTGCATCGAGGAAGGACTCGATTCGTTCGGCCGCGGTCGACGCTTCGCCAAATGCCACGCAATGCAACAATGTGGCACCACCTTGGAGTTGTGAAGGCACCCGGTTGGGCATGATGCGTGCAAGGTCGATGGCGAAGACATCACGATCGGCATCCCACAATACACTGTGGGGGCGAAGGAATTGGCCGGACAATCCCAGATAACGGCCGTGAACGGTTCGCTGTTCACCAGGGTGGGCGATGACCACCCCATCTACCGGCATGACCCTGCCCTTGCGCTTCACGCCATCGATTCTGCCCTTGGAATCCCGGCGGAAACCTGTCACTGCACCATCCATCTGGAAGCTGACATCCGTCTGCAGACAAGCGGCGATGAGACGACCGCTGGCACCGACCCAACCATCGCTCGGCGCCATCGGTGGATGACGGTTGAGAGTGGAGACAGCACCCAGTGTCGGCGTGGGGTCGAGATGCAGGAGGATATTGAGGAGACTCGCCGCATCCATGGCGGTTTCTGAAAGCCCTGTGCTATCCCCTTTTCTCGCCGCCTTGATCAGTTCAACCCACTCCACTGCCATCGGCCCTTGGGGCCTCTTCAGAAGGCCAGTGAAATTGGGCAAGGGAGTGCGCGTATCGTTGCGAATGACCGCCATCTGGCCGAAGGGGATCCGCCGTAGCGGCATTCTCACCTTCATCTTCCTCAAGAGACGGTCCAAGGGACCGTGCCGGGGCCAAACCACGGGTGCTCGGTCGAATAACCACCCATCATCGAGTGGTGATGCAAGGCCCCCCATGGGCTCTGTTTTTCCGAACAGTACCACGTCTGCGCCGCCTCTGGCCGCACCCAACGCAGCGGTCAATCCGGTGATGCCGTCTCCGACCACCCCGACGCGCCGCATGTACCTGCGACTGATTTCTTCCTCAAAAGAGGACCGAATCCTCTCATCACGTTCGCCGAGAGGGTGAAAACCCCCCATCGAGTCGGCAGGTCAGTGTCCCCCGAAGATGATTCATCGGCTGAAGCGCCGGCCGAGGCTGACGATCCGTTGGCTGAGATTGTCCATGCGGTCAAGAAACGCACGCTCCCCCACGACCGGCGTCGCGAGTTGATCTCGGATGATGGACCGACCGAATGGTTCCTCGCCAGCGCCCGCCGCTGGATTGTTGCGATGCTTGCCGACGAGGGGATTCACGAACCGATCGAATCCGGAAATCGGCGCACCAAAGCCGAGATTCGATCTCGAGAAGCGGGTACATTGGCAGGCCTCTATGTGGCTGACATCTTGCTACGCGAATGGATGCCTCAAGCTCGATTCACCTGGACGGGTGGCGAGGGCAGTGAGATTGAGAAAGGCACGTGCATCCTGACCATCGAGGCGAGTCGCCACCAGATTCTCGTCTGTGAGAGAATCATTCTCAACATCCTAGGCCGACTCTCCGGCATCGCCACGAATACCGCGCGATGGGTGGCCGCCTCGCAGATCCCTCTCGCCGCCACACGCAAGACCACCTGGGGCGCCCTCGACAAGGCTGCTGTCGCCGTTGGAGGGGGACTTACCCACCGCATTCACCGTGCCGATGCACTGATGTTGAAGGAGAACGATCTCGCCGCCATCGCTGAAGAGGGCGTACGCGGCTCGGCCCGGGTGCGTGGCATCCTGCGGGACCTTCCGTTGGAAACGGTCGGTGCCTTCGCAACGATCGAGGTTCGGAGTCTGGACGAGGCCTTGGCCGCGGCCGAGGCTTGGGCAGAACGCATGCTAGAGGCAGAAGAGGTGGTCAAACTCAACATCATGCTCGACAATATGGGGCCACAGGTCACCCGCGATGCGGTGCTCGACTTGGAAACCCGGGGATTGCGCGAATATGTGACCTTGGAGGCGAGTGGGAACATCACCTTCGATTCGCTAGAGGAATGGCAAGGGTCCGGTGTCGACGTCATGTCCTCAAGCGGATTGCACCGCGCCGCAGATCCGCTGGACCTCACCTGCATCTTCGAGGGAGTGTGAACAGATGGGCGATGTGCCCCCCTCACACCCTCGGTATGCCTCCCTGATGTCCCGAAAACGATTGACTGAGGCCGCCTCAAGAGGCATGCTTGCCGGTTCGGCACTGATCGCCCACGGTCGTGGTGAGGCCTTTGACTATCTGCTCGGTGAACGAACCAGTGCACCGGGCCGCGCTGCAATTCGAGAGACTGCGGCCCGGCTGCGGGCCGCTTCCCGGCCTGTGCTCTCATTGAATGGAAATGCGGTCGCATTGGCAGGCGCAGACCTGTTGGCCTGCGCCGCCGCCCTCAATTGTCCGGTTGAAATCAACATCTACTATCGCACACCTGAACGGATGGACGCACTTCTCGCCGCACTCGAAGAGATGCGAGCCGAGGCGATGGCGGCCCATCCCGATTTACCGATCGCCGCGGTCGAGATTCTCGGCGCAGCCCCCGACGCGCGCATCCCCGGTTTGGACGGGCCACGTGCGAATTGCCATGCAGAGGGCATCCTCTCCGCAGATGCACTGTTGGTGCCGCTCGAGGACGGAGATCGGTGCGAAGCGTTGGTCGGCCTCGGCAAGACCGTCTGTGTGATCGACCTCAATCCAATGTCGCGCACCGCGAAGACCGCCTGTGTGACCATCGTCGACGAATTGACGAGATGCGTCCGATTGCTGCTCGAAGATCTGCTCTCCCCGGACCTTGTGGCGAGCGAAAATTGGCGAAATGAGCAGAATTTAGAAGATTCATTGCAAGTGATGCTGCGGAACCTCGGTTCGGGGTCTCAAGACTGAATCCGAGCGATGGCCGTTCGGGAGAACCTTTTTCCCTGCTGGAATCTCACTATCTGCTGACCGGGGATGGCTGAGGAAGAAGAACGCCTGCTCAGCGAGAGCGATACGTTTCTATCATCTCAGGTCTCATTCGATCTCGATGCGCCGCAAAAACCGGAGCGCCGTACAGCGAATAAACCGGCTAAACGCCGACCCTCAAAACGCAATCTCGACGAGGATAATGTCACCTCTTGCCCCGGATGTGGGGCCGAACAGTCCGAAGGTGAGTTCGTCGAGTCGATTCTCTCCTTTGTGACCGGGTCTGCGGACTATCTCGGTGGTGACCCTGTTCGGGTTCGCAGCGTCCAGATCCTCCAACAGATCATCAGCCAAGGACGACTTCCAGACCCCAAATCAGAATGGAGCATGGAGATCATTCAACGCATCGAGCAGCATATCGAGCACATGGCGGATGAGCGGTCGCGTCTCATCCAACGTCAGGAAAGGGCCACGCTTGAGGAAGGCCTCCGTTGGGAGATTGAGAATCGGGTTCGCGCAGAGCTCAAGGAGACTCTGAGAGCCGAAATCGAGCAAGATATCGTCGGTGAGGTCGCCGTCGCCATCCGAGACCAAGTCCGCAAACAGACCGTCGAGGAGATGGTACCACTCATTCGGGCTGAAGTCGAGAAGGAATTGTGGGCGGAATTTGAAGCGATTCGACGCAGCGAGCGCGACAAGAACAGCAATGCCGACGCGCCCGCTTGATCAGAGCTTGGTCACCGTTCCATCGGCATCAAATCGATAGTAGGCCGGGCCCGCATTTTCCTCGGGTTCAATCTTCCACATCGACCAGACCAATGCATTCGATTCCCAATGCGTGGCAATCAACTGGTCTCGGCGAATAATTCCATCGTGTTGCACGGTGGCTGAGGTGCTGTCATCCGGGGAGGACAGGGTCACGATTCCACCCGCCACATAGACGTGGCAAAGATACCAACCCTCCGACTCTCGTTCTTGGCCCGTCACGTTCCAGCCATCCCATTCGAAACAGGTCGGGGTCGAATCGAGAGTGACCGCATACTCCAGACCGTGGTCACCCAAACCATCCAGCCGTGCCGCTCCGAGAGGCAGGGTTTCCCCACCTTCCCAAGGCGTGCAACTCGCCTCGAATGTAGGAAGGAGGGCGCATGTCTCGAATTCAAAATCGGTCGCGATGTTTCCCGAGACGAGGCCGACGCTTGGCTGACCATCCCAAACACCGCCGACATAGGCGTGGGCCGCATCGGTATCGGCACGGACCAGCCAGCCATCGCCGCCACCGACAAGGTTGACCTGCACGCGGTCATTCCACACCTCCGTCCCCGTTTCTGGGTCAATCTCGCCACGGGTTTCGACGAGGATGATGGCGAGATCGCCATTCACGCGCATGAATCGCTGGGAAGAAGAAACGCGATGGAGCTGGGCTGCATCGACCGGATGGACATCATGAACGATGACCAGATGTCGCCATTCGGGGTCATCCCATGACTCCAACATCCACAGGGTCGAAATTTTTCCATCAGAAATTCCGATGTATGGAACACCATTCTGTTCATCGACGATTAACGCATGGTCAGCGAGGATGTCGCTGTCTAATTCGGTCAACACGGCGGTTTCAATGACATTCGCTGAATCATCCAGACGCATCATGACCATTCGATTCGAATCGCGAAGTCTCTCTGTGTAGACGACCAGATGCTCATCTCCAACTCGAACACTTTCGTCGAGATGGATCTCCCAACCCGCTCCATTGTCGGCTGCCATATATTCGGAAATTCCGAGGTAGATGGGGATGATGAGGAGGGCGAGGACAACCGCGGAAACCTTGGCGCCCAATTCCATGGTCTTCTTTCGCTCGGCTTGCTCCATTCGGTGGGCGGCGGCATCGGCTTCCATCTGGATGGCGAGGACTTTGCCGGCCTCGGCCGCGGCCATCAATTCCGGCGTGGGGAGTGTGCCCTCCCAACCCAAAGACGCCTCCACCATGGAGGGTGCAGGCTCACGCGATGGCGTAATGCTTGCGCAGGAGTTCAGCGAAGGTTGTGCAGATGGCGTCGCCGACCGCATCGGTGCCGGCGTCGCCGCCGAGATCGTAGGTCAAGACGTCGCCGCAAAGTACGGTTGCAACCGCTTGGTCGAGCAGGGTGGCGAGGGCCTTGCAGTCCGCATCCCCTCGGGTTTCACCGAGCCAATCGAGCATCAGGCCGACGCTGTTGATCATCGCCGTCGGGTTGGTCGTGTTCTTGCCCGCGTACTTCGGGGCCGAGCCATGAACCGGTTCGAACATGCCGTGTGAATCGCCGATATTGGCGCTCGCCGCAACACCCATTCCACCTTGGAGCACGCTCGCCAGGTCAGTGCTAATGTCACCGAACATGTTGGGGGTGACGACGACGTCGAACCACTCTGGATTGCGCACGAGCCACATGGTGAAGGCGTCGATGAAAGCTTGATCCGTCTCGGTCGAGGGGTAACCCTCGGCGATTTCATGGAAGACGCGGTTGAACAATTGACAACCGCGGGTGACGTTGGATTTGTCGACACAGGTGACGCGGGTTTTGCCATCTACGGGTGCACCTTGGCGGCGCTGGGCGAGTTCGAAGGCGAAGCGGATCACACGTTCACTGCCGGTGCGAGAAATCGGTCGTGGGTCCCAGGCGACCTCTCCTTCCAGACCGGGGAATTCCATTTCGCCGGGCTCCCAACCATCGCGGCCCTGCGCCTTGTCGGCACTGCGGCGCAACAGGGCGTGATACAGGCCTTCGGTATTCTCACGGACGACGACCATGTCGACCGATCCAGGTTTCCACACCTGAGTGAATTCACCGTGAATCTTGTGACGAACCCCTTCGTAGAGGCGAATCGGGCGCACGTTCGCATAGAGGTCGAGGCCGCTGCGAAGACCGAGGATGACTGCGCCTCCGGCAAGATCTCCTGACTCGGTCTTGGCACCGGGCCAGCCGATGGCGCCCAGGAGAATCGCATCAGCGGTGTCTCGACAGAAGTCAAAACTGCCTGCAGGCCATTCCTCACCGTGCTCCAAAAAGTATTGACCTCCGCACGGAATCACCTCGCGAACAAAGGAGATGGGAGAGTGCTCTTCGATGACGTCGAGAACCTTCTGTGCCTCGACCATGACGTCCCGACCGGTCCCGTCGCCGGGCAGGAGAGCCAAGGTGTAGGATGTCATCGTGGTTGGCCACTCGCTCCCCCTACATGAAGGGACGCCCAACCTCGGGTCGAGCCCCTGATGGGCCCATCTTGAGGGAACACTTCATCAACCGTCAATCGACCGTTCATGCAGATGCCTCGTCGACCTTCGGATCACGATGAACGCCCACGCCTCGATGCCTCCGCGCTACCCGAGGAGGTCCAGCGACTGTGGGAAACGATGCTGCGCTTGGATCCGAACTGGGACATGCACGCGTGGCTGTCGGAGCGCGCCACCGAGGAGATGAAAATCGTCGAGGCGAATCTCGGGCGAGAAAAGATGCGGCTCGAGCAGCGTATCTCACGCATCGAAGCCCTCGCCAACCGGATTGGACGGGAGCGGGAACTGGCCGAGGAAGACCCCCATCAATGCAACCTCTTCGATGTGTTTGGTACCGATTCCCCACCCACCCAAGAGATCGTCGAAGAGGAGGAGGATTGGGAACCGCATCCCGCCGCCGCTCACATCGGCTATATCTCCGATGATGCTGGAGACGACCCCTTGCTCGCCGTCTGCGCCCAAGCGATTCTAGTCCACATCGAGGATTGTGCGGTGCGTGATGCGCTGCCCGTCGACCTCGAAGGACTGGGTGCCGCCCTGATCCCTCGCGGCATCGACTCGGAGGAATTGGTCGAAGCGTTGGAATGGCTGCTCGAGCAGGGCCGCTTGATCGAGGTCGCTGAGAACGAGTTCATACTGGATTGAAAGCGGTGGTCCCGGGGCCCCCCCACCAACCCCCCTATATGTCCTCAGCGGCACTTCAGGCTGATTGAGATGTCCAGACTGTTCTCCGCCCTGGCGAGCCTCGCCGTCGGATTCTGGTTGAGTGCCATCGTGGGTGAGCCTGTAATCGGGGTCAGCGCTGGGGTACTGACCTTGCTATTATTCGAACTTCCACGAAGCAGTGCGGAGAAACGCAGGCTGCGTATGATCGCCAATGCACAGACACTTCGATTGCAGGATGCGACCGCCCAAATCGAAAGAATGGATTATCACGTCAGGCTTCAGAGCCATGAACTCAGCACAGCGATTTCCGAACTCGAGCGACGGGACTCTGTCGGCGCGCCAGAAGCACGGAAACTCATCAAGAGTCAACGCGCCACCCTGCAGGCACAATCGCGCGCGATGGAAGAGGCCCACCGTCTGATTGAAGCACAGGAAAGAATGCTGTCTCAACTGGAGGAGCGCACCGCCGATGCACACGTTCGGTGGGAGGACATGGTCCTGACCATGGAACGGGTTCTGGGCATCCAAGCCGAGCAGGCCAAGACCGCCCAGCAACGTCTTGCAGACGAGAGCGGGAAACTCTCAGATGCCTTTGCCGATCAGAGTCGTCAGATGCAGAAAACGATGGGTGATCTCTTGCATCAACTCGCACTTGAACCACGAACCTCGAATGTATCTGTTCAGGATTCCGTCGTCATGGGTGATGCCCGCCGTACGACCGAACAAGTATCCCGCGTGGTCGGCCCGCACGTCTCCTCAAGACCATCCCGACGACCACCTGAAGTGCCACGTGTCGTCCTTCATGCCCGACCGCTTCCACCTGCCGACGGCGAACGCTGGGTCGAAGCCTTCAACGAGGACCTCTCCTGAGACATCTCCGTGTCGACGGATGATTTGAGTTGGATTGGCACCGCGCCGCTCGATTCTGCAAACATGGGTCGCCTTCGTGGAGACCTCATTCTCCAGCGCACGGTCCTGTGGGTACCGACAGGTCTGATCATTGCGCTGGTCATGCTGTTGTGGTTCGATTTGCCCATCGCTGCCGGAGAGTCTCTCGCCGTGCTCTCCTTCTCCCTCTTCCTCGGTCTCGGCTTGGGTCGAATGGCTGGAAATACTCGATTTCGTCAAATTGAGAATGCTTTGCTGAACGGATTGGACATCGCGCCTCTGCTCGAGGCTGAAGGCCGCGGTCTCACGGCCCGATTCCTCGGTTTGCCCGGTGGCGTGGACGTCCTGGATGTCGCGATGCGGCCGCAAAAAGGCGGCGCGATGTCCAAGCAAAAGGACGAGTGGGGTCGAGTCATCTACACGACCCGGGCCGTGGACCCAAAAGGCCCAGCCGCGGGTTCAGGCGCGGATACGATCGATGCGAGGATGCCTCGAATCGACGGTATGGCACCTCGCCCAGAATACGAGGGCATCGAAGGGGATCTGACCTCGGGCGAGAAATTGATCGAAGAGGCGAATGTCCACCGAGATGAACGATCTGCCGAGGCGTGGGAAACCTCTCAGAGCACAGACCCAGAACTCATCGAAGCGGGTGTGGAGAAGTTGGGGGATTTGGTCGGTCAAGGCCATTTCGAAGGTGCGGCGACCGCGAATGAATTTCCCGTGGCACCTAAGCGCGCTGCGCCCAATACGCCGCGACCGTTGCGCGAAGCGCCCGATGAGGATCCGTCTCAGGATTGAATCCAAGTCGCGTCTTCGCCTTCTCGATCGAAGCGCTTGAATGCTCGATATCTCCGTCACGATATGTGCCGATGACCGCTTCAAGTGAAGCGATTGATGGGTCGTGTTCAGCCAAGAGGTCGCGGAGGCTCTCGAAGAGTTCGATCACACTCATCGTGGTGCCCGAAGCGACATTGTAGACCTCTCCTAGGGCGGATTCATGATCGGTTGTGAGGGATCGCAAGTTGAGGTTGGCCACGTCTTGAACGCGCACAAAATCACGGGTGGCGCTGCCGTCCCCGAAGATCGTCGGCGCGACGCCATCGATCATTGACTCGATGAATTTCGGAATCACGGCTGCATAGGCACCATTCGGATCCTGCCGCGGCCCGTGGACGTTGAAATATCGCAAGGAAATCGCTTCGATTCCCGAATTGAGAATGGCCAGTTCCGCTGCGAGTTTGTCTTCAGCATAGGGAGAGAGACAGCGAGTGGTTGTGGTCTCAGTGACCGGCAT
>Ga0115002_10000345_pt1 | contig 66966 bp, 63 predicted proteins | sample ArcticOcean_MG_C_8_FD_89576 | JGI IMG/M metagenome (GOLD analysis project Ga0115002, IMG submission 89576) | Marine microbial communities from western Arctic Ocean - ArcticOcean_MG_CB11_86 | ecosystem: Environmental > Aquatic > Marine > Oceanic | place: Arctic Ocean: Canada Basin | collected... | reverse complement strand
GCAATCAAGACAATGGCGATACCGGGAAGCGTCATCAGCGGCGGCAATCCACGGCCAATGACCCAATCCACCAGCAGCACAAAGGCGGGAATGAAATAGGAATAGGCCAGCACCCGCGTTGGCCCGATATGCGGTGTGGCATATTGAAAAAAGAAAAACGATATGACGGTGCTGACCACGGCGAGATAGACAATGCCACCATAAACGAATAGCTCCGTTTCGAGCCATGGCGTGGCAGCCAGATCCTTGGCCGCAATGATGAGATAAAATATGGCGCTGAACAGCAAAATCCAGAATGACATGACGGCAGTGGGCTCGCCTCGATGAAAGCTCTTGATCATCACGCCGTAAAAGCCGAAGGCCACGCAGCCGGCGAGAAAGATCCAATCGCCCTTGTTTACATCGAGCGCAATTAGGCGCTCCGGATCGCCGCGAAAAATGATCCAAAGCGCGCCGATCAAACCCAGCGCCAGGGCGGCAAAGCGGTAGCGCCCAAGACGCTCGCCAACCAAAAAGAAAGCGATCATGGCGGACAGCACGGGAACCGTTGTGAACAGCGCGCTGGTATTGAGGGCACTGGTGTAACGCAGCGCCTCGAACATGCACCAAAAGAAGATAACCACAGTCGAGGCAATCAGCGCATAGCGCAACAAAGCGCGCGTACCGGGCCATGCCAGACCATGGCGAAAATAGACAAATACACCCATGATCAATGCCGCCAGTGCAAAACGCAGCAACATCAGCACGCCCGGCTCCATGGCGTGGGCGATCTCCTTGCCCACCGGGAATGATGTGGAGACCATCAAATTGGCCAACAGGGTGATGGCATGAACAGCCATCAAGCCGCCTGCGGGCAGGGTTGGGGAAGTGGGGTGCGTGTTCATAGCCCGCGAAACATCGGTTATCGCAGCCGTTCCGTCCAGTGCCGAAACATCGCAGCCATCGATTCGCACCCCAAACGCTCTCCGAGTACCCGGCGGAAATTCCTACCGGCGCCAAATTCGCCCATGATAAGAGACCCTTGGCCAACATGGCGAAGCGCGCCTTGCCGAGCTAAGCCCAGAGCCTTATGAGTCATTTTTTATGCAGTCTCAGTCACGATCCAAAGCGCTTGCCGAGCGTGACATCCTCGGGATCGAAGGTTTATCTCCTGACGAGGTAAATACGATTCTCGACCTTTCAGAATCCTATGTTGCGCTCAATCGCAACGCTCAGAAAAAATCCGACGTGCTGCGCGGGCGCACGCTGATTTTATTGTTTTTCGAAACCTCAACCCGCACTCGCACCTCATTCGAGCTTGCCGGCAAGCGCCTCGGCGCCGACGTGATCAACATTTCCGTTGCCTCATCGGCGATCAAAAAGGGCGAAACCCTGATCGACACGGCGATGACGTTGAACGCTATGCATCCCGACGTGATCGTTGTCCGCCACCCCGATGCCGGCGCCGTGCGGCTTTTGGCCAATCACGTTAATTGCGCCGTTATCAATGCCGGCGACGGCAGCCATGAACATCCGACCCAGGCGCTGCTGGACGCCCTCACAATCCGGCAAAACAAAGGCCGCCTTGACGGCCTGAGGATAACGATCTGCGGCGATATCCTGCACAGCCGGGTGGCGCGCTCGAACATTCTTCTCCTTACCATGATGGGCTCTCAGGTCCGTCTGGTAGCGCCACCGACCCTGGTGCCGCCGGCCATTGAACGGCTCGGCGCTGAAGTTTTCCACGATATGCGCGAAGGCCTGAAAGATTGCGACATCATTATGATGCTGCGCCTCCAGGCGGAGCGTATGCAAGGCACATTTGTACCGTCGACACGGGAATACTTCCGCTATTTCGGCCTCGATGAGGCCAAGCTCTCGGTAGCCAAGCCGGATGCGCTGATCCTCCACCCCGGGCCCATGAACCGGGGCGTAGAAATCGACAGTATCGTCGCCGACGATATCACCCGAAGCGCCATCCTGATCCAGGTTGAGCTCGGCCTGGCCGTACGCCAGGCCTGTCTTGATCTCCTCGGACGCGAGCCCGTAATGCCATGACTAAATCCCGCACCGCCTATATAAATGCCCGCCTGCTCGACCCTGAAAGCGGGCTCGACACGCCGGGCGCGCTCCTTACCGAAGGCGCGTTTATCACCGATCTCGACGCCAACCTGTTCGCCGATGGCGTGCCGGAGGGCATTGAAACGGTGGATTGCGGCGGGCACTGCCTGGCACCAGGGCTGGTCGATATGCATGTGCACCTGCGCGAGCCCGGTCACGAGCATAAAGAGACGATCGCCAGCGGCGGGCTCTCGGCCCTGGCTGGCGGCGTTACCAGCATTTGCAGCATGCCTAATACTGACCCGGTGATCGACAATGTCGGCCTGATCGAATTTATCCATCGCCGCGCGCGCGAGGCCAAGGGTGCCAAAGTCTTTCCCTTTGCCGCCGCAACCAAAGGCCTTGGCGGCAAGCAAATCACCGAGTTTGGCATGCTCGCCGAAGCCGGCGCAGTGGCCTTTACCGACGACGGACTACCCATCGCCAACAGCCAGGTGATGCGCCGCGCGCTCAGTTACGCCAAGACCTTCGATCTCTTAATCAGCCAACATGCCGAAGACCTTTCGCTTTCCAGCTGCGGCTGTATGGCCGAGGGCGAAGTGGCCACCCGCCTCGGTCTAGACGGCATTCCGGAGATTTCGGAGACGGTCATCGTCGAGCGCGATATACGCCTGGTTGAACTGACCGAGGGGCGCTATCACGTGGCGCATATCTCGACCAAAGATGCGGTCGACTGTGTACGCCGGGCCAAGGCGCGAGGCCTACGCGTCACCTGCGAAGCGGCGCCGCATCATTTTTCCCTCACGGATCATGATGTCGGCGATTACCGCACCTTCGCAAAAATGGCACCGCCGCTCCGTAGTGATGCCAACCGCGAAGCCATCGTCGAAGGGCTGAAAGACGGCACCATCGATGCCATCGCCACCGATCACGCACCGCATGATCAAGAGAGCAAGCGCTTGCCCATGGCCCATGCTGCCAACGGTATCGTCGGCCTGGAAACTCTGCTGCCGCTCTCGCTCGAGCTCTATCATCGCGGCCATATGCCGCTTCTTGATGTGCTCCGCCGCTTAACCGTGGCGCCGGCAGATTTGTTGAAGCTGCCGGTCGGACGCCTGCGCAAGGGTGCGCCGGCCGATCTGCTGCTGTTTGATCTCGATAAGCCGTGGGTCGTGGAAACAGCTAAATTCCGCAGCATGTCGAAAAATTCTCCCTTTGACGGTCGCCCGGTGCAAGGCCGCGCCCTCAGAACAATTGTCGACGGGCGCACGCTTTTCACCGCCGACAACTAATCATGCCGGACCCCATCAGTTGGGCGTATTCCTGGCCCTATTATGCCATTGCCCTGGGCGCCGCTTATCTGTTGGGCTCTATTCCGGTCGGGCTGATACTGGCCCGCCTCTTCGGCCATGGCGATATCCGCAATATTGGATCCGGTAATATTGGCGCTACCAATGTTTTACGCACCGGCAACAAGCCGCTCGCTGCCGCGACCCTGCTGCTTGACGGCGGCAAGGGTGCGGGGGCGGTCCTGCTCGGCGCACTCTACGGCCCCGACGTTGCGCTGACCGCCGGCGCGGGCGCAGTGATCGGCCATGTGGCGCCGGTCTGGTTGTTGTTTCGGGGCGGCAAGGGTGTTGCGACCAGCCTGGGCGTGCTGCTTGGCCTCGATTGGCGGCTTGGCCTGATCGCGCTGGCTATGTGGCTCGCCGCCGCGGTGCTGTTCCGCTTTTCCTCTCTGGCAGCACTTATCGCGCTCGTTTCAGCACCCGTCTTTGCCTATCTGTTGAGCGGCCGCCAACTGGCCGAATTGGCCGGATTACTGGCCATTATCGTCATCTTCAAGCACCACGCCAATATCCGCCGACTGCTGAGCGGGCAGGAACCAAAGATCGGGGCGAAGAAAACAACCTCATAAAACAGTTGATGCATTGACTGCTTTTGATAAATTTCTATTAATGGTTGAGACAAAGACCCTAACCGACAATGAGCGCGTTGACTGGCTTCGCTTGTCGCGCAGCGAAAATGTAGGCCCCGTTACATTTTTAGCGTTGCTCGAGCGCTGTGGCAGCGCCGGGCAAGCGCTTGAAGCACTGCCAGCCCTGGCGCGCGACGGTGGCCGTACACGCAACATCAAGCTTTTCTCCAAGACCGGTGCAGAGCGTGAAATTGCTGATTTAGCCAAAATCGGCGGGCGCCTCATTGCCTGCCATGAACCCGGCTCTCCGCCGGCGCTCGCCGCCGTTGCCGATCCGCCGTCGTTAATCGCCAATCGCGGCCACGGCCACCTCCTGGAAAACGACATTGTCGCCATTGTTGGGGCACGCAACGCCTCGGCCAACGGCATCCGATTCGCGAAACATTTGGTGACCGAGCTGGGTGCTGCCGGATTTGCTCTCGCCTCAGGCATGGCGCGCGGCATCGATACGGCAGCCCATCAGGGATCCCTGGAGAGCGGTGCCCTGGCGGTTATGGGCGGCGGTGTGGATGGGGTGTATCCAAAGCAGAATGCCAACCTCTAGGAAGATATAATCGAGCGCGGCGTGGTGATCGCCGAACCACCGCTCGGCACCGTGCCCCAGGCGCGCCATTTTCCGCGCCACAACCGGATCATTTCCGGCATGGCGCGCGGCATCGTTGTGGTTGAAGCGGCGCCGCGCTCCGGCTCTTTGATCACCGCCCGACTCGCCGGTGAGCAAGGCCGTGAAGTGTTTGCCGTGCCGGGCTCGCCGCTCGATCCGCGCAGCCGTGGCACGAACGGCCTGATTCGCGATGGCGCAACATTGATTCAAGGCGCCGAAGACATTATCGAAGCCCTGACACAAACACCGCTACGGGCACTAAAAGAGCGGTCCGACACTGAATTTGGCGCCCCGGAAATGACCCCGGTCGGCGAATCTGAACTGGCGGCGGCCCGGCCCCAGCTAATTGAACTGCTCGGCCCGAGTCCGGCTCCAATTGACGAATTGATGCGTTAGAGCAGGTTGACACCCGCCCTGCTACTCACCATCTTGTTGGAACTTGAGCTGGCGGGCTGTTTGGAATGCCATGCAGGAAGTCAGGTTTCGTTAATAGAATCAGTGTGATAATTCGCACTGATCCCGGTTCGAGATAAATAGCCTCATGAATGTCGTCGTCGTCGAATCGCCCGCAAAGGCATCGACCATTAACAAATATTTGGGCCCAGACTTCGTTGTCCTGGCTTCTTATGGCCATGTACGGGACCTCCCGCCCAAGGACGGTTCCGTTCGCCCTGATAATAATTTTGAGATGATCTGGGCCGTTTCCGACGGCGCCGAAAAAAATATCCGCGCCATCGGCCAGGCGCTGAAGAAATCCGACCATCTCTACCTCGCCACTGATCCGGACCGCGAAGGCGAGGCGATCTCCTGGCATGTCATGGATGAGCTCAGGGAGCGCAATCTGCTGAACGGCATCGCCGTTGAGCGGGTGGTATTTACCGAAATCACCAAAACCGCCGTGCTCAGCGCCATGGACAACCCGCGCGCCCTTGATGATGATTTGATCGACGCCTACCGCGCACGCCGCGCGCTGGATTATTTGGTCGGCTTCACGCTGTCGCCGATCCTGTGGCGCAAACTGCCGGGATCGCGCTCCGCCGGACGGGTGCAATCGGTTGCGCTCCGCCTGATTTGTGAGCGCGAAGCGGCGATCGAAGCTTTTGTGCCGCGCGAATATTGGACCGTCTCGGCCAAGCTGAAAACTGCTGACGGCAAGGATATCGAAGCCCGCCTGACCCATCTCGATGGCAAACGGCTGGATAAATTCGACCTGAACGATGAAGCCAAGGCGCATGCCGCACGCGACCGAATCCAGGCCGGTGAGCATAGCGTCGAGAATATTGAAGCCAAGCGCACACGGCGCAATCCGTCACCGCCCTTCACCACCTCGACCTTACAACAGGAAGCGTCACGCAAGCTCTCCTTCACGGCGCGCCAGACCATGAGCGTGGCCCAACAGCTTTATGAAGGCCGCGAGATTGACGGCGAACATGTCGGCCTGATTACCTATATGCGTACGGACGGCGTACATATTGCGGCTGAAGCCGTGGTTCAGGCGCGTTCGACCATTGGCTCTGAATATGGCAAAGCCTATGTGCCGGATGAGCCGCGCGCCTATCGCAACCAGGCCAAGAATGCCCAGGAAGCGCATGAGGCCATCCGCCCGACCGATCTCAGCCGCCTGCCGGCCAAAGTTCGCAATCTTCTGACGGACGATCAGGCGCGGCTCTATGAATTGATTTGGAAGCGTACTCTCGCGAGCCAGATGGAGAGCGCGCAAATCGATCAGACCGCCATTGTCATCAAGCCGGTTGACGGTGCGCATACCTTGCGTGCAACCGGCTCGGTGATCGCCTTTGACGGCTTCCTCCGGCTTTATCAGGAAGGTCGCGATGAGCCGAGCGGCGAGGATGGCGACCGCCGCCTACCGAAGGTGGAGAAGGGCCAAACGCTCGCGCTCGCGACTGTATCGCCCGACCAGCATTTTACCGAGCCGCTGCCGCGCTTTTCCGAAGCCAGCCTGGTGAAAGAGTTGGAACGGCTTGGTATTGGCCGACCGTCGACCTATGCCTCGATAATTTCAGTACTGCAGGACCGTAATTATGTCCGTATCGATCGCCGGCGCTTCGTGCCGGAGGACCGCGGCCGCATTGTGACCGTCTTTCTCGAGAATTATTTCGGCCGCTACGTGGAATATGATTTCACCGCCGGACTGGAAAATAAGCTCGATAATATCTCCGATGGCCAACTCGATTGGCACAAGGTGCTGAGCGATTTCTGGACCGACTTTAAAGGCGCCATCGATGAAACTTCAGAGCTGCGGATCAAGCAGGTCATTGAAGTGCTTGATGAGACGCTGGCGCCGCATCTCTTTTCGCTTTCAGATGACGGCAAAGATCCGCGCGTCTGCCCAAGCTGCGATGATGGCCGCCTCAATCTGAAGCTCGGCAAGCATGGCCCCTTTATCGGCTGCACGAATTATCCGGATTGCCGTCATACCCGCCCGCTCAATGGCGACGGCGATGAAATTTCCGGGCCGCGCGAAGTCGGCATGCATCCCGATCACGATGTGATGGTCTCCTTGCGCAAAGGACCCTTTGGACATTACGTCCAGCTCGGCGATACCGGCGAAGATGGCAAGAAACCCAAGCGCGTCTCCTTGCCGCGCGATTTGATGCCGGACCGGGTTGACCTAGAATTGGCTCTCGGACTGTTGTCACTTCCGCGTGACATTGGCTTGCATCCCGAAGGCGGCAAGATGATCAGCGCCGGAATCGGACGCTTTGGTCCCTATGTCAAACATGACGGCAAGTTCAAATCGCTGAAAAAAGACGACGATATTCTCAGCATCGGGCTCAACCGGGCCGTGGTGCTGTTGGCTGAGGTCAGCCAGCGCGGCGGTTCCGTTCTGCGCGAACTTGGGGAACATCCCGAAGATGGCGGGCCGGTTATCCTGAAAAAGGGCCGCTATGGCCCCTATGTGCAGCATAAGCGCATTAACGCGACCCTGCCCAAGGGCGTAGAGGAAAATGACGTCACCCTAGCGCAAGCAGTCGAGATGATTGCCGCCAAGGCTGCGAAGAAGAAGGGCGGCGCCAAGAAAAAAGCGGCGCCGAAGAAAAAGGCAGCTCCGAAGAAAAAAACAGCCGCCAAGAAGAAACCCGCGGCGAAGAAGAAGGCTGCGGCAAAGAAAAAACCTGCTGCCAAGGCTGGTGACGATGCGGCGCCAGCAAACACTGTAGAAAGCACTGAGGATTCCTAAGCCTCCGCCGCCCGGGCGCAAAGCGTCTGCCCCGCTCCCCGACAAAGAAGAAGTTCGCCGTTTTATCGCCGAGAGTACCGGGCGTGTCAGCAAGCGTGAAATCGCCCACGCTTTTGGCATCACCGGCGACCGGCGCAGCCAATTGCGAGAAATTTTACGCGAACTTCGCGAAGAAGGCGTGTTTGACGGAAAACCCGGCGCTGGTCGAAAAGCGAATCTCGGCAACAAGCCGGGCAGTAACCACAGTGCAGACAGCCCCGCCACGCGTGCCCTGCCCAATGTGTGCGTTGTTGAAGTTGAGCGTATCGATTCCGATGGGGAATTACGCGCCCGCCCGATAAAAATCGAAGACGGGTACGGGATGATCCCGGCCATCTATATTGATCCACAAACCCCCAGCCAAGGCGCACTCGGCGTCGGTGATCGCGTGTTGGCGCGGCTGACAGTGGCGGATGACGGCAGCTACCAAGCCAGTGCAATCCGGGTACTGGATGGCGGTGCCGGGCGGTTAATTGGTCGCTTTATCGCCACCAGGGACGCCAAAGGTGACGCGAGCGGCGGCAGAATTGAGCCAGCGGACCGCCGCGCACGCAACGATTATCTGGTGGCGCCCGAGCATTGTGCCGATGCGGCCTCCGGCGAACTGGTGCTGGCTGAAATCGTGCCGGGACGCACCCTCGGCCTGCCGTGCGCCCGAGTGACGGAGCGGCTCGGCGATCTGGATGCGCCAAACGCTATTAGCCTGCTTGCCATTCACGCCAACCTCATCCCAACCGAATTTTCAGACGCAGCCCTTGCCCAGGCAGAAGCCGCCGGCCCGGTGGCGCTCGGCGAGCGCACCGATTTGCGCGGCCTGCCGCTGGTGACCATTGATGGCGTCGATGCGCGTGATTTTGACGATGCTGTCTGGGCGGAGGCGGATAGCGACCCGAAAAATCCCGGCGGCTGGCATATCCTCGTCGCCATCGCTGACGTCGCCCATTATGTGCGCCACAGCGATGCCCTCGACGAAGATGCGCGCGAGCGCGGCAATTCGGTTTATTTTCCGGATCGCGTCGCACCGATGCTACCGGAAGCACTCTCCAACGGCCTATGCTCGCTCCGCCCGGATGAAGACCGCGCCTGCCTCGCGGTTCATATCTACCTCACGGTGGAAGGCGAGATTCGCCGCCACCGCTTTGTGCGCGGCCTCATGCGATCCACCGCCCGGCTCAATTATGGCCAGGTTCAAAAGGCGCTCGACGGCAACCCTGACGACGCCCTGAAGCCCTTGATGGCAACCGTCGTGAAACCCCTATTCGGCGCCTATTCGGCGCTTGTAGCGGCGCGCCAGAAGCGCGGCACCTTGGAGCTCATACTGCCCGAACGGGAAGTTAAGTTGGCGCCTGATGGCAGCGTTGAGCGAATTTCCGAAGCGCCGCGCTATGACAGCCACAAATTGATCGAAGAGTTCATGATCGCCGCCAATGTCGCGGCAGCAGAAGCGCTCGAGGAGAAAAAATCGGCCTGCGTTTACCGCGTACATGATCAGCCGGACCCGGCCAAGCTAGAGGGCTTGCGTGAATTTCTCACCGGGCTTGGCCTCAAGCTGTCGCGCAGCCGCCAACTGAACGCATCAAATATCAATCAAATTCTGACCAAGGCGGCAGACGGCCCTAACCAGCATCTGGTCAATTTACTGGTGCTGCGCTCTCTGGCGCGGGCGGAATATTTGCCAAATAATTTCGGCCATTTCGGCCTTGGTCTGAAGCGCTACGCCCACTTCACCTCGCCGATTCGGCGCTATGCGGATTTGCTCGTTCACCGCGCCCTGATTGCAGCGTATGGCCTCGGTGATGGTGGTTTGCCCGAGAATGGCGCAGCGGCGTTTGGCGAGATTTGCACGCATATTTCACAAACCGAGCGGCGCGCCGTAACGGCGGAGCGCGACGCCAAGGATCGTTACACGGCCTCCTATCTGGCAGCACAGGTGGGCGCTGACTTTGCCGCCCGTATCTCGGGGGTGGCGCGCTTTGGCCTTTTTATTGAACTGGACGAGACCGGCGCAGATGGATTGATACCGGCACGCAGCTTAAGCGCCGCGCGCCCGCGCTTTGACCCACGGCGTCATACGCTTTCCGTCGGCGCCACCCATCTCACCATTGGCGAGCGCGTAGTGGTGCGCCTGGCGGAAGCCAATGCGCTCACTGGCGGCATGATTTTTGATCTCTTGGAAGTAAACGGTAAAACCTGGCGACAACCGCGCCAGAGCGACAAGACGCGCCCGCGCGGGCGGACGACGAAACATGGTAAACGCGGCAAGCGCAATAAACGCAAATAGACGGCCTGTTCCGGCACTAGCGCCCGCCCGTCTGCTACGCTACCCTGGCCGCTGCAAAAATCTGGCAGAATAATCTGCTTTAGAGCATGTCATGTTCGCGTGCGCTCACACGAGATGCTCTATCTTTTTGGAATTGAAGCAAATCCACGTCGCAGGTGATTCCACCTGCTCAGGATTTGCTCTAAGGAGATTGGCGTGAGCAAACCAACGCCGTCACAGCGCCGCTGGCTTGAACGTGGACTTGGTCAGCCGGGCGGGAAATTGCCGTTATTTGATGGCGACGGACAGCAGATTAGCGGGCGTACCATTAAGGCCTGCCTCAGTGCCGGTTGGGCGGAGGCATGGCGCCATAACCCGATCAAGCCGGATTGGCTGATTTGCCGTATTACGCCTGAAGGGCGTGCGGCTGTCGGCGATACCAAGTAGATACAGCCCAACATCATGACTGAAGACAGGATGGCAGCGGATACCGCTGCGTCGCCAGACAGCAAGGAGTCGCAAGAGAGCACAACCTTGCGCGCCATGCTCGCGGTGATCGCCAGCACCGGCATGATTGGCCTAACCTTCGGCTACTCCTTGCCGCTCCTCGCCATCATCATGGAAAAAGCAAATATCGATTCGACGATGATCGGCTTAAGTGCCGCCAGCGAATCCGCTGCTATTCTCATTTTTGGGCCGTTTATGCCACGCTTGATCGGCGCGCTTGGTCTCAGAAAGTCCATGTTCATAGCTATTATTATTGGTGCGTTGGCACTTGCGGCGCTCGCTTTCACAGATCCGCACAATGTCTGGTTTCCGCTCCGCTTTATCCTTGGCGGCACGATCTTTCTCGTCCTTATCTCCAGCGACATATGGGTGGCCCAGGGCGCCACCAAGGCTCGGCGCGGCCGCATGATTGCTATCTACGGCACATCGATCACCGGCGGTATGGCCGCCGGCCCGCTACTGGTTCCGCTGGTCGGCAGCGATGGCACCTTCCCCATCTTGATAGGTGCCGGCATACTGGCAGGCGCAGCCCTTCCGCTACTCCTAGCCTATGGCCCGGCGCCCGCCATGGAGAAGGCTGGCAAACTCAACGCACGCGCACTCCTGCTGCTAACACCCTTGCTGGTGGCCGGCGTCTTCGCCTTCGGCATTATTAATTCTTCGGCCCTCTCCCTATTGCCTGTGTTCGGCCTTCATCTTGGCATGGAGGAGCAGGCAGCCGTTCTTCTGGTGACCCTTCTCGTCGCCGGGTCGATCCTGATGCAATTGCCGCTCGGCTGGCTTTCCGACCGCATGGAGCGCCATCACGTTCTGAAAATTTGCGCCGTCGCCGGTACCGGAGCGGCAATTGCCCTTCCGCTCACCATTGGCACCGATTGGGCCATGTGGATCAGCCTGTTCGTTCTCGGCGGCGCCATCTCAGGCCTCTACATAGTTTCCCTCGCAATTGTCGGAGATTGCTATACGGGCGGCGAACTTGCGAGGGCTGTTATTGTCATTGCCATGATATTTGCGGTCGGCTCAACCCTCGGGCCATTGGTCAGTGGCGGCGCTATGGAACTCTGGGATCCCTATGGCCTCAATGTGATTATTATCGCCGCTATGTGTCCGGTTTTAGCGCTCGCCATCTATATTGGCCGCAGTGGATGGCGCAGTACTTGACAGAGAATTGGCGCGCTGTATTGTCCGCCCGACATTAAATTAGAAACAGCCCTGAACCAGACCTATGGCCAAAGCAAATTCCATATTGATTAAGCTCGTCAGTTCAGCTGGCACCGGCTTCTATTATACGACGCGGAAAAATCCAAAGACGCAGACCGAGAAAATGGTACTGCGTAAATTCGATCCGGTCGCGCGCAAGCATGTCGAGTTTAAAGAAGCCAAAATAAAGTAGCGGGCGCCCGGCGCCATGTCTCAAATATATTGTAGGTTTGTGTCGGCTTTTAGAGGCCGGCAGCAGATTTGTTTTGGCCAATTTTTGCGCCTTCTCAGCTGCGCGGCTCTACTTGGGTTTATCCTCACCTTTGCAGCGCCTTCCGCCCAGGCTGAACCGACGCCCGGCTGGAAAGCACTGACCTCCGGCGAATATGAAAAAGCCGAAGCTATTTGGCGGCCCTTGGCTGAACACGGAGATCGCAACGCCGCCTTCGGCATGGCCGTTCTCGCGCAATCGCGCAATCAGCTGGAAGACGCCGCGCGCTGGTACGAACAGGCGGCGCGGGCCGGCCTCACCAGCGCCCAGGTACTGCTGGGCGCCATGTATATCGATGGCCGCGGGGTGCCGCGCAATGCGGTGCGCGCCTATGCCTGGCTAAATCGTGCCACGCTCGACGGCCATTCCAATGCGGCTCTGGCGCGCGACGCCGTGGGCGCCACGCTTAATGCCGCCCAATTGGCGGAAGGTGAAGCGCTCAGCCTCACCTTCACTAAGCCCTGAAGAATTTTCGATTGGGCAGGCTGTTCCTGCGACCCTCTTAGAGCATGTTTTGCGCGCACGAATTCACGCGCACACGCGAAATACTCTAGCTCTTATGTTTTGAAGCAAATGCATTGAAGCAATTTTTGTCGCGGGTGATTCCACCTACCCGAAATTTGCTCTAGGCAGCCATAACCACCCGGTCACCCCCGCCGCGCTTGGCAGCGTAAAGCGCCTCATCGGCACGCTTCAATTGCACTTCCGGAGTTTCAGAGGTGCTGTGGCGCATCGCCACGCCCACGCTTACCGTCACGGTTACATCGCCACTCGGCGTTGCCGCTGTGATCGGCACATTGGCAATATCGGTACGTATGCGCTCGCCTACTTGTTCAGCGCTTTCTATCGTCGCATTGGTCACAACCACAAGAAACTCCTCACCACCGAGACGCGACGCCAAATCCTGGCCGCGCACAATCAACTGCATGCGTTTGGAAATTTCAACCAGCACTTCATCACCGACATCATGGCCATAGGTGTCGTTGACCAATTTAAAATGGTCAATGTCGATCATGATGAGCGCAATATTGTGATCGTTCGCGCCTTGGCTTTGGGCGAGGCTAGCTAAATGGCGGGCTACATAGCGTCGGTTATAGAGCCCGGTCAGCCCATCTGTGAACGCCATATCACCGCTTTTCTCCAAAGCGCCACGCAATTCATCATGGTAGCGGCGGTAGCTTGACTGGGTCAGTGCCCGCGCCCGCGCTTCGCTCAAATTAATCGGCCGCATAATGTAATCATTTGCGCCCAATTCGAGCGCCTTGGTGATCTGATCTGGCTCCGATTCCTCGACCAGAACCAAAATAGGCACATGGCGCGTGGCAATATTCGAGCGTAAATGTGAGCACAGCCGCAACGGATCACTGGCACTCAAGGCCAAGCTCACGAACACCATGTCATAGCTCTCTTCCTGCGCCTTCGCCAAGGCCTCAACAGGATCAGTCAACATATCTGTTTGGCTACCGACATCGAATATCGACGCAATCAGCTCATCCTCGTCGGCCTGATCACCAACAAACATAACTTTCTGACCATGCAGCAGATCATCGCGCTTTTCGACGTCGCGCAAAGTATTCATCTGGCGCGAGGTTTCTTCGCGCAGGCGCAGCTCATCAAGCAGTATTTTGACCCTGAGCAAAGAGCGCACGCGCGCGAACAACGCCATATCCCGCACCGGCTTAGTCAAAAAATCATCGGCACCGGCTTCCAGGCCGGTCACGCGGTCCGACTGCTCATTGAGTGCAGTTACCATAATCACCGGCAACAGGGCCGTTGCCGGTTCCGCCTTAATTCGGCAACATACTTCGAAACCGTCCATTTCCGGCATCATCACGTCAAGCAGGACGATATCAGGCGGCTCCGATTTTATCATCTCCAGTGCTTCAGCGCCGCTAGTAGCGGTGATAACATCATAATATTCAGCCGACAATTTAGCTTCCAAAAGCCTTACATTGACGGGAATATCATCTACAACGAGGATACGCGCTGACATATGTTTGCCTTGCTACTCCGGCTTGTCCGTGAAAATACAAGCCTCGAATTCCGCCTTAGCAACTTTGCTTTCACGGTTAATAGTCTAGCGAAGGATGGTTAAGCCTTTGTTATGACAGATTCAGCATCTCAAGATACCGCCGCACAAATGGCCGCATTGGGCCATAACCCTGCCCGACCGCTGATATTATGCGATGCCGACGAGGTTTTACTCACCTTTTTGGCGGCATTCGAGAATTTCTTGCATGGCCGTGGTCTTTATTATGCGTGGCGCTCTTATGCGCTCGATGGCAATATTTTAGAGTGTGACAGCAAGATAGCACTCGCCATGGCGAAGGTGCGGGCGCTGATCGAAGAATTCTATGCCGATCACGCCGATACCTTAAAACCAGTCTCCGGCGCCCCGGAAGCCCTGAAACGGCTCTCAGCGCGGGCGGATATCGTTATTTTAACCAATATTTGGCAAAAATATCGCCTCGCACGCCAAACCCAGCTCGCCAGTTATGGGCTACCTTTTCCAGTTGTTTCGAACAGCGGATCAAAAGGCCCATCGGTGGCCTGGTTTGCCGAGCGCAGCGATGCACCGCTCTATTTCATCGACGATAGTGCGCGCCACCACAGTTCCGTGGCCCGCCATGCCGCAGCGGCGGTACGCATTCACTTTGTCGCCGAGCGCCGCCTCGCCGGCTTGGTCGGCCCCGCCGAGGATTGCAATTATCGCGTTGATAGCTGGGCCTCGGCACAGCATGTGATCGAGCGCGACCTCACCGCCAAGGGCTTCTAGGAAATGCGCATCGGTATAGATTTGGGCGGCACCAAGATCGAGGCTATTGCGCTCGATGACGACGGCACAATCCTCGCCCGCCGGCGAGTCGCAACGCCCGAGGGCGATTACGACGCAACCCTGGAAGCCATCGCCGGCCTTCTTGAGCTGGTGCAAGATGAAACCGGCCAGCGCGGCAGTATCGGCGTGGCAACGCCGGGCGCGCTGGCGCCGGATACCGGCCTGATCAAAAACTCAAATTCCCATTGGCTAATCGACATGCCCTTGGCCGAAGACTTGCAGCGCCGTCTAGGACGACCGGTGCGTCTCGCCAATGATGTCGACTGTTTTGCCCTCTCAGAGGCGGTCGACGGCGCCGGGGCTGGGGCCTATAGCGCCTTCGGTGTTATTCTCGGCACCGGTGTCGGCGGCGGTGTGGTGATTGACGGGCGCCTCCTAAAGGGGCCGAACGCAATTGCCGGCGAGTGGGGCCATAACCCGTTGCCCTGGCCGGAAGATGCGGAGCGCCCCGGCCCGCCCTGCTACTGCGGCCTGCAAGGCTGTATTGAGACCTTTCTCTCCGGCCCGGCGCTGGCGCGAGATCATGCCGCTATGGCGGGCGGCGACAAGCGCGCCCAGGAGATTTCTGATGCTGCAGCCGCCGGTGACGCCTTATGTAACGCTACCCTGGCGCGCTATGAAAAACGCCTCGCCAAAGCCCTGGCCAGTGTGATTAATCTGATAGATCCCGACGTGATCGTCCTCGGCGGCGGCCTCTCCAATATTGAGCGCCTATACGCCAATGTGCAGAAATTGTGGGGTATGTATGTCTTCAGCAATGAGGTGCGCACCCGCCTTGTCCGCGCCCAACATGGTGATTCAAGCGGTGTGCGTGGCGCCAGCTGGCTATGGCCGCTCTAATGTCAGCACACTAGCCTTCACCTGAGCAGCCCGGCGAAGCGATTTCTTCATATAATTCGAGTTCCGCACGCACCGCGAAATTGCCATAGTCGATGTCATAGCGATGCGCCACGCCGCGCTCATTGATCAACGCGCCAATTTCGAAGTCAGGCACCACATCGCCGCCAATAAGCGGAAAATAAGCCATGCGGACCGGCCACACCTTTTCGCTCACCGCCACATCCCCTACCGCAGCGCCGGGTAAGGCACGCATTCTCGGCGCTGCAAAAAATGTTGTCACATCGTAGGTGCCGTCAACGCTGGAGCCGTCAAACATTAGGGCCGAATAGCCACTCTCGCCTTCATTCATGCGCTTCATCATACGGCGCGAATATTCGCTCGGAAAAACCGTGCCCTCAGGCAATGTCATGGCGACGCCCTTGGGCTCTGAATAGGTCACCCTCCCCGAACCATCAGAAGTGCTCAAAACTGCCTCACCCTCGACATAATCAACAACCTTGCCGCTGGATAAATGGCTAGCATGAAAGCGCAGCTTCAAACCGTCTTTGGCTTCCCATCCGGAGAATGTCAGGCCGATCTGATTGCCCTCTTCCTGTGATGACGCCAGAAAGAGAGATGTGTGCTGATTGACGTTCCAGCCGTCGCAGGTGTCGGTCCACTCGAAATACATTTGCCCAGAAGCACCGACAATGCCGCTCGAATTTTCCGCCGAAATAAGAGACATCTGATAAATACCGCGATGGGGCGTGAACCATGCATCGGCGGAAGCAGAAAAGAGTGGCAGAGACACGCCACCTATAAACGCCACGCACGCCACCAGAAATGCCGCCCACTTTTGTTTCATCGTCACGGCTACCGTTTCCACCCCTGGCTGCGCATAATTCGTTTCACCAACAACCATGTACGATTTGGCGCGACCGGTAAAGGCGGCACAGGCGGCCAATAATTCCGCCCTGCAGAAAGATTTGGGCTGCAATATTTTCCACCCTTGTAAATTTATTACGCAACTCTCTGATTTAATTCATACTTTTATTGGCACGCTGTTTGCATAGAGATTGTCGAAATCAAGTGGTTGCGTGGTAGCCACCGTGAAGACAATTATTGTAGAAGGAAGTGTGTTACATGGCTTATTCGTCAAAAGCCGTAGAAAATTTTCCGGAGCCCGGTTCTGAACTCGCCCTCAGCGTTGGCGCGATTGCCGACAAACTACTGAAGACAATTCGCGACAAAGGGAACCGTAACGATTCAGATCAACACGGCCTGCTGGAGCGCGCACTCGCAGTTGCGACAGAGGCGGAACAGCGCCTCGCCGAACAGAGCAGGCGCATTGCGCTTTTGGAAACCCTGGCGCTAACCGATGAAGTAACCGGTCTGATGAACCGGCGTGGCTTTGACCGGGAGCTTAACCGCGCCCTGGCCGCCGCCCGTCGCTACGGTGATTGCGGCGTTCTCACCTTGATTGACCTTGATGATTTCAAAACCATCAATGATGTCTACGGCCATCTGGCCGGCGACCGGGTACTCCGCACCATTGGCCAGCTGCAGCAATTGCAGATTCGCGAAAATGACAGCGTGTCGCGCATCGGCGGCTATGAATTCGCCATTCTCCTGACCAAATGCGATGGCGACAGCGGCATTACCCGCGCTGAAGAAATCGAGATGGTGCTGAATGAGCATTTCGTCAATTTCGGCGGTGCGGCAATTCCGGTGCGCGGCAGTGTTGGCATTGCCAAATTCGACCGGGGCGGCGATTGCGAAGGCCTTATCTATCGGGCCGACCAAGCCATGTCCAAGAAAAAACACCGGAATTCGTGCGAGCGCGCCCGCAACGGCCATTCCCTGCTGCTGGGCCCGCATATGGGTGAATCCGATTAGCAAATAACCTGCGCCAAATTCCGCAGATACGCCGATTACGGCGGGACGCAAAGGCGCTCCGCCGTTTTTCGTGCCGCGCCGGGACGATTTATCGGGATGAGTGGCGTGGCCGGACCTGAAAAGCTATTCTCCCGGCGGCGCGAGGAGCGCCTACAAATCATTACGGGGAGATAGAAGCTTATGTCCGGACAGATAGATGCACGCCTTGCCCAATTGGCAATCGAATTACCGTCGCCACCGGCTCCGGTTGCGGCTTATGTCCCTTATGTACAGACGGGAAGTCTTATCTTTATTTCCGGCCAGGTATCGTTTCTCGGCGACGATAAATCGACCGCCGGCAAAGTCGGCGCTGACCTGACACAGGAAAAGGGCCAGGAAGCGGCGCGCAATGCAGCGCTCAATACCATTGCCCATTTGAGGAATGCCTGTGGCGGCGATCTCGACCGGGTCACACGCTGCGTTTCATTGCGTATTTATGTTGCCAGCGCGCCTGATTTCACCGGCCAACCGGCTGTCGGCAATGGCGCCTCAGAGGTTGTCGGTGAAATATTTGGCGATCTCGGCAAACATTCCCGCGCCGCCGTCGGCGTCACCGCACTGCCGCTCAATTGTGCGGTGGAAGTTGAATCGGTGTGGGAAATAGCCTGAGCGCGGGGAGATAAATTAATGAGCGATATATTTACCGGCGGGCGCGCCCTTGTTGAAACGTTGATCGGCCACGGCGTTGATACGGTATTCTGCCTACCCGGCGAATCCTATCTCGGCGTCGTTGAAGCTTTGCGCGAACATCAAAATGAGATTCGCCTGATCGTCAACCGGCATGAATCAGGCGCCAGTTTTGCTGCTACCGCGCATGCCAGAATGACCAACAAGCCCGGCATCGCCTTCGTCTCGCGCGGACCCGGAGCGACCAACGCCGCCATTGGCGTCCATACGGCGCGCCAGGATTCGACGCCGCTGGTGCTCTTTATCGGCCAGGTACCGACCCACCAACTCGGCCGCGAAGCCTTTCAGGAAGTGGACTATCACATCATGTTCGGCCCGCTGACCAAGGGCGTGCTGCAGGCCTTCACCGCGAGTGAAGTGGCCGATATTACCCAACGCGCCTTGGCTATTGCCGTTGATGGGCGGCCCGGCCCGGTGGTTGTCGTTCTGCCGGAAAACGTCACCACCAGCGAGAGCACCACAAAAGAAATCCCGGCGCCCACACCCCGGCCCGCTTTCGACCCGGACCCGAAAGCAATCGCCGAAGCCGTCGAGATGATCAATCAATCGCGCCATCCTATGGTGATTGGCGGTGAGATGGTCAATTTCGAAGCCGCCAATGAGGCGCTCGAAGCGTTTCTCGAAGCCTCAGGCGCCGGCGTTTCCGCCGCCTTTCGCCGCCAGGGCGTGATTTCCACCGACCATCCCGCCTGCCTCGGCCATTTCGGTTTGGCGCTAGCGCCGTATCAAAAAGAGATGTGGGAGGATGTCGATCTCGTCATCGCCGCCGGCACCCGGCTCGACGCCGCGACGACCATGGATTTCGAACTGGTCAGCCGCGAGCAAAAACTGATCCATATTTTCACCGACAGCGCCGTGCTCGACGTCAACGCCTCGGACGTGGCGCTGAAATCCGATTGTGCCGCAACCCTGAAGGCGCTCACAGCCGCGCTCACCACGCCGGCGGCGGCGGAGCGCCTAGCTTGGCGTCAGGTACAGCGCGCTAATTACGAGGCCTGGGCGACGCCAACAACCGGCAGTGCGCTTGGCGCCGTCGACATGAATGAAGTCATGCGTGTTCTTGGTGCGGCCCTGCCCGATGATTGCACCATTACCAATGACGCCGGCAATTTTGCCACTTGGCTGCACCGCTTTCTGCCCTTCCGCCATCGTCAGGCACAAGTCGGCCCGGCTGCGGGGTCGATGGGTTTCGCCGTGCCCGGTGCGCTCGGCGCACAGCTCGCCCGGCCGGGTAAAACGGTCGTCGCCCTGGTCGGCGATGGCGGCTTTCTAATGACCGGGCAAGAGCTGGTCACCGCGGTCGAGCAGAATTTGCCGATCAAGGTCATCGTTTGCGACAACAGCGCCTACGGCACCATCGCCATGCACCAGGCGCGGCGTTTTGGCAGCGACAACCAATTTGGCGTTAATTTGAAAAGCCCGGACTTCGCCGCTGTCGCACGTGGCTGGGGGGTCGAAGCCTGGAGCGTTGATAAAACCGAGCAGTTTGCGCCCGCCCTTGATGCGGCGCTCGCCCATAGCGGCCCGGCGCTTATCCATGTCAAAACGGATTTGCGCGATCTGGCTGCCTCGGGGCTGAAGCTCGAAACCTAGGCATGAGCGCCACCCCACCCCATGGCCCATCCTCTGGCCCGCCCCCTGGCCCTCCCTGTGGCGCAGATAAGCGGGAGCTCGAAGCGCATATCCTGCCATCCATCAATGATGTGGCGGCGGAAGATTGGGACGCCTGCGTGCAGGGCGGCCACCCCTTTACGCGCCATGCTTTCTTAAGCGCCCTGGAAGAGAGCGGATCCGCCACTGCCGGTACCGGCTGGCTCGCCCAGCATGTGGTTTTGAAGGATCAGGAGGGCGCCATTCTCGGCGCCGTGCCGATGTATCTCAAAAACCATTCGCATGGTGAGTATGTCTTTGACCATGGCTGGGCCGATGCGTTTGAACGAGCCGGCGGGCGCTATTATCCCAAGATGCAGGTCTCGGTGCCATTCACCCCGGCAACCGGCCCGCGCCTCTTATTGCGAGCTGACGCATGGCACACCGAGGAAGAAAAAGACGCCCTTTCCAACGCCTTGTTATCAGCCTGTATTCAGCGCTGCGAGCAGGTTGGCGCATCTTCCCTCCACATCACCTTTCCCAATGAAGCGCAGGCCCAATTAATGAACGATGCCGGGTTGCTGCTGCGCTCCGGCATGCAATTTCATTGGCAGAATGACGTCTATGACGATTTTGACGGCTTTCTTGATTCGCTCGCTTCGCGCAAACGCAAACAGATCCGCCGTGAGCGGCGCGATGCACTGGCGGAAGGGCTGAGCATTCAGGCGCTATCCGGCAGCGAGATTGAGGAGCGCCATTGGGACGCGTTCTTTCATTTTTACCAGGAGACCGGCAGCCGCAAATGGGGCGTGCCCTATCTCACGCGCGAATTCTTCAGCCTGCTCAGCCAAAATATGAGCGAGCAGGTGGTCTTGATCATGGTCGAGAATAATGGCCGCTTGATCGCCGGCGCGCTCAATTTGAAAAGTGACGACACCCTCTATGGCCGCAATTGGGGCGCCATCGAATTTCACAAATTCCTCCATTTCGAGGTGTGCTACTATCAGGCCATCGACTACGCCCTGGCGCATGGATTAACGCGGGTAGAAGCCGGCGCACAGGGTGAACACAAGCTGGTGCGAGGCTATCTGCCCTGCCCAACATATAGCGCCCATTGGATCGCCAACGAATCGTTCCGCGATGCCATCGGTGACTATCTCGAGCGGGAAACCCAGCAAGTGGATTGGGAAATTGAGGCATTGGGCAAACACAGCCCGTTCCGCAAGGACGAGGATTGAGGCCGCTAAATCATGCAGCGTATTTCACTAAACGGCTTTATTCGCGCCTATCCAAAGTGTTTTCGATTTCTCTCCGCCTCAGCGGTGGTGATCGCCATTGCCGTTTTCTTACCCGGCAAATCGGTCGGCGAGGAGCCGGTTGCCGATGCGCTCGGCAGCCTGGTGGAAAAATATGACGATCTCAATATGCGACGTGCATCGACTTCAAAAATTAGCATGGATTCGGTCACAGCATTTAGCTAATCTGGTCGATTAAGGATGATAATGCCGACACAGCTTCCGATAAAGATCAATATTTCCAGGGTGAGCCGGTAGCGGCCCGGGGTAATAACCGGCGCGTTCCACGGTCAAGAACTATCCGACCCGATGCCGTCATACTCCATACGGACTAACCATCGAAGTGAATAGTTTCATAATTTTTTGTAGCTTCTCTGTATTATTTTGAAGCGAAATTATTTTTTTAAAAATTTAGCCAGAACATCTAAGCTGTTTTCAAACGATTTTTTATGAAAAGCTTTTGGAAAACTCCCTACTCTTGGGTGATTCTTTAGCCTGTGTGGGCCTAATTCATCGAATTTTCTAACAGCTCCTTCATACCCAATAATTGTTATCGGCCCGGGGTGTTTTTTCTTAAGAAATCTCTTGTAGCTATTAACAGATTCCAAGACATCTAACTTTCCGTAAAGGACCAATGTAGGTTGATTTATTTTGCCGGATCCTTTCCACTGACGTTTTTTCTCAACATGAACAAGATTTGGATAAAATGCTATTGTCCCCTTAAACCCACCTTCTGGTAAATTTAAGCGCTTAGAAAATTTTTGAGCAAACAATGCCGTAGTTCCTCCCCATGACCAGCCAATAAGGCCTATAGAATCTTTTTTGACCATGGAATTATCCAAAAGAAATTGGTAACCTGCTGCTGCATCAAATATTCTTTGTTTTATACTAACTTTATCCCACTTTCTCATTATTTTACCGCGATTAGAATCTTTATCTCCGGTAAAATGTTCGCAAAGATATCCCCGAGTGCAATAACTATCTATAAACAGAACAACAAAGCCCTTCTTGGAAATACAGTTTGCCCACCAAAGCTGATAAGGAAATATTCCACCTGCTCCATGAAGTGCAATCAATGCAGGGTAGGGCCTGATCCTTCAGGAGTATAAATACGCCCGGTTAAATCAACGCCATCTCCATGTGAAAATCCCTTGATTTTTACCTCCTGACCGGCATTAACTGCGGTAATATAATTGTCCCATGTAATTTGATTTGCTCGTGCAGTATTTCCATGATCGCTAATAGTAATGATGGAAAAGAGTAAAAAAATAGTTAAAAGAAGGTTATATCTCATATGGTTACTAACTCCCCTACTGGTCTTAAAATAATATTACTCACTAGGTAGTTATAAACTTATATACTTAAAGCAAAAACAAAAACAAATTCAGGCTGAGTAAAACAAATTTTACGCGTTTAACTAGAGATCATTTCAAAGTTTAACAGAATCACTATTTCAGCGTTTGGCGCGATTTGCCCAGCGCTGTGGATCTCGCCGACTGCAGAGTCTTGTCCTCGGCCATTTTGGGCTCCTCACGCCACACCCCAGCGTAGATGAACAGCCAAAATATACCGCCACCGACAACAACGCCCACCAAACCGTAGCCGCCCAGATAGATGACCTTGGCGATAATATTGCCGATAATATCGCCCGGCAAAAATGTTACGTTGTCGCCAAACAAAACCTGTAGGACGATGCCGAGCGCGACGAGCAACAAACCCATCTCGATCAGCCGCCTGAACCATTTGTATATTCTCTTGTCCAGCATTCGATTCGTATCCCTGAGGTAGCCCGAACCGTCTATAAACTCAGCCAGGTGCCACGATCTCCCTGATCATTTGATTGCTGAAAACTGTCGATTCCTCTGTCGCTTCGATTCCAACCGCGACCATCGCCTGGGCCAGGTCGCGGTCCGTTATACCCATGCTCGGTTTGCGGGCGAACAGCCTCGCCATGATCGGCAAGAATATCAGCCTGTACATTCCGCCCGGCGGTTTGCGCGCGCCCGTCGGGTGAATATAGCCGGGACGGAAGATGTATTTCCGCGGGAAATTAGTCGCCTGCAGCAAATTCTCTGCCTGGCCTTTGACGCGTGCGAAGGGCATGCCCTTGCCATCGGGCTTTGCCCCTTGCGCGCCGAACAGCACGAATACTGCCTCGGGGCTGGCCGCCGACAAAGCGTCTGTCAGCGCCTCCTGATAGCCGCAGGTGATCTCGACATAAGCCTTCTTCGAAACTTGGCTTTGGTAAACACCGAGACAATGGAAACAGACATCGACATCAGCAAGATTGGATGCAAGCGGTGACAAATCGAGAAAGTCCTCATGCAGGATTTCGCGCAGTTTGTCGTTGTTGAGGCCACTCTGGCGCCGACCGATCGAGACAATTTCGCCCACATCCGGGTTGCTGAGCAAATGGTCGAGCACGTGGCGGCCCACCATACCGGTGGCCCCGGTTAACAGAATTTTTGCCGGCGAAGCTCTGTGTTGCATTTTCTAACGCCCCGTTTTAAGCACCACCATCATACGAACGCCAGCATAGGCGGCCGAGATAAAGAGGATATGCCATAAATAATGCGTTCCGAAGGTAATTTTCGCACGAACGCTGAGATCGATGCTGCGGCGCGCTGCTGCAACTACCGTGCAGGCCATCGTGGCGAAGAAAAACTTAAAATCGGGCCAGAAAGCGTAAGATCGTTTCTCAACGGCTGCGCGAATTTAACGCATTTTGGTCGACTAACAAGGACAAGAAAATGGCCCGCGACCAACGCTAAAATATTCTATTTGCGCCGCTGAAAATTGACCCGCTGACCGCCAAGTGCCGTTTCTTCCAGGTGACCCATTGCAATGGTATGGGCAGCGTCTATCCCAGTTCCATGGCAGCTATGCGCGCGGGCTCGACACCCCGCCAGCCGATGGCGTACCGTCTCTAGGTGAGCTGCCAGAGCACGGGCCGTTTTAGAGGCTGCGGGTAATTCCAGATGGATCGTTGCGGCACTCATTTGATATTAGGCTGCGTAGCGCCCGCCCATGAAGGCGCGCCACAGGGTACGACGATCGGCGCTGGTATAGCCGCCGGTGGCGCTATGCATAGATGCGCCGCCATCGAACAGGGTGAGATCACCCGATTGCCATTTATGGCGGTGGGTGAAGCGTTCCTCCGTGGCGTGGTCGTAAAGTTCCTGCAACAGCGCTGCACTTTCCGGCGCATCCATGCCCTCTATGCGCCGGGTGAAACCCGGGTTGACGAACAATGCCTCGCGCCCGGTCTCGGAATGGCGACGCACTATGGGATGGATTGCGTCCGGCACCTTGGCGCGCTGGGCATCTGTTAGCGCAACCTTGGAATCGGCGCCCGAGCCGCTCATTAAATTATGCACTGCCTTTAGCCCGCGTAGGCGCACCTGCATATCCTCGGGCAGTGCGTCGAAGGCATCGCAGAGATTGGCGAACAAAGTATCGCCGCCGCTCTTGGGCACTTCGATAGCGTAGAGCATCGAGGCATCGACCGGCTCGGCAATATAGGAGAGATCGGAATGCCAATAGCTACCGGCCATGCGCGCCGTGGTGCGGCCTTTGCTGCTCTCGACCACATTGGAAATGATGCAGAGATCGGCTTCGTCGGGGTGGTTAAATTGATCGAGAATATGGCGGGTAATAGGACCGAAATGGCGGCAGAATTCAGCCGTTTGCGCCGGCGTTAAATTCTGCTCTGGAAACACCAATAGGACATGCTGCCACAGCGCTTGGCGGAGCGCCGTGGCTTCCTCTGCGCTGAGCGGGTGGGCGAGATTGAGGCCATGAATTTTAGCGCCGAGTGCCGCGCCGGATGGTTTGACGGTAAATGTCATGACCATTCCGCAATCACATCGGCGGCCTGTCGGTAGCGCACCGGCGCCCGGCTCTCGGGCGGCTTACCGTCAATCCAGGCGGGGAAGCCAACCTCATAGAACGGATCAGCGCCCGTGCCATCACCGCCCTCAGAATCGCCACGTTTTACCATGCCACGAGCCTTGATGTGCGGATGGTCGACCATCTCTTCCATGTTATGCACGCGCTCAAAACAGCAATCGATATCGACGAATTGTGCTTCCCACTCCGCCATTGTCTTCCCTTCGATAAGCGCTGCGACCTCGGCCATCAGGCCGTCTTGCGGCGCCTCTTCCCATTGACGTTCACTCCATTCCGGTTTGCTAACGGTATCGCAAAAGAGCTTCCAGAACTTATCTTCGACCGCGCCGAGGGTCATAAAACGCCCCTCCTTTGTGCGGTAGATATTATAAAAAGCGGTGCCGCCATTGAGATAATTTCCCGTCCGGTCGGTGCTAAAGCCGGGCCGGAGCATGCCGGTTAGGGTCCACATCTGCCACGGCACAACTGCCTCGGCGATGCTGGTATCGATGAAGCAGCCCTGGCCCGAGCCGCGCGGCCGATCGCGCCCCATGAGGCCACCCATGATGGCGAGTGCCGCCTGGATACCGCTCGAATAATCCGCCACTTGTGGAAACGTCATGTTCGGTGCGGCGTGCGGGCCGGAGGTCACCAACCCGCCCATCAGTGCCATATAATTGAGATCATGGCCGGCGCGCAGGCGATAGGGGCCGGTCTGCCCCCAACCCGAGAGCGCGCAATAAACCAGACGTGGATTAAGTTCCTTAATGCGCTCCTGGCCAAAGCCAAGGCGCTCCATCACACCGGGGCGGTAGGATTCGAGCATGGCGTCAGCGCCTTCAATCAGACGCTCCAACTGGGCCTTGCCCTCAGCGCTCTTCAGGTTGATCTCGAGCACGCTTTTTGAGCCGTTGACCACCTTATACCAAGCCGAGATACCATCCGCATCCGGTGGGCCGAAGCGCCGCATGGGCTCACCGCCCGGCGGCTCGATACGCACCACTTCAGCGCCCATATCGGCGAGCAACAGCGTCGCATAGGGGCCGGGAACATATTGACTAAGGTCGAGAACCCGGATGCCGTCGAGAAAAGAATAGGCCACAAAACACTCCCTGAAACTTATTACAGCAACAGAAAAGCCCGCGCGGCGGGCGGCGTCAATGCCTGTCTAGCAGGCGACAAAAATGCCGCATAATTGAAGTGGCGACGGCGGTGAAAGGAGCGCGCCTCAGCGCACCAATTCGTCTACCTTCTTAGGCCCGCCCTTTTTCTTGCCCGGCGGCTTTTTCGGCGCTGTCGGCTCGGGATAGCTGAAACTAAGCTCACCCTTTTCAAGGCCAACCTGCACCCGCCCGCCATCGGCCAATTTGCCGAACAGCAATTCATCGGCAAGCGGCTTTTTGACATATTCCTGGATGGTGCGGCTGAGCGGCCGGGCGCCAAAGGCCGGATCATGACCCTTCTTGGCGAGCCAATTCTTGGCCGCCTGACTGAGCTCGATTTCCACGCCACGCTCGGCCAATTGATCTTCAAGCTGCATAACAAACTTATCGACCACCCGCGACATTACCTCGCTCGGCAAGCTGTTGAAGCTGATGACAGCATCAAGCCGATTGCGGAATTCAGGTGTGAAGGCACGCTTGATCGCCTCCTCATCATCGCCGGTACGCACTCCGCTGCCAAAGCCGATGGCCGGCTTGATCAAATCGGCCGCGCCGGCATTGGTGGTCATGATCAGGATGACATTGCGGAAATCGACCGCCTTGCCGTTATGGTCGGTCAATCTGCCGTAATCCATCACCTGCAGCAGCACATTGAATAGATCCGGATGCGCCTTTTCAATTTCATCGAGCAGGAGAACCGCGTGCGGGTGCTGATCCACTGCATCTGTCAACATGCCACCCTGATCAAAGCCGACATAACCCGGCGGCGCGCCAATCAGGCGGGAGATCGAGTGACGCTCCATATATTCGCTCATGTCGAAGCGGATCAGCTCGATCGCCAGGCTATGGGACAATTGACGTGCGACCTCGGTCTTGCCGACGCCAGTCGGGCCGGAAAAGAGATAGCAGCCAATCGGCTTTTCGATTTCGCGCAATCCGGCGCGCGACAGCTTGATCGCCGCCGCCACTTGGCGCAGCGCATCATCCTGGCCGAACACCACTGTTTTCAGATCGCGTTCCAGGGTCTTGAGGGACTGTTTATCGCCATGGCTGACGCTCTTGGCCGGCACCCGCGCCATCTTGGCAATGATCGCTTCGATATCCTTGAGGCCGATGGTCTTGCGCTTGCGACGCTTCGATTCAGGTTTCAGCCGCTGCGCGGCGCCGACCTCATCAATCACATCGATGGCCTTATCGGGCAGCTTGCGGTCGCCCATATAGCGGTCCGACAATTCGACCGCCGCGCGCAACGCCTCATTGGTATAGCGCACGGCATGATATTCTTCGTAATAGGGTTTGAGGCCGCGTAAAATCTTGACCGCATCCTCGATCGACGGCTCGGCAACATCGATTTTCTGGAAGCGCCGCACCAGCGCCCGATCCTTCTCAAAATAATTGCGATATTCTTTGTAGGTGGTGGAGCCGATGCAACTTAAGGCGCCGTTTTGTAACGCCGGCTTCAAGAGGTTTGATGCATCCATGGCGCCGCCCGATGTGGCGCCGGCGCCGATCACTGTATGAATTTCATCGATAAACAGAATAGCGCCGTCATGCGCCTCCAATTCATCGACCACCGCCTTCAGCCGTTCCTCAAAATCACCGCGATATCGCGTGCCAGCCAGCAGGGAGCCCATATCGAGGGCGAAAATAGTAGCGCCGTGAAGAACTTCCGGCACGTCGCCTTCGAAAATTCGCCGCGCCAATCCTTCGGCAATGGCGGTCTTGCCGACACCGGCTTCACCAACATAGAGCGGGTTGTTCTTGGTGCGCCGGCACAGCACTTGAATGGTGCGCTCAATTTCTGCTTCGCGGCCAATCAGCGGATCGATTTTTCCGTTCTCGGCCTTGGCATTGAGATTGACGCAATAGGCATCAAGCGCCTCGCCGTCCCGTTTGACATCGCCCTCACCGTCCATCTCTTCATCAAAACCGGAAACTTCGCCGCTTTCGGTCGCCTGCCCCGGCACTTTGGCTATGCGGTGGGAGATATAATTGACCGCATCCAGGCGCGTCATATCCTGCTCTTGCAGATAATAGACAGCGTGGGATTCGCGCTCGCTAAATAGCGCAGCGAGCACATTGGCGCCGCTCGCCTCGCCCCGGCCCGATGATTGCACATGCAATACGGCGCGCTGGAGGACGCGTTGAAAGCCGGAGGTGGGCGCGGCATCTTCACCAGGCTCGCCGATCAGGTTTTCGAGCTCACTGTCGAGAAAAGCGGTCAGATCCTGGCGCAGTTTTTCAATATCAACACCGCAAGCCTTGAGCACCGCCACGGCATCCGTATCGTCGCACAGCGCCAGCAGCAAATGCTCCAGCGTTGCCAGCTCATGATTACGCCCACCGGCCAAAGCCAGCGCCCGGTGCAGGGTTTTTTCCAGTTCCGTAGAAAGCATTATTTAACTGCCCCAATTCTAATTCGCACTAGTCTTTCTCCATAGTGCATTGCAGTGGATGCTCATTGCGCCGCGCGAAATCCACCACTTGAGAGACCTTCGTCTCAGCCACCTCGAAGGGATAAACACCGCAAACGCCGACACCACGGCGATGCACATGCAGCATCACTTCCTGTGCATTCTCCTGGGCCATGCCGAAAATTCGCATCAACACCACGGTTACGAACTCCATTGGTGTGAAATCGTCGTTGAGTAACAAGACCTTATACATGGAAGGCTTCTTGGTCTTGGGCTTCGACTTGGTAAGCACCCCGGTATCGTCGCCCGGCCTGCCGGTTTTACGCTCGTCAGTCATATTTTTTACGCAAATAGCCCTCTAATTGAAGCTCGAGACGAATTGTAGCACAGCTCCCCCGGCCGAAAGAGTAAAACCGCGCTAAGCAGCATCGCTGTAAATGATCCATCCGAATAGCTAATCTGCACTCATTTCGTCAAGAAAAAGCGCGATTTGTGTATCGCATATGGGGTTAAGGCGCCGGATAAACAAGCGGAAATAGCCGCAAGCAGGCGCAGGGTTGGATCAAAAACCACCTGGAAACAATAGCATAACTGAATTTTTGAGCGAATCGCGACTGACCCGGGCCAGGTTTTGGCCGGGATCAGTCGCGCTTCATTTACGCTTACTTTATTGCGTTAAAGCGAGTGCGGCGATTGACGGCGCGCGCGGCGCCACCGATCAATCTGAATTTTCTTTAACCGACGATATCCGTCTGGGCAAAGAAATAGGCAATTTCGATGGCCGCATTTTCGGCTGAATCGGAGCCATGCACCGAATTAGCCTCAACAGATTCGCCGAAATCCTTGCGAATCGTGCCTTCGTCGGCATTTACCGGGTTTGTTGCGCCCATCACTTCGCGGTGGCGGACAACGGCGTTTTCACCTTCAAGGACCTGTGCCACGATGGGGCCGGACGTCATATAGGCGCATAATTCGCCATAAAACGCACGTTCCGCATGAACAGCATAGAATTGCTGCGCCATTTCGGTCGTCAGCCGCAAGCGGCGTTGGCCAATAATGCGCAGGCCCGATTCTTCGAAGCGCTGATTAATCGCGCCTGTAAGGTTACGCCGGGTCGCATCCGGCTTTAGAATAGAGAGCGTTCTCTCGACCGCCATTAGGGTAACTCCTAAAATTTAAGATGGCGCGTTATAGACGCTCCGCCCTGTCGCATCAACCGGTGTGTCAGTCCTGTCAATCGTCACGCCGGTCAGAGCATGTCATGTTCGCATGCGCCCACACGAGATGCCTTATCACTTTGGGTTTGAAGCAAATCACCGCCCAACAGCAATGTAGCAGGTGATTCCACCTGCTCAGGTTTTGCTCTAGCCGGATGTCAGGCGCGCTTTTCCCAGCCGCCGCCTTCGCCCTGCTGCCAATAACTCACGTGATGATCTTCTGCTTTGCGCCGGGTCCAGCGCTGGCGCGCAGCACGCAGCGCCGCCTCGTCATTGCCGTTAAACATATCAAGATAACGCACCACACCAGCCAGCATCACCGGCTCGACACCATCGATGGTCACCACGATATCAGCGTTATTTTCGTTTGCCGAAGGGTCAGCCGATTCGTTGCTCAACAGAATCGGCTGATGTTCGGCATTGCCCTCACCTATATCGCCATGCGGCAGGAATGACTCCGCATCGAACGTCCAGAGTGCCGCATTCAACGCCGCCATACGCTCTTCTGACGCGCCAACCACACGCACCCGGTGGCCGGCATCCAGAATTTTTTGCAACAGCCTCGGTAAGGCATTTTCCAGCGCTGTCGTGCGCAATTGATAGAAGCCAACCTCAGCCATAATTCCACGCCTCCGGCGCGCGTGTTAGCTCTCGTAGTAATCTGCCACCAGCTTGTCCAGCAAACGCACGCCGAAGCCGGACGCACCCTTTGGTACAGTCGGATCATCACCGCGTTTCATCCAGGCCATGCCGGCAATATCGAGATGCGCCCAGGGCGTGTCCTCGACAAAACGCTCCAACAGTTGCGCCGCTGTGACGCTGCCCGCCTCGCGCCCCTTGCCAACATTTTTCATATCGGCAATTTCGGAATTGATGTCCTTGTCATAGCGCGGGCCGAGCGGCAGGCGCCACAGCTCCTCGCCTGAGGCCTTGCCGGCGGCCGTCAGGCGCTCGGCCAATTCGTCATTATTGCTGAACAGGCCAGCCTGATAGGTGCCAAGAGCCACGATGATAGCGCCGGTGAGGGTGGCGAGGTCGACCATGAATTGCGGCTTGAAGGTTTTCTGCGTGTACCAGAGCGCATCCGAAAGCACGAGCCGGCCTTCTGCATCGGTGTTGATCACCTCAATTGTCTGGCCAGACATGGTGGTAACCACATCGCCTGGCCGCTGGGCATTGCCATCCGGCATATTCTCAACCAAGCCGACCACGCCAACCACATTAGCGCGCGCCTTGCGCCCGGCCAAGGCCTTCATCAGGCCGATCACCGCACCGGCGCCAGCCATGTCATATTTCATCTCTTCCATACCGCCGGAGGGCTTGATGGAAATACCGCCGGTATCGAACGTCACACCCTTGCCAACAAACGCGACCGGTTGTTCATCCGCTTTGGCAGCGCCGTTCCAGCGCATGATGGCAATGTAGGAGGCGCGCCGACTGCCTTGCCCGACGCCCAAGATAGCGCCCATGTCAAGCTCGGTCATACGGTCTTCGTCGAGCACTTCCACATCGATGCCAACCTGAGAAAGCTCCTTGATATCCTCAATAATGGTCGCCGGATATTTTACATTGCTCGGCTCTGACACCAGATCGCGGGTTAGATAAACGCCATCGCTCACCCGCAGGCGCGGCGCGGCAGCAGCTTCTGCCGCAGTTGATTTTGCCGACATAACAGTAAGCGCGTTGAGGGTCGGCTTTTCCTCGTCCTTTTGCTTGGTGCGATACTTATCGAAGCGATAGGCGGCAAGACGGGCGCCAAAGGCCGCCTCAGCAACCATTTCCTCGGACGACAGCGCGCAGCCCTCGGGGACATCAAGCGCGAGCGCGGCCTCGGCCTCGCCCAATTGATTGAGAACGGCGACCACGCGGCCGCCAAGCGCCTGCATTTGCAGTTTGTCAATCTCCTGTGGCGCGCCCAGGCCGATCAGCAGCACGCGGCCGAGATCAAGGCCAGCCGGCGCGTTGAGCACCAGAGTTGAATTCTTCTTGCCACTGAAGCGGGTGCTTGCGGCGAGCGCCTTGGTCAACGCGCCGGAAATGCGCTGATCAACATCCATGGCTGTCGGCGTTAATCCGCCACCCGCCAGAATGCCTACAATGAGCGTACCCGTCGAAGGTACGGAGATTTCGGAAAACGCAATCTTCATGGCTGCCTCGTCGCTGATTAATAACCCGGTGAATACGGCCCTCCCGGCCGGCGCTTGAACCTATACCGACAGACACCGTTGGTGAAGCGGGATTCGCAATTGCCCCCCGACAAGCACTGATCGCCAGACAAAAGAAAAACCCTCCAGGCGCATGGCCTGAAGGGTTCGTCCCTTGGAGCGATATTATCAAGTGTTAGGCGGCGCGAATATCCGTGAGGAAGGTCTCAACCTCGCGGCGCAGCGAATTAGATTGCTGCGACAATTCGTTGCGGCATTTCTCATCTCGCTAGCCGCGGCACCGGATTCCTGAGCTGCCTCATGCACGCCGGTGATATTGGCGGAAACCTCCTGGGTGCCGGTAGCAGCTTCCTGCACATTGCGCGAAATCTCACCTGTCGCACTGCGCTGCTCCTCAACCGCCGAAGCAACACTCATAGAGGTCTCGCTGCATATTTCCGTATTTTTATATACCCAAGAAAACTACGGCTTACCGGTTAACCTGAGGTAAACACCAAGTCCCCGCAAGCAGTACCACTCATCAAAAAGTGGTTTCTTGGTTTTCTAATGCCGTAAAGGGCCTAAGCGGATCATCAATAAGGTTAAGGCGCGCCGCAAAATTTATGCTCTTTGGCGGCGCGGCTGGATCGTACAAAATAGACTGAGGGGCAATAGCGGAGACATTCGCCATCCCGGACATTATCGCCTATGCTCGCAGCCCCCCCATATCGCTAGCATCAGAGCCCTCTTGAGATGACCGAACGCCGCTCCCATGCCCCGGACTTTCGCGCCACATGGCATGACTATTACAGCGAAAAGCGCATCACCCATCAGTGGCTTCAGGTCGACCTTTTAAAGAGTCTCTCCGTGCAATCCGTGCTTGAAGTTGGCCCTTATCTCGGACTGGTGACCGCCATGGCGGCAAGTGCCGGCTATGACGTAACGACTTTGGATGTCGAATCGCATTCACAAGGTATTGGCTCAGAACGCCATATTCAGGCGAATGTTCGCGAGGTGGCGCCAGAGCAAATTCAGGGCTTCGACGCCATCCTTTGCTGCGAGACCCTCGAGCATATCCCGTGGGAAAAAATTGATGCGGTGCTCCGCCGCCTTGCTGATGCCGGTGCGCCCTGGCTTATCGTATCGGTTCCCTATGAAGGCTTTCAGTTTGCCTTCGAGCTCTATTTTAATCGCTACCGCTGGCGTCGACGCAGCCATTTGCGCAAGCTGCGCTTTCTCAAACGCTTCGCCCAACCGAGCAGCAGCGAATGGGAGCCGCACAAATGGGAAATCGGATATCGCAGCCACAGCCTAAAAGCATTCACCCGCAAACTTGAGAGTGCCGGCTTTAAGATTGAACAGCGCGAATTCACCAGTGGCTGCCGCTCGGTGTTTCTCGTTTGCCGTAATGCAACGGCACCCAACCCGAGTCCAAGCGCTGGATAGTTGCATAACTTGCAGCAGTATTTTCACACGCATCGCAGCAATTTTTTTAATGCGCACCTTGCGGCGGGACAAAGGGTTAAATACCCCGCTATAATAGACCTATGCATCGCCACCAACGCTATATCCTGCGCCAGCTCCTCGGCCCCTTCATCCTGATATCGATCGGCCTCACGGCTGTGATCTGGCTGACGCAATCTCTGCGCTTCGTAGACTTGATCGTCAACAAGGGACTGTCCCTAAGCGCCTTCCTCTATTTCAGCATGCTGTTGTTGCCGACCTTCCTCGGCGTCATCCTGCCAATCGCCTTGTTCAGCGCCATTCTCTTTACCTACAACAAGCTGATAATCGACAGCGAGATGGTGTCGATGCGCTCCGCCGGCCTCGGCCCCTGGTCGCTCGCAGCACCGGCGATCTCGCTGGCCGCGTTTGTCTGTGTTCTGGTTTACGCCATTAATCTCTATTTCATCCCAACCAGCTTCCGCGAATTCAAAAGCCGCCAATTTATTGCCCGCGCCGATTTTTCATCCGTATTGCTGCAGGAAGGCGTTTTCACCAATTTGATTGACGATGTCACCGTCTATGTGCGCGCGCGCGATTCAAGCGGCGAGCTGCGTGGCATCTTGGTGCATGACAGCCGCGTGGCGGGCCAACCAGTCACAATGATGGCCGAGCGCGGCGCCCTGGTAAAAACCGAGCAAGGTCCACGCTTTGTCCTGCTCAACGGCAATCGTCAGGAAATCAATAAATTACACGGCCAGCTTTCTCTGCTCTATTTTGACAGCTATGCGCTTGATCTTGGCCATCTTGCCGAAGATCCCACCAATCGCTGGCGCGAGCCGCGCGAACGCTATCTGCATGAGCTTTTCAATCCCGGCGACGGCTATGACGATCAGCGAAATCTCGGTAAATTTTGGGCAGAGGCGCATCAGCGTATTGTCAGCCCCTTATTCGCCTTTGCGCTCACCGGCATTGCCCTTGCCGCCCTGCTTAACGGGCAACTCAATCGGCGCGGCCAGTGGCGCCGCATCCTGATTGGAATCGGCGCGGCCTTTGCATTTGAGGCGATTGGCCTTGGCCTCGTCAACGCAGTCTCGAAAACGCCCGATTTGGCGCCTTTGATGTACATAAACGTGGTGGTGACATTGAGCATTGCGTTTTATCTTCTGCTCCGCCGTCGGCGTGGCTCGAAGGCGAAGCGCGGCGCCGAGCCCCAGCTCGCGCCGTAACGGACAGATCACTCCATATGCGCCTTTCAACAACATTTTCCTTCTATATCAGCCGCCAATTCGTGATTGGCGGTTCTATGGTATTTCTGATTTTCGTTGCCACTATATTCGTTTTTGATGCGGTGGAGATGATGCGCCGAGGCTCCGGCCCTAACCGGGAATTGGCAACCCTTGGAATTCTGCTGCAAATGGCGATGTTGCGCGTCCCTTTCATGGCGCAAAAAATTCTACCCTTTGCTACCCTCGTTGCCGGCCTGTGGACCTTTACCCGCATGACACGCACTCAAGAATTAGTGGTAGCGCGCGCTGCCGGGGTGTCGGTCTGGCAGTTTTTGTTGCCAACCCTTCTATTGGCGCTTGTCCTTGGCGTCTTCGTGATGACCGTCTTCAATCCCATGTCCGCCGCCATGGTATCGCGCTATGAACAAATGGACGCCAAATATCTACGCGGGAAGTCCAGCCTGCTCGCGCTTTCCACATCGGGCATTTGGTTGCGCCAGGGCGACGGCACGAATCAATCGGTAATTCATGCCGAGCGCCTCAGTCAGGAAGATCTGACTCTGTACGAAGTGATCATTTTCCGCTATGAGGAAAACGATCAATTTGTCGGTCGAATCGATGCCAGCGAAGCGCGCCTGGAGGCGGGCTATTGGGCGCTGATTGATACCGTGTTGACCGGGCCGGACAGGCCGGCCCAATTCAAGGACCGTTACGAAATGCCGACGGACCTCACCTTTTCCCATATTGAGGATAGTTTTGCGCCGCCTGAAACCTTGTCTTTTTGGGCGCTGCCCGGCTTCATAGAAGTGCTCGAATCTTCGGGCTTTTCAGCGGTCCGACATCGCCTCTATTGGCACTCCCTGCTATCGGGGCCGCTACTACTCTGTGCCATGGTGCTGATCGCCGCCACATTTTCGCTACGCTTTTCGCGGCGCGGCGGCACTTGGTATTTGATTGCCGCCGGTGTTCTCTCCGGCTTCATCCTCTATTTTGTCTCCGACCTGGTGCTGGCGCTCGGCCTCTCGGGAAAAATTCCGCCGGTGCTGGCTGCGTGGACACCGGCCGGCGTGTTCACCCTGATCGGCGTTGCCAGCCTATTTCATATGGAAGATGGCTAAGTCTGTGCGCATGTCCCGTTTTCTAATCACCTCTCGCCTTGTTATTGCGTTGGCGCTCGTGGTGACCGTGACAGCCACCGTATTCGCCGCACTGGCGCCACTGCAGCCTGCACAAGGACAAACGCTGGCGCGCGAATTTGAAACCGTCGATGCCGGCAAAGAAGTGATCATGAGCGCCGACAGCATCACCTATGACGAAACTCTCGGCATCGTCATCGCCTCGGGTAATGTAGAGATATCCCAAGGCCAACGCCTGCTGATTGCCGACACGGTATCCTATAATGCGGGCCAAGATATGATGGCGGCGGCGGGCAATATCACCCTGGTAGAGCCTAGTGGCGAAGTGATGTTTGCCGATTATTTCGAGCTTTCCGATGAGATGCGCGAAGGCGTAGTGCGTGGTCTTCGCTTGCTGCTCAATGCCGAAACACGCATTGCTGCCAATAGTGCACGGCGTAGCGGCGGCAACCGCACCGAAATGAGCAAGGCGGTGTTCTCGCCGTGCAAACTTTGCCCGCTGCACCCGGATGAGCCGCCGCTGTGGCAGATCAAGGCGGCCCGCATCGTCCATGACCAGGAAGCACAGGACATCGCCTACTATGATGCCTGGCTGGAAGTGTTTGGCATCCCCGTCGCCTACACGCCCTATTTCGAGCATCCCGACCCCAGCGTAAAGCGACGTAGCGGACTGCTGGCGCCGACCTATGGCTCCTCCTCAACCCTCGGCGTGCAACTCACCACGCCCTATTTTTGGAATATCGCACCGCACCGCGACGTGACCTTCAAGCCGACATTCACCAGCGATGAAGGCGTTGTTTGGGGCGCCGAATATCGCGAGCGTACGCATACAGGCACCTACAATATCAACGGCAGCGTTATTTATGGCGACGAACGCGACGATCAGGGGCGCGAAACCGGCAGCAAAGCCGCGCGCGGCCACATTTTCAGCAAGGGCCAATTTGAACTCAGCCCGGTATGGAATTACGGCTATGAATTGGAGCGCGCCAGCGACGATACGTATCTCAGTTTTTATCGCATCGCGTCGCGCGACACGCTGACCACCCGCCCCTACGTCGAGGGCATCAACGGGCGCAACTATGCCAGCGGCAACGCCTATTTTTTCCAGGGACTCGAAGTAGAAGATGACCAGGATCAAATCCCCATGGTTTTGCCATTGCTCGACTTTAACCATGTGGGCACGCCCAACGCGCATGGCGCGTTTAATAGCTTTGATGCCAATTTTATGGCCTTGCAGCGCGTTGACGGCGCCGATAGCCGCCGCTTTTCTCTGCAAGGAGGTTGGCATTTACCGCATATCGGGCGCTCGGGCAGTGTCTACCGGCTCTCCGCGACGCTCCGCGGTGATGTGTATCATGTGAATAAGGTCGATACAGCGGGAACGGCGCGCACCGCCCATGCGCGCGGGCTTACCGGCCGCGTGCGGCCCGAAATAACCGCCGAATGGCGCCTGCCTCTGGTACGCCGCACCGGTGGCATACAGCAATTGATCGAGCCCATTGTGCAGGCAATTATAAGCCCCTATGGCGGCAATCCCGGCGAAATTCCCAATGAGGACAGCCAGGATTTCGAGTTTGATGACACCAAACTGTTCAGCAATAACCGCTTTACCGGCCTGGATCGAGTGGAGAGTGGGCCGCGCGTCAATTATGGCCTGCGCTTTGGCTTTTTCGGCAGTCGCGGCGGAAGTACGCAAGGCATGTTCGGTCAAAGCGCCCGCCTCAAAGAGGATGACACCTTCAATCAGGGAAGTGGACTCGAAGACAGATTTTCCGATTATGTCGGCCGCGTACATTTTTCGCCGGCGGAAATATTCGACCTCGCCTATCGCTTCCGCTTGTCACGCCAAAATTTCACGGCCCGGCGCAACGAAATCGAATTCGCCGCCGGCCCCAAGGCGATCCGGATCAATATCGGCTATACGCTACTCGAAGAACAGATCCCCGAAAGCGATACTGTTGCCTTCGCCAACCGCGAAGAAATCGCCGCAGCGGCAGTCGTGCGGATTACCAACCTATGGCGCATTAGCGCTGGCACCCGCCGCGATTTAACTGGCTCCGGTGGCACGATCAATTGGAATAGTGGCGTAACCTATGAAGACGAATGCCTATTGTTCACCACCAGCATCAACAAAAATCTCACCCGTGATCGGGATGTCCAGCCGGAGACCAATATATTATTTACGGTCAAGTTCAAGCATTTGGGTTGAATATTTGAGCACCCGGCGCCAATTAACGGTCCGTGCCCCTCTTGAAAGATGGTTGCCGGGCAGCAACAGGCGGTTATAACTCTGTCGTAGAATGTCATTTAAACCAACCATATTGCGCTGCCGCGCTCTCTTGAGCGTTACACTGCTCTGTGCAGTGGTTGCCGGGCTGATTGTACCGCCGCTGCATCCGGCGCGCGGGCAAGAAGTCATGCGCATCGTTGCTGTGGTCAATGACGACATGATCTCGATTTACGACCTGACGGCGCGGATTAATATCGTCATCGCATCATCCAGTTTGAAGGATGCACCGGAGTTGCGACGCCAAATCGCGCCGCAGATACTCCGCTCCCTGGTCGACGAACATTTACAAGTTCAGGAAGCCACCCGCCTCGATATCTCCGTCGGCGAAAGAGATATTGATTTCGCGATCTCACAAATTGAAAAGAACAAAGGCTTCGACAAGGGAGGCTTTGACAAATACGTAAACTCCCGCCGCCTCGACCGCGAGGCCGTGATCGTTCAAATTCGGGCGGAAATCGCTTGGTCCAGGGTGATCAACCGGCGCCTGAATTCCGCAATTTCCGTTGGCGAAGACGAAATCGACGAAGCACTGGAACGCCTCGAAAACAGCCGTGGCCAGCCTGAAAATCGCGTGGCAGACATCTTCCTCTCAATTGAATCACCCGAGCAGGAAGCGGAGATCGTCAAGGCAGCAAATAATTTGGTGACACAATTGCGCCAAGGGGCCGAATTCTCCGGCATTGCACGGCAATTTTCTCAAAGCGCCACATCAGCCGTCGGTGGCGATATTGGTTGGGTTATTGCCGGACAGTTACCGGCGGCGATAGATGCGGTACTACTTGATTTGGCTGCCGGAGAAATTTCCGATATCATCCGCACCTTTGATGGCGTGCATATCGTCAAGCTGCTTAACCGGCGCACCGTGCTAACGGCTGACCCCATGACCACCCGGCTTAAATTGGCGCAACTAATTGTTGACGATATCGGCGCCGACCAGGCGCTCATGCAAGAAAAACTGGCGAGCGCCCTTTCCGAATCCAAAAGTTGCGAAGATATGCTGCGGCAGAGTGCCAGCTTTGTCTCAGCACAGTCAGGCGACCTCGGCGAACTCAGCCTTGGCGACATGCCGCTCAATTTACGCCAGGCCGTAGGCGAATTGAAAGCCATGGAATTGAGTAAGCTTTTGCCGTTCGACCGCGGCTTTAGAGTCTTATTAGTTTGTCAACGGGATGAAGCCGAGGTCAATCTGCCAAGCCGCACTGAATTGCGACAGGATATTGGCAATCGACGCCTTGAGCTGCAGGCGCGGCGCTATTTACGCGACCTCCGGCGCTCCGCTTTCGTCGATCTTCGTATCTAGCGCTGGTGTCTCGCATAGAGCCAGAGCTCGCCAGCCTCACTGAAACGGTTGCCCGCCACGGCCTGAGCGCACGAAAGTCACTCGGCCAGCATTTTCTCCTCGATTCCAACCTCTGTGCAAAGATCGCCCGCGCCGCCGCGCCGCTCGCCGACGCGACTGTGCTCGAGATCGGCCCGGGCCCAGGCGGCCTGACCCGTGCTCTCTTGGCGAGCGATGCCAAGCGCGTCGTCGCTATTGAGCGCGACCGACGCTGCATTGCCGCACTGCAAGAGCTTTGCGATGCGTGGCCGGAGCGCTTGCTAATCATCGAGGGCGATGCGCTCAAAATCAACGCCAGCGCCGAGATTGACGGCCCGATCAAAATCGTCGCCAACCTGCCCTACAATATCGGTACAGCCCTGTTGCTTGGCTGGTTGCGAACACCGGAACGCTTTGCCAGCCTTACGCTGATGTTTCAAAAGGAAGTCGCCGCCCGCCTGACAGCAGCGCCAGGCACGGAACATTACGGCCGACTATCCGTCATTACCCAATGGTGTTGTGAAACGCAGCGCCTCTTCGACATCAGCGCCAAAGCGTTTACGCCGCCGCCAAAAGTCACCTCCGCTGTGGTGCAACTCATCCCGCGCGATGCGCCGCTTTATCCGGCTGAGCGCGCATCGCTGGAGCGCGTCACCGCCGCCGCCTTTGGCCAGCGACGCAAAATGATGCGTGCCGCGATGAAGAGTTTGGTGATCAATTCAGAAGCCTACCTGACTAGCAATGGCGTCGACCCACGGGCGCGCGCCGAAACGCTCGACATAGGGCAATTTTGCGCTCTCGCCCGCGCGTTGCCGGAATATGCGCGACCGGCGAAATAATAATTTCGCTTGCTTGGCACGCCGCATGGCGTTATTTCCACGACCGTGATGACAAACTATCTCATTCAGCGACGACGACGCGTCTCGGAGCCCCGACGGGCATAACGCGCAGCGGAGAAATCTGCGGCGCGACTGCGCCACATTTCACTACCGCTGGAAGTTCGTGTCATGATTGAGTTTTTCCACAAGGGGCCGACCAACGGACCCGTTACCACTAAAGCGGGACCGCCCAACGGACCCGCTATTTCCCAAGAGGGGCCGGCAGACGGCCCCGCCATCGAAACATTATTGGATATTGCCTTCGGCCCGGAGCGCCATGCCCGGCCCTCCTATGCGCTGCGCGATGGCCTTGCCGCCACGACCGAGCTTTGCTTTGTCTCCCGGCTTGAGGATGTGCTTGTCGGCACCATTCGCTTTTGGCCGCTCGCCATCCCCGGCACCGGTTCCGCTCTGTTGCTCGGCCCCACTGCAGTACATCCCGACCATGGCGGCCTGGGTATCGGCAGCGGGCTTATTCTGCACAGCCTTGGCGCCGCACGGACGCAGGGCCATGACGCCGTTGTCGCCATCGGTGATGGGCAGTATCTGAGCCGCTTCGGCTTCCACCCGGCACATAAATTTGCGCTCGAATTTCCAACGCCAATCGAGCGCGGGCGCTTTCTCGTGCTAGAGCTGGTGCCCGGCGTGGTCGATCACAATGGTGGATTGGTCGCCAAGGCGGCCAAGGCAGGCGCTGAATTCTAGCTTTGATTGCCGGTGAGAGAGCCGACGAAACCATCAAGCCCAACATAGCGCGTGCAGCGCGTACGCTCGGCATTCAGAATAGCGCGCGCCGCCGCAACGCTGTCGTCGAGCGCCCAATTGATTAGCACATGATCATATTCATCATAGTGGCTCATCTCATCGACTGCCTTTTCCATGCGCGCCGCCACCACATCATCACTATCCTGAGCGCGCCGTTTAAGGCGACTTTCAAGCTCCTGCAACGAGGGCGGCAGGACAAACACACGCACCAGATCGCGTGCTGCCGACTTAGCCAATTGCTGAGCACCCTGCCAATCGATATCGAAGATCACATCGAAACCCTCAGCCAATAACTCCTCAACCTGATCGCGCGGCGTACCATAGCAATGGCCAAACACTTCAGCATGCTCGAGAAATCCACCCTGCTCCACCATCTGATCAAACTTTGCCTGGCTGACGAAGCGGTAATCGCGCCCCTCCAACTCATCGGGCCGTTTCGAACGCGTGGTCACCGAAACCGACATGCGCGCCTGTGACTCCAGTTCAAGCAGGCGGCGCGCAATTGAGGTTTTGCCGGCGCCGGAAGGCGAAGACAAAACAAACATCACGCCACGATAGGCAATGCCCGCCTGCGCGCTATATTCCACCTCGTTCGCCGCCTTACTCAATGTTCTGCACCTGCTCACGAAACTGATCGATGACCGCCTTCAGCTCCAGGCCGATTTCACTCAATTGCGGATCATTGGATTTGGCGCACAGCGTATTCGCCTCGCGGTTCAATTCCTGGGCCAGAAAATCGAGCTTACGGCCAATCGCGCCACCTTCGCTTAAGAGCGCCGTCGCTGCGGCAATATGGGTCATCAAGCGGTCCAACTCTTCGCGGATATCTGTCTTGACCGCCAATATGGCCAGCTCCTGGGCCAGGCGCTCCTCAGGCTGCGGTGCACCTGCTTCCAGAAGAGCGGCAACTTGCACCTCAAGGCGTGCCTTCGCAGCTCCCGGGCGAAGCGCGGCACTGTCTGCGGCGCGAGCGGCGAGCGCCTCCACATCCGCCAATTGCCCGCCGACAATGGCGGCCAAATGCATACCTTCCGCTGCGCGCGCGGCGGCTAATCCCTCAAACAGTTCGTTTAAACTCTGCAACAATAATTTATCGCGCGCGGCAATTTCGTCCGCGCTTGCCTCTTCCGCTTCACCGACAGGTTCAATAACACCGCGCAAAGCCAATAAGCCGTCCAGGCTGGGCAGTTCAATACCCTCGGCGCTGCTGTACTCGCCCGCCAGCACGATCAGATCATCCAGTAATTGCCGGTTAACCTGCACCTGCTGCGTGCCGACATTGCGTGTCAGGCGCAAGTTCACTGAGAGATTGCCGCGCTTGAGATGCGCCGCAGCGGCTTTGCGAACCGCCGGCTCAAGCGCGTCCAAGCCGCTACTCAGACGGCACCGTAGATCAAGCCCGCGACCATTGACGCTTTTTGTCTCCCAGACCCAGTCAAAAGCGTCAGTGCGCCCCTCGGTCTGGGCGAATCCTGTCATGCTGTAGACTGTCACCAGCGCTCCCTCCGGCTATCCCATGCCGCGAGCCTCATGCCCCGGCGCCTCAGCCTAGTTATATACCGCCCGCTCATAAGGGCAACAGCGGCGCAGCCAGCTTCATGAGCCGCTCTTCGCGCGCTCCTTTTGTAGCTTGCGCCAGCGCGCAACATTCCTGTTATGCGCAGCCAAGGTCTTGGCAAATACATGTCCGCCACTGCCATCGGCGACAAAATAGAGCGCGTCCGTCGTCCCCGGATTTAGCACCGCGGCCAGAGATTCGCGCCCCGGATGGGCGATCGGCCGGGGCGGTAAACCCTTGTGCTGATAGGTATTGAATGGGCTTTCGAGCGCCAGGTCGGCCTTGCTCAAGGGACGGTCCAGCGGCGCTGCACCGCCGGTCACCGCGAAAATCACTGTGGGGTCGGATTGCAGGCGCATCTTCTTGCGCAAACGATTGATAAAAACGCCGGCAACCTGAAGCCGTTCGGACGCCAGCGCCGTCTCTTTCTCGACGATTGAGGCCAGTACCAATGCTTGCGCCGGCGTTTCGAACGGTAAATTCTCGGCGCGATTGGGCCACAGCTCGGCGATCAAACTCAGCATGCCCGCTTGCATACGATCGATCATGTCGGCGCGGCTGTCACCGCGGCGAAAATGATAGGTCTCAGGCAACAGCGCACCTTCCGGCGGAATCTCTGCCACCACACCATCAAGCGCTTCAGCGCCTTCGATCAGGCGTAGAATATCGGCGCTGGTTAATCCTTCCGGAATGGTCAGGCGATGTTTGACTGTCTTGCCGGCGAGGACGATTTCCATCGCATCGCGCGGCGTCGCATGGGCTGGAAAGAGATATTCGCCGGCTTTCAAAGAGCCGCTTCGCCCTTCGCGCCAAACACCGGCGGCAAACACATTGGGGTCCGCCACCACACCAGCAGCATAGAGTGCTTCGGCGATCTCCCAGGCGCTGCTGCCGGACGGCAATACTATGGTCCGCGTTGCGTCATTTGCACTGGGCGAATCGAAGCTTTGGTCGAGGTAAACCCAGCCCGCTGCAATGACTGCGGCAACAATTATAAGAGGAACAGAAATCCAAATCAGCGCCCGTCGATACGGTGCTGGCAAGGCCATCGCGGGTTAGAGCAAAATCCGAGCAGGTGTAATCACCTGCGACGACGATTTGCTTAAACACCAAAGGTCTAGAGCATCTCGCGTGAGCGCGTTCGAGCGTGACATGCTCTAGGAGACCTCGCCGACGATCAGCGTGGCGTTGGTTCCACCGAAGCCGAAGGAATTCGACATGGCAATGCTAACCTTGCGCGCTTTCGGCTCAAGCGGCACCAGATCGAGATCGCAGCCGTCGGATGGGTTTTCGAGATTGAGCGTCGGCGGCACGACATTATTGTTAATCGCCAGGATCGAGAAAATAGTCTCGACGCTGCCCGCCGCGCCCAGAAGATGGCCGATGGAGGATTTCGTCGATGACATGGACATGCCCTCAACGGCATTGCCGAACAGGCGCTTCACCGCGTTCAACTCTATCTCGTCACCGAGCGGCGTGGAGGTGCCGTGCGCATTCACGTAATCAATTTGTTCGATGTTAATACCGGCCTTGTTGAGCGCGTGCGTCATGGACTTAAAGCCGCCGGCGCCATCCGGTGAAGGTGCTGTAATGTGGAAGGCGTCACCGCTCATACCGTAGCCTAGAATTTCGGCATAGATTTTTGCGTCGCGCTTTTTGGCGTGCTCATATTCTTCCAGCACAACAATGCCTGATCCCTCGCCCATGACGAACCCATCACGGCCCCTATCCCAAGGGCGCGAGGCGCGTTCAGGGGTATCGTTGAAGCCGGTCGAGAGTGCGCGCGCGGCAGAGAAACCGGCTATTCCAAGACGGCAAATACCTGCCTCAGCACCACCAGCGACCATCACGTCGGCATCATCAAGCATGATCAAACGCGCCGCATCGCCAATCGCGTGCGCACCCGTAGAACAAGCCGTCACGACCGAATGATTGGGCCCCTTGAAGCCGTAGCGGATAGATACATGCCCCGACGCCAGATTAATCAGGCTGGAAGGAATAAAAAACGGGCTGAGACGGCGCGGGCCTTTTTCATGCACCAAAATAGCGCCGGTCTCGATGGTTTGCAGGCCACCGATACCAGAGCCGATCATCACGCCACTGCGATCCTGATCTTCTTCACGTTCCGGCTTCCAGCCTGAATCCTCGACCGCCTGAACAGCTGCACCGAGAGCGAATATGATGAACTGATCCATCCGCCTGGTATCTTTGCTGGAAACGTATTTTTCGGCGTCAAACTGACCTGGCTCCGTTCCCCTCGGCACCTGTGCCGAAATCTTGGCCGGCAGATCAGAAACATCGAAATTATCAATGGCGCTCACACCGGAGTGCGATTTCAATAAACGATCCCAGCAATGATCCACGCCGCTGCCAAGCGGCGTGACCAGACCCATACCGGTGACCACGACGCGCCTCATCGCTCACCGCTCCTGAGTTGGGCGGCGTTGCAATGGAGTCTCTGTGAAGCGGCCATGGGCCGGCCCTTACAAAGCGGCAAGACAGATATCAGGTGATTTGCTCGATATAATTGACCGCGTCTTTAACGGTCAGAATTTTCTCTGCGGCATCATCCGGAATTTCACAACCGAACTCTTCCTCAAAGGCCATGACGAGCTCAACCGTATCAAGGCTATCAGCGCCCAGATCATCGATAAAGCTGGCGCCGTCGGTAACTTTGTCCTCGTCGACACCCAGATGTTCGACGACTATTTTCTTAACCCGTGCGGGGATATCACTATCACTCATTAAAGATTCCCTCGGATGTTAAATGACGATCCGTTTGTAGAATTGATTATATGTTCAAACACCGACGGGCATAACCCAAAAATCACACTACCTCAGATCTTTTGAAATCTTTTCTGAGGCTAATTACATAGCGATCCAATGCGCAATTCAAAGAGCGAATCAGGGTAAACCACGTCCGGCGCGGGCGCTAGGTAACACACTTCTTTACGCATTGCCACTGATCTACGTCAAAAGTCGGCGCGTCCTATCACAACATGGCCATACCGCCGTTGATATGCAATGTCTCCCCGGTCACATAAGCCGCTTCTTCGCTGGCCAAATAGACACAACCCGCCGCGATATCGCTCGGAGAACCTATATGAGCTGCCGGAATAGCGGCAGCAATGCGCTCACGTTGCGCGTCATTCAGGGCTTCGGTCATGGCGGTATCAATAAAGCCGGGCGCCACGCAATTGACCGTCACGCCCCGGCTGGCAACCTCAGCAGCAAACGCCTTGGCCATTCCCGTCAAACCGGCCTTGGAAGCGGCGTAATTGGCTTGGCCCGGATTTCCGGTCGCACCAACCACGGAAGTAATAAAAATAATACGTCCCCAACGCGCCTTCATCATGGGGCGTAACGAGGCCCGAGCCAGGCGAAAACCAGCGGTCAAATTGACATCGATGACCTCTTGCCACTCCGAATCCTTCATTCGCATGGCGAGATTATCGCGGGTAATACCGGCGCAATGAATCAAAATATCAATTCCACCAAGAGCTTCCGTTGTCCGACTGAGCAAATCAGCAGCCGAGTCGGGGTCGCTCAGATTGGCCGGCAAGGCATGCGCGCGCGCGCCGAATTCCGCTACCTGCGCTTCAAGCACTTCCGTTCGGCTGCCGGAAAGCGCCAAAGTAGCGCCCTGAGCGTGCAATCCCGCCGCTATCGCCGCGCCGATTCCCCCGGTCGCGCCGGTCACCAACGCCCGTTTTTCCGTCAGATCAAACATTCCGGCATCCCTCACTTATAAAGCTTGTACAAATTTCTCGATTTCGTCGATTCCGCCCACGGCAAACGCTTCCATTTCCCGGTCGATTCGCCGCGTTAAGGTTTTCAGTATTTTTCCGGCACCGATCTCGACCAATTGTTCCGCCCCATCGGCGCGCATGGCCAACACGCATTCGCGCCAGCGCACCATCGCAGTCACCTGTTTTTGCAACAAATCACGGATATCATCCGGCGCATTTACGACCTGCGCGCTCACATTGGCGATTACCGGCACAGCGGGAGTGCGGAGATCTGTCGTCGCCAGGGCTTTTGCCATCACTTCTGCGGCTGGCGCCATTAAAGCGCAGTGAAAAGGCGCGCTAACCGGTAAAAGCACCGCCTTTTTAACGCCCTTCTCGCTCGCTATGGCAACCGCACGGTCAATGGCCGATTTGGCGCCACTAATAACCACCTGACCGGGTGCATTGTCATTGGCAAGGGTACAAACCTCGCCCTCAGCCGCCGTAGCGGCAATTTCCTCGGCCAATTCCAAATCCGCGCCCAACAAAGCCGCCATAGCGCCCTCGCCAACTGGCACCGCTTGTTGCATGGCGTCTCCGCGCAGGCGCAGCAAGCGGGCGGTATCAGCCAAAGAAAGCGCGCCGACCGCAGCCAGAGCCGAATATTCACCCAAAGAATGCCCGGCAACGACATGCGCCAGCTCAGTAATATTTTTGCCGCTTTCGCTCTCAATAACCCGGGCCACAGCCATGGACATGGCCATCAGCGCCGGTTGGGTATTGCGGGTCAGACGCAAATCTTCGTCCGGCCCGTCGAATATGATGGTTGAAAGCTTCTCTCCCAGCGCATCATCGACTTCTTCAAAGACTTCGCGCGCGGTAGCAAACGCGTGGCTAAGGTCCTGCCCCATACCCACTTTTTGCGAACCTTGCCCGGGAAATACGAATGCTCGCCGCACAGCTGGAAATCCTTCTATATTCACTCCCGGAAATAGTTTTCGGGCGAGCAAAGGTTGACCGCCCCAGACGCGCTGTCAAGCGCCCTTGCGCGCCTCGAGCAATCCTGTATAGTGCGGCGCCTCGGCAGCGCTGCGAACGAATGTTTGCGGCGATTTCCGCGTATTTGCTGCACGGATTGAGCCACTTGTTTTTGGATTTTAGGAGAGACCTCCACATGCCGCTCTATGAGAGCACGTTAATTGCGCGCCCGGACATCTCCGGCCAACAGGTCGAAGGTCTGTCGGAACAGTTTCAGGAAATTGTCCGTGAAAAGGGCGGTGAGGTGGCGAAGACCGAATATTGGGGTCTGCGCAGCCTGACATATAAAATTAAGAAAAACCGCAAAGGCCATTATCTGTTTATGCAGATTGATGCGCCGGCAGAGGCCATTGCAGAGATGGAACGCAATATGCGCATCAATGAAGATGTGATGCGCTATTTGACGATCCGGATTGATGCATTGGACCCTGAGCCGTCTGTGGTGATGCAGTCCAGGGGATCGCGCGATAGTCGTGGCAGAGGCGAATATCGCAGCCGCGACGGCGAGCGCGGCGAAGGCCGCCGCGATGGCCCGCGTGATGCGCCCCGCGCAGACGCCCCAAAAGATGATGGCAAAGCCGCAGCGGCAAGTGCTACTGGTGCTGCCAGTGTCGAAAACAGTGATAGTAACGCGCAGAGCGGAGCAGAATAATGGTAGATACGTCTGAGAGCCGCGGCGGACCGCGCGGTGGCGGTGGCGGCGAAGGCGGCGGATTGCCGTCAGTTTCATTCCCCCGCAGGCCGTTTTTTCGCCGGCGCAAATCCTGCCCCTTCAGTGGCTCGAATGCCCCGAAGATCGATTACAAAGATACGAAAATGCTATCGCGCTTTCTATCTGAACGCGGCAAGATTGTGCCGAGCCGGATTACCGCTGTCTCTGGCAAGAAGCAGCGCGAGCTGGCACGGGCAATCAAGCGGGCCAGGCATTTGGCACTGTTGCCCTACGTCGTAAAATAAACACTAGCCGCCCGGGCGGCGTCTGCCGGAAATTGGATTTAATATTCCAAACCGGCGGAACGCGCCCACCGAGGAGCCGTTACCCATGGATATCATCTTACTCGAGCGCATTGAAAAACTTGGCGGACTGGGCGAAATCGTTCACGTCAAGAATGGCTATGCGCGCAATTTCCTCCTGCCGCAGAGAAAAGCCCTGCGCGCAACCGAGAAAAACAAATTACGTTTTGAGCATGAGCGCGAAGCGCTTGAGAAGCTCAATGCGGAGCGCCGCAGCGGTGCCGAATCGAATGCCGAAAACCTTGAAGGCCAGGATTTCGTGCTTATCCGCCAAGCCAGTGACACGCTGCAGCTTTATGGATCCGTCTCGGCAAAAGATATCGCAGATGCGATTATTGCATCCGGCGTCGAAATCAAGCGCCAGCAAGTTCGCCTCGACAGGCCGATCAAAACGCTCGGCATCTTCGATGTGCGCGTCGCGGTTCACCCGGAGGTGATCGTCACCGTGCGGGCAAATATAGCGCGCTCGGAAGAAGAAGCTGCAATTCAAGCTAAAGGCGGCTCAATTCTACCGGCGCATGAGCAGGAAGTGCTCGACGAGCAAGCCGAGGCCGCTGCCGCTGCGCAAGCAGGTTTCAAATCACCGGAAAACGAATTGGCTGCCATGGCTGATTCCGATGGGGCCGGATCTGATGAGGCCGGCGACGGTGAAAGCAGCGTCGACGCAAGTGGTGATGATGCAAACGGTAGTGAATCAAGTGATGATTCTTGGACCGATAGCGCCGCAGAGGCAGAAACCACCGACACCTAACCCTGCGGCCTGGAGCGACGCGCCATGTTATGTGGGGTTCTTTTCAAACCACTTATGAGCTTTGGCGCGCTGCACATCATTGATGCGCGCGGTAAGAAGCACACCTATTCCGGTAAGCCGGGGCCGGAAGTTACCATCCGCCTGCACGATAAATCGCTCCATTATAAACTCTTCTGGAACCCGCGCCTGGCTGTGGGCGAAGGCTATATGGATGGCGGTCTGACCGTTGAGAACGGCGGCCAGATCATCGATCTGATCGATATCATCGGCGCCAACCTCAATCGGCTGGAAGCGAACCAGGTCATCAAAATTCGCAATTGGTTGACCCCGCTGGTGCGGCCGATCCAGCAACATAATCCAATCGGCAAGTCGCGCAAAAACGTCGCCCACCATTACGATCTTTCGGACGAATTGTTCGACCTCTTTCTCGATAGCGACAGGCAATATTCCTGCGGCTATTTTGAGACGCCGGAAGACAGCCTCGAACAAGCGCAATTGGCCAAAAAACACCATCTCGCAGCCAAGTTGCTATTTGATCGGCCCGGCCTCAAAACACTCGATATCGGCTCCGGCTGGGGCGGGCTGGCCATTTATCTCAACCAGCAGGCCGGCGCCGATGTCACCGGCCTGACCCTCTCCACCGAGCAGCAGACCTATGCTACCAAGCGGGTGCAGGATCTCGGCATCGCCGATCAGGTGCGCTTCGATCTGCGCGATTATCGCCTGGAGACGGGTAAATATGACCGCATTGTCTCGGTTGGCATGTTTGAGCATGTCGGCGTCAGCTATTACGTCGATTTTTTCAGCAAGCTTAAATCTCTGCTGACCGAAGATGGTATCGCAGTGGTGCATACCATTGCCCGCTGGGATGGCCCGAGCGTCACCAACCCATGGCTACGCAAATATATTTTCCCCGGCGGTTATACCCCGTCCATGTCGGAAATATTTTCTGCCACTGAACGCGCTGGTGTGAAGGTTCTCGACGTTGAATTTCTACGCCTCCACTACGCCGAAACATTAAAGGCCTGGTCGACAAATTTCCGTGCCAACCGCGACAAGGTGAAGGAAATTTATGACGAACGCTTCTGCCGCATGTGGGAATTTTACCTCGCTGGCGCGGAGACTGCATTCCGCCGCCAGGACCATATGATCGCCCAATTGCAAATCTCCCGCGACCAAGAAGCGGCGCCGCTGACACGCGACTATATGGTCGATTGGAAGCGCGACAATCCGCTCTGACGCTCAGCTTCAGAAGTTATCCCCATAATTACCACAAACTTGTCCTTGTGATTTTATTGCCAATGTAATACCGCGCCATATCAAATTGGCGCGGTTTTGATGTATAAGCAGGCATGGCAACAAACACTGCATTTACCACTCTGCAAGAAGAAGACGGGAAGCTTCCGGCGTACCGCACGTTGCCGCATAATGTCGAGGCCGAGCAGGCTCTTCTCGGCGCGATTTTGATCAATAACGAAGCCATCAATCATGTCGGCTCCTTTCTCGAGTCGGGGCATTTCTATTTGCCGGTGCATGGCCGCATCTATGAAGCCGTGCATAAAATGATCGATCGCCAACAAATTGCCAGCCCTGTGACGCTCAAGCATTATTTCGACAATGATGATTCGCTGTCTGATGTGGGCGGCGCGCAATATTTAGCCCGCCTCGCCGGATCTGCCGTCACCATCATCAATGCCGAGCATTACGGCCGCGCTATTTTTGATTTGGCGCTCCGCCGCAACTTGATCGGCATCGGCGAAGAGATGGTCAATGAGGCCTATGAAGCCTCGCTCGATGATATCGCGACGTCGCAAATTGAGAACGCTGAGCAAAAGCTTTTTAACCTGGCAGAAAGTGGCGGCTCCGAAAGCGGCTTCGAATCTTTCGATAAGCCACTCAGCGTCGCCCTCGACATGATCACCCAGGCTTGCAAGCAGGACGGCAATCTATCCGGCGCGACAACCGGCTTTATCGATATGGATAAGCTGTTGGGCGGCCTGCATAATTCCGATCTGATCATTCTCGCCGGCCGGCCCAGCATGGGCAAAACTGCGCTTGCCACCAACATTGCCTTCAATACCGCGAAGATGTTCGCACAAGAGAAAGATGACCAGGGCAATATTATTTCTGAACGTGGCGCGCGAGTTGGATTCTTTTCGCTGGAAATGTCGTCGGAACAGCTGGCAACGCGAATTTTGGCAGAAAGCTCCGGCATATCCTCGGAAAAGCTGCGTCGCGGTGAGTTGAATGATTCGGAGTTCAGCCAAGTGGTCCGTGCCAGTCAGGAAATCGAGCGTATGCCGCTCTATATTGATGATAGCCCGGCGCTTTCGGTCGCCGGCCTGCGGGCACGGGCACGCCGCCTCAAGCGCCAGCACGGCCTCTCTCTGATCATCGTCGACTATCTCCAGCTCATGCGCCCATCAAACAGTACCGGCCAGAGCAATCGGGTTCAGGAGGTCTCTGAGATTACCCAGGGGCTGAAGGCGCTGGCCAAGGAGCTCGAGTTGCCGGTGATCGCATTGTCACAGCTGTCGCGTGCTGTTGAGCAGCGCGACGATAAGCGGCCGCAATTGTCGGATCTTCGCGAATCAGGCTCGATCGAGCAGGATTCCGACGTGGTTATGTTTGTTTACCGCGAGCAATATTACCTCGCCCGCAAACAGCCTGAGGACGGCACGGCGGAGCATGCCGACTGGATGGAAAAGATGGAGCGGGTGCATCGGCTGGCGGAAATTATCGTCGCCAAGCAGCGCCATGGCCCGATTGGCAAGATCGAAATGCATTTCGATGAAAATCTCACCCAATTCAGCGATTATGACCGCTCGCACAGCTACCCCGCCGATGATGCGCCTTTCTAAAAGCACTTACCTAATGGCGCTGATCTAGTGGCGCGCCGGTCTCGTGTCTAAAACGGGCTAGCCGCGACCATGCCGCTCAATGCCTTTGCGGGCGCCCAACTCACCATTGATCTCGACGCGATTGCTGCCAATTGGCGCAGCCTTGGCGCGCGCCTAAAGAAGGGCTCACAGGTCGCAGGAGTTGTTAAGGCTAACGCCTTTGGTCTTGGGCTTGAAGCGGTCGCGCCGGTACTCTACGCCGCCGGCTGCCGCGAATTTTTCTCCGCCTCACTTGATGAAGGCATTGCCTTGCGCGCCATTCTGCCGGAAAGCCGGATTTACGTCTTTTCCGGTCCCTTGCCGGAGGAAGCAGACGAATTTTCCCGCCAACGGCTTATTCCAGTTCTCAATGACCTCGGCCAAATCGACACTTGGCGCGCCCAATGCAGCGCCGGGAACGATAGCAAAGACAGTGAATCGGCGGTGCTGCATGTTGATACCGGCATGTCGCGTCTTGGCCTACCCGCCAATGAACTCGCCCGTTTGGTGGCCGAGCCCGAGCGCCTGCACGGCCTCAATATCACCTATGTCATGAGCCATTTAGCCTGCGCCGAGGAACGCGACCAGGCAATGAATGGGGCGCAATTGGCGGAATTCAAAGCGGCACTGAAATCACTTAATACTGATGGAATGTCGGCCAAAGCCAGCTTTGCCAACTCCTCCGGTATCTTTCTCGGGCCCGATTATCACTTCGACTTAGTCCGCCCGGGAGCCGCTCTTTACGGCCTGAATCCGACCCCGGATCAACCCAATCCGATGGCGGAAGTCGTTCGTTTAGAAGGGAAAATTCGCCAAGTTCGTCACGTTGACACTGGTCGGAGCGTTGGCTATGGTGCAGCGCATGTTGTGACGTGGCCGAGCCGAATTGCGACAGTTCCTGTTGGTTATGCCGATGGGTATTTACGTAGTGCGGGCAACCAGGCAAGTGCCTATATCAGAGGCGTCCGGGCACCGATCGTCGGACGCGTATCGATGGATATGATCACACTCGACGTAACCGAAATACCAGCCGAATTCACCCAGCCAGGCGCCCCGGTTGATCTCATCGGCGGCCCTTATCCGGTCGACGCGTTCGCCGCCGACGCCGACACTATTGGTTACGAGATGTTAACCTCACTTGGACAACGATACAGGCGCTGCTATATCGAGAACGGTAAAGAGCGGGCAGCGTTTTAATGTATGTTGCCAATCAGGTGCGCACCATTGCTCTCCCAGGCTGAGTTAGCAGTGCGCTGCCAGGTTGAACTAGCATTGCTCAAAGAGGAAACTCGATGACGTCTGTTATTGCGCAAGCCTACGATTCTGCGGTGCTCCGTCACCCCAAGACTCTTCTGGCTGTACTACTCGCTGTTCTGGTGTTCTTCGGTTATTACACAAAAGACTTCAAGCTGGATGCATCGGCCGATTCCTTATTGTTGGAAGACGACACGGATTTTCTGACCCTCCAGAAAATCCAGGCGCGATATCCGAGCGCGAGCTTGCTTATTGTAACTTACACCCCCGACAAGGATCTCTTTTCTGACTCATCCTTGGAGGCCCTGAAGCAACTCCGTGGAGAGCTCCAGGAAGTCGCCAGCGTCAACACGGTGTTTACCATCCTCGACGCCCCTTTGCTGAAAAGCTCGGACCAATCCTTCACTGAAATGATTGACGATATCCCGAGCCTGGAAAAATCTGGCATTGATCCGAGCCGGGCCAAAGAAGAGCTGGTCAACAGCCCTATTTACCGCGAACTGATCATCAGCGCGGATGGCGAAACGACCGCTTTATTACTGAGCCTCGTTGAGGACCAAAAGCACAACGACCTACAGAAATCCCGCAATGAACTGCGCGCCAAAAAACGCGAAGCAGGCCTCTCCGATGAAGAATCGCAAACCCTAAGACAGGTTGAGGCCGAATTTATTCGAACCCGCGATGCCATAAGTGAACAACGCCACCTCGACATCACCCAGATCAGAGTGATCGTCGAACGCTATCGCGACCAGGGCCAATTATACCTTGGCGGCGTGCCGATGATTACCGACGATATGGTTACATTTGTCGGCAATGATCTGGTTATCTTCGGCGGTGGCGTTCTCGCATTACTCATCATTGTTCTCACCATCATCTTCCGCAGAGTGCGCTGGGTCGTGCTGCCCCTGGTCAGCTGTTTTTATGCCGGCCTCGTCATGATGGGTGTCCTCGGATTGAGTGGGTGGAATGTCACCGTTATCTCATCCAATTTTCTTGCGCTCATGCTGATCATCACTATTTCGATGAATATTCATTTGATCGTGCGTTATCTGCAGCTCAACCGGGATCATCCGGATGATGATCAATTGGCGCTGGTCAGAGCAACCGCCCATAAAATGGTGAAACCCTGCCTCTATACGGCGCTGACGACCATTATCGGTTTTGGCTCCCTGGTCGTGAGCGACATCAAGCCGGTGATCGATTTCGGCTTGATGATGAGCGCCGGCCTGGCGGTGACATTTGCCACCTCGTTTATTCTGTTCCCAACATTGTTGCTGGTGATGCGGAAAACCGAAGCCAAATCCAGCGTTGAGCGCGAGCGCTTTCACTTACCTGCCTATCTCGCCCATCTGACCGAGACCCAGGGCAATAAAATCCTGTTGGTCGCCGTCGTCTTGACCGCCGCGAGTGCGGTCGGCGTTAGCCAATTACGGGTCGAGAACAGCTTCATCAACTATTTCAGCGACGACACGGAAATTTACCAGGGCCTCAAGCTCATTGATGACAAGCTCGGCGGCACCACGCCGCTCGAAATCGTGTTCAAATTCCCGGAAGAAACTGATGATTTCCTGAGCCCGGAAGACCTTGAAGGGATGAGCGAGTACGAGATTGAGATGGAGCGCGAGTTTGCCGCATCTATGGCCAGCTCCCCGGAATATTGGTTTACTCCGGAAAAGATCCGGAGAATTAAAGAAGTCCACGACTATCTCGATGGGCTACCTGAAATCGGCAAAGTACTCTCGCTCGCCTCCGCGGTACGGGTTGCGGAAGACGTCATGGGAGAGGAGCTCGACGCCATGCTGCTGGCGCTTCTCTATACGAAAATACCCGCCGAAGTGAGAAAGGATATGATCGATCCTTTTGTCTCCATCGAGCATAATGAGGCACGGATTTTTGCCCGAATATTGGATTCGAAGCCGGATTTACGCCGCCGCGAATTGTTGGAAAAAGTGCGCGGCGATTTTGTCGGAGAACTCGAATTTGAAGAGCAGGACGTGACCGTGAGCGGGCTGCTGGTGCTTTACAACAATATGCTGCAGAGCCTCTTCTCATCGCAGATTAAGACCCTTAGCGTCGTGATGCTGGGCATTGCGATCATGTTCCTGGTGTTGTTCCGCTCCATTCCCTTGGCAATTATCGGCATTTTGCCGAACTTGCTCGGGGCCGGGGTGGTTTTGGGTGTCATGGGATGGGCAAATATACCCATGGACATGATGACGATCACCATCGCCGCAATCACCATCGGCATCGCCGTGGACAATGGCATTCACTATATCTATCGCTTCCGAGAAGAATATGCTCTGACGAATGACTATGTAAAAACCATGCGTATTTGCCATTCAAGTATCGGCAAAGCGGTGTTCTACAATACCTTGACCATTATCGTCGGCTTCTCAATCCTGGTGTTTTCCAACTTCAATCCGACCATTTATTTTGGCGTACTCATCGCAGCGGCAATGTTTATCGCTCTTTTGGCAGCGCTGACGGTGCTGCCAAAACTGATTTTATTGTGGAAACCATTCGACTGACAGCGGATAAAATATAGGCGTAGGCGCGGCGTGATGACGCTTTCCATTACCCATGACATGGCAAGCGCGGGTAAAATTGAGGACCGAATCGCAATGATCCGCAATGGCACGATTATATGAGGCGGTTCGATGGGTGAATTTGACGAAGGCGGTAAGGGGCATGTCGACCAATTTATCATGGCCGCACCGAACAACCGACACAGGTGCAACTATACCGCCTGTGACACATTTGCAGATTCGCCGGACGCCCGGCATACAAACTTTAAACTAGGTAGGAAGCTCGTTGGCCCGCTCTGATCCGAGATTTGTCTGCCAATCCTGCGGCGCAAGCCGGCCACGCTGGGCGGGCAAGTGCGACGCATGCGGCGCCTGGAACAGCATCGCCGAAGAAAAGGCGCGTGAAGCCGCGCCAAAGGGCCTTGGTGCCCGCAAAGGGCGCAAGCTCGATTTTGTCAGTCTGGCCGGCAAACATGCCGAGGTCGCGCGCCATGCCAGCGGCATCGCAGAGCTTGACCGGGTAGTTGGCGGCGGCCTGGTGGCCGGCTCTAGCGTCTTGCTGGCGGGCGATCCCGGCATCGGTAAGTCTACCCTCTTGTTACAGGCGGCGGGCGCCCTCGCCAATAACGGCATCCGCTGCGCCTACATTTCGGGCGAGGAAGGCATCGGCCAGATTCGCCTGCGTGCCGAACGCCTGGGCCTAAGCGAAGCGCCGGTTCAGCTCGCCGCCGCAACTAATGTACGCGATATTCTCACCGGCCTGGAAGCTGACGAGCAGGCCGATGTGATCATCGTCGATTCCATACAGACCATGTATCTCGACACCCTCGATTCAGCGCCCGGCACCGTCTCGCAGGTGCGTGGCGCAGCGCAGGAGCTCATCCGCCATGCCAAGCATTCCGGCTCAGTGCTGCTGCTTGTTGGCCATGTGACCAAAGAGGGGCAAATCGCCGGTCCACGAGTGCTCGAGCATATGGTCGATGCGGTGCTCTATTTTGAGGGCGAGCGCGGCCATCAATTTCGCATCGTCCGTTCGGTCAAAAATCGCTTCGGGCCAACCGATGAAATTGGCGTCTTCGAGATGACCGGCGCCGGCCTTGCTGAGGTGCCGAATCCCTCATCTTTGTTTCTCAATCCGGAGCGCGGGCCGATCTCGGGCGCTGCTGTTTTCGCCGGCATGGAAGGCACCCGCCCGGTATTGGTGGAAATACAGGCGCTCGTTGCCCCCGGGCCGCCGGGCTCGCCGCGCCGGACGGTAGTTGGCTGGGATTCAGGCCGCCTCGCCATGGTGTTGGCCGTGCTCGAAGCCCGCGCCGGCCTTTCACTCGGCACTAGTGATGTTTTTCTCAATGTTGCCGGGGGTTTACGCATTGGCGAGCCGGCAGCGGATTTGGCCGTCGCGGCGGCAATTGTCTCTTCATATAGCGACCGCCCAGTGCGCGACGGCACGGTGGTATTTGGCGAAATCGGCCTTTCGGGCGAGGTCCGCCCGGTGGCACACGGAGCCGCCCGCCTGAAAGAGGCTGCCAAGCTCGGCTTCAGCCGCGCCCTGGCGCCGCAACCAAGTGGGCGCAAGAAAAAAACTGAAACCACACCCGCCGAAATTACCCTGCAGGCGCTGAGCCAAGTTAGCGAGTTGATTGATTTGCTCGCGCCCGCCGACGCGCCCCGCCCCGCCACCGCGCAAAATAGGGACGGAGCCTGAGCGCCATGGATGGCTTCCCCGTAAATCCAGTCGATATCCTGGTTGCGCTGGTGATGCTGATTTCGGCGCTGCTGGCTTTTTCACGCGGCGCGGTGCGCGAGATATTGGGCGTCAGCGCCTGGGTCGGCGCAGCACTGGTGGCCGTTTTCGCCTTTCCCCATGTGCGGCCCTATCCGCGCCAATGGGTGGCTGAAAACTGGCCTGACCTCGATTTGGGAGAAACCCTGGCCGATGCCGGGACGGCGCTGGTTCTTTTCATTCTCGCGCTGATCATCTTCACTATTGTCAATCAGATCATCTCCGGCTATGTGCAACGCAGCAGCATGGGCGCGCTCGATCGCTCCATCGGTTTTATTTTCGGCCTGTTGCGCGGAGCAATTCTGGTATGCCTGGCCTATATGCTGTTTGTCTGGGCGGTCAAAGACCCCGAAGACCGGCCACCCTGGGTGGAAGAAGCAAAGACTATGCCCTATATCCAGATAGGAGCGCATATCATTCGAGAAATCGCGCCAGAGGAACTGCGCAACCGGGCAGAAAAAACCGCGAAGGACACCCAGCATAATTTGAATAAATTGCAGGATGCCGAGCGCAGCCTGCGCGCCCTGTCGGAGCCGACACCAGAAGAAGGCGACGACAGTGACGACCCAGAGGGCTACGGCAACTCAGAACGCAAGGCGATGGACGGCTTGTCAAATTCAGTCGAGGAATAGCGGCACAACTTATGAAGCAGGCGATGAATAACACTGGCAGAGACTTTCTCGATGATGACAAGCTGCACGAAGAATGCGGCATATTTGGCATCTTCGGCCACCCGGATGCGTCTGCGCATACAGCGCTCGGCCTGCATGCGCTTCAGCACCGCGGCCAGGAATCGGCCGGCATCGTCAGCACTACCGGCAGCCAATTCTATTCTCATCACGGGCTCGGCAGTGTGGGCGAGAATTTCAGTTCCGCCGAAGTCATCGACGAATTGAAGGGCAGCACGGCGATCGGCCACAATCGCTATTCGACCACTGGGCGGCCAGAGCTGCGCAACATCCAGCCGCTTTTCGCCGATCTCGCCTTCGGCGGCCTCAGCATTGCCCATAATGGCAATTTGACCAACGCGGTAGGCCTGCGCACAAAATTGGTGCAGCGCGGCTGCATCTTCCGCTCTACATCCGATACTGAGGTTATTATTCACCTGATGGCGCTTAGCCGGGGGGATGATGTGACCGACCGGCTGGTCGATGCGCTACGCCAAGTCGAAGGCGCCTATTCTCTCGTCGCCATGACAAAAGATACCCTGATCGGCGTGCGCGATCCGCATGGTGTGCGCCCGCTCGTGCTCGGCAGCCTGGACGGCGCCTATATTCTCGCCTCCGAGACGGTTGCTCTCGACATTATCGGCGCCAAGCGGGAACGTGATATTGAGCCCGGCGAAATGGTGCTGATCCGTGACGGAACCGTGACCAGCTTCAGGCCCTTTCACAAAGCGGCGGAGCGCTTTTGCATTTTCGAATTTATCTATTTCGCCCGCCCCGATAGCCTGGTCCAAAGCCGCAGCGTCTATGAGGCGCGAAAATTCATTGGCGCCGAGCTGGCCCGTGAGTCGCCGTGCGATGTTGATCTCGTAGTTCCGGTGCCTGATTCGGGCGTACCCGCCGCCATCGGCTATGCAGCCGAAGCCAATATTCCCTTCGAGCTCGGCATTATCCGCAACCATTATATCGGGCGCACCTTCATCGAGCCAACCGATCAAATTCGCCATTTAGGCGTCAAGCTGAAGCACAACGCCAATCAACGCCTCATCGAAGGCAAGCGCGTGGTTTTGGTGGATGACAGCATTGTGCGTGGCACAACCTCAACCAAGATTGTCGAAATGGTGCGGAGCGCCGGGGCCAAGGAAGTGCATATGCGCATCGCCAGCCCGCCAACCACCCATTCCTGCTTCTATGGCGTCAATACGCCGGAGCGCGAGCAGCTTCTGGCGGCCAACAAAGATACCAGCGAAATGGCCAAGCTGATCGGCGTCGACAGCCTGTCTTTTATCACCATCGACGGCCTCTATCGCGCCATGGGCGAATCACGGCGCGATAGCGATGCGCCGCAATATTGCGATGCCTGCTTTACCGGCGAATATCCGATTTCGCTGGCGGATCATGACGCCGACGGGCTTCCCGCACAGCTTTCCCTGTTGAACGAAAAAATCGGATAGACCAAATATGAGTAGCAAACGCCTGGAGGGCCGCATCGCCCTGATCACCGGCGCCTCGCGCGGCATTGGCCGGGCCGTGGCGCGACGCTACGCCAGTGAAGGCGCACGTCTAATTTTGGTGGCGCGCACCTCTGGCGGCCTCGAAGAGGTTGATGACGAAATTCGGAGCATTAGCGGTGAAGGCGCCATGTTGGTGCCACTTGACCTCAGCCAGGGCGAGCTGGTCGACCAGCTCGGCGCCGCCTTGTTTGAGCGCTTTGGTCATCTCGATATTCTCGTCGGCAACGCCGGTATGTTGGGCGGCCTGCGCCCTGTTGGCCATTATTCGCCCGATGTCTGGGAAGATGTAATCAACATCAACCTGACCGCCAATTGGCGCCTCATCCGCAGCCTCGATCCGCTGTTGAGATTATCCGAAGCAGGCCGCGCCATGTTCGTCACCTCCGCCGTGACAGAATGCGATCCGCACCTCCCCTTCTGGGCTGCCTACACAGCCAGCAAGGCCGGCCTCGAAGCGCTGGTGCGCACCTATGCGGCTGAGCTTAATCGCACCAACATCAAAGCCAATATCATCGACCCCGGCACTGCCGCCACCAACATGCGCGCCGAAGCTTTCCCCGGCGAAGACCCGGCAACGCTGGCCGCCCCCGACGATATCACCGAGCGCTTTGTTGAACTGGCGGAAGCCAGTTACAGCGAAAACGGCGGCAAGGTTTTCGTAAACAAATAAGTGAGCTGGATACTTATCTATTTGCTTTTGACGTAGGGGTTGTTGCCCTTGCGCATAAACAGGCGGATCGGCACGCCGTCCAGGCCGAAGCGGTCGCGCAGGCTGTTGACCAGGTAGCGGCGGTAGGAATCGGCTACTGCTTCGGGGCGACTCACAAAGGCGGCGAAGGTTGGCGGGCGTGCCTTGACCTGGGTGATATAGCGAATTTTGACCCGCCGCCCGCCGGAGAGTGGCGGCGGATGATCTTCGGTCGCGTCCAGCAGCCAGCGGTTCAGCCTCGAGGTTGAAACCCGGATGTTCCACTTTTTGTAAACGTCCAGCACTGCCGGCATGAGCTTGTTGCAGCCCTGGCCGGTGAGCGCCGAGCAGGTGACCACGGACACACCGCGAATTTGCGGCAAGACATGCTCGAGGCGGGCGTTCATATCTGTCATCACACCCTGGGGCTCATCGACCAGATCCCACTTATTCATGACAATCACCGGCGCCCGGCCTTCTTCGGCGAGAGAATTAGCGATGTTCAAATCCTGCTTGGCCGGCGGCTCGGTGGCATCAAACAGCACCACCACAACTTCAGCGAAGCCAAGCGATGCATGCGTATCTTGCGAAGACAGCTTCTCTAAATTCTCGCTAACCTTGGCGCGACGGCGTAAGCCTGCCGTATCCACAAGCTCAACACGGCGTCCCTTAAACCGCCATTCCACCTTGACCGAATCGCGCGTGATACCCGCCTCCGGGCCGGTAATCACCCGCTCATCTCCAACCAGACGGTTTAGCAGGGTCGACTTGCCCACATTGGGCCGCCCGACAATGGCAAGATGGAGAATGTCCTTGGAACTGCCGGCTTCAGCTTCCGCGCTATCGGACTCAGGCTCAAACGGCGCCAGCGCCTCATAGAGCAGATGAATGCCCTCATTATGCTCCGCCGAGATGATCACCGGATCGCCCATGCCGAGCGCATAGGATTCGGCAATGCCGCTGCTCCCAGCAGCGCCTTCGCATTTATTGACAACCAGAATGACCGGCGTTTCCGCGCGCCGCAAAAGAGCCGCGAAATGCTCATCCGCCGCAGTAATGCCGGCGCGGCCATCGACCACCAGAAGCGCCACATCGGAGTCATCCAATGCGCGCTGGGTCTGATCCATCATGCGTGCGCCAAGGCTGTCGGGGATAGCTTCTTCAAGCCCGGCGGTATCGGTCATGCGGAAATGCAGCGGGCCGATACGGCCCTCGCCGTCACGCCGATCCCGGGTGACGCCCGGTGTTTCGGCAACGATCGCTACGCGCCGGCCGACCAGGCGATTAAACAAGGTCGACTTGCCCACATTGGGCCGGCCGACAATAGCAACATGAAACGTCATATTTTTCTCGCTGGGTCAGCGCAAGGCGACCAAATAGCCATCATCGGTGAGTACGTAGAGCGTCCCGTTGGCCGCGACCGGCGCCACGCGAACGCCATGTGGCATTTCCAACCGCCCAAGAAGGCGTCCGGAATAGGGCGAGATGGCCAAAGCATCGCCGTTTGAACCGAGCACGATCAGGCGATCACTCAGCAATAGGGGACCATTCCAGAAGATCGGTTCCTCGTGGCTACCATCGACAAAGCGCGGCAGAGAATGCACCCATTTCACCCGCCCATTGCGCCGCGAAAGGCAAACCACATCACCGTCCACCGTCACCACAAATAGATATTCACCGGCGATCCAGGGCGTGTTGAGCCCCGAGATATCTTTCTCCCATACGCGGCTCCCGGTGCGCACATCGATCGCTACTAACCGTCCGCCATGGCTGATCGCATAGACCACGCCGCGATCGATAACCGGGCTGCCATTGATGTCATTAAGGGCGGCGAGGCTGCCGGCACCGGGGCGCTGAGCGCCGAGCGAATCCGACCACATGGTGCGACCGTTCTCAACCCTGAGCGCGAGTAATTCACCGGAGGAATAGGGCGCAATAACAATATCATTATCCACTGCCGGCGTCGCTGCGCCCAACAGTCCCGCCGTTTCGGCAATGCCTGCATTACTCCATTGTACTGCGCCATCAGTGGCTGATAACGCCCATAACTGATTGTCATAGGTGACAACAAAAATTCGCCCGCCGGCAACCACAGGCGCAGCACGCATGGGAATGCCTATATCCTGGCGCCACCGCTCGGCGCCATTGCTGGGATCGAGCGCCAACACATGGCCAAAGCCCGTCGCGACAAACAAGCTGCCGGCGGCATAAGCGAGGCCGCCACCAAAGCCATCTTCCTCACCGCCTTCCAGGCGCGGATCGATGCGCCACAGAAGCTTCCCGTTCTCGGCATCGAAAGCGCTGATTTCGGCTATCGCATCAATGGCGAAGATACGTCCGCCGGCAATGACCGGCGTGGTCAGGATACGCCCATCATCGCCCGAGCCTTCGCCGATGTCGGTCTGCCAGAGCGGTAACAAGCGATCCCCACCGGCAAGATGATGCATGGCATGATCGGGATAGCCACCACTCTGCGGCCAGGTTTCGTTTATGTAGGGACGCGGCAAGCGAACGTCCAAATCGGCAATGCGCGGGTCCGGCTCGATTGTGCCTTCCAGCGCCAACACGGAGAGACGCTCTCCGGGTAACGGTGGCGCCTCATTGCCGCCGAACCAGTCCGGTATTGTGTCGCAGGCACTCAGGAAAGCGCCGGCGAGTATGACGACAACAAAGCGAAGTGGCGTACGCAACATCTTCAATCCGTGCCACCATTTGTCTGCGTTTCGACCGGCCCATCGGCCTGCGCTTCCGGCTCTGACGGTGCCGGCTGCTCGGATTCCAAGGGCCCGCCCAGGCTGGTCAAAAGCTCCTGAGCGCGGCTGCGCACACCATTGGGGACACGTGCGTCGTCACTCAATTCGGTAAAAATAGCGCGCGCCGCATCATTTCGCCCAGCACGTATCTGCGCGATGCCGGTAATTTCCGATGCCAGGGAACGCCACGGCCCGTCGCCGCTCACCAAGGGTGCGAGACGCTGCATCACATCTTCCGGGCCGGCGCGATCAAGCAGGCGCTCGGCGGCCAGCAACACAGCAAGCTCACGGTAGAGCGGATCAGCGCGGCTGTCCCCGGCCAGCTCATCATAAAGCGCAATAGCGCCGGTGATATCGGACGCCTGCACAAGCGCATCAGCTGCGCGCAAGCGGGCCAGAGCGAGATAACCTGAATCCGTTGAATCGGCGAGTGCTAGAAATGCATCCGCTGCACCTTTTGACCGCCCGGCCTCAAGTTCACCAAGAGCGGCGGCAAACTGCCGGCCTTCATCAATGCGGCGCGCGTCATTCTGCTCCTTGATGATGACATAGGCTGCCACCGCAATAATCAGCGCTAGCGTAATACCGATCAGCCACCAGCGATAACGCTTCCATAACTTCTGGTATCGTTCTTTGCGAATGTCTTCATCGACTTCACGAAATATATCGGCCACGTCTTGCCTCTTCCTGTCTTCCGCCGGCGCCTGCCGGGCGGTAATCGGGCGATTGCCCAGCAGCAACTAGCTGCCACTTCTTAAGCGGCTATCCGCCATCTAAATCGAGCAGCTAGCCGCCATTTATATCAAGCGGCTAGCCGCCATGTACTAAGCGGCCGCCCGCCATTTAATTGAACATCCCAAGCTGGGCAATTGTTCTTTCGGGCCAACGCCACCCTCCGCAACCATTTTCATCGCCTCAAACAATTCGCGCCGGGCTCCCGGAACCGGGTCAAGGCGCGACTCATCGAGACGCCCGCGATATTGTAAGCCACCCGATGCGTCGAAACCAAAAAAATCGGGCGTGCACACCGCATCATAGGCGCGCGCCACGGCTTGGCTCTCATCTATCACATAAGGGAAGGTGAAATTATGCGCCGCCGCGAACAACTGCATGTTATCGAATGAATCAGAGGGATGGCTGGCCGTATCATTGGGCATGATGGCAACCGCGCCAATGCCGAGGCCGGCAAGCACGTTAACATCGCGCACGATATTGTTGATCACCGCTTTCACAAACGGGCAGTGATTGCAGATAAACATTATAATCGTGCCGTTGGTGCCATGCACATCGGCGAGGCTATGATTCTTGCCATCAATGCCCGGCAGATTAAAATCAACCGCCGGCCAGCCGAAATCACAAATCGGCGTGGTCATTTCAGCCATGAAAAGCTCCGTATTGCTCTCGTTTGGTGGAATTTCAGGGCATTATAAGCGAAGTATCGCGCTTCGCCACCTCCCCCGTGGCGGGGCCAAGATAGGCAGTGTGGCATGGCCAATCAACGCATAAGAAGTTATCGCGCCTTTTGGCCTTTCTATGTGTTGCAGCATCGCCGCCCGGCGACCCGCCAACTCCATTTTGTTGGCACATCGGGCGCGCTCATTTTGATCGCATTGGCGCTCACATTGCCGCAATCCTGGCTGTATTTGGCGGCCCCCGTCAGCGGCTATTTGTTCACCTGGATCGGGCATTTTTGGGTCGAGAAAAACCGCCCGGCCACCTTCACCTATCCTATCTTCAGCTTGATCGGTGATTTTCACATGTATGGGCTGATGTGGTTGGCGCGCATGGACGGAGAAGTGGCGTGCTGTGCCGCGAAAGGCGCAAAAGAAACGGGACCGGAATAGGCCTTCTCATAGCCCCAACCGATCCCGCTAATTTTCTTTATCTATTTACATTTAAATCAAATAGATAGCCTAGACGATCGCCTTAGCGATCTGCCCAAATTTTCACCGCCTCAAGCGGCGGAAGCTGTACGCCGAACGGCAACCACCGGACGCTCTTCACGCGGTGCTTGCGAGCCCTTGGGCCGCGCCGGCAAATAAGCCATCTGATAATGCTCGGGGCAGTAAGGCTTGTTGACCAGTGCCGCACTACCGCAAAAATGAAATTCGCTCTCGCCGGGATGGCCGAACGGCCATTTGCAGCATGCGCCTGACGTGCTGAGGACAATCTGACGGACCGGCTTGACCGGCGCCTTAGCAACCGGGCGAGGCGTCGCTACGCTTTTGCCGCCACCACCATTGCGCCGGATCGGCGAAGGACGCGCTGGCAGCCCCAAGCGATGCGCCTTGCCAACAACGGCATTTTTGGAAACGCCCACAATTTTGCCGATTTCCGCCGTAGTCAGACCCTCGTCCCACAGCCGGGTCACTTCCGCGATACGTTCCGGTGTCCAAGTTGACATGATTATTATTCCCCGTCTGCTAGTTATTCGGCTTGGCAGGCCACCAAGCCTCTATGTTTCATCTCTACATGTTGTAGGGTGACCCACCGTGCCCCCAAGATAGCGTATGAGACGCTAAAGGCAAGCAATTTTATGCCTGAACACACTATATATTGTGGGTTTATCGCCGAAATCAGGGCTCTTGCTGTGAATCCTCGGATGGATTCCGTCGCGCCCGTTTGCTACCAAAATAAAATTTCATGTAATATTCGATATATTCGCGCTCAAACTCTTTAGAGCGGCCATGCGCCTCCTGAATATCGGCCTGATTCATCGTCATCATCAGGTTGAGCGCTAAATGCTCGGCCTGTCCGGCCAGTTCCGTGAGGCCAATTTCCGGCGTTCCGGCGATAATTGCCGTCGTATTCAGCAAAAAAACCGCCTCGCCATCATCCCGCTCGACACCAAGGCCGCGTGAATAGAGGATCGCTAGATTGTAGCGGCTCACGGAATCATATTGATCGCCGGCAAGGCGAAACCAGTACGCCGCCTCGCCGTAGTCGCGCTCAACCCCAAGCCCACTGGCATAAATTGAACCCATATTGAACTGGCCGGTCATATCGCCCTGCTCAGCCGCCATTTGCGTCCATTTGAGCGCCTTGCGGTAATCGATATGAACGCCTTCACCGTGGATATAGAGGCTGCCAAGCGCCGCCTGAGAAGCAGAATCCCCGGCCTCGGCCAGCGCCTGCCACTGCTCGCGCGCCGCCCGCATATCACCGATCTCATAAGCCGCTCTGCCGGCAGCAAAATCCGCCCAGGCGGGCGCGCCGGAAAATAACAAGACGGGTGCGCTGGAGAGCATCATCGTAAGCACCAACAATGCTGGGGCAAGCGTGCGACAGGGCCAGCTCATAAAATGATTCCCACTTAATCGCCCTTATCCGTCAACCCATTAAATATATTCAATAAAAATATGTGTTAGAAGTTAGTTAGAAGTTCACCTTCATTTTTAAGTATCAAACGAGAGCTATTTAGTTCTGTGCGAAGTATGAATAAGTCCCAAAGTCATAACAAGTTCTGGTTTTCAAGTATCTGCTCTCGATACCAGACTGACGTATCTTCGATATTCGTCCATCAGGTCAGTATCGCCACGAAGGCTAACCCTTCCTAGCCAATCTGGACGACATGGCTCGTGGTGCGCCCATAGAAAAACCACCGACGGTTCATTCAGTCGGTGGTTTTGTCATTTGTGCTACCATCCTCCAAACAGCAAAAATACTTC
>Ga0115002_10000342_pt1 | contig 67360 bp, 48 predicted proteins | sample ArcticOcean_MG_C_8_FD_89576 | JGI IMG/M metagenome (GOLD analysis project Ga0115002, IMG submission 89576) | Marine microbial communities from western Arctic Ocean - ArcticOcean_MG_CB11_86 | ecosystem: Environmental > Aquatic > Marine > Oceanic | place: Arctic Ocean: Canada Basin | collected... | reverse complement strand
TAGCCTCGGGTTCCGCTTCGGCGTCCTCTTCAGCAGCTTCTTCTGCTGTGTCGTCGGTAGCCTCGGTTTCCTCTTCGGCGTCTTCTTCAGCAGCTTCTTCTGCTGTGTCGTCGGTAGCCTCGGATTCCTCTTCGGCTTCTTCTTCAGCAGCTTCTTCTGCTGTATCGTCGGCAGCCTCGGATTCCTCTTCGGCTTCTTCTTCAGCAGCTTCTTCTGCTGTGTCGTCGGCGGTATCTGTTTCAGCTACGGTCTGATCGGCTGTTTCACCCGAAACTTCATCGGGTGGAGCGGTCGAGTTCTGATCAGTTGCGGGCGTGTTGTCCGCAGACGTATCCGGATCGACAACCGATGGTTCATCGGCGGACAGGTCATCGTTGACCGGAACTGGCTGATTTTGATCGCTACTCACGTTCAAACCCTCGTATCAGGCCGAAGCCTTGTCACTCATTTCAATTAGAAGCGGCGGATCTTGAATTTCTTCAGGATGGCGTACCACAGCAAGTCGTAACCCCAGAGCACACCAGCCAGCAGGAAGATCACCACGATGACGACGATCGAGCTTTTTATCAGTTCCTGTTTCGACGGCCAGGAGACCTTGTTCAGCTCGGCTTCTACGGCAATCAGGAAATCGGCAAAGCGCGGCAAGTGTACAAGTCGAAAACTGAACCAGGTACCCAACAGCAGCAGAGTCCCTGGCACGGCAAGCGTCCAGAGCGGGTCTTCGTCGGAGGAGACCTTGAGCGTGACGTGGGATCGCCAGGCGATCAGCAGGGTCAGAATGACCAGTGAGATCATTGTCACCTGTCGAACGATGCGTCCCTGCGTGCGGCGATAAAACCGCATCGACAGCAACGGCAGTCGCATCGGCTGTTCTCTGGATTTGTCCTTGGCCATTGATTCTCAAGGCATTCCCACGGGTGGAATACCCGGCTTATTTTCTACGTGTGCGTTAAGTGAATTGTACTTGTTGTATGCACTGGTGACCTGCCGGATTCAATCCAGCACTTCACACTGTGCAGATCGACCTCCACCCAGGGTGGTTGTCGACAGTCGCTTGCATCCGTGCGACCAGGCCATCCGTGAATTGCTCACACCGCTGAGGCGAGCGGCTGGGCCGATCACCTCGAGGCGTGAGACTTTTTATGGCAGGGGCGGCGGGAATCGAACTCGCAACCGCTGGTTTTGGAGACCAGTGCTCTGCCAATTGAGCTACACCCCTGTATCGTTTCACCGAACCCCGCTCGGGGCCGGTGACAGTATTCCTACTCCAGAATTTTGGTAACCACGCCGGAACCGACCGTACGACCACCTTCACGAATGGCGAAACGGACGCCTTCGTCCATGGCGATCTGCTTGTGCAGCTTGATTGACAGCTTGACGTTATCGCCAGGCATACACATATCGGCGCCGACCAGGTCGGCAGTTCCTGTCACGTCCGTGGTACGGAAGTAGAACTGAGGACGATAACCGCTAAAGAACGGTGTGTGTCGTCCACCTTCATCCTTGGAGAGACAGTAAACTTCGGCTTCAAAGTCGGTATGTGGGGTGATACTGCCGGGGGCAGCCAGCACCTGGCCACGTTCGATTTCGTCACGCTTGACTCCACGCAGCAGACAACCGACGTTGTCGCCCGCGCGACCTGAGTCGAGCAGCTTGCGGAACATCTCGACCCCGGTACAGACCGTGGTACGGGATTCTTTCAGGCCGACGATTTCGACATTATCGTTGACATTAACAACGCCACGTTCGATACGCCCGGTGGCAACAGTACCACGGCCTTCGATCGAGAAGACATCCTCGATTGCCATCAGGAACGGCCGATCTTCTTCGCGGGCCGGTTCCGGAATGTTCGCATCGATGGCTTCCAGCAATTCACCGATGCAGGCATTGGCCGCTTCATCTTTCGGGTTCTGGGACGCCGGCAGGGCAGATCCTTTTACAATGACCGGATCCTCACCGAAGTCATATTTCTCCAGCAACTCAATGACTTCCATCTCGACAAGTTCCAGCAATTCCGGGTCGTCCACCAGGTCGCACTTGTTAAGGAACACGACCATCGCCGGAACGTCTACCTGACGAGCCAGCAGCACATGTTCCTTGGTCTGCGGCATGGGGCCATCGGCCGCCGAGACGACGAGGATGGCACCATCCATCTGGGCCGCACCGGTGATCATGTTCTTAATAAAGTCCGCGTGGCCCGGGCAGTCGATATGGGCATAGTGACGAACCTCAGACTCGTACTCCACGTGCGCTACAGCAATGGTAACGGTCTTGGTCTCGTCTCGGACCGTACCTCCCTTGGCGATATCCGCGTAGGACTTAAACACTGCCAATCCCTTTTCTGCTTGGACGGCGAGAATCGCGCATGTCAAAGTTGTCTTGCCATGGTCGATGTGACCGATGGTCCCGACGTTGACGTGCGGTTTTGTACGTTCAAATTGCTCCTTGGCCATGTTCTCGTTACCTACCTTGTAAAAGCGGTCTCTTAACCTTGAGCCCCCATTGGCTCAAGCAGTAATGATTCTTCAACTCTCCAGTTAATTCCTGAACCGCATGACGACGAGTCATGCATGGCCCACTGTTTCCTCTATCTACTTAATACGCGTCCGTCTGTTGCCAAGAGCTGCTGATGGGACTTGAACCCATGACCTCGTCCTTACCAAGGACGCGCTCTACCAACTGAGCTACAGCAGCCAACTGCATCTTTCGCCGCCGGTTCCCAGCCGCTGCAATCACGTTTCACCTGCAGTAGCTCGTGAGCTGCATTAGTGCAAGCCATAAGTCAGCAGGGCAAGAGCGGGTGAAGGGAATCGAACCCTCGTCTTCAGCTTGGAAGGCTGTGGCTCTACCGTTGAGCTACACCCGCCCGGTTTTTCAATCAGCTACTTCTTCCGTTGTCCCCCTCAGCTCGTGTGGTGGTTTGTCGCGTCCTCTGTCAACGTGCTCGTGTTCTCTCTATCGTTCGCCATCCAGCGATCAACGAATCCAATTCTCCCCACGACCAGGAGGTCTTTAATGGGGGGTGCAGGATTCGAACCTGCGAAGGCTACGCCATCAGATTTACAGTCTGACCCCTTTGACCGCTCGGGAAACCCCCCCGGTTTATGTCAAGCTCGGTGCAAAAGTACCGTGATTGCCTCCCTGGCCTCTGCATTCCTCTCACAGCTTGTCGCGTCCTGGAATAGTGCCCAAATCTCCTGGATCGCGGTATGACGGAGCCAGCGGAGGGACTTGAACCCACAACCTGCTGATTACAAATCAGCTGCTCTGCCAATTGAGCTACGCTGGCCTGCATTATTACCGGTGAAAACCAGTAAATATACGGAAATAGAGGGGGATCGCAAGTGGCACGACGGCAAAATCAGCGCGCCGGTGCAGGAGCAGCCTATGCTCCGGCCACTTATTGGAAGCCCTCGATCCGGGATATGTCCATATCACAGCGAATCCGTCGACCCGTCCGCAGTGCGGACGGGGTGCGACATGAACTTATGCCAGCTCCAGGAACAGTCCTCCCCGTGGCTTGATCCCCTGGCTTGGGGTGCCTAATCTACACGCGTTATTCGGGTACATCGACGCGGGCGTCCCTGGCTGCCTGACGCAGCTTGGTTAATGCCCTGGCTTCGATTTGCCGAACTCGCTCCTTGGTCACTCCCATCTCCACACCCACTTCCTTGAGCGTCTGTGGTTCACGGGAATGGTCCAGTCCGAAGCGTCTAATGATAATCTTCTGTTCGCGGTCGTCAAGGTTGGCGAGGATTTCGCCAACTTTTTCAACTCGCTGCGATTGGGCAGACTCCAGCAACCACTGGTTGGTCCGCTTGTCCTGCTGCGATACGAACATCTCATCGAAACTGGTACGGAAGCGATCGCGCTGACGATGCTCGTAGGGAATCGTGCGGGCAAAGTTCTTCATGATCGCCCAACTGGCGTAGGTACTGAACTTGTTGCCGCGTGCATAGTCAAACTTTTCTGCGGCCCGGATCAGGGACATGTTCCCGTCACTCACGAGGCCGAAGAAATCCTCATTGGCTGCCAGGTGCCGCTTGGCAATCGAAACCACCAGCCGCAAATTGGCTTGCACGATCGAGTTCTTGAGTGCCACAGCCTGGTCGTACCAGTGTTCGACTTCATCCATCAAGCTGGCCTTGGGGGCCACCGGATCGATCTGGTCGCGAGCACGAACTGCCTTGTGCTTGAGATAGTTGAACTTGCGGAACAGGTGTTGCTCCTGCTCGCGGTTCAGCAGCGGTACTTCGTAGAGTGACATCAAGTAGGAGGGCAGGCCGCGGGGGGCACGCGGCTTCTTTTTGGAGGCATCGGATTCCGGGGCAGGTCCCAGGATCCGCTTGTCCGCGCCGCGCCGATCGAACTCCTCGTTGTACATCAGGTCCAACGGCAGCTCCATGGTTCGCTGGCAGCGTACCTCGTTGATCACCCGGTGGACTGTCGACTTGGTACGGCAAAAACGCTTGGCGAGCGTGGTTGCCGATGTTCCTCGCCGGTATGACTCGTAAATCCGCCGCTTCGACTCTTCGGTCAGTCGACCGTTGGTCTGTGGGAAGATTGCCTCCTGAGGGTGCTCCTCGTCGTGCTGCTTGAGCGTGTAACGAATTGTCTCCACGCTGCGTCCAAAATGCTCGGCCAACAGCCGCGAGATTTCCGACGGGCAGTTGCCACGATGAGAAAAGGACCGGGCCCGCGAGATGATCTCATTCCGCTCCTGACCTGTCATCTGGCTAAACCGCTCGCCACGCTCCACGCGACCGCGGTTGTGCATCACGAATCGATCGACGCTGCTCTTCAGAAAGGCAACTCGCTTGCGTCCACCGAACAGGAAACGACGACTGACCAGGCCCTGGCGGCGCCAGCGAGATATCGTTTTTGTCGAAACGTTGAAACGCTCGCTCAACTGGTCGACTGTGTAGACCGTCTCGCCAACTTCATCGACCTGGATGTCTGACGAATCGGTGACGTCCTCGACGAACAAGCGAATGTCGTGTAAGACCTCGCGACCGGAGATCGACGTACGTGGGCCCTCGGGCCGGTAGTCGGTGACACGGAAGCAGAGGTACTCGTAGGTATATGTTCGTTCCGGATCGATTTCCGTCAGTAGCTGTTCAGCACGTGCCGCTTGCTGAATTTTCTTTTGACGGGGTGCAAAACGAACTTGCTGATCGCGCAGCTCTCGAATCACCGAAGATTGATAATCGGTGTGCATAATTCACCTCTTCCCTTCTCTGTCAAGGATTGTCGCGGTGTTCCATGCAGCATCCTGCCGCCCGCGGGCAACCCTCCTTGGGAGCGACCCGTACCAGCCCCTAAAAGGCACGGACTCCGTCTGCCAATACTAACGAAAACGCTGTCTCGCAGCGAACAAAATACCGGGAAAAATTCTCGTGTCGTGGTTTGGCAGGACACCTGGTTCAGGTGTCCATATTTCTTCTACGCGGTGCGGGGTAGAAAGGTTTACTGGATAAAAACCCCCGTTTCTCCCTGCTTTCCACTTCTTTGACGCAGTAGTACCTGCCCAAGTTCGCCAATCCGCGTCATTTTCTTCTTTTCCTTGCAACAGCCCAGCGGCCTGCCCCTTTTCTCGCCAGCCAGCGAGTTGCCGCTGATGATTCGCTGAAGCCCAGCAGGCTCTTGGTTCGATGATGAAATGCGGTCACTGACAACGTCGTCAGGACTGGCTGCTACTTCACCATTCTGCTCCACTTGCCCGGCACGCCTGCATGACGCATTCTCACAGCCACTCCCGTTTCAGCCTGCTGCTGTTGCTGCTTGTGGCGCTGGCACCAGCAGAGCTGGCGGCGCAGCCTTACCAGCTTCAGCCAGCAGCCGCTGGTCAGCTTCATCAGCAGTCGGTCCAGCTGCAATTGAAGATCGAGGGGCACCTCTTGATGCGTGCTGCCGATGGCATGCTTAACCGGCAGCCGGTTGTGGTCGATGGTCAGTACGCTTACCAGGAAGCCTTCCAATCTGCGGCCGAGCCCAATGCCAAACAGCCCGCTGCTGTGCGGGTGGTTCGGCAGTACCAACCGCCGCGTGTGGTGATGACGGTCGGCACGACACGTCTGGTACCACAGTTGCCGGCCAACCGGCGAACCATATTGATGACCTCAGCCGACGGTCAACTCCATATCACGGCGGCTGCGGGCGTTCTGAGTCGTCAACAACGGGATCTGGTTCGATTTCCAGCTGACAGTGCGCTGCTTTCACTGCTGCTACCCAGGGATGCTGTTGAGTTACAGTCGAGCTGGGCGATTCCCGCCAGCAGCCTGGCCCAGCTGTTTCAGCTAGACGAAGTCAACGCGACCGATGTGCAAGCGCGACTTGACTCGGTGAAGCAGGGCATAGCCAGTCTTCGATTGGCCGGCAAGCTGAGTGGGCGAGTTGACCAGGCTAGCAGCTCATTGCAACTGGATGGATCACTTCAGCTGCAGCTGGCAACTGGCCAGGTCACCCAGCTCACGCTGCGGATCAAGGAGCAGCGAGCGATTGGTCCAGCTGGCCCCGGTCTGGACGTGACTGCCGCCTTGACCTGCCAGCTGAGTCCATTGAGCCCAACCAACCAACTGCCGCTGGAGCTACTCTCAACACCTGTCAAAGAGATTGTGGCCCGCGCCGGTCTGCTACAGTTCCAGCCGGCCCGTTCGGACTATCGACTTTTGCATTCACCCGGCTGGCATGTCACGGTCGATCGACCCTCGCTGGCCGTGATGCGATATGTCAGCGACGGCCGCGTACTCGCCTCCTGCAACATTTCACGTTTACCGTCCGAGGGCAGCAAGCCAGCCCAGCTGGCGAGATTTCAGGCCGATGTCACTCGCACACTCGGCAACTCACTTGGTCAACTGGTGGATGCCAGCGAAGAGCAGCTTGATGGTCAACTGCAGCTGTTGCGGGTGGTCGCTGCTGGCGTGACCAGCGACGTGCCAGTTCAGTGGATTTACTATCATCTCCAGGACCGCCAGGGGCGTCGGCTGGCAATCAGCTTCTCGGTCGCGGTCGCTGATCTGGAGGAATGTGCCGGGCTGGATCGCACACTGATCAGTTCGGCCAGCTTCGTCTCACCCCTGACCGCTCGTTCTGGACAGTCGCAGCCGTGACAACCGTTACAACTGGTCCAGTCGGTAACAGGTGTCGTCTTCCAGGGGCTGGAATCCAGCGGTTTGGAACCTGGCTCGGCCGATGAATAGAGCAGGTTTCGGACAAACGGGTACCTACCTTCGCTTTGGGAAGTGGAGAAAACTGTTGACCGGCGAATTGAGGCCTTCCTATAGTTGAGTCTAGACTGATTGATATGGTCGCCAGGCGGCCATCAGGAAAGTGAAAAGTCATGGCAGGATTCACCCGTAGTTGTATTCTCGGTCTGCTCTGCAGCTGGCTGGCGATCTGTCTGCCCGTGGCCGCTCAGCAGGCCCAGCAGCCAGGCGATGCGGAGGTCGATCGCAGCGTCAGCGAGATTGGCCCTGGCGTGCTGACGGTGATAGCTCCGCTGATTGAAGAAGAGGAGACACTGAGCCGGTTGAGTCTCGCGCAGGTCCGCCGCGACCTGGCTTTTAAGAACTGGACTCCCGAGTATGGTGCTCCGGCGCGCACGCTTTACGAGCGGGCTCTCAAAGCCCAGCTGCGTCGTCCCGTCTGGGCGCTCGAGTTCACATTCAAGCCATTTCGACTGGTCCATGTCGACATCCCGCAGGCGAACGGCAAGATGCAAAGGAAGCCGATCTGGTACATGGTCTACCGGGTTCGCTACCTCGGTCGAGAAGTACACCCCTCGGCCAACGAGCAGGTTGTTGAACAGTCCAAGTTCACCAAGTACCTGGCCGAGCGAAGGGATGTTGATGCGCGTCGTTTTGTTTCGCAGTTCGTGTTGCGTGATCACAGCCATAGCACTGAATACCTGGATCGAGTGATTCCGGCGGCGCGTGACGAGATCCAGCAGCGGGAGCGCATTGGCACGCTTTACAACACAGTGGAAATATCAGGCGTGGCAATCCCCGTATCGGACGCGCAGACTGGCAAGGGAGTCTGGGGAGTGGTCACCTGGGAGGACATCGATCCTCGCTGCGACTTCTTCTCGGTCTACATCCAGGGCCTGACCAACGCCTACCGATTCCAGACGGCACCCGATGGGACGCGTCGCGGGCCGCTCGAGCAGAAGACGTTGCAGCTCAACTTTTACCGCCCCGGCGACAGCGTGCTGGAGCACGAGGACGAATTTCGTTACGGCATTCCTGACAATCCGACTCAGCAGCGGCTGACACATGTGGTCGAAAGAGGCGATTCGCTGATGGGCCTGGCCAAGCGTTACCTCGGAGACGAGCGGCGTGCTGACGAAATTTACCAGGCTAATCGAGACGTGCTGGCGGCGGCCGACAAGTTGCCCGAGGGTGTATTGATCCTGATTCCGACCGTCGATTTTTCTGACTTGCAGCAGGGAATTGCCCATGTCATCAAGGAAGGCGACTCGCTGGCCCAACTGGCCGCGCGTTACCTTGGCGATCCAGCCCGTGCTGACGCCATCTTCAAGTTCAACCGGCGGCTGCTGGTGGAGCCCGATAAATTGCCGCTGGGCGAACAGATCATCATACCGCTCTCCTTTGAGCCGCCCTCGAGCGAACTCTTGCTGGTACTCCAGCGCCGCTTGTACTCGGCACGCCAGCGACTGCTGTTCAACGTCTACGGTGTGCCAGAGCAGGTCCGTTCCCAGTGGATCTACCGGCCAGGCACGCTTGCCCAACCAGCCCCGGCGCAGTAAAAAGACTTACTCGGGTCGCCGTGTGAGTGTTGGCGATGGTAGCGACCCGCCAGTCTGAAACCAGTGAATTACTGCGAGGCCGGCAATGGCTCATAAGAAGGGACAGGGTTCCAGTCGCAATGGTCGCGATTCGAATGCGCAGCGACGTGGAGTGAAAAAGTTTGGTGGCGAGCAGGTAATCGCCGGGAATATCCTGGTACGCCAGGTAGGTAATCGTTTTCATCCTGGCCAGAATGTTGGTCAGGGTAATGACTACACGCTGTTTGCACTGTTGGACGGCGTTGTCAAGTTTGATCGCAAGGGAAGACGGATCAACGTGGTTGCGGCCGAGTAAGCGGCGGTCGACCAGATACAAATCGCAAGGATGTCCTCAGCAGTCGTGCGGGGACGTCCTTTTTTTGTGCAACCATGATCGCTGATCCTGGTAAGGGCGGGCGAATGTTTGTTGACCGAGTCAAGATACAGCTCAAGGCTGGCAGCGGTGGTGATGGCAGCGTGAGCTTCCGGCGCGAGCGGTTTATCCCCAAGGGTGGACCAGACGGCGGCGATGGTGGCGACGGCGGGAGTATTACCGTGATCGCCCAAACCGGAGTCGACAGTCTCTCGGCACTGGCGCGGAACAAGCACCTTGGTGCAGACAGTGGCCGGAATGGCAGTGGATCCAACAAGCGAGGCAAGAATGGCGAGGGCCTGATCATGCTGGTACCGCCCGGCACGCTGGTGATTGACGCCGAGCACGATTTCGTGATCAAGGACCTGGTCAGTGACGGCGACAGTGTGATTGCGGCCCAGGGTGGCCAGGGTGGCAAGGGCAATGTGCGTTTCAAGTCGTCCACCATCCAGGCTCCCCGCACATCGACCCAGGGTGAACCGGGTGAGAAGCGAGCGGTGTTACTGGAGCTCAAGGTGATTGCCGACGTGGGGCTGGTGGGGAAACCGAATGCCGGCAAGAGTACCTTATTGAGTCGCGTCAGCCGTGCCCGTCCCGAGATCGCCAGCTATCCGTTCACCACCAAGTTTCCCAACCTCGGCCGCATCCAGGTCGATATCAACAGATCCTTCGTGATGGCCGATATTCCTGGACTGATCGAGGGGGCTCACCTGGGAGTTGGACTGGGTCACGACTTCCTGCGACATATTGAGCGAGCCGGGGTCCTGTTGCACCTGGTCGAGCCCCAACCAATGGATGGAACCGATCCGATCGAAAACTACCGGGCGATCGAGGATGAGCTGGAACAGTACAATGCCGCACTGGCCCAGCGGCCACGCCTTGTCTGCGTCACCAAGGCCGAATTACCGCTGGCAGCTGAGGTCTGCGAGCAACTGAACGAGATCGTGCAGACACCGGTGCTGCTGGTCTCCGCCGTTACCGGGACCGGACTCAACAAGCTGATTGGCAGGACGGTGCAGTTGCTGGACGATGAACAGATCCGACTGGCGAAACAGGAGTTGCCATGAAGATGCCCGTGGAACCCGTCTTCGTCGCTGTCGATGTCGGCAATAGCCGCTTGCGGATCGGGTCTTTTTCGGCAACGGCGCCAACAGACAGGCTGCCGGAAGCGCAATGGCAAAACGCCCTGCTGCATACACAGCTGGATGCGCCCGATTGGCTCGATGATATCTCCAGCCAGCTTGGTGACAGCGCTACCCCCTGGTTTGTTGCCAGTGTCCATCGACCACGCACCGCCTGGCTTGAGCAGACGCTGCAGCGAGTACGACCTGGCGATTCACTGACCCAGCTGACTCATCAGCAGATGAACATCGAGGTTGCCCTGCCGCGGCCGGAAAAAGTCGGCATCGATCGGCTGGCGGCAGCCGTCGCCGTGAACCAGCTGCGTCAGCCAGGGCGAGCTGCGATCGTGATCGATTCAGGTTCTGCCGTGACGGTCGACCTGGTCGACCAGGATGGCCGCTTCTGTGGTGGGGCCATTTTGCCAGGCCAGCGGATGGCTGCCTCGGCGCTGGCCCGTCAGACCGACCTGTTGCCCGAAGTAAGAATCCCAGCTCGACCGCCAGTTGTGGGCGAGGGGACCGAGGAAGCAATTGCCAGCGGTGTTTACTGGGGTACCGTGGGAGCTGTGCGAGAGCTGGTTGAGCGGATGACAGCCGAACTGCAGGCTGAGGTTGAGCTGTACCTGACGGGGGGTGGCATCGAATGGCGTGATGAGTTTAGTGGCAAGGTGCATTGCCAGCCGGACCTTGTGCTGGCAGGTATTGCCCTGGCAGTAGGCCAGCGAAGCCAGCTGCAGCAGGACGAGGAACGATCGTGACACCTGGGCAGCCTGAGACCGAGGTGGCAGTACTCACTGCCCGTGGACCGGGCGCCATCGCCAGCTGCCTGGTGGCCGGGCCAGCTGCCCGCGAACTGGTCAACCACTGTTTTCGGCCGACTCGAGGACGTCCGCTGGCTGCCGACGACACCGGTCGCGTACTGCATGGTTGCTGGCAGACCGGCGAAGAGCTGATTGTCTGCCAGCAGCACGAGGGGCAGATTGCCGTGCATTGCCACGGTGGGGAGGCTGCCATTGAGACGGTGTTGGCAGCACTCTGCGAGGCGGGCGGCAGGCCCGTCGCTGCCGACCAGCTGCTGGCGCGACTGGCACCCCATCGACTTGCACATACTCTCTCCGAACTGCTCCTGCTGGCACCGACTCAGCGAATTGCCGGACTGCTGCTCGAACAGAGCAGCGGCCTGCTGGCCGACTCGCTGGGACAGATCGTGGAACAACTGCATACTGACCAGGCCGACCAGGCAGCCCTGCAACTTGCCCGGCTGCAGGCAGAGGGTCCGCTGGCTCGCCACCTGGTGACTCCCTGGCGTGTCTGCCTGGTGGGAGTCCCCAATGTTGGCAAGAGCAGCCTGCTGAATGTGCTGGCTGGCTACCAGCGGGCTATCGTGGATGAGCAGTCGGGGACGACTCGGGATCGCCTCTCTGCATTAACTGCACTGGATGGCTGGCCGGTCGAGCTGATCGATACAGCTGGCTTTGACGACAGCCAACAGCCGCTGGAACGTGCCGGCAGAGAACGTGCCCGACAGGCACTGGAATCCGCCGACCTGGTGCTGATGGTCGAAGATGCCAGGCAGCCTGGCAGTGGCACAGGTACAGAAGCTGCCAGCCAACGTCCTACGCTGATCGTGCGAAACAAGTGGGACCTGCTGGAGCCAGCTGCGATGACATGCCAGCCGCCCGCTGGCAACGCTGCAGAGCCTGGCGTGCTCGAAGTCTCTGCCACGGAGGAATGGGGCATCAGCCGCTTGATAAGCCGGATCGTCGGCCAGCTGATCCCCGATCCACCAGTAGCCGGGAGGCCGATTCCCTGTGGCCAGTCACTGGCTGATGACCTGGACCAGGCCTGCCAGCTGATTGCCGAGGGCAATCCGGCAGCGGCAGCTGAACTTCTCTCTGACTGGCTCTAATTGCTCTAGCGCTTGTGCCTGCCCTGCGAGCCCTTGGGATCCCATCTTCTTCTGCAGCGGGCGTGGCCGGCGGTCGCTACGACGGGATTCCGGTGGACGCAGGATGACGGATGCGTATACTAACCCGCGCCTCGTGAAACTCCGTTTTTTCGCTCATAGCACGACCTTTTTCCCAGCGAACTCGACCATGGCTGCTTCGTCCTGCACAACCCCGACGATCCGCTACAGCGGACTGTTCGCGGCCTGGTTCGTCTGCTGGTTAACCGGCCCGCAACTACTGGAGGCCTTTCAGCAGCTGCCGGATCCGAAGCCTGAACCAGCGCGGGCTGTTTCCGTGCTGGTGCAAACGCCTGCCGACAAGCCGGCAGAAGAATCAGCGGACGGGTCGAATGTTCAGCAGGCCAGCGGAGAGCAGCCGCTTGGGGATCTGGCGGCGGCAGCGGTTGCTGAGAAGGTCGCAGCGGTCAGATTTCAGCCGACCAGCTTTGCCGAGCTGATTCCGGGCGTGAGCACGGAGGCACGGGTCAAGGAAGTACTGGGTGAGCCACGACTTTCACTCCAGCAGGGCGAACGCTGGATCCAGACGTATATGCTGGAACCGTACGAGCGGGTGGGTGTGGTGATGCATGCTGATCTGCTCGAATCGATCCATTTGCACCTCGCCAAGACTCTGCCGGTGACGGAGTTTATTAGCCAGCTGGAATTGCCGCCGGCCGAGGGCGTCAATCGACAACTGTCGTCGACCGGAACAACGCAGCGGATTTTCCCTGAGCGGGGAGTCAGCCTGACGTGTCAGGAGCAGGACGGACAGGCGTACGTCACCCAGGTCTCATTCCACCCGATCCGCGAACTTGACTTCTTACAGGCAGCCCAGCAGCTGGAGTACAGCCAGTTCACCCGCGCACTGCAGCTGGCTCGCTATGCCCAGCAGCTGAAGCCAGAATCGACAGCAGCAATTGCGGCCGAAGCCCGCGTGCTGGCTCACACGGGGGAATACACAGCAGCCCTCGAAGCGCTGGGGCGGGTGACCCAGCTGGCACCGGCCGATCTGCCATCACAACTCCTGCAGGCCCGCCTCTGGGCGGAGACAGGACACGTTTCCAACGCGATCCAGCAAGTCAGACAGTTACGAAATAGCACGAGTACCCCTGCTATCCTGCGTGCCAGGGCTGCCCTCCTGCTGGGACAGTTGATTGATCAGCGGGTCGACCGGGGCGTTGTGATTCAATATCACGAGGAGGCGATTGAACGGGCTCGTCAGTTATTGCCCGAACTGGCTGGGCGGCAGCGCGACGAGGCCTTGCTGCTGCTGGTCGATGCCCATCGCAGCATGGCTGGCGTGGTAGCTGCCGGCGATTGGGAGGCCAAGGAGACCGCTACAGCCTCGCTACGCTGGCTGGAAATTGCAGACAAGCTGGCAATTCACCTGGCAACCCGCGGCGTGGCACCCGAGCTGGTGCAGCTGGATGGGACCCTGGCGCAGCTGGATGTGCAGGCGACCTTGCGAGACGAAACAGATGAGACGGCGCTGGTCGATCAGCTTGAGAGCATTGCCCAGGCGATGTTGGAGGGCGAGACCGATCCACTGCTGGTTCGCGAGTTGCACTGGAAGCTGGCAGGCGGCCTTTTTGCTGCCGCCCAGATGGCGCGCCATCGCGGGGCCGCCGATGAATCGATTGGATTGGCATTCAAGGCGGACAAGCAGATCGCCATGGCCAGATCGCCACGTCAGAATGCACTCTCGGGACAGGTCCTGCTGGGAGGCTTGTACTTCCTGGTTGGCTCGCAGTTTGCGATTGCCAAGCAGGATCATGATCGTGCTGTCAGCTGGTACACAAAAGCGCTGGGACCACTTGAGCAGCCTGGTATGGAGACGAACTGGACTGAGCGTGGCTGGCACGGTGAGCGGCTGGTCAGCATGGGACTATCGTTCTGGCAAACAGGCAACAAGGTGCGCGGCCTGGAATTGACCGAAAAGGGGATCCTCTGGGTGGAAACGGCTGTCCAGGAAGATGATTTCCCACGTCAACATCTGGCGATCCCGTATGGAAACCTGGCCGTCATGTACCGGGCCCTCGGTAAAACGGAGCAAGCTGACAAGTTTGCTAAACAGGCAGCCAGTCTGCAGGCCAGCGAATCGACTGAGGTGGAGCGCCGTTAACCAGCAGACGAGCTGGAGGCGGGGCTGACCACGGCAGCCAGTCTTCCTGACGGGGACCAGGATAGGAATGAAATTTCTGCTATTGATGCTGGTTCTACCACTGGTCGAACTGGCGCTGCTGGTTGAACTGGGGCGACGGACCAGCACGCTGGCGGCTGTCGGCTGGGTACTGGTCAGTGGCATTGTCGGCTGGTGGCTCTGTAAATCCCAGGGATTGAGTACCTACCGCCGCATTCGCCAGCAATCTGCCACCGGGAAATTGCCGACCGAAGCTCTGGTCGATGGCCTGTTGATCCTGATCGCCGGTGTGCTGCTGGTGACGCCCGGCATTCTTACTGACCTGTTCGGATTCAGCCTCGTTGTTCCAGGCAGCCGCACGTTCTTCCGCAATAGACTGATTCGTCGAATGCAACGTCACGTGCAGCAGGTCATATTTCCCGGCAACCATGAGCCGCCGCCGAATCAAGAGGACGACGATCTGCTTGAGGGGACGGTCGTGTTGGAAGAAGAGGATCAAGCGAGCGATTAGGGTTGATCCTGCCTGGTTCCCATGTAGTCGGCAGGATGCAGCAGCAGAGGGGAGGCGAATCGCCTCTGCCAAAGAACGATCGGCATCTGGCTAGACGCCCAATTCCTGGCGTGCGGCGGCCACCACATCGCCCAGGCATCCCGGCGTGAATGGTGATTCCAGGCCGGCCGAATCGACCAGCTCGCGGAAGGGAGCTTCCCCACCGCGCTGGCAGAGGGCCACGTAATCCTGCAGTGCCTTGTCCGGGTCCTGGCTGGCCCTCAGCCAGAACTGCAGGGCACAGGTTTGGGCCAGTGTGTAATCGATGTAATAGAAAGGGGAGAGATAGATGTGTCGCTGTGCCTGCCAGCGACCGCCGTCGGAGGCGTGCGGTATATCGCCCCAATCGAGCCAGGGCATGTATTCCTGTTCCAGCTGTTGCCACATCTGGTGCCGCTCATCTGCCGTGGCGGTGGGGTGCGAATAGACGAGGTGCTGGAAGTGGTCCACGGCGACGCCGTAGGGCAGGAACAGCAAGGCACCTGCCAGGTGGATCTGCCGGAACTGGTCGGCTCGATCGCCGAAGAACTTTTCCATGTGTGGCCAGGTCAGAAACTCAAGCGACATCGAGTGAATCTCGCAGGACTCGTAGGTTGGCCAGAGATAGTCGACCCAGGGTTGCCCGCGGCTCTGGAAGCACTGGAAAGCATGTCCCACCTCGTGCGTGAAGACTTCCACATCGCCCCGCGTGCCGTTGAAGTTGGCGAAGATGAAGGGCATCCCGACGGTCTCGAACGACGTACAGAAGCCACCGCCAGCCTTCCCCTCGCGCATCTTCAGGTCCATGAAGCCGCCCTCGGAGAGCAGCTTGAAGAAGCTATCAAGCCCGCCTCCCATGTCGTCGAACATTTTCGTGGCCTGGCGGATCATCCAATCATGATCGCCCTGGGGAAGCGGGTTCCCGTCGGCGAAAAAGACAGCTGAATCCCAGGCCATGACCTTTTCAATCCCCAGCTGGTCGGCCTGCCAGCGACGCAGCTGGCTGGTAATCGGTGTAACTTCATCCAGCACTGCCTGGCGGTAGAGGGCGACATCCTGCTGGTTGTAGTCGACGCGTTGCATCAACAGGTAAGCGAGTTCGACATAGTCCTTAAAGCCCAGCTTCTGGGCCATGCCGTGGCGCAGCGTGACCAGTTGGGAGAACAGCTCATCCAGCTGGTCGCGGTTCTCTGCAAACCAGTTCCAGCGGGTTTCCGACGCCTGCCGGCGGATCTCACCGTCCTGATTCTCCATGAACTTGGTGATACCTGAGAGGTTCAGTGTCTCACCGCGAAAATCGAAACTGGCGGATGCCAGCAACTCAACGTAGCGGGCTGTCAGCGTACTTTGCTGGACCAGGTCCTGTTCGATGACCGGATCGTAGGTGGGAATCTCGGATTCCCAGAGTTTGAATGCCTGGACTCCCACCTGCTGCTCGATTTCTGCCCGCAAGGGGTGTTCGACCAGCTGCCGCTTGATCGCCACTGCCAACTCGGTCAGCTGGGGCGTGAGTCGATCGCAGTGCTCACGCTCCTGCCGGTAGAGTTCGTTGGTGGTATCCTGCTGGAAGTGCAGGTGGGTCAGCGCGGTCCAGCAATCATGTTCCCGTCGCAGCTTGTCCCAGCTCGTCATCACAGCGACTGCATCGTCCGCGCTGCTGGCTGCAGCGAGTTCCTGCTGCAGTTGCTGAACCTGTCGGCGCACTTGATCCAGATCGGGTGGGCCCTGTTGGATCTCGTCGAAGCGGATCGCGTCCATGCTGGCACCTCAACTGGACAATCGTAAAGGGCTTAGAAGGCGCCGACGATGGCGACCAGGTCTGTGGTGCGGCAGCTATAGCCCCACTCGTTGTCATACCAGCTGACGACCTTGGCCAAGCGGCCACTGCCCCCCAGCACCTGGGTAAAGTCGGCGGCAAAGATAGAGCTATGGGGGTCGTCGATAATATCGGAGGAGACCAGTGGGTCGGTGCTGAAGGCGAGGATTCCCTTGAGCGGTCCTTCGGCAGCGACTCGGATTGCCTCGTTGATCGACTCGGCCGTCACATCGCTGGCCAGGTTGACCGTCAGGTCAACCACGCTGCCAGTCGCGACTGGTACACGCAGGGCGATACCGGTCAGCTTGCCGTCCAGTTCCGGGATCACCAGCCCAACTGCCTTGGCGGCACCGGTGGACGTGGGAATGATATTCTGTGCCCCAGCGCGTGCCCGGTAGAGGTCGGAGTGCGGCATATCCTGCATTCGCTGGTCGTTGGTATAAGCATGCACTGTGGTCATCAAGCCCGATTCAATGCCAAAGGATTCATGCAGCACCTTGGCGACGGGGGCCAGGCAGTTGGTGGTGCAGCTGGCATTCGAGACGCACTGCAGGTCTGCATTCAGCTGATCGTCGTTGACACCCAGCACGCAGGTCAGGTCGGCACCATCCTTGGCGGGTGCACTGAGGATCACTTTGCGGGCACCTGCCTCGAGGTGTGAATCGTATCCAGCTCGATCGTCGGTAGCTCGCGCGGTGAAGATTCCGGTGCTCTCGATGACGACATCGACGCCGAGGTCTGCCCAGGGCAAGTCGGCGGGACTTCTTTCGGACAGCGCGCGGATGGCGGTTCCATTGACGATCAGGTTGTCATCGTCATAGTCGACCTGGCCGTCGAAGCGGCCATGGATGCTGTCGTACTTGAGCAACGTGGCCAGTGTATAGTTGTCTGTCAGGTCGTTGACTGCGACCACTTCAAACTCATCGCTACGCGACACCAGGTTCCGGAATGTCAAACGCCCAATTCGGCCAAAACCGTTAATCGCAACTCGAATCGCCACAGCTTATCTCCTCGCAGTACAAGTGAATTCTGCCGCTCGGTCATTCCGGCACGGCAGTCTGATCGGCACTACCAAAGCGGCGGCGGATCATAGGAAAAGCGATTATACTGGCGGTTTTCCACACCAACAACCGGCCCCGGCGTGAGCCAACGGCAGGAATGACGTATGCCAACTCGACCAGCATGGCAGTTGCCCCCCGGCGTTTCACGGGGCGGATGGGATTACGCCCAGTCAGCGCTGGTTGCCGAGGACTATGACAATTACTTTCGCTATCACGGTCTCTTCAAGCTGGATCAGGAGCTCGTCGAGCAGACAATCGGTTCCGAGCTGGCTGGAGTGGTGATTGACCTGGGCTGCGGCACCGGGCGTCACCTGCTGCCCCTGGCTGAGGCCGGTCACACCGCCATCGGCGTGGACTTCTCCCGCAGCATGCTACGACAGATGGCCGACAAGGCTGACTCAGCGGGGCTTGATGTGAGTCCGATTGAGTGCAACCTGGTGCAGCTTGATGGCATTGCTTCCAACGTGGCGGACAATGTGGTCTGCATGTTCAGCACGCTGGGGATGATCCAGGGTCGTCAGCACCGCCAGGCCTGTCTGCGACATGTGCAGCGGATACTCAAGCCGGGCGGCCGCTTGCTGCTGCATCTGCACAATTACTGGTTCCAGTTATTTGAGCCGAGTGGCCTGCGGCGGCTGATTGCTAATCGCTGGCAGAGCCTGATTCGGCGAGACCTGGAGTGTGGCGATAACGAGTTTGTCTATCGCGGGATTCCTCGCATGTTCTTGCATGCCTACCGTCGCGGCGAATTGCGACGGGACCTGCTGCAGGCAGGATTCCAGTTGCGGCAACTGGTTCCGGTAGCAGCTACAGGAAGAGAACGCCTGCCTTACTCCTGGTGGTGGCCTGGCTTGCGAGCCGCTGGCTGGCTGGTGGAAGCTGTCGGCAGGCGCTAGAGGGGCTTTTATTCCTTGTCGTCGTCCGGTTTCTTCTCGTCCGGTTTCGGCTTGCCCGCGGGGTCCTTCTTGGCAGGCCGCTTGCCCGCCGGAACTGGTCGCGCAAAGGTCTCTTTGGCCGTCACATCCAGCCGGTTCGCGATGGCTCGACCGAGTGCCTTCTGGTTGGCTGGATACCAGGCATCGATGGTCACGCTGTCGCCAACTCGCATCAGCTGGTAGCCTTTGACGACGACCGAGATGGAGCACTTTTCAGCCACCGGCACTCGCAACAGCGCCCGACCGGCAGCGACCAGTATCACGCCATCGCGGTAGCCACGCAGCTGGCCAGAGACGTTGAAGTTGGCAGTGACTTCCTGCGGCTTTTGTTTCTTCTCCGCTTTCTCTCCGAACAGGTTTCCTGCATTTGCGCCGGCGGCGGGAAAGGCACCGAGCTGGTCCATTTCACCAGGAGTAAAGACCTGCAATTGCTGGATCGGCTGCTGCCCGACACCCTTGTTGTTGAAGACCGCAGTAAACTTGACGAACATCCCTGGCGAGAGCCAGTTGGGCTCGGCGCTGCCGCTGACCGTTACACTCTGTGGGCTGTCTGGTGCCCTGATCACCCACTGGCCTCCGTCGGCTGTCTTGACCTGCAGCAGGCCGCGTCCAATCGCCGTGATGATTCCCTTGGTACGCAGTTGCGCCTTTTTGACTTGGGCGTCTTGTGCCGGCAGCTGATCGAGCAGAAGTATGCAGAGCAGCGCGGGCAAGAAAAACAAGGTCATGCGTAAAAGCTTGTCCATGAACGTTCTCCCGGCGGGACGGTGACGGCTGGTGGCAGGTATGGGGGGCTGGTGTTGGTACCTGCAAACCGGCAAACTACCAGTAAGACTATCCTTTGATCGGCATGGCTGCCAGTCAATATCGAATTCTGTATTTCCTGCCAGATAACAGTTCCGTAGGGCCCAGGATTCCAGTGGCCCGGAGGGGATATGGGCAGGACGACAAGGATCCCTGGTTCAGGCTGGGGCCAGGTGGATTGAGATGGCGAGCCTGACCACGATCACCGACTTTGCGGCACTCAAGTCAGCTGATCGCAAAATCAGCATGCTGACCGCTTATGACTATGGCCTGGCGCGGATCCTGGACGAGTCGGGCGTGGATGGCATTCTCGTCGGAGACACGGTTGGCGTGGTGGTGCAGGGCCATGCCAACACGCTGCCTGTCACACTTGACCAGATCATCTATCACGCCGAGATGGTTGGTCGCGCTGTGGAGCGGGCGCTGGTCGTGGTCGACCTGCCATTCGCCAGCTACCAGGTGGGAATTCACGAGGCAATTGCCGCTGCCGCTCGAGTCCTCAAAGAGACAGCCTGTCCGGCAGTCAAGCTGGAAGGGGGTGCCGAGCAGTCCGAGACGATCGACGCCCTGGTCAAGGCGGGCATCCCGGTCATGGCCCATGTTGGTTTACGACCCCAGAGCATTCACCAGCTGGGTGGCTATCGCGTCCAACGCGACGAGCAGAAACTGCTGGAAGATGCCCAGGCAGCCCAGCAGGCCGGCGCCTTTGCCGTGGTACTGGAATGTATTCCGGCCGCTATTGCCCAGCAGCTGACAGAGTCGCTGGAGATTCCCACGATCGGGATCGGCGCCGGGTCGGGCTGTGATGGCCAGGTGCTGGTGACTCATGACATGCTTGGCATGACCGAGGGCCATGTGCCCAAGTTCGTGCGGCCCTATGCCGGGCTGCGAGAGTCGATGTCCCAGGCGGTGCAGCAGTATTGCCAGGATGTGCAGTCAGGCAATTTTCCGGGGCCCGAACAGAGTTACGAGTGACTCTGGGGCGGCTGTATTGCGGGCATTTCAAAACAGTCGCAGATCGGTACTGGAAACCAATGCTCTGGTTGGTCATCATATCGGTGCCGACAGTGTTGGAATCACTGAGCGGGTAGCGACCAGAATGATCAACGGAGCATAGTCAGGATGTGGGTTCGCAAGCGCATCGATCTCAGCTGGGTCGATTTGAACTATGCGCTGATGCACTGTGGGTTGCCAGCCAATTCCCACCGGGAAGAGATCCAGGCCAACTGGTCGAGTTCGGGTGATTCAATGGTCTGTCTCTCGGTGAGAAGCGGGCTGGACCTGCTGCTGCAGTCGCTCAAGCTGCCCCCTGGTAGCGAGGTCTTGATGAGTGCCCTCACGATCGAAGGCATGATTCGAGTGGTTCGCGAACACGGCCTCGTGCCGGTGCCGGTGGATGTCGATATCGACACGCTCTCTCCCAGGCTTGATTCGCTTGAGCGGGCGATCACGCCGCGCAGCCGGTTGTTGATCGTGGCCCACCTGTTTGGTGGCCGGGTCAACCTGAACCCGATCCGCCAGCTGGCGGACGCCCATAATCTGATGCTAGTAGAAGATTGCGCCCAGGCATTCGACGGTGCTCCCAACGGCCAGCTGCCGGTGGCAGACTGTAGCCTTTACAGTTTTGGCCCGATCAAGACCTCGACCGCACTTGGTGGCGCCATGGTGCATTGCCAGGACCGGCAGCTGATCGGGCGAATGCGGGAGCTCGAGAGCCAGTACCCGGAGCAGTCACGCTGGTCTTACCTGCAGCGAGTGCTCAAGTATGGCGCCCTGATGGGGATTTCCAATCGCTGGGCGTTCACGATCATGACGCGGTCATTCCAACGAGCAGGAAAGGACTATGATCACTTTCTGCGAAAAGTGGTTCGCGGTTTCAGGGAGGAGGGCTTCCTCGAGCGATTGAGAAAGCGACCTTCCAAACCGCTGCTGAGTCTCTTGCAGCGACGGATTGACCGTTTTGACGAGCCGCGGATGACGAAACACAGTCGTCGCGGCGCCTGGTTGACCGAGCAATTACCGGATTCTATTGTCTGCCCCGGCTATGCTTCCAGCCGCAATAATTACTGGGTATTTCCCATTATGGTCGACGATCCGGGGCCGCTGGTGGATCGATTGCGGCAGAGCGGTTTCGATGCCATGCAGTATGGCAGCATGGTGGCGGTGCCGGCACCGGCGGGTCGGCCCGAACTGGAGCCAGATACGGCCCGGCATATCCTGGCCAAGACCGTCTTCCTGCCACTCTATCACCAGATGCCAAGGGCCTCGCTGCTGCGGATGGCCCACTTGCTCAATTCCCTGCTGGCTGAATGATCAGCCCTGCTGGCTATCGGACTGGTAAGCCAGCGCTGCCTGGCGGTAGACCTCGGCGAGGGAAACGTTGTGCTGCTGGCTGATCTCACGGCAGGGCTCATATTCCGGGCTGAACCGTTGCGATCCATCTGGCAGGACTGCCAGTATCCCCACGACTGTTCCCCAGCAGGTAACGACCTCGTGGCTCCGCCGCTCCAGTATCGTTCTCTCTGCCGGCCAGCGACGAATGCCGAGGGTTGTCGTTTCGCGAAAGATGATCAGCTCCAACGCGGCAACCTGGTCGGCCTGGCAGAGGACTGTCAGTTTGACCGCCGGCCGATTTTTCTTCATCTGGATCGGAGTGCTGTAGGCATCCAGTGCACCAGCGTCGATCAACAGGCCGAGCGCATGACCGATGATCTCGCCGCTGCAATCATCGAGATTCGTCTCGAGGATCCAGATTCCTTCGGCGGCTGTGTCGGCGGCTGTCGTATCAGTACTCATGACAGTTCTACTGGGCCAGGCGCTGGCTGGTGAGTTGTTTGACGATATCGATTCCAATATAACCGGCGGGTTCGATGGTGACAGCCGAGAGGCGTGTCGCCGCCGGCACCGTGCAGTCGATCCTCTCGGTCTGAATCGGAGAACAGCGAGCTATGGCAATGAGTGATAGTGAGACAACCGTGAGTGAATTGCGGGAGCTGGTTGAAGAGTTTGTCACGGAGCGGGATTGGCAACCGTTTCACACGCCCAAGAACATCAGCATGGCTCTGGCGATCGAGGCTTCCGAGCTGATGGAGCACTTTCAATGGATGACCACGGAGCAATCGACAGCGGTCCGAGATGATGCTGAGACGTTCCTCGGTGTGCGCGAGGAGCTGGCGGACGTGGTGACATACGGGCTGGCCCTGGCCAACCGACTCGATATCGACCTGGCCGCAACGATCGAAGAAAAGATGGTGAAGAACCGGCAGAAGTACCCGCTGGGAAGCTAGTGCTGCGTCAACTCCAGGAACGAGGACTGACGAAGCTGTGAGGCGATCTGTTCTGTACCGCAGAGACACGCTGAGAGCTGGATCAGCAGATGTCCGTAGAAACGACACAAGCGTCAGGGGTCCGCTTGCCAGTTCACTCAGCACTTTGTGCTGGCCGATCAACGACGGCCACGCTCAGCCAGCCATGCTGGATGACCGCCTGGCCGATCATTGCCTCGGCTGCGTCCAGCTGGTCTACCAGCTGTTGATCGAGTACGCGGATGGGCCGCAGTCGGGAAAAGACCTTATTGAAGATGCCCTGCAGGGCGACTCGGTCACCGAGTCGAATCGACTTGCCAATCACCGAGAGGTGTCCGTCACGAATCATCGTGCCCTCGGCATCTGGTCGGTAAGCGGCCACGATGGAAAAGTTTCTCCAGAGTGCTTCCTGCTTGCGATCCAGCGAGCGGATGTTTAATTGCAGCTGGAACTGACCATCCTGAAAACGGACACGGACGGCGGAACCGGAGGCGAGTTCAACAACCACGTTCTCGGGCAGTTCTTCCGGCACTGCCAACTCAGTTCCCAGTACGGTGCCGACGTGATTCCAGAGCTCAGGCAAGCTGGCCCGTCGACCATTGAGCTCGAATTGGTCCAGCAGGTTGTTGATCGCCGATTCGTGCATTCGCAGGTGCATCAGGCTGCCCGCGGGTAATTCAGGCTGGCGGCCATAGCCGGCCAATTGCTGCTGGCTGGCAATCCGATACTGCACCTGCAGTCGCTCGTCGCGTGTCTGCATGGCGACAACCGTGGGGGCCAGCTCAAGCCGGTCCAAGGGAGTCAGCCACTGCTGGCGATAAAACTGATCGACCTGGCCGAGACGCTCGGTGATCTGTTGATTGAGGGCATTCTCGGTGGCCTGAGCGACTTCTCGCTTGAGCTGTTCGACACTTCCTCGCGACTTCTTGCGATATTGATTACGGGCCATGTTACGAGCGATACCACCTAGCAGTGGCATCGAATCGTATTCTGTCTTGATATCTGCCAGTTCCGAATTGCTTTCGACTTCTGCGATGGCCGGTGTGACCTGCAGCTGCTGCTGGGAAATCAGTAGCTGGCTCTTTACCCGGAACGTCGATTCGCCGTTGTTGATAAACGTGGCTCCGCCGGACTGCGATCTTGTTTGAGATTGGATGACCCCGTTGGCTTCGATACCGATATGCCAGCGGGATTCGTCAGGCAGCAGCAGGATTTTCAGGCCGGCCCGGGTAGTCGCCTGGCCACTCGTCTGGATACCCATGATCTGACTGTCAATCGGTGACGTCTGTTCAGCCGGATTCGGGAGCAGCCGGTTTATAAGAGACTCGGAAACGCTGAGTTGAATATTGCCTTGCCGGTAGGTCGTTTCCAGCAGCCGCGAGAGTTGGGCCAGGTCCGGACTGGGTGACCAGCGTAATTGCTGGCAGTCGCCAGCCAGGTGCTGAGCTGCACGTCGCGAGCCAGTCTGCTCCAGCTTCTCGAGGGCAACCAGCATCAACTTGTAGGAGACCGGTTCGCAGGCGATCCGTCGCAGCCGCTGATCGAGTCTGGCGAACACCGGTTCGGCCAGCATCTTCTGCTGCAACGCGGTCAGGTCCGCCGAGGTTATTCGTTGCAGGATCGTGCCGGCCAGTTCCCGCAGCTCAGCCTGCTCAACACTCTCGCCAGTCAGCTGGCTGTCCAGCTGATCCAGCATAAGGTAGGTCAGCCAGCCCTGGCGGCTGTCGGCGCCATCGAGCCGCTGGTGGATATCGGCCAGCAGTTGCTTGTTGTCAGGCAAGCGTTCTGCCTGTGGCCCGGCGGTGGGCAAGGATGCACGCTGCAGCAACAGCCAGACCTGCAGGCGGCGATTGAGCGAATCGACCAGCTGCTGATAAGCCAATTGGCTGACGGGATCCTGGCTGGTGTCACTGGCAGCCGGCGCAGCGGCGACCGACTGGCTGATATCAAGGAGAATCGTTGCGCTGCTGTCGTCAGCCAGTGAAGAGAGCTGGCAGAGTTCTTGCAGCTGGTTCTTCAGCTGGTCATTCCACTCGATACTGGCGGCGGATTGGCAGAGTCCTGCCAGTTGCTCGACGAGGGCCGCGGGATAGGGCCAGCGGGCTTCCTTCCAGGCGTGCGCTGCTTCAACCTGTTCCAACTCGGTCCTGGCAAGAACCGAGATGAACTGTGGAGATACGACACCTGCTACTGACTCTCGCCAGGGGACCGTACTGGTGAGTTGCAGGCTGGCAGGATCTGTCGATACCAGCAGCTCGGTCCGGCTGGCGCCGGAGACTGTGTGCTGGGGGTCCGCAAAAGCAGCGGGGATCCACTGCGGCGAGTCGGAGGGGACAGGAGCGAGGGGGTAATGAGATTCGATTTCTGCCGGCGAGCGGGTGGCGCTGATTGGAATCACGACCAGCTGCTGTTGACGGGGGATTTGTCCAAGCTGATGAGGGCTGGCAGGATCCGTCCGGCTGTCTGTCAGCACGCTGTCCACCGGCTGCTGGTCGGACATCCGTTGCCTGTCCGGGTTGTTGACCAGCCGCACAAATTGGTCAGTCGATCTCCAGAGGAACGGCACCAGCGTGGTCATCGCCAGGAGTCCGCTGGCGATGCAGAAGATAAGCCAATGCGAGGTAGATTTCATCACTGTTCTTACTGTCTGGATGCAAGCGGTCGGTTCGAACCGCGGGCCGGCGCGGGGAATCCCGCATAACAGTAAGAATCGGCATAAAAAGCCAGTGAAATCGACTCACAGTTGCCGGAATTAGGACATCGGCGTCCCGCGGCTGGAATCTGCCAGCAGAGTATCGGCATGTTCGTATCCGGGAGCACAGCAGCAGAGGAAGACGAGCGTCTGGCTACCACTGTTTCGAATAGAATGCAGCTGTCCCGGCAGGATGGCGATTGCATCTCCGGGACCGACTTGTTGTTGTTGATCTTCAATCGTGATCTCGCCGCAGCCGTCGAGGATATAGTAGATCTCCTCAGTTTTCGGGTGCAGATGTGGCTCGGTTGCCAGTCCGGGAGCGAGACGAGCTTGGGCCAGGCTTTGATTCCGAATACCGGAATTCCGGTGTGCCAGCAGTTCGCGAATCTCAGAGCCATCCTTGGTTGTGAAGGCCGCGACCTGCTCAATATTCTGAATATCCATCGGCTATTCCTGGTGGTCGTCAAGTTTTCGCCAGATCGCAACTTCGGCGGGGGAATAGCTACGGCAGATCCAGTCCGCGGCCCAGGGCAACTGCGACTGGTCGAACCGCTCGTCCGACTCGACCACGATAATACTGCCAGTCGGAGCCTGCTCTGCGATTTTCTTAATCAGTTCCAGCAGGTTGTCGGTCTGCTCGAGGTAAAGGTCATAGGGTGGACTGCAAAACACCAGCCAGGGGTGCTCGGCGGCCGGGGTGAATTGGCGGCGGACCCAGTAGAAAGTGTCCGAGCTGACGACATCGACCAGTTGGTCGATTCCCAGTTCGGCGGCACCTTGCTTGATCAGCTTGGCGGTTGGAAAGTGTCGTTCGACCAGGATCGCCTGCACGGCACCCCGGCTGACTGCTTCGATTCCAAGTGCGCCGGTGCCGGCGAACAGGTCGATTGCCAGTGTTCCTTTGACTCCGGGACCTACCAGGTTAAAGATTGCCTCCCGCACCCGCTCCTTCATGGGCCGGGTAACGATTTCGCCACTGTAAGGGAGCGTGCTGCCACGCAGCCGTCCCCCGATGATGCGGATGGCGCGTGCTGCTGGGCGTGAGTCGCTGGATTTGTCTGCAGGGGGCCGTGGCATGCGGAGCCTCAGGGGGGGGCAAGAAAGCGTGGGAAGATCAAGCCGCTGGTGACAGGTGGCGGCAGTATGTTGTAATGTTAGGAGAGCGGTGGAGGATCTCGGATTGGAAGAAATGGACGGCGGCGCAAACCAGCGACGACAATCCATCGTATGAGAGATCGGATCTACAGACTATCTGCCGGAGCCGGCAGTTTTGTGCGTCAGGAGGATTTCATGGTTACGCGATGTCTGGCATTCATGGTTGTCGTCTTTTCGGTGGTCGCCGTTGGGACTCCCTGGCTCTCGCTCGAAGCCCAGCCCCCTGCAGCTGCTGCGGCGGCAGGACCGGCGACCAAGGCTTACCAGGCCAAGCTGGCTGAGTGGAAGGACATGTTGCGCACATTGCAGGCCTTGCGGACCGATTTCATCAAGGCCAAGCCTGACGAGGTTGCCAACATCCGCATGAAGTGGGCGACGACAATCAAGCTGGGAGACACGCTGTTGCCGGAGTTACGGCAGACGGCCAAGCATGCCTTTGTTGAGGCACCCAACGAGGACCGGCAGCTGGGGCGCCTGTTGATGAAGCTGATTGAGGACGCAACCGGCCTGGACCAGTACGAAATCGTTGCTGACCTGTCGGGAACAATGCTTGAGCATGGATCCGACATGCGGATTCTCCATGACTATGCCGGCATCGCTCACTTTGCTCTGCATGACTTTGAAAAGGCCGCCCAGCACTTTGGCCAGGCCAAGGTGATGGGGGTGCTATCCGGCATGGGTACGAACTTTTACGGCGAGGTCAAGGATTACGAGGATTACTGGGTCGAGGAACAGAAGCTCAGGGCAGCCGAGAAGGAGGCGGACGATTTACCCCAGGTCAAGTTGGTCACCACCAAGGGGGAGATCATTATCGAGTTGTTTGAGAACGAGGCTCCGGACACAGTCGGAAATTTCATCAGTCTGGTCGAGAACGGGTTTTACGAGGACAACATATTTCACCGGGTCCTGCCCAACTTTATGGCCCAGGTCGGTTCACTTAATGGCGACGGTTCCGGTGACATCGGGTACGAGATTTACAGCGAGTTCACCAAGCCGGAGGCGAGGAAGCACTTTCGCGGCACACTTAGCATGGCGAACAAGGGCCCCAATACCGGCTCCTCCCAGTTCTTCATCACTTTCCGTCCGACCGCCAACCTGAATGGCAAGCACACGGTCTTTGGCCGCGTGATCAAGGGGCTTGAGATCCTGGCGACATTGCAGCGGATCAACCCGGAGATGCCGAACCCGACGATCACGGCTGACAAGATCATCCAGACCGAGGTGATTCGAATGCGGGACCATGATTATGTGGCCCGCAAGGTCGAGCGGTAGCAGCGATCTGTCGGAGTTGGGACTAGGGAGCCAGGTCTTCGGGCATTTCCCAAGCCACGTTACCGACGTAGACGCGGCCCTCGGGGTGAAGTTCACACCATTTCTCAAAGGCGATCCGCTGGGACTTGTAATCTGCATAGGGAATCTTCGGATCATCGTGCTCGTATATCGTCTCCTTGACCCCAACTCCCAGCATCATCTTGTCGTTCATCCATGCGGCGGTAAACAAATCGAGTGGCTGGTCTGACTGAGCGTCTGTGAAAACTCGCAGGCAATCGGTCTGGTTACAGTAAGTAATGGAGACCGGCACTCCATCGATCAAGTCGTTAACGACATGCGATCCGGTTTGAAAGAAATCGGAGAGCAGGTAAGCACGGTGTTGATCCCCGACCTGGACGGCGACCATGATATCGTCATCTTTGAGACCGGCTTCCTCGATGGCATCCTCGATTGAGAAGGTCTCTGGCTGCATGATCGGAGGCAGAAAAGCGGGTATATCCGGATCGAGTTCCTCCGGTAGGTACTGGTCATGGTACTCACTGCCGATCTTGCCAGCGGGATTGAACAGGTTCACGGCCAGCACGGCCAGCACGATCAGCAGGCTTGCGGCGACGGCAATCAGCGGTAGCAGCCAGCGAACTGCCCTACCAGCTGGAGCGAGTTGATCGCTGGAGTCGTTGTTTTTGTTCATCGTGCAGGACATGCCGTCAGTGGGTTGTCAGGATCGTGACATGGCATGGCGCTGATTGGCCTGGCGGCTAGTTGAGCGACCCGGGCGGGATGATTGCGTGTTGGTGATGCGTCGCTGAAAGTTGCCGGGTCCCAGCAGGTCAGTGATACGCTGCCGCAACTCGGCGGTCACATCAACCGCATGCGACTGGGATTTCAACTGCACCCTGCTGCCGTCAGCAAGTTCGATAATCAACTCCAGCGAGGCACTGCCTGGATAGCCTCGCATGATTTCATGCAGTTGCTTGAGGGTGTCAGCATCATGCTGTTGTTGATCGAGCCGGATGACGATGCCCTGGGTCAAGAGCGAATCGACCTGGTCCAGCAGGATCACATCGTTGACGACCAGGTCTGGTATTTCCCCGCCACCCCGCCGATCGGCATTGCCCCTCAGTAGCAGGATCGTATCGTCCTCGATCAAGTCACCGAATTGTTCAAATCGATCGGGCCAGAGGATACAGCGAATTGAACCCTGTATATCTTCCAGAATGAAGTCGGCATAGCGCGTTGACGAGCCGGGTCGTGCCTTGCGTGTATGCAGCTGTCGCACGGATCCAAGCAGGCCCCCCATGATCATCTCGGTTCCGTCGTGGACCGACATCGCCTGGTCGCTGTTGTGCGAGCAGAACTCGGTCAGCATCGACTGGAATTCCGCCAGCGGATGACTACTGAGATAGAACCCCAGGACTTCCTTCTCGAGCGCCAATTTCTGCCGCTCGGGCAACTCGGCTGCGTATGGCAAGTCAGCCGCTGTGCTGGCGTCGTCGGCGTCAACCTCTTCGGCGAACAGGTTTTGCTGTCCGCTGCGGCGATCGGAGTGGGCAGTCTGCCCTGCCTGGATCGCTCTTTCCACGATTTCCAGTAGCTGTGCTCGGTGACCATCGAAGCTGTCCATCGTTCCGGCCTTGATCAAGGATTCGATGGCCGATCGATTGCAGGCGGAGGCTTCAACGCGTTCACAAAAGTCGAACAGGTCCTGGAAGGGACCCTCGCTGTCGCGGGCGGCGACAATCGCAGCAGTGGCTGATTTGCCGCAGCCCTTGATGGCGGACATGCCAAAGTGGATCCTGTCGCCCTGCACGCTGAATTCCACGTCGGACTCGTTAATCGAGGGCCCCACCACCTCGACCTTCATCCGCTGGCAATCTTCCAGGTGTTCCACGAGGGAATCCTTGCGCTTGAAATTCCGCCCTGGGATATCGCAGCAGAGCAGTGCGGCCATGAACTCGACCGGGTAGTGCGCCTTGAGGTAGGCAGTCTGGTAGGCGATCAGGGCGTAGGCGGTGGAGTGACTCTTGTTGAAGCCGTAACCAGCGAACTTGGTGATCATCAGCCACAACTCGTTGGCTTCCGATGCCGGCAGCCCGACCGAGGTGGAACCGGCGAGGAATTCCTCGCGTTTCTTGTCAATCGTCTCATGGCTCTTCTTGCTAATCGCCTTGATACAGGTATAGGCGTCGGCCAAGCCAATGCCACCCAGCCTGTTCAGCAGCAACATCACCTGTTCCTGGTAAACCATCACGCCATGGGTCTCTGCCAGCACCTCCTTGATAACCTCATGCTTGTAGGTGGCCTCCTTGATGCCGTGTTTGACTGCCACGTAATCGTCGACCATGCCACCTTCCAGTGGCCCCGGCCGGTAGAGGGCGTTGGTGGCGATAATGTCGTGAAAATGGTCCGGCTTCATGCGCCGCAGCAGGGAGCGAATTCCCTTGCTCTCGAACTGGAAGACCCCCTTGGTTTCGCCACGGGCGAAAATGCTGAGTGTCTGCGGATCGTCGAGTGGAATATCGGCAAGCTGGATCTGTTCGTCCCGCGTGGCCGCAATCATCTCGCCAGCCTTGCTGAGAATGGTCAGGTTTCGCAGGCCGAGGAAGTCCATCTTGAGGAGACCAGCTGCTTCCACGTCGTTCATCGACCACTGGGTAATGACGTCATCCTTACCGGATACCTTTGCCAGTGGTACGTAGTCGGCAATTGGCCGATCGGCGATCACGACCGCGGCAGCATGTGTACCGATATTACGTGCCAGTCCTTCCAGCTTGCGGGCCAGGTCGAGTAGCTCGCGGATCTCGCCATCCGTTTCGTAGACCCGGGCCAGCTCGGTACTCTTGTCGAGTGCAGCATCGAGCGTGATCCCCAGTTCCTCGGGGACCATGCCAGTGATTTGGTTGACGCGGGCCAGCGGAATACCGAGTGCCCGGCCGACATCCTTGATCGCGGCGCGGGCCGCCAGGGTTCCGAAAGTACCAATCTGGGCGACGTTGTTTTCGCCATATTTCTGTTTGACGTAACGAATGATATCGCCGCGTCGTTCCTTGCAGAAATCGATATCAATATCAGGCGCCTCACGTCGGCTTTCATCAAGGAACCGTTCAAACAGCAGTTCATATTCGATCGGGCAGACGTGACTGAGGTAAAGCGCGAAGCAGACAATCGCCCCCACGCCGCTGCCACGGGCGGTGGCAGGAATATCCTGCCGTCGTGCCTCGGCCACGAAATCCCAACAGATCAGGAAATAGTCATCAAAGCCGAGTTTGTGGATCACAGTGAGTTCGCGATTGAGTCGCTTTTGCACCACCTCGCTGAGCGTGCCATCCGCGTAATACTCCGGCCGGTTGGCATATCTTTCCCGCAGGCCGGATTCACAGAGTGACCGCAACTCCTCTTCCGGAGACCTGTTATCGGGCAGCGTGAAGCTGGGGAAGTGTCGTTGACCCAGCTCAAGCTCAATATCAACCCGGTCGGCGATCTGCTGGCTACGGGAGACAGCATCCTCAAGCCCGTTGAAGGCATCGTACATCTGCTGCTGGCTACGAAGGAAAAACTGGTCTCCTTCCATACGAAGTCGCGAACTGTCGCTGCGGAAGCGGCCGGTGTTGATGCAGAGCATCACGTCCTGCATTTCCGCATCCTCCTGTTCGACGTAATGGCAGTCGCTGGTGGCGACCAGCGGGATACCGATCTTCTCCGAGATATCGCGGGCACCCTGCAACTGCAGCCGCTGGACATCGATACCGTTATTCATGATTTCAAGGTAGAAGCGGTCCCCGAAAAGCTGTTCGAACCACTGGGCTACCTCGATCGCCTTGTCCAGACTCTGCGGACCGTCGCCACCGCGCAGAATCGCCTGACTGAATTCACTCGAGACACAGCCACTCAGGCAGATGATCCCCTGCTGGTATTGTTCCAGCAGTTCTCGATCGATGCGGGGCTTGAAGTAGAAGCCCTCGAGGTAAGCGGCCGAGGCCAGTTTGATGAGGTTATCGAAACCGCGCCGATCCTGGGCCAGCAGAGTCAGGTGGTAGCTGGCCTCTTTCATGCTGCCGGCGTTGCGGTCGTGACGGCTGCCGGGAGCAATGTAGGCTTCGTAACCGATAATCGGTTTGATACCCCGCTCCAGCGCCTGACGGTAAAACTGGATCGCGCCATGCAGGTTGCCATGGTCGGTGATCGCCAGTGAGTCCATGCCATGTTCGACAGCCTTGTCGAGCAGTCGCGGTATCGAGGCAGCACCATCGAGCAAGCTGTAATGGCTGTGACAGTGCAAGTGCACAAAAGGCCGATCGACCATGGTTCCATCCATCGTGCCCGTCGCCGGGCCGCGTCTCGCTGGGGCTTTGAGTTGTTGCGATTATTCTACGAGAGCAGTCGCTGAGATGGTAGCGAGCGGCCATTCACAACCCCGGCATGAGTGTCAGGGACCGGGTGGTTCTTCGCCGCAGGCGAAAATCATCGGGTTCCTACTGTGGTTCGCTCACTTTCCGCAGGTACTCACTCAATCGCGACTGGATATCTACCAGGTGTTGCCATTGGTCGAGGTCCAGTGTCACGGTACCCGCTTTTTCGTTGCTGCTGACTGAATGGATCAGTCCGCGCATGCGGAGGTGCAGGTAGTCGAGTACTTCGGACAGCTCTGCCGCCTGGCCTAGCGAAAGTCCGCTGGGCAGGTCTGGCATTGGTTGGGAGTGAATTGCAGCGTCGGCGGAGACATCATCCCAGTCGAATTCCTGGTTGATGAGACCGGAGATATGCTGGTCGTCGTCTCGGCGAGCGTGAGTCCGGCTGGCATCCACTCTGTCGGTGCGTTCCTGTTGCAGCTGGGCCTCAATCTGCTCGCGGCTGCCAAACAGCAGTACCGAGCGGCCGACCGTGATAATGTCGCCGTGCCGCAGGATACGCAGCTGGATCTCCTGGCCATTGACCTTGCTGCCATTGGTGCTGTCCAGGTCGGTCAACACCACCTTGTCGCTGTCGTGCTGGATCTTGACGTGAAACCGGCTTACCCGATCATCATTCAGCTGGACAGTATTGCCATCCTCGCGACCAATAGTGATCGGTGTCTGGAGCTCGTCAAAAGAGAGTCCCCGGTCACAGCCGTCGATCACGCGCAAAGTAAGATCGCTCATCAGCGTTGCAACTCAAGAGACGAGAGATGGGATGAAAGGCAGCTCCTGCCGCCCTCTTCATTCTTCTGCTTATAGCACCCTCAGGTGGTGAGGGTCAAGGAATACGAGCGGCTAACTTTACCCCAATGGTACGACCTGCCATCGGCCTGTCAAACTTGTCCGGTCAGCACGACTGTGACGCCCCGACTGGCATGGACCTCACTCTTTAACCACGCTACGCTTAACCCGTCAGCTGCTTCTCCTTGCCCTCACATGCCCTCCCCGGCCGCAATCAATGAAGACCCCTTTCTTCGCCCGCCGGTCCCGTATTCCGGGCATTTCCAACGGCCTGCTGATCTTGATGATCGTCTGTTTCATCGTGCCATTTGCCCTCCGCGGCTCCAAGATGGTCACCCAGCAGCTGGAAAATGACATCAAGGACTGGCTCCCTTCGGAATTCGAGGAAACGGAGCAGCTGGAGTGGTTTGGAGAGCACTTCCTTGGTGAACAGTTCATCGTCATCACCTGGGAAGGGTGTACCGAGGAGGATGAGAGTTTTCAGCTGTTCGTGGAGAAGTTACAGCGAGAAGTACTGCCCCGCGCGGGCTCTCAGCTGGACGAGCCACTCACGCCGGCCTCGCTGCCCGAGGGACTGGCCGAGCGCGAGCTGTTTCTGCGGCGGCGACAACAGGAGGAGGAGCTGGAGGCGGCACGTCAGCTGGGAGATGAGCTCGAGCTTTATACCGCCGAACGGTTCCGTGAACTCGACAACTGGGCCGGGCTGAACGAGAAGTGGCTCAAGGACCTGGATGGCAGCTGGTACTATGTGCTGCCCGACGGCACGCTTTACCGCTGGTCCGGTCGCGAGAACATCGTGAATGGCCTGCTGCGCTGGTTCCAGCATGACCTGTTTGGCAACTATCAACTCAGTGGCACCCGGCTGGCTCAATTCGGCAGTCTGCCGGACCCCGAGTTTGATTACAACGAGTTTCATGACAACCCGCAGTTGCTCTGTGCACGCTTCTTCACCTCGATCAGAACAGGTCCCGACGTACTGGAAGAGTTATCTGGCGAGGGTGGCCCCTTGCGCCCTCGCGGCAACGTCAACCAGTCACTGGAACAGCGAATTGCCCAGGCCCGCCGCGACGGGCTGGATCGATTGACTGGCACGATGTTCGCACCCGCCTTGCCCCGTGAATTTGGCTGGACCGCCGACGAGGTCAAGGGACGGTTTGACGAGTCGAGGCAGCAGCAGTTACCGGCGGACTGGCAACAGCAGCTGCAGCTGTTTGTGGATCAGCTGATCGAGGAGCAGTACGAGGGCCAGCGTGAGTTGTTGCTGGCTGCGACATCGATCCCTCGCGCCCGACACTGGGAGGCATTCTGCAAGCAGATCGATATTCAGCCACCGCCCCGACAGACATGCATCGTGGCAACCCTGAGCGACACTGCCAAGAAGGACCTGCAGCGTCTGGTGGGTCGTGGCTTGCTGGACAATCCAGCAGGGCGACTGATTGAGATTGCCACCGAGTGTGCACTTGCTCCCCCGGTCATGCCGGGCCTGACTCCCTGGTCGAAATCCCCACCGCCGGACGGACGGGAATTACGACTGGCTGGCCCACCGGTCGACAATGGTGCTATCGACGAGGAAGGTCAGATCACCCTGTTCCGCCTGCTGGGACTGTCACTTGTACTGGGAATCACACTCTCGTTCCTTGCTTTCCGCAGCGTCAAGATCACCTTCATGGTCTTTTTTGTGGGTGGTACCAGTGCCCTGGTCAGTCTGGCATTGGTCTGGTATTCCGGCCAGACAGCGGATTCGATTCTGCTCTCGATGCCCTCGCTGGTCTACGTGCTGGGTCTCTCCGGGGCCGTGCACATCGTCAATTACTATCGTGACGCTGTCGACGAGGTTGGAGTTGAGGGAGCACCCGAGCGGGCACTCTCCCATGGCTGGTGGCCCTGCACGCTGGCCGCTTTCACAACCTCGCTGGGCCTGATGTCGCTCTACAACAGCGGCCTCTTGCCGATCAAGAAATTTGGCCTGTATTCTGCCATCGGCGTGATGGCGACCGTCTTCCTGCTGTTCAGCTATCTGCCATCTGCCCTCACGCTCTGGCCACCCAAGTTCAAGGACAAGAAGAAGCAGGAAAAGAAGGGTCAGCAATCAGCATCCGATCTGCCACTCAAGGGAGATTCACGGGTCGAACCGTTGACTCGCTTCTGGCTCTGGATTGGCGACGGCGTGATCAAACGCTGGCGTACGGTGCTGGCGCTGAGCGCGATCGTGCTGCTGGTGGCCGGCAGCGGCGTCTTCAAGATCAACACCTCGGTCCAGTTGCTCAAGCTATTCGACGGCAACGCCAAGATTGTCAAGGATTACGAGTGGCTGGAGGAGAACTTTGGCAAGCTTGTCCCGATGGAAGTTGTGCTCAACGTTGACAGCGATTTTCAGCTGCCCTTCCGCGCGGCGATGCCGGACCTGGACAACATGCCGGCGGTCGAACGGAACCGGATGAAATACCAGTACTCGTTCCTGGAGCGGATCGAGTTGGTTGGCCGGGTTCAGACGGCGGTCGAAGCGGTCTTTGGTGAAGGGGCCCAGGATGTCATCGGCCGCGGTATTTCCGCTACGTCCTTTGCTCCGCGACTGCCCTCGGCACAGCAAAGGACACAGCGGATCAGCACCAATGCGTTGCTGGAAAGAAATCGAGATCGGCTGATGGCCGAGGACTACCTGGCCATCGACAACGACGACCTGGAGACGGAGATCTGGCGGATCAGCCTGCGGCTGGGAGCGCTCAATGATGTTGACTATGGCCTGTTTGTCGATCAGCTGCGAGATGTGGTTCGTCCCATCTCGGCTGCTTACAGCCTGCGAAACACGTTGCTGGAGAAGTTCGAACAGGACCTCGGTGAGTCGGGCGTCTACAACGCACCCAACGTGTTCTTTGATGACAATCGGGTTCTCGTGCTGGGAGCCCACCCGCAGGGAAGTTTTGTCAAGGAAGATAGCGAACAGCCGGACAGGATCCAGCGATTCCAGGTTGACCATCACAAGCTGATGGTGCAGACGTTTAATGACCTGATGCAGGAGAAGGGATTCAGCAACCGTTTTGGGAGTCCCAGCGAGTTGTACTGGGTGGATCCCGCCGAGGAGCCATTCCAGAGCAGATTGAAAGAATGGGATGACGAGCAGTGGGCCGGTTTCCTCGGCAAGTACCGCTACGTGATCCTGCTGAGGGACCATCCGCTACTGGATCGAACTCTGCTGGGACGGCACTGCCAACAGCTGATCGACGCGGTGCCGGCATCCGAGCACGAATTGATCCATGCCTCGCTGGTCGGCGACCCGGGCTTCAGCCCTGTTTTCACCGGTGCCGTACCGATCGTCTACAAGGCCCAGGAGACATTGTTGGAGAGCTTGCAGCAGAGTATCGGCATGGCCTTCGGGATGATCTGCGTGGTGATGGTGTTCCTGTTGCGTAACGGCACACGGACCTTCAGCCGCATCACCTTCTGGGTGCCGATGGTTGTCTTTGCAGTAGTCGCCATTCCGCTGCACCAGTTACTCGACCTGCCGATCCTGGTTGCCATGCTGGCTGGTTGCCTGGCGGTTTCCATGGTGGTCTACGGAAACATACTTGGCGGCCTGGTCTCAATGGTTCCGAACGTCTTTCCGGTGGTCCTGGTGTTTGGTCTGATGGGTCACAGCGGCATCATGGTGGATATTGGTTCGATGATGACAGCCAGCGTGGCGATGGGAGTTGCGGTTGATGACACGATCCACTTCCTCAACTGGTTCCGGATGGGATTGAACGACGGCATGGACCGCCAGCAGGCGGTGCGGCAATCATACAAGCGCTGTTCTGCGGCGATGACCCAGACGACACTGATTGGCGGCTTGGGTTTGAGCGTGTTTGCCATCAGTACTTTTGCACCGACTCAGCGATTCGGGATCCTCATGCTGACACTGCTATCCGCCGCACTGGTGGGCGACTTGATCTTCCTGCCTGCCTTGCTGGTCAGTCCGATAGGTCGTTTGTTTGTTCCCCGCGTAGCCGCCAAGCAGGCCGCAGGGGATCTCGAGGAGGGCCCTGGGGAGGAAGTTGAGCAGGGGGATGAGAGTCTCCAGCCTCACCTGGATGCCGCATCCCAGGCTCGCCGCCGGCATGACGCCGCTCATCGGCCGAGGCCTGGTTAGGGCCGGGACCTGGCCGCTATTGCTTGAGATCTCGAAGCGGCTGATCGATTGTGTAACAATAGAGTAAGCCAGGTGTCGCAGAGCGAAGAACGGGTTTTCCATTCGGCCGGCAGCGAGAATGCTGGCTATCCCAAGTAAAAGCGAAGCAGTCAGGATCGGCATGTCCAAGGTTGTGATCGAGCCGGTTGTGACAGGTCGACAGCGGCGCCAGTTCTTCGACTTGCCATGGACAATCTACCAGGATGATCCCAACTGGATCCCGCCGCTGCGGATGAACCAGCGGGAATTACTGGGCTTCAAGCGGCATCCTTTCCACGATTTTGCCAGCATGCAGCACTTCCTGGCACGGCTGGATGGCAAGGTGGTGGGGCGGATTACTGCGATCGACAATCCTCGCCATGTCGAGCGATACAACGAGCAACTTGGTTTCTTCGGATTCTTTGAATCGATCGATGATCAGCGTGTGGCCGATGCGCTTTTCGACTCAGCTCGTGGCTGGTTGTCGGGCCGCGGGATTGACTGGATCCGCGGGCCAGTCAACGCCTCCCTGAACTACGAGCTGGGACTGCTGGTTGACGGCTGGCACAGTCCTCCCAAGTTCATGATGACTTATAACCCGCGCTACTATCAGCGACTGCTGGAGGATTACGGCTTCCAGCAAAGCCAGGACCTGTTCGCTTTTCGTGCCGGCATTGATATCATCGATTCGCTCGAAGCTGACGAGACGGTGATGTATGTCATCCGCAAGGCCAAGGAGATGTTCAACGTCAGCCTGCGACGACTTGATCGCAAACGATTCAAACAGGACGTTGAATCGTTCATCCAGATCTACAACGAGTCGTTGGTTGGCACCTGGGGTTTCACGCCGCTGTCCGACGGAGAAATAGCCCACCTGGTCAAGGGGATGAAGCAGCTGATTGTGCCCGAGCTGACGGCGATCGCCGAGATTGATGGTCAACCGGTGGCCGGGGTATTTGGCTTGCTCGACTACAACCCACGGATCAAGCAGATTGATGGTCGGTTGTTCCCGCTTGGCTTCCTCAAGTTGCTTGGTAACCGCCGCGGCATCAAGACGATGCGAATCCTCAGCACCAACGTTTTGCCGAAGTACCAGAAATGGGGACTCGGGATGGTCGTGCTCTCGCGACTGCGAGATGACCTGCTCGATTGGGGAGTTGAGGAGCTGGAGCTGTCCTGGGTCCTGGAGAGCAATCACCTTTCTTTCAAGTCGCTCAAGCGGGGCGGGGCCACGATCGACAAGACCTACCGACTTTATGATTACGGCGATCCCCAGGCGACGAGTGGGGATGAGGATGGAAGCACGTAGACGGGAGCGCGTGACAAGATGACCAAGTACCTGGTCACTGGTGCCAGCGGTTTCATCGGTGGGCACCTTGTCGAACGACTGGTCCGCGATGGCCAGCACGTCCGCTGCCTAGTACGCAGCAGCTCGGACCTGACCATCCTGCGGCCACTGGACCTGGAGTTGGTGACCGGGGAGATCACCGATCCGAGGGCGGTCCAGCAGGCGGTCGAGGGAGTCGATGTGGTGATCAATGCGGCTGGCATGACCAGCGCTCATCGTTACTCGACGATGCTCAAGGTGAATCGTGATGGCAGTGGAATGGTTGGCTGGGCCTGTGCCCAGCAGCCGCAGCCACCCGTACACCTGCTGGTCTCTTCGATCGCCGCATCCGGTCCGGTCCAGCGCGGCATGATCCGTCAGCGGCGGACCCCGCCAACTCCGGTCTCCAAGTATGGATCGAGCAAGCGGGCGGGCGAGCGTGCGGCCGAGATGTTTGCTGGCACTGTGCCGACCACGATCGTGCGGCCGGGGATTGTCTTCGGGCCCCGTGACCGGGAATTCTTCACGGTCTTTCAATCGGTGGCCGAGTGGCGAGGACACGCTGTGCTGGGGCTCTGCCCACCCCGTATCTCGCTCATCCATGTCGAGGACCTGGTCGAGATCCTGCTGCGTGCCGCCCGCCAGGGTACACGCATCGTGCCTGGCACTGCTCCTTCAGGTTGCGGCCAGGGATTCTACTTTGCTGTCTGCCCGGAATATCCCGACTATGCCCGACTGGGAAAGACACTCAAGCACCTGCTGCGTGAAGACGGCCGTGGCATGCCGATTTTCATTCCGTCTCCATTGAGCTGGTTCGTGTTCGGATTGATCCAGCTGATCTCGGCCTGTCGCGGCACGCGTTCCACACTTAACCTGGACAAGGTTCGCGAAGCGACCGCGGCCAACTGGTCCTGCAGCACCGAAGAGCTGGAAAACGAACTCGACTTTGTGCCAGCCGATTGCCTCAAGGATCGGCTGATGCAGACGGCCCAATGGTATCGCCAGAACGGCTGGCTCTCGGGCTGAGAGCGGGGCCGTGGTCCGGAGTTTGGGGGGTTTCCGCCTGCGGCGGAAAATCCTGCAGTATCAAGCGGCCTTAAATCGAGTGGTATTTGATACTGATTGTGGAAACTCGCCAATCCAAACTGGCATTCCCCCCCCCAGAGTCGATAATATATATAAGGCTGAAGCGGGTCGGAGATGCGGGCCTGTTAGACCGCGTTCCAATGAACGGAACTCAATCCCACCTAGGCGAGTCTTTCCTGAACCGAATAAGGACGACAGCATGTTAACGATTCTCGGTCGAAAGCAAAGCGCAAACGGTTACTGCGACGGAGTCGGTCGCCGCGACTTTCTGACTATCGGTGGCATGGCCCTCTGTGGTCTTTCCCTGCCACAGGTTTTACGAGCCGAGGCGCAGCAGGGAGTGGGTCGTTCGCACCGCGCGATCATCAATGTGTTCCTGCCGGGCGGACCTCCGCACCAGGATATGTGGGACATCAAGCTGGATGCGCCCAGCGAGATTCGCGGCGAGTTTCAGCCGATCAAGACCAACGTTCCGGGCATCGAGATTTGCGAGCTGTTTCCCCGCATCGCAGCGATGATGGACAAGTTCGTACCGATTCGCTCAATCGTCGGTGCATCAGGTTCGCACTACTCGCACCAGGCGATCACGGGTCGTCACCATAACAATCCTCCGACCGGCGGCTGGCCCTCGATCGGGGCCTGGGTATCCAAGGTCCAGGGTCCAGTACGGACCAGCATCCCGCCGCATCTGACGATGTTCTACAAGACCAGCCACGCTCCCTGGGGAGATCCAGGCAACGGTGGATTCCTGGGCATGGCCCATGCACCTTTCCGCCTGGTGGGTGGCAAGAATGAAACCAGCAAGACAGAGAACATGGTGCTCAACGGCATCACCCTCGACCGCCTGCAGGATCGCAACCGTCTGCTCGGTTCGCTCGATGGCTTGCATCGGTCGATCGACAACAGCGGCGCGATGGAAGGGCTCGATGCCTTTACCGAGCAGGCGCTTGGTATCCTGACGTCCTCCAAGCTGGCTGCCGCCATGGACCTCAGCAAAGAGGATCCCAGCGTGATCGAGAAGTATGGCAAGAACGATGAGACCTTCCGAGCCGATGGTGCTCCCAAGATGAACCAGAACCTGCTGATTGCACGGCGACTGGTCGAGGCCGGGGCGCGTTGCGTATCGCTCAACTTCAGCCGCTGGGACTGGCACGGTGGCAACTTCAACCGCGCCCGGCAGGACATGCCGATGCTGGACCAGGCAGTCTCGGCGCTGGTCGACGACCTGCATCAGCGGGGAATGGATCGAGATGTCTCGGTGGTGGTCTGGGGTGAATTCGGCCGCACACCGAAAATCAACAAGGGAGCCGGCCGCGATCACTGGCCGCGAGTCTCCTGTGCCCTGATGGCATGTGGCGGCATCCCCACCGGCCAGGTGATTGGTGCCACGAATCGGCTGGGTGAACATGCCACCGATCGTCCGGTCACGTTCCAGGAAGTGGCTGCCACGTTGTATGACAACATTGGCATCGATCTTCGCCAGGTGCGAGAATTTGATCTCCGGGGTCGGCCGCAGTATCCTGTCGATCCGACCGTCAAGCCGCTGCGTGAGCTGGTCTAGGCGGGCTGCTGGACAAGCGTGATGGCAGGCGAGGTTTATCGCGCTGAGCAGTAGATAGTTTTCAGTGGGAGCTTGGGCATGTTGAGAATCTATGACGCCGGTCGGTCCCGCGGTGATTTCTGCGATCGGATCAGTCGACGTAACTTTATCCAGATCGGTGCTCTCGGTGCGGGCGGCCTGAGCTTGCCGGAATTGCTGGCCTCAGAAGCAGCGGCTGGCCGCGGCAGTTCTCACAAGGCTGTCATCATGATTTACCTCTGTGGCGGACCGCCACACCAGGACATGTATGACATCAAGGTTGATGCGCCGGCCGAGGTGCGAGGCGAATTCCAGCCGATCAAGAGCAGCGTGCCGGGAATCGATATCTGTGAACTGATGCCCCAGACTGCTCGGATCATGGACAAGCTGGTTCCGATTCGCACGATGGCAGATTGCCAGGGGGGTCACACCGGCTTCCAGTGCTTTACCGGGCGGACTCCCAACAATGCACCGGCGGGCGGCTGGCCCTCGATCGGCAGCGTGGTATCCCATTACCAGGGTCCCCTGAACGTCGGCGTGCCGCCATTTGTCAGCCTCTGTTACACCACGCGTCACAAACCTTACAACGAAACGGGACCCGGGTTCCTGGGACTTGGCCATGCATCTTTCCGGCCGACAGGTCCGGCTCGCGAGGACCTCGTGCTGCAAGGCATCACCACAGACCGGCTGAGTCACCGTCGGCAGCTGCTCTCCTCGATGGACCGCTTCCGTCGCCAGTGGGATGGCAGTGGGATGATGGAGGGAATGGATGCCTTTTCCCAGCGCGCGATCGGCATGCTGACTTCATCCGACCTGTTCAACGCCTTGGATATTTCTCGCGAAGATGCCAGCGTGCGAGAACGTTACGGTACAGGGGATGTCAACAAGCCGCGCGGCGACGCCGCTCCAATTGTGCCGCAGAATTTTCTGCTGGCTCGACGATTGGTCGAAGCAGGTGTTCGACTGGTAACCGTTAATTACAGCTTCTGGGATTGGCACGGTAACAACTTTGGGCTGGCTCGCAACGAGCTGCCTGTTTTTGACCAGGGGATTACCGCCCTGGTGGAAGACCTGCATCAGCGCGGGCTCGATAAAGATGTGACGGTGGTGGCCTGGGGTGAATTTGGCCGTACGCCAAAGATCAACAAGAACTCGGGCCGCGATCACTGGCCCCGTGTCTCCTGTGCGCTGCTTGCTGGTGGCGGCATGCGGACTGGCCAGGTGCTCGGAAAGACCGATCGCCAGGGTGGTGAACCAGTCGATCGGCCGGTCAAGTTTTCCGAGGTTTACGCGACGCTCTACAAGAACATGGGTGTCCGCCTGGAATCCCAGCGGTTATTCGACTTCCGCGGCCGGCCGCAGGAACTTGTCGACTCAACAGCGGAGCCTCTGGCAGAGTTGGTCTAAACGGGCTCCTGCCTGCTTCTCCCGCGCTCCATTGCAGCCGGTCTGCTGCCGGTGCAGAATAAGTGACAGAGCCCTGGTTCGGCTGTCTGCCGGGCTGGATTCCTGCCATCAACAGTCAGCACAGAACGGGTGACCCAATGCGTCGACATCAACTATTCGCAGCCTTCCTTTTTTTCGGCCTGCTGACTGTCAGCGGACCGCTTGCTGCCGACGGCGATGACGGCCGACTGGACATTTACTGGATCGATGTCGAGGGGGGAGCTGCCACGCTGGTCGTGACGCCGGCGGGCGAGTCGATCTTGATCGATACCGGCAATCCTGGTTTGCGGGATCCTGGTCGGATCGTCGAGGTTGTGACGCGGGAAGCCAAGTTGCGCTCGATTGATCACATGATCATCACTCACTATCACCGTGATCATTACGGTGGTGCCGAGGCTCTCTCACGTTCCATCAAGATCGGCACGGTCTGGGATAACGGCACATTTCCAGGCATGCCGGACGATCCGGGCGAGGCCTACTTTAATTTCCAGTCGGAGCAGCGACGGGTGATCCAGCCCGGCGATCGGCTGCCGCTGGCCAGCAGCCGCAAAGTGCCGCTTTCTTTCCAGTGCCTGGCATGCCGCAAGGAGTTCATCAAGCCGACACGGCGGACGGCCAAGAACCCGGTCATCTGCAAGGACAGCAAAAGCAAGGATCGCGATGGTTCGGACAACGCCAACAGTATCGTGATGCTCTTGGGTTTTGGTCCCTTCCGATTTTATGACGGTGGCGACCTGACCTGGAACCAGGAAGCGAGGCTGGTCTGTCCGGTCAACCTGGTGGGCCAGGTCGATGTCTATCAGATCACGCATCACGGCCTGGAAAGCAGCAACAACCCGATCCTGCTGCGTTCGCTCAAGCCCCGTGTGACGATCATGAATAATGGTGTCACCAAGGGATGCATGCCCGAGGTGTTTGCCAATCTCAAGGCGACCGTTTCGCTCGAGGCGGTCTACCAGGTCCACAAGAACATGCGACCTGACGGCACGGTCAACAACGTGGCGGACGCCTTTATTGCCAATCGCAAGGAAGACTGCGACGCCAACTTTATCAAGCTCTCAGTGGCCCCGGATGGCACGAGCTATGACGTGATGATTCCTGCCCACGGTCACAAGGTGACTTACCAGACCACAGAGAAATAGCGACGGCCGGCGGGTTTGTCTTTGCTAGTTTTGAGTTGGCGGTCAGAACAGCTATCTTCAACTGTGTTGCCGATCACGCCGCCGGGCAACGGTCACGTGCTTACTTAATTGAGGACCAGATTTCTATCATGCATAAACCCACCACCGCTGCCTTGAGCCTGTTCGTGTTGTTGCTGACCGCTTCCCTGGCCCTGGCTGCGGATCCTCTCAAGGCCTTAATTGTCGAGGGTCAGAACAATCATGGCGTCTGGCCACGTACATCCCAGATGATGAAGAGCTACCTGGAGCAGACAGACCTGTTCACGGTGGACATTGTGCGGACGGCCAAGAGTGGCACGGATCCTGAGTTCAAGCCGGCTTTCGCTGACTACAACGTGGTCGTATCCAATTACAACGGTGCTGCCTGGCCGAGCGAGACGCAGCAGGCTTTTGTGGACTACATGGCCGGCGGTGGTGGCTTTGTGGTTGTCCATGCTGCCAACAACTCGTTTGGTAACTGGAAGGAATACAACGAGATCATTGGGCTCGGTGGCTGGGGTGGACGGACTGAAAAGAGTGGTCCCTATGTTTACTTCAATTCCGTTGGCACGCTGGTCCGTGACGAGTCGCCTGGCCGCGGGGGCAACCATGGCTCGCAGCATCCTTTCGCGGTCATTGTGCGTGACTCCAAGCATCCTGTGACGCGCGGAATGCCCTCGATGTGGATGCATGCCCAGGACGAGCTGTACGACTTACTGCGTGGCCCTGGCACCAATATGAAGGTGCTGGCAACAGCCTTTGCTTCCAAGGAGAAGGGGGGCAGCGGTCGCCATGAGCCGATGATCATTACCGTCGAATATGGCAAGGGACGTGTCCTTCATACACCGATGGGCCATGGTGACTATTCGCAGGAATGCGTTGGCTTCATCGCGACGTTTCAGCGCGGAGCCGAGTGGGCTGCAACTGGCAAGGTGACGCAGTCGATCCCGAGTGATTTCCCCACGGCGGATGAAGTCAAAAAGCGAAAGTTCCCTGCCACCAAGTAGGGATCGGAATCCAAGCTGGACATACGCTGTTCGCTGTGTTGTAATTCCCTTCAGGGTGCTCCTGTGGGGTGCTGATTCCCGTTCGCACCTGCCAACTCACTGCTTTTACCGACTGCCAAGGAGACCGGATCATGGCTCAGCAGAATCGACGAACATTCCTCAAGGGTGCTGCCGCAGCGGGAGCTGCATTTCCTCTCTTTACCGTGGCTGGCACCAAGTCATCCGGAGCTGTGCTCGGTGCAAACGAGGCAATCCGAATTGGCGTGGCCGGTATCAACGGCCGGGGCACCTCACATATTGCCGGTTTTGCCGGCCAGAAGGGTGTCGATGTCACCTACCTGATCGATCCGGACAAGAGCCTGTTTGAGTCGCGCAGCCAGCGAGTTAACTCGGCGGGCGGAAATACACCCAACTGTGTTCAGGACATCCGTGAGGCCCTGGAAGACGATAATCTGGACGCCGTCTCGGTTGCCACCTGCAACCACTGGCATTCCCTGATCACGGTCTGGTCCTGCCAGGCAGGCAAGGACGTGTATGTTGAGAAGCCGATCAGCCACAACGTCTTTGAAGGACGGCAGTGTGTGGAAGCGGCAAAGAAGTACAAGCGGATCGTGCAGCACGGCACCCAGCAGCGCAGCAGCGAGGGTCGGGCGCAACAGATCGCGGCAATCCAGTCAGGCACGTACGGCAAGCTGCTGGTCTCCAAGGGCTACTGCTGCAAGCCACGCTGGTCGATTGGACACAAGCCAGTCAGCAAGCCGCCGGCGCACCTGGACTGGAATCTCTGGCTGGGGCCGGCGCCTGAGCAGGACTTCCATGGCAACCTGCACACCTATAACTGGCACTGGTTCTGGGATACCGGCAATGGCGATACCGGCAACCAGGGAGTGCACGAGATGGACGTTGCTCGCTGGGCCATCAAGGGTGCCACCATGCCCAGCAGTGTCTGGAGTGTCGGTGGCCGATATATGCCGGGCGACGCAGACCAGGGAGAAACGCCGAATATGCAGCTGGCAGTCTATGACTACGGCGAAACCCTGCTGGTGTTTGAGACCCGCGGCCTGGTCGGCAAGACTGGCAGCCCGCCACGCAACGTCAGCAACGAGTTTTACATGGAAGAGGGAGTCATCCGGGACTGGAAATTCCATCCCTACAATGGCGGTCCGGTGGAAGCGATCAAGGGTCAGGCCGCCACGGTCACGCCCGGCGGTCCCTTCGGTAGCTTTATCAATGCTGTCCGCAGTCGCAAGACCGAGGACGTTAACTGTGACGCCGAAGTAGGCCACTACTCCAGCGCACTCTGTCACCTGGGGAATATCTCCTACCGACTTGGCAAGACGGTCTCTTTTGACCACAAGCTGGAGCAGCTGAAGGAGAACAAGCAGGTCGCGGATGCTTTCAGTGTGCTGAGCAGCAACCTGGAAGCGGTGGACATCAATCTGGCTGGCAGCAAGTACATGCTGGGCCAGACACTCAACTTCAATCCGCAGAGCGAACAGTTTGTCGGCAATGATGACGCCAACGAACTGCTGACGCGACCGTATCGCAAGCCCTTTGTTGTACCAAGCAGTGTCTAGCTGCCGGCTGGGCGGCGGTTCGTGAGATTTTCAAACAGATGGAGGGTGCCAGCCGGTGCCTTCCATCTCTTTTTTTTGCCGGCAGGTTGAATAATGGTCCTCGACTTCGACAACCAGGATGACCTCGACCCAGTTGACGAGGAGGAACTTGAAGAGCACTCACAGCATCGGCTGGCTTTCGTGGCCGTGACCGTGGTCGCCTTTACAGCGGGTCTCTGGATCGCCTACTGGATCTCCATGCCAAGAGGCGAGGAGGGCCAGGACAAAGCGGCAGCCGAGGCGATTGCCGACCTGCCGAGCGGGGAGGACAAGCCGCCAGAGTCGTCGCAGGTTGTGGTTGAGCAGGAGGGGACTGGTGAAATCAACTTCAGCCCCTCCTATGCCGTCTTGCAGGGCGACAATCTGAAGCGGGAGTTGGTCGGGACAGTCAACCAGCTGACTGGCTGGCAGGGTCCCGAGGACGTTGCCGTCTGGCATTTTCGTGTTGAGCAGCCAGCTATCTTTCGCGTCGATGTTTACTATGCAGCGGACCCGGCCTGGGAGGGAGGCCGATACACGCTGCAGGTGGACGACGACAAACCGGTGCTGGGCGAAGTTCGTTCCGCCGGATCCACTACCGAGTTTCGTCGCGATGAGGAATTTGTGCAGGTTTCCACGTCTGGCAAGCACACGCTGAAATTCATGCCCCAGCAACTCAAGGGGGGGGGCCTGATGATCCTGCGTTCGATTCAGCTCATCCCACGCCGACAGGAGCCAGCCGGTTGAGCTGGCTGCTGCCGCTAGAGCACAATTGATGGACGGGAGGCTGCGGACGGTGCGTATAATGTCAGCAAGAGCGAGTCAAAGCTGGCGGGTCCGTGAAGGGGGCCAGGTGACAATGCGTCGATGTCAGTATTCCCTCGTGATGATGATCCTCTGGATCGTGGCCAGCGGCCTGCTGCCCTGCCAGTTGCTCAGCGCACAGTTGGGCCAGTTGGATTTTAATCGCGACATCCGTCCGCTGCTGGCCAACTCCTGCTTCAAGTGCCACGGGCCGGACAAGGTCAATCGGCAGGCCAAGTTAAGACTGGATCAACGCCAGTTTGCAGTGGCGAGTCGACTGGTTGGTCCGCCAGCCATCGTGCCGGGCAATCGCCAGGCCAGCGCCATGTTCACTCGGATCATGTCAGCGGACCTGGACGCGCGGATGCCGCCAGCGACCTTCACAGCTGTGCATGGTGGAGAATTGAGTGCCGAGCAGACTGAGTTGATTGGCCGCTGGATTGACGAGGGGGCCCGTTACGATCGCCACTGGTCGTACCTGCCTCCGCGGCGTCCAGAGCTGCCAGTTGTCAGGCAGGCGGCCTGGCCTCAGCAGCCGGTCGATTACTTTATCCTGGCGCGGATGGAGAAAGCAGGTATTGGACCGGCGCAGCGGGCATCTCGCCGCGACCTGGTCCGTCGGCTGACGCTGGACCTGACCGGGCTGCCTCCCAGCCCGTCTGAGGTGGCTGCCTTCCTGGCAGATACTTCTCCGACTGCCTACCAGCAGCTTGTCGATCGCCTGCTGGCCTCCCCTCGCCTGGGTGAGCGATTTGCCGTCCACTGGCTCGACCTGGCGCGATATGCCGACACGCATGGCTATCACATCGACAGCCATCGGGACATGTGGCGCTGGCGGGACTGGGTGATCGGAGCCTTCAACCAGAACATGCCTTTCGACCAGTTCACCATTGAACAGCTGGCTGGAGACCTGATTCCGTCCGCCAGTCCAGATCAGCAGCTGGCGACAGGTTTTCATCGCAACACGATGCTCAATTTTGAGGGTGGAGCGATTGCTGAGGAATACCTGGTGGAGTATGTCGTGGACCGCGTGGTCACAACCTCCGCTGTCTGGCTGGGGCAGACGATGGAGTGTTGCCGTTGCCATGACCACAAGTACGACCCTTTCTCCCAGCGGGATTTTTACCGCCTGTTTGCCTACTTCAATAACATCGATGAGCGAGGCCTTGATGGTCGCACCGGCAATGCTGCTCCCCTGCTCCGTTCGCCGACTGGACTGGAGCAGCAGCTTGAGCAGCAGCTGGCCCGTCAGATTGTCGATCTGCAGCGTCGCCTGGCCGAGCGGGAGCGGATGATTGATGCGGACCTGCAGCGCTGGCAGCAGGATGTCCTGGCTGGCAGGGAAAAGATGCCCGGGCCACCTGCCGATGTGTTGGCCCACTGGTCGCTCGACCTGGGACCGGCAGAACAGGTCCTGGACACGGGCAAGCAGATGCTGCATGGCACGCTCAAGGGCGAGGCCCTGCATGTGCCCGGCAAGTTTGCTGAGGCGCTGCTGTTTGACGGGGCCAAGTATATCGAGGCGCCGCTGGCGCCTGAGTTGAACAAGCACGACCGCTTCACGCTTTCCTGCTGGATTTTTCCCACCAGTAACGAGGTACAGGGGATCCTTTGCTGCGGTGAAACCGGAACCGAGGCGCGCGGATATCACCTGCTCTGGAATCAAGGCAGGCTGCAATTCCAGCTGATCAACCAGCCGCGAATCAGCTTGCTGGATGTCGTGACTGAGCCGACTTTGAAGTTGAGCCAGTGGTATCACGTGGCTGTCAGCACGGATGGCAGTCACAAGGCAGCGGGAGTCAAGATCTTCGTCAATGGCCAACCTCTCAAGCTCGAGATTCGAGAGGACAGACTGGCTGGCTCTGTCGACACCAGTCAGCCATTCTTGATCGGTTCGCAGGGTGGCGAATTGAAAATGCGTGGATTGATGGACGAAGTGAGGATTTACGCACGCCAGCTGGGAATCGCCGAAGTGGCCCGTCTGGCAGGGGGCAATCCTGTTCGCGAGTTGATTGACCTGCCGGCGGCGGAGAGAAGTCAGCGGCAGCGGCAGCAGCTGCGCCAGTATTTCCTCGCGCAGCACGATCCGATTTCCATGCAGCTGACTGCCGACCTCCAGCAGCGCAGGGATGACCAGCAACAGTTGTCCCGCCGTGTCGCCACCACGATGGTGATGCGGGAGCGAGACGAGCCGCGGCAGGCTTTCGTACTCGAGGGTGGCGACTATCTCCGCAAGGGCGATCCGGTTGAGCCTGGCCCGCCTCGGATTCTCTCGCTGGCTAGCGACGCTCAGCCTGCCAGCCGACTGGGGCTGGCCCGCTGGTTGGTCTCTCCGCAAAACCCACTTACTGCCCGGGTGGCGGTTAACCGTTTTTGGCTTTTACTGATGGGCGAGGGACTTGTCCGCACACCGCGAGATTTCGGGACACGTGGGGCCTGGCCGACTCATCCACAACTGCTCGACTGGCTGGCAGTGTCATTTCAGCAGCAGGGTTGGGATGTCAAGCAGCTTGTCCGTTCGATCGTGCTGTCAGCCTGCTACCAGCAGACCAGTCGGGTGAAGCCAGCCCGGCTGGCACTGGACCCCGATAACGAACTCTGGTCCCGCGCCTCGCGACTGCGGCTGGAAGCCGAAATGGTGAGGGACAGAGCGTTAGTTTTTTCGGGTCTGCTGGATCCACATGTCGGCGGACCGAGTGTGTTTCCTTATCACCCGCCCGGATTGTGGAAAGAGATGTCCTTTAATCCGCGTGACTTTTCGGCCCAGGTTTACCGCCAGAGCAGCGGACAGGATCTCTATCGCCGCAGCCTTTACACTTTCTGGAAAAGGACGGTGCCACCACCCTCGCTGGCTGCTTTTGGTGCTCCCAACCGGGAAACCTGTGTTGTCCAGCGACCGCGGGATAGTAGTCCCCTGCAGTCGCTGGTGCTGATGAATGACCCGACCTATAGCGAGGCTGCGCGCTGCCTGGCCGAGCGGCTGCTGACTGGCTCTGCGGCAGATGACGCGGCTCGTATTGATCAAGCCTTCCAGATCATACTTTCGCGTCCCGTGCGGCCGCTGGAACTGGAGGTGCTGGTGAGGCTGCTGAGTCGCCAGCAGCGCGAGTATCGATTGGATCTCGACGCGGCCCGGCAACTGGTGTCGGTGGGCGAGTCTGAGGCGGATCCGTCGCTGCCGGCGGATCAGCTTGCTGCCTGGACCAACCTTGTCGCTACGATCCTGATGACAGACGAATCCCTTTACCGACCCTGAGTGAAACTGACTGATGTCACCGCCTGAACTACAAGCACAGAGCCATAACCGCCGCCAATTCCTCGGCAACTCTGCCGGCGGAATCGGGCTGGCGGCACTTGCCGGTCTGCTGGACGACAGGCCGGCCAGCGCGGCTCCGGCCGGCTGGTCGGGATTGCCGGAGCTGCCACATCACGCGCCCAGGGCCAAGCGGGTGATCTTCCTGCACCAGTCCGGGGCTCCCTCGCAACTGGACCTGATGGATCCCAAGCCGCAACTGGACCAGCTGCATGGCCAGGAGATTCCTGATTCCATCCGCCAGGGCCAGCGATTGACTGACATGACAGCCAACCAGCAGCGGAAGCCGGTGACGCAGTCGATGTTCAAGTTTGCTCGTCATGGTGCCAGTGGGATTTCGATGAGCGAGTTGCTTCCCTATACCTCGCGTGTGGTTGATGATCTCTGCGTGATCCGCTCACTCCATACCGAGGCGATTAATCATGATCCGGGGATCACGTTTTTCCAGACCGGTAGTCAGCATCCAGGCCGTCCCAGCATGGGTGCCTGGATCAGCTATGGACTGGGCAGTAGTAACGAGGACCTACCAGCATTTTCCGTATTGATTTCCGGCGGCCAGCCGGGGGACCAGCCCTTGATGGGAAGATTGTGGGGGTCCGGATTCCTTTCGGCCCGTCACCAGGGCATCAAGTTCCGCTCGGGCAGCAACCCGATTCTCTACCTGCAGAACCCGGCCGGTATTAATGCTACCCGACGCCGGCAGATGCTGGATGGACTGCAGGCCTTGAACCAGTTGAGTAGCGATGCACTGGGAGACCCTCGTATCGACGAGTCGATCGAGCAGTTCGAGCTGGCCTACCGAATGCAAATGTCCGTACCCAGCCTGGTCGACTTGTCGGACGAACCAGAGAGCACGTTCCAGCTTTACGGCGAAGACTCCCGACGGCCGGGAAGTTATGCGGCCAATTGCCTGTTAGCCCGTCGGCTGGCTGAACGCGGCGTACGGTTCATTCAACTTTATCATCGTGGCTGGGATCATCATTCCAATTTGCCCTCGCGGATCCCGGGCAAATGCAAGGAGACGGACCAGGCATCAGCGGCACTCGTGACGGACCTCAAGCAGCGTGGCATGTTGAAGGACACACTGGTCGTTTGGGCAGGGGAGTTTGGCCGCACCGTCTATTGCCAGGGTGATCTGACGAATACCGACTATGGCCGCGATCATCATCCACGCTGCTTTTCCGCCTGGCTTGCCGGAGGCGGGTTACGTGCCGGGATCACGCACGGCGTGACCGACGAGTTTTCCTATAACGTGGTGGAAGACCCGGTGCATGTCCATGATCTGCAGGCAACGATCCTGCATCTGTTGGGCATCGATCACCAGCGGCTGATCTATCGCTTCAAGGGACGCGATTATCGACTTACGGATATCGCAGGCGAGGTTGTCAAACCGATCCTGGCCTAGTCCTGGCTGGCTTTCTGCCCGACACGGGGTGGCATACTGAGGGGCAAACTAGAGCCACTTCTGCATTTGGTCTAAGATGCCAGTAGGCACAAGAGGTGTTGGCCAGGGGGCTTTAACCTGGCTATGTCCGGGGTATCGTGAGGCTGTTTTCTGATGTACGCAACGCAATCAATCCTGCGACTGGTCGCTGTTAGCCTGCTGTTCTTGATATTCGGGCCAGCCACGGCGTGGGCGGACAAGACGCCGGCGGTCGACTTTGAGAAGAGTGTCTGGCCGATTTTGCAGGCGCATTGCATCTCCTGCCACGGCCCCGACTCGCAGCAGGGTGAGTTACGACTGGACGGCCGCGCGGCGATCGTGCAGGGTGGCATTTCGGGTCCGGCAGTTGTACCGGGCCAGCTGAACAAGAGCCAGCTGTACAGCAAAATTCGTGATACAGATCCCGCTCAACGGATGCCACTGGATGAAGACCCGCTGACTGCTGACCAGATCACGTTGCTTGCCGACTGGATCAGCCAGGGTGCACAGTGGCCCGAGGGAGTCGGTTCGGTTGTCATCGCTGGTCCTCCGCACTGGGCCTACCAGGCGGTCGAGCGGCCCCAGTTACCGTCGACACGGGACACGGGCTGGCTACGAAATCCTATTGACGCATTTGTGCTGGCACGGCTGGAAGCGGCAGGTCGTGAGCCGTCCGGTGAGGCCGAGCCACGGCGACTTGCCCGTCGGTTGTACCTGGACCTGGCAGGGATTCCTCCCAGCATTGACGAGGTTGAGGCCTTCGTAAACTCAACCGACCCGCTGGCCTACGAGCGACTGGTCGATTCTCTGCTTGCGTCGCCCCGTTACGGCGAACGCTGGGCGCGGCCCTGGCTGGACCTGGCTCGTTACGCGGACAGCAACGGCTACCAGGCGGACCAGTACCGTAATGTCTGGCCCTACCGCGACTGGGTTATCAACGCCTTGAATGCTGACATGCCGTTTGACCAGTTTACGGTCGAGCAACTGGCTGGCGACCTCTTGCCGGAGGCCACGCTGGGACAAAAAGTTGCGACCGGGTTCCATCGACTCACGACATGCAACGTCGAAGCGGGTGTCGATCCGGAAGCGAACAGGGTCAACCAGGTGTTTGATCGAGTCAACACGACTGGGACGGTCTGGCTTGGGACCACGGTCATCTGCATGCAGTGCCACAACCACAAGTACGATCCATTGACGCAGCGCGAGTATTACCAGCTGTTTGCCTTTTTCAACAACACCCCGATGGAAGTCGAAGGCAACGGCGTCACCTATGAATTCACCGGCCCCAGGATGCCACTGCCGCTGGATCCGAGCCAGGAAAAACATCGCAACCTGCTGACGACCAGGCGGGACGAATTGCAGGCCAACGTTGAAGCCCGCATCGCCCAGCTCGACGACGCTCAAGCGGAGTGGGAGAGCGATCTGGTTGCGCAGCTGGGCAGGGCACCGCAGTGGCACCCGTTGGAGGTCTTCAGTTTTGAGTCCAGCGGTGGAGCGTCACATGAATTGCTTGAGGACCGGTCGGTTCTGGTTGGTGGAGAGAAGCCAGACCGGGATATCTACACGGTTACGCTTTCCAGCGATATCGAGGAGGTGACCGGTTTCAAGCTGGAGACGCTGACAGATCAGAGTTTACCGGCTGGCGGACCTGGCCGACATCATCCCGACCGACCCAACTTTATCCTGAACGAGTTTACGATCGAGGCGATTCCAGCTGGCTCGGAGGCCACGCCGGTCAAGTTGGAATTGCATTCACCGTCGGCTGATTTTTCCCAGCAGGGCTGGAATGTGGCGGGCATCAGCGACGGCGATCCCAAGACCGGCTGGGGTATTAATCCCCAGTTTGGCAAGCCTCATTGTGCCACCCTCCTGCTGGCTCAGCCGGTTGGCGGCATGGACTGGCGTTTTGTCGTGCGTCTCGTCCAGAATCACGGTGAGGGTCGCACGATCGGTCGGCTACGTCTTTCCGCGATGACCGGAACGGCTCAGCCAGGATTCCCAGCGGAGCTGCGAAAGACATTGGACAGCGCGGCTGACAAGCGGACGGCGGCTGAGTCGAAAAAGCTGACCGACTATTATCACAAGCAGGACCAGCAGCTGGTGAAACTGAACAAGCAGCTGGCTCAAACGAACAAGCGGCTGACCACGATCGCTCCGATCACGACACTGGTGATGGTGGAACAGCAGGAGCCACGGGAGACACGGGTATTCCGTCGCGGCAACTTCAAGGACCCGCTGCAGCCGGTTCAGCCCAGCACACCGGGCATCCTTCCCGAGTATTCGTCTGGCTTGCCGGCATCCCGCCTGGGCCTGGCCCGCTGGCTGGTCGACGGCCAGAATCCGTTGACGGCACGGGTCGCGGTGAACCGCTGGTGGGCGGAGATCTTTGGTCGTGGGATTGTCGCAACCGAGGAGGATTTTGGCACCCAGGGCGATGCCCCAACACATCCCGGCATGCTCGATTGGTTGGCCCTGGAGTTGTCGACCAAGGGTTGGTCAATGAAGCATGTTCACCGACTGCTGGTGACATCCGCGACTTATCGGCAGTCATCCGTTATCACGCCTGAGCAACTGGAGCTGGATCCATCCAATCTTCTGCTCGGCAGAGGGCCGCGATTCCGGCTGCCGGCAGAGTCGATTCGTGACAATGCCCTGGCGGTAAGTGGCCTGCTTGACGGGCAGATGCACGGCCCGCCGATCTACCCGCCGCAGCCGACTGGGGTCTGGCGTCATGTAGGTCGCAATGCACCCGTATACAAAACCTCGACTGACGGCAATCGTTTTCGTCGCGGGATTTACGTGGTCTGGCGGCGCAGTGCTCCCTACCCCAGCTTCACCAACTTTGACGCTCCCGACCGCACCTCCTGCGTTGTCAAGCGATCGCGTACTAACACACCGATGCAGGCGCTGACACTGCTCAACGACCAGGCTTATGTTGAGATTGCCCAGCACCTGGCCGAACGCATTCGCAGGCTGCCAGGCCTCGACGATGACCGGCAACGGATGGTGGCAGCATTCCAGCTTGTTGTCGCCCGCCGGCCGACCGACAGGGAGCTGGATGTCCTGCTGGACTATTATCAGTCTCGACTGGACTATTACCGGCAGAATCCTGGCCAGTCAGCGGAACTGCTGGCTGGAATCGAGATTACCGATGGCCAGCGGCCGGAGCTTGCCGCCTGGTTTTTCGTGGCCAACGTGTTGCTTAACCTGGATGAGACGATAACCAAGGGATAGGCGCCGATGCACAACGACCAGCAATTACTTCTGCAGCTGACCCGCCGGGAATTGATGCGGCGTGGCACGATGGGCCTGGGGACAACTGCTCTGGCGAGCCTGTTGGCTGCTGACCTGGGGTTGGCCGACGAGTCCCCCACGATCGGTGCCAGTGGTCCCTACGCTTCGCGGCCATCGCACTTTCCGCCGCGAGCGAAGAACGTCATCTTCCTGCACATGATTGGAGCTCCCTCGCAACTGGACCTGTTTGACGACAAGCCAGTTTTGCGACAGAACGACGACAAGCCCTGCCCTGACCATTTGCTTGAGGGACAGCGGTTTGCATTTCTGCGAGGCCATCCCCGGCTGATGGGTTCCAATTTCAAGTTTCGTCAGCACGGCGAATCCGGACAGGTGTTTAGCGAGTTATTGCCGAACCTGGCGACGATGGCTGATGACATTTCCATCATCAAGACACTTCATACGGACGTCTTTAACCACGCGCCGGCGCAGCTGTTCATGCAGACAGGCTTTAGCCGTTTTGGCCGTCCGGTGATGGGGTCCTGGGTGACCTATGGCCTGGGCAGCGAGAACCAGGACCTGCCCAGCTTTGTTGTCCTGATCACCGGATCGGTGGGTGGGGCAGGTAACAGCATGTGGGGAAGTGGATTCTTGCCATCGGTTTACCAGGGGGTGGAGTTCCGCAGCAAAGGTGATCCGGTGCTGTTCCTTTCCAACCCCAGCGGCATCGACAGCAAGGACCGCCGACAGGCGGTCGATGTAATAAACCAGCTGAACAAGGAGCAGCTGGATAGTGTTGGCGATCCGGAGATTGCCACGCGCATCAACCAGTATGAAATGGCATTCCGGATGCAGTCGTCGGTGCCGGAGTTGATGGATACAGCCAGCGAACCCCAGCACGTGCATGATATGTACGGGACCAAGCCGGGTCAGGCCAGCTTTGCGAATAACTGCCTGTTGGCCCGCCGACTGGTGGAGCGGGGTGTTCGCTTTGTTCAGTTGTTTGACCAGGGTTGGGATCACCATGGTTCGATCAATACATCGCTACCCAACAAATGCCGCCAGGTTGATAAGCCGGTAACTGCTCTGCTGCGGGATCTCAAGCAGCATGGTTTACTGGACGAGACGCTGGTGATCTGGGGAAGTGAGTTCGGTCGAACGCCGATGTTACAGAGTGACCGGGCGAAGGCGGGGCGTGATCACCACAAAGATGCTTTCTGCGCCTGGCTGGCTGGTGGCGGTATCAAGGGTGGCGTCACGGTTGGAGAGACGGACGACCTTGGTTACTTTCCGGCCAAGGATCCAGTCAGCGTGCACGACCTGCATGCCACGGTTCTGCACCTGCTGGGGATCGACCACGAGCGACTCACCTATCGTTTCCAGGGTCGGCCTTACCGGCTGACCGACGTGGCGGGTAACGTCGTCACCCCGCTGTTGGCCTAGCAGCGTTCACGGCCTGCCAGCCTGCTCTAATTTCCGCTCAGTGCCTGGCGAACTTCTGCTGGACTGGCTGTGCCGGTGGTACCCAGCTTCTGCACGGTGACCGAGGCGACCAGGTTAGCGATCATGGCAGCTTCGGCTAGCGTGGCAGCAGATGTGAGTGCGAGGAAGAAGCCGCTGGTTGCACTATCGCCGGCACCGACAATATCGACCGGACCACTGACTGACTGGCCCGGCAGGTCTTCGATTTTTCCATCGGGTGTTGCCACAGCCGCTCCGAATTCACCTCGCGTACAGAAGACTGGTTGCGAGCTGTGCTGGGAGAGGGCCAGCATGGCTGCTGATATCGGCAAGTCAGCTCCGGAAATCTGCTGCCAGGCGGCTCGGATTTCTACTTGATTGCCTTTCATAATCCCGCATTGAAAGGCGTGCAGATTTGTGCGACTGTCGACCAGGATGGGTCTGCCTGGTTGGGGCGGCAGGCTATGCAGGAGCTGGCGGATTGTCTCATTGACGACACCCAGTTCGGGCGTGTTGAGCTGGTCCAGCACAATCAGGCCATCGACCGTGGGCAAAACCTGCTGCAGACGGCGGGCGATTTCGTCACAACTGGAGCTATCCAGCGGTGCTCGAGTGAAGCTGTCGATCCGGTTCAATTCAATCCAGTGACCATTTTCATCCTGTTTGAGTGGCTTGGTATAGGTTGGAGTCATACGGCTGGGCGAGCGAATCACATGTTCGGTCTCAACGTTGATTCTTTCCAGTTCCGCCAGCAGGTCGTAGCCGTGGCCGTCATCACCGATGACGGTAATTGGCACGAGCCGACCGGCACCGAGTGCGTGCAGGTTATTAAGTACTGTGCCAAGTGCGCCAGGCGAATTCCGAATCTGCTCGACATGATGAACAGGCAGCCCGGTTTCAATGGAGTCTTCCTCGATGGCGCCATCGATCTGCAAGTAACGATCGAGAAACAGGTCACCGACGAGGGCAATCGAGCGATCGCCGAAGCAGGCGAGCAGCTGATCCAGCCTGGCAGCATCAAGCACCGGCGGCCCCCTCTGCGGCCAGGGCGGCGTTACGCAAGTGGGGGACAGTCTGACGGTGGTCACCCTGGACATAGAAGCTCTCCCCGCCATCGGCGACCGTTCTGACCAGGATGGTCTTCCATGGTCTGTAGTAATACTGGGGGTTCGTACGAGCTGCTTCCTGCTGAGGGTTGCCATCGATGGGGATCAGGTCGAATGCTGCGGTGGTGAAGTTGGTGATCTGGCGTCCCTCCTGGTGAGCGACATTGCGAGCCATGCTGAGTGCCTTGAGATAGACTTCCGGTCCCATCACGGCGGAACCGAGGCAGAGAAACAGGCCACCTTCCAGCTGGTCGACGGTATGGCAGAGCGAAAGGAAATCGCGGTAGCTGCCTGTCCCATATGCGGCAGCATCAAAGTTGGGATGTTCGTGCAGGATGTCGTAACCGATGCCAATATGGACGGTGACCGGAATGCCAGCTTCGACCGCCGCGGCCAGCAGGCTGGTCTCCTTGTGTGGAAAATCGCTTTCCAGGATTGCCCGCCCAATGGACTCGCCAAGGCCCAGCCCCTGGTCAACTCCGGACTTAACAATCTCATTCATCAGGCCGGTCTCGTGCCAGAGTCCGAATTCGCCGGTGCGGATATAGCGAGCGACGCTTTCACAGGTTGCGCCAATGCGGGCCAGTTCATAGTCGTGAATTGGCCCTGCCCCGTTCATGCCGATATGTGTGATCAAGCCACGGCGGACAAGGTCGATCAGCTGTCGGGCCACGCCAGCTCGAATCACATGGGCTCCCATCAACAGCAGGCTGGCCGATTCACGCTGTTTGGTCTGCTGCATCCGCTCACCCAGCACGGTCAACCGCGACATCATCGGATCGGCCAGGGCTGGGACATCGGCATCGAGTTCCAGCAGCGAGTCGTGTGAGAGGTCGTGGTTTCTCTCATCGAGGGGCTTAATCAGCAGGCGCGATCGGTCAAACTGGTGCTGCATCAGGTCGTCCTAGGATGTCCGGGGGGCGGCCAGGCCAAGTGCGTTCATCAAGCCGGCCAGGTCGCGGTAGTCCGGGATGATCATGTTAGCACCCGCCGCGGTCAGTCGCTCACGTTTCCAGGGATCGATCCCCTCTCGTGTCAGCTCGTTGCTGGCAACACCGACAGCCAGGCCACCGACTTTCCTGACTTGCTCGATCTCCACATAGCCGTCACCGAAGCCGAGTAGCTGTTCCGGTTCGAGTCCGATCTTGTCGATCATCTGTTCGATGATCATCGCCTTGGAGAAGTTCTTGTAGTCATCGACTGCGCCGTAAATGTGTTTTCCGAAGAACTGGTCCAGCCCCAGCAGCTTGACTTCCTGCTCGACGTAAACCAGGTCGGTGCCTGACGCCAGGTAGAGTTCCAGGCCGTTGTCCCGCAGGCACTCGAGCAGTTCGAGCGAACCTGGAACTCGCATCGAGTCGACGGGAATCTCGCCACTGCGTACTCCTGCCAGGCGTCCCTCGACCTGCTGCATCAGCAGCTGATGGTACTGTTGCTTGTACTCCAGCGGCTGCTGTGGTTGGCCGCCACGCAGCTGAACTTCCTCGGCCAACTGGATCATCTGGTAGATGGTCTGCTTGCCGGTCAGTTGTGTTACGAACTGTTTGACCAGCATCTCCAGTTGTTGATCGCTCTCGTCGCTGCCGGTCTGCTGCAGGATCCGCAGCATCATGGGGATCATCACTTGTTGCCAGTTTCGTCGCAGCAGCGAGAGAGTCCCGTCAAAGTCCAGGATGGCGGCACGTAATGGCCGGGGCTGGAAGTCGTGGGTGATTTCAATTGGCGGCGATTCGGTCATGGGGCGATTTCCCTGTGATCGTCAGCAGGCTAGGCCGATTTTGCTTGGCCTAGACGGGGTTGTCCAGCAGGGTCAGGGCGATGGCTGACTTGGATCGGCTGTCTGATGTCTCTTGTTGTTGCCCTGCTTATCGAGGAAAATAACCCTTGGGCAGCAAAAAATTGGCTGCCGACAATCAACAACTGGAGATGCAGATGTCACCTGGTTCTCTGCTACCAACTGAATGGCGTGCTGGCGTGCTGCTGCTGTCTGCCTGGCTCCTCTTGAGCACGTCACTGGCGGCCGCAGAACCGCTTCATCAGCAGCCCCGCTTTCGTCGTCCTGTGAAGGTGGTCGCTGCGTCAGGACCCGGCGGCGTGCTGGTTGCCAACCGCCAGTCGGGCTCAGTCTCACTTGTTCAGCTCGACGAGCAGGTGGTTCAAAACGAAGTCGCTGTTGGCAAGCAGTTGTCGGATATGGTTCGTGTGCCGGGCAGCACGATTGTGCTTGTCACCGATGAGCAGGCTCACCAGCTGGTGATGCTGGATGCGGAAAGTCTCCAGGTGCTGGCCCGGATTGCTGTCAGTCCGTACCCGGTGACGGTGATTCCGGACAAGTCCGGCCGTTGGTGCTATGTCGCCTCACTCTGGTCACGGCAGCTTTCGGTGATCGAGCTGAATCAGAAGAAGCCGGCCAAATCGAGGGTCATCCAGGTTGTGGACATGCCCTTTGCACCGCGCACTCAGTTACTTGTCAGGGAGGATCAGCGGCTGATTGTTGCCGATTCCTTTGCCGGCCGGCTGGCGGTTTTGACAACCGAGTTGCCGGCTGCGGGCACGGTCGCGGTTGATGGTATTCGAACTTTTCCAGGTCATAACATACGAGGGTTGGGAGTCAGTGCGAATGGCCGGATGTTGCTGGTCTCCCACCAGATGCTGAACGAGCTGGCCCATACCGTGCGCAACGATGTGCACTGGGGGCTGTTGATGTCCAACGACCTGCGTTGGCTCAAGCTGGACAATGTACTGACAGGCGGTACGGACCTCTACGCAGGTGCTCACATGCATCCGCTTGGTGAAGCTGGCAGCGCAACGGGCGATCCAGCATCCCTGGTGGTGGCAGCGAATGGCCGAGTCGTGGTGGCACTGGCGGGCGTGGGCGAAATCGCGATCGGCGAAGAGGACGACTTCAGCCTCCGCCGGACTCGCGTGGGACGTCGCCCTACGGCAATCTGGTTGAACGAAAAACAGGACCAGGTGGTGATTGCCAACACCTTCGATGATTCCATTTCCGTGGTTCAACTGGATCAGCACGAGGAGACAGCTCGTATTTCACTTGGTCCCAAGGGGGAATTGACCGACGCCATGCGGGGCGAGCTGTTGTTCTTCGATGCCAGCATCTCGCACGACAGCTGGATGAGTTGTCACAGTTGCCACACCAATGGCCACACCAACGGGATGCTCAATGACAACTTCAGCGATAAGTCGTTTGGTGCGCCCAAGCGAGTCCTCTCGCTGCTGGGAGTGAAAGATACGGCTCCCTTTGCCTGGAATGCCGAGGCAGCGGACTTTGCCACCCAGATCCGCAATAGTATTGAGACCACGATGCAGAGCGATCTGCCGGCGACCGACAAACAGATCAACTATCTGATCGCCTACCTGCGGTCGCTCGAGCCGCCACCTTCTGTTGTCGAATTGCGGGGGCGGATGGACAAGCAACTGGTTGCACGCGGAAAACAGCTATTCAGCTCACGGCAATGTGCCAGCTGTCATGCCCCACCTACCTTTACCACGCCGCGAATCTACGACGTGGGGATCACGGACAAGGAGGGAAACCATGAGTTCAATCCGCCGTCGTTACGTGGTGTTGGACAGCGTGGGCCGTTCCTGCACGACAACAGTGCAGGCTCTCTTGAGGACGTCTTCCTCTTGCATCGTCATCCCCGGGATGCAGACTGGGACGAAAAGTCCGTCAAGGCACTGGTGGCGTACCTGAAGAGCCTCTAGGCTCACCCGCCCTTATATTCCCTCTGCGTTCTCGGCGTCTCTGCGGTGAGCTTCGTTGGATTCACTACGGACGTCACAGCGAACTAACGGATTTCCAGGGCTCGGTCGAGTGGCACGGCAAGGCTGGGAATTGGAAGCGCATCGGCCGCTCCACCTGGCTCATCCCGTGGAGTCCATCTGCCGCTGGTACGGCTGACCGCCATTCCCGGCAATAGTAACTCGGCCTCCAGTACCACTTGCCCTGGCTGCTGGTACTGAACCTGGACTTCAATTGCGGCTGGCAGAGTCAGATTGGCTGGCCAGGGAAACTCTGTCCGGATGCGATAACTCCCTTCAGCCTGGGTGATCAGCTGGCTGACTTCACTCTGGCTCAATTCCCAGCGGGCGATCTGCCCGTCGGCCGCCGTGGCGACTGCATTACGAGCATTGACTGTCACGGCAGCGGGAGTCTTGACCAGCTGCCCTCGAGCATCGGTAGCCACCAGCTCGATCACCAGCACGTTTTCAGTTGGGCTGAGAGCCCGGATTCCGGACTGCCCAGGGTCGATAGAGAGTTGCGTGGCAATCTGGTCCGGCCCCGGAAGGGCTGCCTCACTGGTGGAAGAATTGGGGTTATTGAGCACCGGCAGAGCGGGTGCCGGGAGTGATCTGGACGACGGTTGCAGGGGGTCGATTTCCTGGATGCCGGCCGGCGTGTCGCTGGCAGGCAGTGGACTCGTCGAGCTGGCCGCCGGACCGAGGTCGACTGGCTGGTCAGTGAGCTGACGAAGCTGGCGGTTTTCCTGCTTAAGTCGCTGCAATTCTGTCAGCACCTGCTGGTTCTCGCTGCGCAGCTGGACCAGCTGGCGTTCGAGTTGCTGTCGGCCACTCCAGTCCAGCAGTCCGCCATTCTGCTGCGTTTGTTGGCAGCCGCTGATCAGGAGCAGCAGGGTTAGCGAGGCAGCGAGTGCGGTTTTGACGTCAGGCATGGCGTCTGGAGTGGGTTCGACCAAAGGGGAAGCGAGCCTTGTAACGGCACGCTGAAGCTGGTCGTTTACCGGTTTCCCCAGATTCGTGCAAGGGCGACTTGCAGCGGATGCGAGCTGGCTGGCCCAGAAGTGGCCAGTCGGTCTATTCTGCGCTCGGCATATTCTCGATCACATGATCGATCAGCTTGTACTTGAGTGCTTCTTCAGCTGCCATGAAGTTATCGCGATCGGTATCGTTCTCGATTTTCTTCATGGTGTGACCGGTGTGCTTGATGAGGATCTGGTTCAGTCGTTTCTTGATCCGCCTGTACTCGGTGGCGTGGATCAGGATATCCTCAGCGGAGCCTTCCATTCCTGCCAGCGGCTGGTGGATCATGATCCGCGAGTTGGGCAGCGAGTAGCGTTTACCAGCGGCGCCGGCTGCCAGCAGACAGGCTCCCATTGAGGCTGCCTGGCCGATGCAGTAGGTAGCCACATCGCAGGTCACGAATTGCATGGTATCGTAGATTGCCATGCCGGCACTCACGCTGCCGCCGGGTGAGTTGATATAGAAGTGGATATCTGCATCGGGCGAGTCTTTTTGTAGAAACAGCATCTGGGCAACGATCGAATTCGCGACTTCGTCGTTAACGCCCGAGCCGAGAAAGACAATCCGGTCCTTGAGCAGTCGGCTGTAGATATCGTAGACGCGTTCTTCACGGCCACTTTTTTCGACAACGTATGGAATCGGGGGCATCGGTCTATCAGCTCCAGGTGATTTCAGCGAGGTGTAGCGTGGCCAGGATCAGCCAGTTCCCTTGTCCTCAGCTGGGGGTTTGCTGAGGATGTCATCGACCAGTCCATAATCCTTGGCTGCCTCGGCATCCAGGAAGAAGTCGCGGTCAGTATCTTTTTCGATTACCTTGATTTTCTTGCCGGTATGTTTGGCCAGGATCGAATTTAGCAGGCTGCGATTACGCATGATTTCTTCAGCCTGGATTTCGATATCACTGATCTGGCCACTCACCCCGCCAAACGGTTGGTGCAGCATCACGCGGCTATGCGGCAGGGCGTATCGTTTTCCTTCCGAGCCTCCTGCCAGCAGAATAGCAGCTCCACTGGCGGCTTGCCCAACGCAGTAGGTGGACACTGGGCAGGCCAGGACCTGCATTGTGTCATAGATTGCCAGCGTGGCAATCACGCCGCCACCGGGTGAGTTGATATAGAAGTGGATATCCTTGTGGCGGTTTTCACTCTGCAAATAGAGCAGCTTCATAACCACCTCGTTGGCCTTTTCGGTGAAGATTTCACCCTGCAGGAAGACAATTCGGTTTTCCAGCAGCAGGTCACCAAGGGTCAGCTGCCGCTGCCGCTGGTAGCTCTGTTGAGCGTAGGAGTTTTGCATATCCGCCAGGGTCGCTGAACTGGGGTCGAGAGGACGTGGGGACGCCAGTTCCTCTGGTCTGACTATCGTGTGGCTCATGAGACGTCCTGCTGGAGTATTGTCCGCTCGCTTGTCCTGCGGTCACTTTTGATCAGGGAGTTAATCTACGGCCTTGCCAATTGTCGGTCCACCGCGAAAGTACCGCGGGTCATTATAACGATCTCGGCAAAAATCGGGACCGCACACCTGAACATGCTGTGCGGGCGGCCATCCTTGCCAGAGCCAGAACTATTTTTCGGGTTCCTGTGTCTCTTCGGCTTCAGCAGCTTCTTCAGCTTCAGTCTCAGCTGGTTCGGCAGCTTCTTCAGTTTCAGCTGGTTCGGCAGCTTCTTCAGTTTCAGCTGGTTCGGCAGCTTCTTCAGTCTCAGCTGGTTCGGCAGCTTCTTCAGTTTCAGCTGGTTCGGCAGCTTCTTCAGTTTCAGCTGGTTCGGCAGCTTCTTCAGTCTCAGCCGGCTCGGCAGCTTCTTCAGTTTCAGCCGGCTCGGCAGCTTCTTCAGTTTCAGCTGGTTCGGCGTCCGCCACTTCTGCAGGCTCAGCAGCTTCGGTTACCTGAGCGGGTTGAGCCACGGGTTCCTCCTGCAGCTCGATTTTTCCACCGATATCATGAGCGACGGCGAAGCTGTCCTCGTCGACGTCTTCTTCCAGCGGCACGTCGGTGAATTCGGCTTTGTCCATGATCAGGGCGATCGCCTTGCGTTCCACGATCTGGTTGCGAACCGCGTCCATGTCCCCCTGCTTATCGAGTCGCGCCCGAATTCGGCGAGCGGGAACGTTTTGCTGGCGGGCGAGCAATTCGATATGCATATCGAGTTCAGCGTGGCTGGCTTCCAGTTCATGTTCCTCAGCGATGCGTTCCAGGATGAAATGTTCTTTGAGGGCCTTCTCGGTACTTCCCATCAAGTCATGTTGCAGTCGATTCATATGCATGCGGATCTCATCGTTGGAGAATCCGCTCGACTGCAGCTCCAGAATGGTTCGCTGCAACTCACGCTGGGATTGCCGTTTCAGCATGGCCTGGGGCAGTTCCCAGTCCGCTGACTCGGTGAGCAAGTCGGTGATCTGGGTACGGGTTCGCTGGTCGCGGTGGTATTCCAGTTGCCGCTGCAGCTCGTCTCGTACGACATCACGCATGTCGTCGGCAGATTTAAAACCGCCGACATCTTGCAGGAACTTGTCGGTCAACTCAGGCAGCTGAATTCGTTCCACTTCGGTGATCGTGATCTCGGCCTGCACACTCTTTCCTCGCAGGCCTTCATTCTGGTGAGATTCACTCATCACCGCTTCACTGGAGACTGTCTTTCCCTTACCGGCAGCGCTCATGGCGTCAGCAAAACCAGCAATCTGGCCATCGCGGAAAACGAGAGTATCCTGCACGGGGCAGCGAGTCTCTTCCAGCCGCGACAGTTCCTCGTCTCCATCACTAAACACGATATTGATGGTGACGAGGTCATCTGCCTCGATCGCACTATCGTGAGAATCCAGGTCGCCATAGCGCCTGAGCAGGTGATTTGTACGATCGGTGACATCCTCATCAGAGTACTCGTGCTCGATCCGCTCCAGCTGCAAACCCTGCCACTGCGGCATTTCAAATTCGGGCCGGACTTCGACGTTGAATTCAAAAGTCAGCGGGCCATCGTCTTCGACCTGGACCGCGTCAAAATCAAACTGCGGTTCGGAGATTGCCGAGAAGTCTTCCTGATCACTGACCTGCGTCATGGCGTCCATGATCAGTGAACCCTTGATCTGGTCGGAGACTTCATCCCGAAAGCGTTTTTCGACCAGCTTGCGAGGGGCGTTGCCAGGGCGAAAGCCGGGGACCTGGGCCGTCGTGACGAGCTCATCGAAGGCATCATCCTTGTATCGCTGAATGTCCTCGGCGGCGATCTTGACGACCACGTGCCGCTCACAGGCACTGGGGTTCGTGACCGTGATATCGAGCGTGAGGGGAATATCTTCATCCTGCTCGAGCTCGTCGTCGACGATCTCGGCATCCAGATCGCCGGAATCCTCGTCTGCTACTGCCGTGTCGGCAACGGCTTCCTGTTCGGCTTCCTGAGCCTCAACTTCCTGGCCCTGGTCTGCTGATTCATCAGCTGCCGGATTCGTGTCCGCTTCAGATGACATGATTTCTCGCCTATTTCCAGTACAGGTGTGCGATCCGTAATCCACGGTCCCGTGTCGGTCACGGGCCTGTGAATGATTCCCCGCAAGGGAACGTTTCCCTGCGGGGCTGGTCCGGGCAGCAGGGTGCTGCCATCAAAAAGAGCGGGTGATGGGATTCGAACCCACGACAACAACGTTGGCAACGTTGTGCTCTGCCAACTGAGCTACACCCGCTTTTCCTAGTTGCCGCCAGACTGCAGGCACGCCGCAGCCCAAACGCCGATCCAATTTTTACCGAAGTAAAAGTACGCTCAAAAGGGGCAGTTCCTAGCGAACATGTCGGTTCTACGGATTCCCCCGTCCGTCCCTCCACGGCTCGGTAATTCAAGGATTATAGGACCCTCTCTGGCTGCTGCAAAGGGGCGCGCGCGTCTGCAAATGGTTGCTGCGCTGGAGATAATCCGGTTATATCGATTGACCGATCGGTGGCCCGAGCGTGACGCATCATATCTCGTTGCCAGTACGGATTTTCGAGGCTACACTTAACCAGTTATACTATACATCATGGAATTGGGATTCCTGTCGACAGGCTGCTGCCGGAGGCGGCATCTTGTGAACGTGCAGTATCAAGGCGCCCAATTTTAAGCGCTCGCCAGGATTACGAATCGGATGTCGTGGTTCATGTAAGGGTGAAGTATTCGATGGAAGTCAAATTGGTCGTGATCGAGGGTGATTCCCCTGTCGAGGAATTCCCCATCGTCTTGCCTTCAATTATCGGTCGTGGGCGCGAAGCCGACGTTACCCTGCGCCATCCCCTGATTAGCCGCAAACATTGCGAGCTGGTTGAGCAGGATGGCCGCTTGAAGGTACGCGACCTGGAATCATTGAATGGCACCTTTGTCGATCACAACAATATCGACGAAGCGATTGTGCCTTCCGGCTCGCTGTTGACAGTCGGTGGTTTTACGTTTCGAGCGGAATACCAGGATGCAGGTCCGGACGACGAGTCAGAAGATTCGGCCGTTGTCGCTATCGAAGATGATGACGAACCAGAAACCGTGGCGGGCGACAATGACCTGGCCTCGGCCTTCCAGAAAATGACCACCGAGGAAGAACAGGATGACGATCTGGGGCTGGAGTTGAACCTGTTCGCCAATCCGGTTGAAGCAGAACCCTCCACCGAACCGATCGAGCAGGCTGATGGTCAAGAGCAGGCTGATGGTCAAGAGCAGGCTGATGGTCAAGAGCAGGCCGGCGAACTCAATCTGGGCTCGCTTATGGACCTGGCTGGAGCGGGTGAAGAAGAATCAGCTGAAGCTGAGGTTGT
>Ga0115002_10000324_pt1 | contig 68894 bp, 61 predicted proteins | sample ArcticOcean_MG_C_8_FD_89576 | JGI IMG/M metagenome (GOLD analysis project Ga0115002, IMG submission 89576) | Marine microbial communities from western Arctic Ocean - ArcticOcean_MG_CB11_86 | ecosystem: Environmental > Aquatic > Marine > Oceanic | place: Arctic Ocean: Canada Basin | collected... | reverse complement strand
CAGGAACAGCCAGACCAGGAACAGCCAGACCAGGAACAGCCAGACCAGGAACAGCCAGACCAGGAACAGCCAGACCAGGAACAGCCAGACCAGGAACAGCCAGCGGCGACGGATCAGGCAGTCACGAAGGCGACCCGCGTTCGGCAGCAACCAGCAGCTCGTCGCGAGGCGGGTGATGGAATACTGGGAATCTTTCACCGCGCCGCAGCAGGATTCGGCTTTGTCCGACCCGACGGTACTCCAGCCAGTGCAGGACGCGATGCCGACATATACATTCCCGTCGAGTTGACTCGTGACGCGGCGACTGGTGACCTGGTCAAGATCGTGTTGGCTCGCAGTCAGAAGCGACGAGACAAGCCCGAACGACTGCGCGGAAAGATTATCCATGTCATCGAGCGCCGTACCCGTCAATTCGTCGGCAGCTGTCGGCAACTGAAAAACGAGTGGGTAGTGCAGGTCGACGGTACAGTCTTTCCCAATCCGATTCCGGTCGGAGATCCCTCCGCGCACAATATCCAGCCGTCTGACAAGGTGGTGGTCGAGATGGTGCGATTTCCCTCGGCCAGTACGCCGGGTGAGGCCGTCTTGTTGGAAGTCCTGGGAAAGAAGGGCGACCCTGGTGTTGATACACAGCTGGTGATTCGGGAATTCCAGTTACCCGGCGACTTTCCAGACGAGGTCCTAGCGAATGCCCGCCAGCAGGCCGACAACTTCGATCCAGAACAGATCAACGGCCGCGCCGACCTGACTCGCTCGACCATCATCACGATCGACCCGGCCGATGCGAGAGACTTTGACGATGCGATTTCCTTGCGGCGGCTGGAAAACGGCCACTGGCGGTTGGGGGTCCATATCGCCGACGTCTCCCACTTTGTGCCCGCCGGTTCCAAGCTCGACCGTGAGGCTTACCAGCGAGCCACCAGCGTCTACCTGCCGGACCAGGTGATTCCGATGCTACCGGAGATTATCTCCAATAATCTCGCCAGCCTGCAGCCGGATCGGCGTCGTTATGCCAAGTCGGTATTCATCGAGATGACAGATGGCGGCGCGGTGGTCGATATCGAAGTCACCAATTCAGTGATCCAGAGTGCCCGTCGCTTCAGTTACGAGGAGGTTGACCAGTTCCTGGCAGATCCCGAGAGCTGGCGAGACAAACTGAGCGAGACTGTCTGGGATCTGCTGGATCAGATGCATCAGCTGGCAATGATCCTGCGACAACGACGACTTGATCGAGGCGCACTGGAGCTATCGGTGCCGGAGGTCAAGATCAAGCTCAACGAGCTGGGACAGGTAAACGGAGCGGAGCTGGTAGTCAACACGGTCAGCCACCAGATGATCGAAGAGTTCATGCTGGCTGCCAACCAGGCGGTGGCCCAGTACATCATGGATCAAGGCCTGCTGTTTATCCGCCGCCAGCATGGCGATCCGGCAGAACGGCGGCTGGCCGACCTGACTCGCTTCGCCCAGGACGTCGGCTTTCAGTGCGACAAGGTGAAGGGCCGCGAGGACATCGTCCAGCTGGTCGAAGCAGCTCGCGGTTCACCGCAGGAGCCCGCCATGATGTTGGCCATCCTGCGTTCCATGCAGAAAGCGGTCTACGGACCACAGCCTGAACGCCACTTTGCTCTGAACATGGAGAATTATTGCCACTTTACCTCGCCCATTCGTCGCTACCCGGACCTCACCGTCCATCGACTGTTGGATCAAATGGCAGCCGGCCGCAAGCCCAGGCAGGACATGCCGGAACTGGAATCTGTCAGCCAGCACTGTTCGGAAATGGAACAGAGGGCTGCCGTGGCGGAGCGGACGCTGACAAAACTCAAGCTGCTGAATTACCTGGCCAACCGAATCGGCGAGGAGTTGCCGGCTGTTGTCACTGGTGTGGAGGAATACGGGTTGTTTGTGCAAGGGACGGAGATACCTGCGGACGGATTGTTGCGAGTCGATTCACTGCCAAAAGACTCCTATCGCTTCGCTGCCGAGACCTACTCGCTGACAGGCTTTCGCAAGGGAAACCAGTTTCGACTTGGTGACCGACTGCAGGTCAAGGTAATGCGAGTTGACGTGGACCGTCGCGAACTCGACTTCCGCCTGGTAAAAGTCCTCGAACAGCCAGGCGGACCTCGAACAGCCCGCACACAGGAGGACTCGCCGGGTCGACGACGGACAGCCAACAAGTCCAACAAGTCAGCCAAGTCCAGTAAGTCCAGTAAGTCCGGCAAGCGAGGTGCTGGCCGGCGCAAGCGACGTGGCTAGGGAGGCGACAGATCTCGCGCCCTGCCCACTGGGAAAGTTTGTTCGATGCGATAAAATGTCCGCAACTTCTTCAGCGGCAGATCTGACCGGCCGTCCAGACAGGATTATGAACGACGCCCTCGCAAAGACTCCGCTTCATCAATGGCACGTCGATCGAGGTGCCAGGATGGTCGATTTTGCCGGCTGGGCGATGCCAGTCCAGTACAACTCGATCGTCGAAGAACATGCTGCAACCCGTTCGGCGGCGGGACTCTTCGATGTCTCTCACATGGGCCGCTTGCGGTTTGACGGAGCAGACGCTGCTGCCTTCCTGGACCGCATCCTCACGCGCCGCGTGATCGACCTCGAAACGGGCCGCATCCGCTACTCGCTGGTCACCAACGCCGAGGGCCATGTGCTGGATGACGTACTGGTTTATCACCAGCACAAGCCGAGTGGTGACGATTACCACATGCTGGTGGTCAATGCATCGAATCGGGCGAAGATTGTCAGCTGGCTCAAGCAACAACTGCGTCCCCAGGACCGGGTCGTCCTACTGGACCAGACTGAGCAGACTGCCATGGTCGCGCTGCAGGGCCCAGCGGCACTCGATATCGTCGCGCCGCTGGTCGATACCGATCTGGCCGCTTTGCCGTATTACCATTCAACGTTGACGCAGCAAATGGGCAAGCCTTGCATCATCAGCCGGACAGGTTATAGCGGTGAAGATGGCGTCGAGTTGATCATTCGAGCTGAAGAGGCGGAGCAGGTGGTCAACAACCTGTTTGCCTCCGGACGCGACAAGGGCATCGTGGCCGCGGGACTTGGTGCCCGCGATACGCTACGGCTGGAAGCCGCCCTGCCGCTCTATGGCCACGAGCTGGACGAACAGACAGATCCCTACCAGGCGGGACTTGGTTTTGCTGTCAGCCTGAAAGATGCTGACGGTCAGCCGCGAGAGTTCATCGGCTGCCAGCGACTGGCTGAACTGGCCGAGCAACCGCGGGCCATCAAGCGGATCGGGCTGGCCCTCGAAGGTCGGCGGGCAGCACGTGAAGGCTACCAGGTCTTCCTCGCTGACCAGCTGCTAGGGAGCGTGACCAGCGGATCATTTTCGCCAACGCTCGAACACCCGATTGCAATGGCCTATCTCAATGTCCAAGATAATCCTGCCGTCGGCACGGTCGGTACAGAACTGGAAGTCGACATCCGTGGCAGTCGGCAGACGGCACGCGTGGTGAAGCTGCCGTTCTACAAGCGAGACAAGTAGAAGAACCGGGGCGGCCCAATTGGGCCAGGAACAATTCAGTAAACAATCTCAGAATGGAACACGCCGTGAATCCTGACGACCTGTTATATACAGAATCGCACGAGTGGGTGCGGATCGAGGACGACGCTGAAACAAAAGTGGCGGTGGTCGGAATCACCGCTTTTGCCGTCGAGCAACTGGTCGATGTCACTTACCTGGAAATCCAGCCAGCCGGGTCGACTGTCTCGGCAGCGGAAGAATTCGGGGAGATTGAGTCGGTTAAGGCGGTCAGCTCACTCTACAGCCCTGTCGATGGTGAGATCCTGGAGGTGAACGATGGCCTGATCGACAACCTGCAGCTGCTGAGTGATGACCCTTTCGAGGCAGGCTGGATGGTCAAGATTCGCCTCAGTGACGATGCCGGCCTGGCGAGCCTGATGGATGCAGCCGCCTACCAGAGGCAATGTAGCGAGGACGGCTAACTGCCGGTCAGCATGCCCTACATATTCAATACCCCCGACGAACAACGGGAGATGCTGGAGGCCATCGGTGTGGACTCCATCGAGCAGTTGTTTGATATGGTGCCAGCTGAATTACAGCTGCAGCGGCCACTGGATATACCGCCGGCACTGGGCGAAATGGAAATGACTCGGCTGGCAGAGCAGCTAGCCGCCCAGAACCTGCACTCGGGGAATTCCAGTTGCTTCCTCGGCGGCGGCAGCTACGACCACTTTATCCCGGCGGTCGTTGATGCGATCGCCAACCGGTCAGAGTTCTACACCTCCTATACTCCCTACCAGCCCGAGGTCAGCCAGGGCAACTTGCAGGCAATGTTTGAGTACCAGAGCCTGATCTGCCAGCTGACTGGTATGGATGTCTCCAATGCCAGTCTGTACGACGGTGGCTCGGCCACGGCAGAAGCGGTTCTGATGGCGATCAATGCTACTCGGCGGAATGGTCGAGTGATCGTGACATCCACACTTCATCCCGAGTATCGCCAGATCCTGGCAACATACCTGGCCAACCTGGATCTCGAGCTTGTCGTCATACCAGCAGTTGACGGTCGAGCTGACCTGGCAGAAATCGAACAACAGTTGGACGACCAGGTCGCCTGTGTCGTCACACAGAGTCCCAACTTTTTTGGCTGTATCGAGGATCTAGAGGCAATCAGCACGCTGGCCCACGATGCCGGCGCCTTATCGATTGCTGTTTTTGATCCAATCAGCCTCGGCATACTCAAACGTCCCGGCGAGCTGGGCGCCGATATTGCCGTGGCCGAGGGTCAGTCACTGGGCGTGCCGATGCTGTATGGAGGTCCCTACCTGGGGATCATGGCCTGCCGGGAATCTTTTGTGCGACGCTTGCCTGGCCGGATTGCCGGTCAGACGGTCGACCGGCGTGGCACACGTTGCTGGGTGCTCACCCTGCAGACCCGCGAACAGCACATTCGGCGTGAGAAGGCGACCAGCAATATTTGCACGAACCAGGGCCTGCTGGCGCTGCGAGCATCGGTCTACCTGGCCAGCCTGGGTCCCGCCGGACTGGCTGAGACCGCCAGCCTGTGCGCTCGCAAGACGCACTACCTGGCCGAAAAACTTTGTCAGCTGGATCGCTTTGAACGTCGCTTTGATGCAGCAGTCTTCAAGGAGTTTGTTATTCGCGATCGAACGGCGCAGGTCAGCGAGTTACTGGAAAAGGCAGCCAGCCAGAACATCCTGGCCGGCATCCCGCTGGCTCGCTGGTACCCGCAGATGGAAGACTGCTTCCTGGTCGCTGTCACCGAACAGCGCACCAAAGACGAGATCGATACCCTCGTGGAGTGCCTGGCCAGCGCAGATAGTGAACAGGTGAGTGTCGATGCGTAATCCACAATCCAGCAGTTTGCTGTTTGAGCTTGCTCAGCCTGGCCGCCGAGCGACCTTGCTGCCCGACTGCGATGTCGATGCCCCGCCGGTCAACGAACTGCTGCCGGCCAGCATGCTGGCAGCGCAACCGCCAGAGTTGCCGGAGCTTGCCGAGCCGGACGTGATCCGCCACTTCACCAATCTCTCCACCCTCAACATGTCCATCGACACTCACTTTTACCCGCTGGGGTCCTGTACGATGAAGTACAACTCCAAGCGGAACGAACGACTGGCCAGCTTGCCAGGCCTCGCCCAGCTGCACCCTTACCAGCCAGCGGAGACAATCCAGGGAATGTTGCAGCTGTTGTATGAGCTGCAGCAGATGCTGGCTGAGATCTCCGGCTTGCCGGCCGTCTGCCTGCAACCGGCCGCCGGCGCACACGGAGAGCTGACGGCCCTGCTGGTCGCCTCAGCTTACTTCAAGGACCAGCAACAGGTCCGCCGCACGGTTCTGACTCCGGACAGCTCGCATGGCACCAACCCAGCTAGTGCCACGATGGCAGGTTTTGAGACAGTCACAATTCGCAGCACGCCAGCTGGCCTGGTTGATGTCGACCACCTGCGAGAAAACCTGTCGGACGATGTTGCCGTGTTCATGATCACCAATCCCAACACGATTGGACTGTTTGATGTGCAGGTGCAGGAAATCGCCGACCTGGTTCATCAACAGGGTGGACTGATCTACCTCGATGGCGCCAACATGAACGCCATTCTCGGTATCACCCGCCCAGGAGATTTTGGCGCCGATATGATGCATTACAACCCACACAAAACCTTCAGTGGCCCGCATGGCGGCGGCGGTCCGGGGGCTGGCCCGATCTGTGTCAGCGAGGCGCTTGAGCCCTACCTGCCAGCGCCGGTCGTTGTGCGGGATGGAGACGATTACCAGTTGGATGACGACCGGCCAGATTCGATCGGCCGCGTGCGCAGCTTCTTCGGCAATACAGGCGTGCTGGTCCGCGCCTATACCTATCTTCGTACGCATGGCCCGGAGGGGCTGAAGCGAGTTGCTGAGAATGCCGTGCTCAATGCAAATTACCTGCTCAGCCGGGTCAAGCACATTCTCGATGTGCCGCACGGCGATCGCTGCATGCACGAGTTTGTCGCCTCGGCCGAGGCACTGGCAAAGTCCAAGGGAATGAAACGCCCGGCGATGGATATTGCCAAGCGGCTGCTCGACTTCGGTATTCACCCACCAACCATCTACTTCCCGCTGACGGTTGCCGAAGGCATGATGATCGAACCGACCGAAACCGAGAGCAAGGCGACGCTCGATGAATTCGCTGAGATCCTCTTTCGTATCACCGAAGAAGAGCCAGCCCTGCTGCAGGATTCGCCCCACTCCACTCAGATAAGTCGACCGGACGAAGTTCAGGCTGCACGACAGCCGATCATGAAATGGACGGCCGAGTGATCCACGCTGGTGAGAGGATACGGCTGATCGTCGATCCGCCACAATCCGGCACGCGGAATATGGCAGTCGACGAGGCCTTGCTGCAGTCCGCCTGCCAGGGCATATCAACCCTCCGATTCTACAGCTGGGACGAGCCGACCCTCTCGCTGGGCTACTTCCAAAGCCACCTCAGCCGGCACGAGCATGACGAGAGTGCAGCATGTCCGCTCGTCCGCCGTAGCAGTGGTGGGGGCGCTATCCTGCATCACCATGAACTGACTTATAGCTTCAGCTGCCCAGCTATCGGGATTGATACCCAGCGGTTCTACCAGGCCTTTCACCAGTCGCTGATTGACTTCTTGAACTCCGTCGGTATCAAGGCGCGATTGTGGCAGCAGGCTGAACAAACCACCGCATCCGCTGAACCGTTCCTCTGTTTTCTCAGACGGAGCCCCGGTGATGTGATCTGTGGAGACGCCAAGATCGCTGGCAGCGCCCAAAGACGGCACCGTGGCGCTTTGCTGCAACACGGTAGTGTCCTGCTGCACAACTCGCCCTGCGCCCCTCAATTGTCGAGTCTGCATGAACAAACTGGTATCGCACTGAAGGCCGACGAGCTACTTGAAAAATGGCAACAAGAACTGGCCGGGAATTGGCATCTCAACTTTGACGCCGCACAACTGGATGATCGGGAGGCCGAAACGGCACAACAGCTAGAAACCGAAAAGTTCTCCAGCGTGGATTGGATCAGGCGGCGTTAACCCCCCCAGGAGTGTGGTTATTTGACAAGGCGTTATCTATTCCCTAGTATTCCGTTAAGCAAGCCATCATGTTACCCTGACGGCTGCAATTTGCGATTTTCATATCTATTCCCAGTGACAAGACGGTCACTTGATCAAACAGCATTCACCCACTCCGACTCGGCCAGACGGACTTATTTTTCGTAACGCTTGACATTTCTCTGCCCTCCTTGGGCACAACGGGTCAACGATGCGGGTGAAACTGAAAATACTGAAGGGCGCAGGGATCGGTAAAATGATCCCTATCCCCACCGCCAAGTTCTTTATTGGCCGTGGGGACGATTGCCACTTGCGCCCCAAGAGCGACGCAATCAGTCGCCATCATTGCGCAATTGTCAGTACCAATAACCAGGTGGCAATACGCGACTTTGGCAGCAAGAACGGCACCTTCGTTAATGGCCAGCGAATTGACAGTGCTTGTATCCTCAAGTCAGGCGATGTTCTCGGTGTCGGACCACTGACTTTTGAAATCGTGATGGAGACGAGCCTGAATACCGGCAAGCGGCCCAAGGTTAAAAGCCTGGCCGATGTGGCGGAACGCTCTGCCCAGTCGACCACCGATGACAAGGATGTGGCAAGCTGGTTGGAAGACGCGCTGGCAGAAACGGAAACTGAGGAAACGATCACCCGCCAGTTCACATTTGATTCCAAAGCCAAAGACACCCAAGACGCCCTGAATGACGATACCGATCCGGGTGAAGCTGAGGGAGATGAGGACGACGACGGTTCCAGCATTCTTCGCTGGTTCAAGAAGAAAAAGAAGGAGCCTGGCAAGCTTCCCAAGGTAGACAAAGAGGATGAAGTCGGTGACTCTCGCGATGCCGCCACCGACACGCTGCGAAAATACTTCAATCGCAGCTAGTGACCGTAGCAGCGGATGATTGCCCTGCGCAGCACATCCCTGCCAGCCGTTTTTCTTGAGTTGCTGAAACTCTGGTGGCAAACCAACGGTATACCCTCCTAAGGACTAAGGCTTGATGTGATTGAATCACCCTCTGTAATCAGTGACAGCACTCCCGAAGATCTTTCGACTGCTCAGCTGGTGGCTGGGAGCCTCGAGGGAGATGCTGACAGTATGCAGCAGTTGCTGGCACGATACCAGCATCGGGTTTTTGGCCTCTGTTTCCGCATGCTCGGTAATCGCATGGATGCTGAGGATGCAACGCAAGAGACCTTTATCCGCGTTTTCCGTAGCCTCCATCATTGGGATTCCAGCCGCGACTTTGTGCCCTGGCTGTTCGCCATCGCCGGCAACCGCTGTCGCACGCTGCTCTCGAAGAGATCGCGACAACCACGCTCGCAGTTGATTGAGGAGATGCTGGATGGCGAGATCGGGCAGGAGCCTGACGGGGACCTTGCGGAAGAGATTCAGCTGGCCCTGGCAGAGCTGTCCGAAAATCAACGGATTGCTTTCGTGCTGTTCCATGAACAGCAACTGAGTTACATCGAAATCGCTGAGACATTATCGAGTCCGGTGGGAACCATCAAAACATGGATCCACCGAGCACGCCTGGCAACAGCCCGCTGGCTGGCACGGCGACACCCTGAATTGGACCCTTCAAATGCAATGCACCCAGTTTGAAACTCGTGTTCACGAGCTACTGGATAGTCGGCAACGACCCCAGGACGACCCCCGGCTTCAACAGCATGCCGCTGACTGCCAGGACTGTAGCCAGTTCATGCTGGGCCAGCACATGATGCTGGATGGTCTCAGTGCCTCTCTTCCGTCAGTAGAGAGCGGCTCGCTGCAGGATGTTCTGCAGCCAGAATTTGATCGGCTATCTGCCTCACCTGTGACCCTGCAGCACCAGCCTTCTTTCCCAACTCGCCGACTGACGGCATTGCTTGCCATAGCAGCGTCGCTGCTGCTTGTCGCCTGGTTGCTGATCCCCAGCGGGAGTGATCCAGTTGACAGCCAGCTGACTCTGAAACCGACGCCAGCCGATTCGGAGGTCCAGAGCGAGCAATCCCAGCCGGACGATATCCAGCTGCCAGACCCGATCCGCGAGTTCCTGGCCTGGGATCCCAGCAATAACCGGCAGGCCGGTTCAATGCTGCTGGCATCCACATCCTCCCGCCTCCTCAAGTTCCCCTTGCCGCATGCAGCAATTGGCCGACAGATGCAACAATTGTGGAATCGCGGGGCCGAGAATGGCCTTCCCACCGAGCAGATTCAGGATGAGCTGTTGCCACTCGTACAACCGGTCAATACGGTGCTGGATACCCTGCGAGAGTCATTCACGTCTCCGCTCCAGCTGCAGAAAGAAAACCAGCCAGATGCATCCAGCCGGTGCTGGTCAGAGCGAATTCAGCTTGCGGCAGCAGTACGACTGCGCCATCTGTCCGTATAACCGGAAAAATCCCGCAGATGGAATTCTTTCTCTGATCCGTAAAAGTTGCCACAACCCACTATTTTACCTGATCAGTAAATCTTACCAACGGTTCGGGTCGATTCTTGATACAGACGCGAGAGGTAAGTCTATTCGGCAGCTGGCCGATAGCCTCTCGACGGTAACAAGACCAGGAGTGCGACTGATGACAACGACACTGGAAATCGACATGCTGGCGACGGCGGACGAACTGCTGGAACAAACGTCGGTAGAGCGTCGACGCAAGATCGACCCCACCACGTGTGAACGCGATTACTCATCCGACGAGCGGGAATTCATGCACGCCCTCGATGAATACAAGCGTCATAGCGGCCGCAGCTTTCCCACCTGCAGCGAGATCCTCGAAGTTGTACGTGGACTCGGCTACTCACGCGGCTAGACCGCTTGTGAGTTGCCAGGCTGTGGGAACAGAGCGGGCATCGACAGGCCCGCGGCAGCGTGGTTCTGTGGAGGGTGGATCGACCTTGTCCTGGGTCCCTTGAAGCAGTAATCTCTCACCCCTTCCCCCGCCAGCGCGATCGCTGCGCCGCAACAGCCAGGAGACTGGAGAGACGTTCATGTTCAGGCAAGTATTCCAATTCCCGCTGTTGTCCCGCCGGCATTTAAAGCCAGTCGGGCTTGTCGTCTGCCTGCTGTCATTCGCATCTGGTTGCGGCCTGGCAAACCAGGGATTGAACAGCAAGGGTGTCCAGTACTTCCAGCAGGGACGCCACCAGGAGGCTTTACGGACCTTTGAAGAAGTGGTCACGAACGATCCGCTCAATACCGACGGACACTATAACCTGGCGGCCACCTATCATCGGCTGGCACTGGAAAAGCAGGACTCCAAACTTCTGGCGCAGTCTGAGCAGCTGTATCGCCAGTGCCTTCATCTGGACTCCAATAACGCCGACGGGTATCGCGGACTGGCCGTCTTGATGATGCAAAGTGGCCGGCGTGAACAGGCATACCAGCTGCTCGAGGACTGGGCCTCCAAGGCACCGGGATCCGCCGAGCCGCAGGTTGAACTGGCCCGGCTTTACGACGAGGGGGACCAACTGGACGAAGCCGAATTGCATCTCCAGAAGGCACTCTCGGTCGACAGCAATAACCCCAGGGCCTGGACGGCACTCGCTCACTTGAGAGAACGCGACGGTGACATGCAGAATGCCCTTGCCCACTACCAGCGATCTTATATCCTCGACAACCGCCAGCCGCTCGTGGCAACTCGGATTGCCTCCATCAACCGATCACTGCGTCTGGATCAGGACGGCAGCCGGACTCGCATGGTGGACGCCGGCGATGAATTCGTACGCTAGGCCGCCCCTGGCTGAGCGGCACGCATGCCCGCGATCCGCATCGATCGTTTCCTGCCGGCTGCTGCCGGTCCTTCTCAGTATTGGGGCCAAGCCTTAAAATCGCGGTTTGGCCTGTAAAGTTTCTTGTCAGCAGTGGCTGGGTGACGACAGGCCTGTAGCTACTCTGCCAGGTCGTTTCCTGATGAACATTGTGCCTGAAACCAGTTCGCGGGTTTTCAATTTCTCATCGGGTCCCGCTGCGCTACCGCTGCCAGTACTTGAGCGCGCCCGTGATGAGCTCCTGGAGCTGCCAGGCTGCGGTGCATCGATCATGGAAATCAGCCACCGCAGTGAGGCTTTCAGTCGTATCCTCGAATCGGCACAAGCCGGTATTCGCCAGTTACTCGACCTGCCAGAAAACTACGAGGTCCTCTTCCTGCAAGGAGGAGCCCGGCTGCAGTTCGCCATGATCCCGATGAACCTGCTGGCAGCGGACAGCCATGCCGAGTTTATTGTCAGCGGCAGTTGGAGCGAAAAGGCGCGCGACGAAGCTGCCGGGTTAGGCACCGTCCGCACCTGCTGGACTGGCCTGGACGGAGCCTTTTGCCAGCTGCCTGATCCAGCCGAGCTGGAGTTGGATGAAACGGCCAGTTATGCCTACCTGACATCGAACGAGACAATCCAGGGAGTGCAGTTTGACGAGTTTCCAGCCACTGGCAATCTGCCACTGATCTGTGACGCCTCCTCCGACCTCCTCTCCCGTCCGCTCGATTGCCAACAATTCGGCCTGATCTATGCATGCGCCCAGAAGAATGTGGGACCGGCAGGAGTCACGGTCGTGATCATCCGCAAGGACCTGTTAGAGCGAAGCCGAGCTGAGTTGCCTGGCTATCTCAACTATGCAGAACATGCCCGCCACGGATCCCGCTACAACACACCACCAACTTTTGCCATCTACATCCTCGACCTGGTCTGCCAATGGATTGCGAATGAGATGGGTGGCCTGGCTGGCATCGATCAGCTGAATAGAGAAAAAGCGGAGCTGTTATACGACCTGCTGGATGAACCGAGTGGATTTTACCAGGGACATGCAAAGACCTCCTGTCGATCGCGGATGAACGTGACCTTTCGACTTCCGAATCCAGATCTCGAGAGCCAGTTCATTCAGTCGGCAGCAGAACAGGGACTGACCAGCCTGGCTGGCCATCGCAGCGTGGGTGGCATCCGGGCGTCGATCTATAATGCCATGCCTATCGAGGGAGTTGTCGCCTTGCGCGACTTCATGGCCGACTTTCGAGACAAGCAGATGGAGGCGACCTGATCATGCCCCGCATCCTGATTCTTGACGAGATGGCCCCCCAAGGGCTCGCCCTGCTGGAGGCCGAAACTGACTTCAGCTATCACGTTCACACCGGCCTGGCGGGTGATGAATTGCGCCAGGCGCTGTCAGAGTACGACGGTGCTATTTGTCGCAGTGGCGTGACAATTGATGCCGACCAGCTGGCCAACAACAGCGTTCTCAAGGCGATCGTACGAGCGGGCGTGGGGACGGACAACGTCGACAAGCTGGCTGCAACACGCGCCGGGATCGTGGTCATGAACACCCCCTCGGGCAACACCTTCAGCACGGCAGAACACACTTTCACCCTGATGCTGGCGATGTCACGAAACGTGGCACCCGCCTACCAGAGCCTGCTGGACGGACAATGGGACCGCAGCTCTCATACCGGCTCACAACTGGCCGGCAAGACGCTGGGTATCATCGGGCTTGGTCGCATCGGCCAGGAAGTTGCCAGCCGGGCGATCGCCTTCCAGATGAAAATCGTCGGCATGGACCCCTTCTTCAATCAGGACCAGGCCGACAAGCTCGGTATCCAGCTTGTTGACTCGCTCGACGACTTACTGCCGCAGGCCGATTACCTGACCGTACACACGCCGCTGACCAAGGCTACGCTGGGCTTGATCGGCTCAGAAGAGCTAGCCAAGCTGAAGACGGGTGCTCGCGTCATCAACTGTGCACGCGGCGGAATCTATGACGAAGAAGCACTGGCGGACGCGCTTGAAGCTGGGCAATTGGCAGGCGCGGCACTTGATGTCTTTGCCCAGGAGCCATGCACCGACAGCCGCTTGTTCGGTATGCCGGGCGTCCTCTGCACTCCGCACTTGGGTGCCAGCACGGAAGAAGCCCAGACGCAGGTGGCAATCGAAGCAGCCCAGCTGCTGATCGATTTCTTCAAGACGGGAGAGATCCGGCACGCGGTCAACATGTCGCCGATTGACTCTACCACGCTGACCGCACTCAGTGGCTATATCAACATGGCCTACCGGCTCGGTCTGTTCCTCTCGCAATGGGCCGAAGGGCGCGCCGACGCCTGTCGACTGGAATACCGTGGTGATATCGCCGCGCGTGATACAGACTTGATCAGCGCCTCGGTCGCTGCCGGAGTTCTGGAACAGGCGATGTCGGACAACGTCAATATCATCAACTCACGGGTCTTGTTGAAAGAACGTGGCATCCAGCTAGCTGAACAGCACCAGGCAGACATGGGGGCCTTCAGTTCGTCGCTGACAACGCAACTCGCCTGCGGCGACGAGTCCTATACTGTCGCCGGTACGTTATTCGGCAACAACATGCCACGGCTGATTCGGATCGGCAGTTATCGATTGGAGACTTACCTCGATGGAGTCATGCTTGTCTTCCGACACCACGATGTTCCCGGCATTATCGGCTCTGTTGGAACCATCCTCGGCCAGCAAAACGTCAATATCGCCCAAATGTCGGTAGGACGCTCGGGTCCGGCGCCCGGCGGCGAGGCGATCGGCGTGCTGAACCTGGATTGCGTTCCGCCCGAGGCAGCGGTCGAGGCAGTCAGGCAACACGAGGGTATCCAGCGAGTGCAAATTATTCAGCTGCCAGCAGCGGGAGAAATGCCGCCCTGGCTGAATGCCTGAGCCGCCAGCTCACTCATCGTGGCCGGCCCGGCCGATGACCGTCGAGGGCCTGATTGCGATCATGGTATCGCGGAAACCGCGATTCCAGACTCAGTCGCCGCACCGACTGGTAACAGTCTTCAGAAAGCCCCGCCAAGCGCAGCACGCCACCCTGGCTGGCAAGGTCCTCGGCCAGCTGGATCAGTTGTCTTAGTAAGCGACCACTGAGTTGCCGAACCTGGTCCATCTCAATGACCAGCCGATCGACCAGCTCTGTTTGCAGAAACCGACGAATCGAATTCGCCAGGCGATTAACAGATGTCTCGCCGGCAGGTGCGAATAACCGCAGGCAAACCCACTCATGACAGTGGTCAACTTCGGCAGACCAGCCTGGTATAAGTTTCAACAGCATCAGCTGCCCTCGCTGTCGTTCCCTCGGTTGCAAATTGGCTGCATCAATCTATGACAGTTCCAGGATCGCGAAAAGACCAATCCTGGCCACCCCAACTTTCCATCAGCAGCCGCCCCGTCCAGCTCACAGCAATCCAACAGACCGCCCCTTGATTAGCCGAGAGTGGCTCACCATACTGTCTCTCTTGATAACGGTTTTGGTTGAGCTATTTCGTGAAAGGAAGACAATGTCCCGCAACGTGACATTCAAGGGAAATCCGCTGACACTGGTAGGCGAAGAAGTTCAGGTTGGACAAGCTGCGCCACAGTGCGAACTGACAAATGGTTCCCTGGAGTCGGTCTCACCCGCCGACCTGCAAGGTAAGCCGACGCTGATAAGCGTCGTTCCTTCACTCGATACACCAGTCTGCCAGGTACAGACCAGGACCTTTAACGAGCAGATTAGTACGCTCGGTGACCAGATCAATGCTGTCACGGTCAGCCTGGACCTGCCCTTTGCACAGGGTCGTTTCTGCGATGGTGAGGGGATCACCAGCATGCAGAACCTTAGCGACTACAAGGATCGATCGTTCGGCACCAACTGGGGCATGCTGATTGACGAGCTGAAATTGCTCGCCCGCGGCGTGTTTGTGCTCGATAGCGAGGGAACCGTCGTCCACGCCGAAGTGGTCGGTGAAGTTGTCGACGAACCGAACTACGAAGCTGCTCTGGCCGCCATCCAGGGCTTGCTGTAGGCCACGACAGCCGCGTTCTGCCGGGCCGGCAACACCAACCTAGCCCAGCAGGTCGCTGATCTGTTGACGAGCCAGCTCGAGGGCATCATCGATCCGGTCTGGGTTTCCACCACCGGCTTGCGCCATGGCTGGCTTGCCGCCGCCGCTGCCTCCCACGACAGCCGCTACCTCGCCAATCCACTGACCGGCGTGTGCGCCTTGGGCGATCAGATCATCGCTTACTCCAGCGACAAGCAGGACCTTGTCCGGACCCATCGCCGTAATCAGTAACGCCGCGACCGATCCGGTTTTTTGCTTGAGTTGGTCGATCAACTGCCGCATGCGATTGGGGTTCGTGCCCTCCAGCGACTGCACGACGACCGTCGTCTCCCCGATCTGCAACGCCGACTCGAGCAGCGAATCTGCAGAAATCTCCTCGCTGCCTGCCATCTGCGACAGCTGGTCCTCGAGTGACTTGACGTCGTTCTGCAAGGCTGCCAGGCGCGTTGTCACGTCGACCGTCGAGACATTCAGCTGCCTTGCGGCGTCTCGCAGGGCAGCACGGATCTGGAGGTAGCCGAGCTGCTGGGCTGTATCCGCCTCCGCCGGATTGGTCGGCGGCGATGCCGAGCCGGAACCAGCAAGTTGTTTCTTCAGATCCCTCAGCTTGCCAGCAAGTTGACTGGCAGCCACTGGCAGGCGGGCGATGTCGACAGACAGCAGCTGGGCAGCCTGGCTGGCCTGTTGCTGAACCTGTTGGGCATTTTCACGCGCTGCTGCGCCTGTCAAAGCCGTGATTCGGCGAGTGCCAGCTGAAACACCTTCTTCAGAGATCAGCTCAAAGTCCTCAATCTCCGCTGTACTCTCCAGATGCGTACCGCCGCACAACTCGTGACTGAACTGGCCCATCGAGACCATCCGCACGGGGTCGGGGTACTTTTCACCAAACAACATCATGGCTCCACGGGAGCGAGCGTCCGCCAGTGACAACAATTCCCACTGAATTGCATCCGCCGCCGCGATCTTCTCGATCACGGCAGCTTCAATCGACGCCAGTTCCTCAACGGACACCGGCTGCTGGTGTGTGAAATCGAAACGAAGCCAGTCTCCGTCGACCTTGGAACCCTGTTGCTGGGCATGTGAACCGAGTGCCTGTTGCAGAGCGTGATGCAGAATGTGCGTTGCCGAGTGAGCCCGCCTGATGGCGTTACGGGAGTCGTCATCGACTGTCGCTGTCACCGTATCACCCGTGTCAAGCTGGCCTTCAGCGAGTTGACCATAATGCAGCAATAACTCGCCGTCTTGCTGCGTGTCGCTCACCTCGACTCTGCCCCGCGGGCCAACTAACAGCCCCTGGTCTCCCACCTGGCCTCCCGACTCACCGTAGAAGGGTGACACATCGGTGATCACGATCAGTTGTTGACCTGCCGTCTGGCAGCTTTCTACCAGCTGGCCGGCAGCATCCTGCTCGTCAATCCCCACGATACCCTTCACGACCACCTCGGCAGACATCTGCTCGTAGCCGATGAATTCCGTTCGCTGCAGTGTTCGCTTGAGACCCTCAACCGGGCCGGTCTTGAAGAGCTCGAACTGGCTCTTACCCGAGTCGATACCATGCTGTTGCATGGCAGCTCGAAAACCCTCCCAGTCGAAGGAAAAGTTGCGATCGGCTGCCATCGATTCGACAAGTTCTGGTGGCAGGCCGTAAGTCTGGTAGAGCTCCGCGGCACTTGTTCCTTCGACCAGCAATTGACCGTCCGCTTCCATTTGCGAGAAGATCGAGTCAATCCGATTCAGTCCTCCGTCAATCGTGGCGAAAAACGTGTTCTCTTCCTGCTCGATGACAGAGGAGACGCGATCAACGGTTTCTCCAAGTTCCGGATAGGAATGCTTCATCATTCCGGCCACCACGGGCACAAGCTGGTGCAGGAACGGATCTCGCAAACCGAGTTGGTGGCCGTCCAGCACGGCCCTCCGCAAGAGGCGGCGAATGACGTACTTTTCCTTATTGGGACCCGGGTAGACATTCTCATGGATGGCAAAAGTGCAGGCTCGCAGATGATCGGTGATCCGCCGCAGACGCCGCCCCGACTCGCTCGTAGAGTCGTACTCGGTTCCACAGACCTCGGCAACAGTCTCGACAATCGGGCGCAGAATGTCGATGTGATAGTTCGTGTCCACGCCCTGCAGAACTGCCGCTGTGCGTTCCAGGCCCATGCCGGTATCAATGTTCTTGCTGGGGAGCGGCCTGAGATTATCGGGCGGATCGCCGACACGATTGAATTGCGTGAAGACAAGATTCCAGATCTCAACCTCGCTGCCCGTGTCATCAACGTAAAAGATCTCGCTGCACGGGCCGCAGACTCCATCCGGTCCCTGCGAGGGCGCCCCGGCCGGCCAGAAGTTATCGTCTTCCCCCATCCGCGTGATGCGACTTGTACTAAGCCCGATCTCCTCATGCCAGATCTCCGCCGCTTCGTCGTCATCAACATAGACCGAGATATTCAGTCGGTCCTTGTCGAGTGCCAGCCAGGCGGGATCGGTGAGAAATTCCCAGGCCCAGCTGATTGCCTCGCGCTTGAAGTAATCACCAAAGCTGAAATTGCCCAGCATCTCGAAAAACGTGTGGTGATAAGCGGTCCGACCAACGTTGTCGATATCGCCGGTCCGCAGGCACTTCTGGCTTGTTGTGGCTCGTGTGAAATCCAGTTTCACTTTGCCCAGGAAGTGATCTTTAAACTGGTTCATGCCGGCGGGAGTGAACAGTACCGACGGATCCCAGGTCGGCACCAACACGTCACTTTGCTGGCGAGTGTGGCCCTTGGTCTCAAAAAATGCCAGGTATTTCTCTCTCAGTTCATCAGTCTTCATCAGTCTCTTCCACTCTCAGTAGGCCGTGGACGGACGTGGCTGGGATGCATAAACGCGCCATCATAGCGGCAACGACCAGCGTCAACTAGCCATCGCCAGTTGTCACTGGCGGGGGGAAATCAACAGCACTCGGCCCTCGCGATCCTCGCTACAGAGAGTCACCTCGGTCGCCCCCGTGGGATCCCCCAGGGCCTTGTGAAATCCAGCTGGATTGAGCACCCGCGTGCCCTCGACATGGCTGATGAATGAGCCAACTCGGATGCCAGCCTGCCAGGCTGGGGAATCGACCTCGACCTTGACAACAGCAACGCAGCCTCGCGAATCCATCAAGTGACCGCTGTCGCGAAATAAGCGAGGTGGCATGGCGGTAGCATAGTCGAGTTGCATTCCACACCAGCTGGGATAGGGCAGCGCACCAATCGCCGGTCCGGCCAGCTGGGAGAAACGCTTGGAGAGTTCTGCCGTCAGCTGCTCGCGGTCGCCATCGGACTCGGCCGTGATACCTCGCAACAGGTCCAGTCGCACCTGGGCCTGGGGAGCCAAGCCTCCAAGATAATGGAACAACTCATTTCGGTCCTTGATCGGCCGCTCGTCAATATGCGTGATCACGTCGGCGACTCGCAGTCCGGCCCGGTCAGCCGCCGTACCTGGCACAACCTGATTGACGCGGACACCACGAAAACCACGATCCCACAGCTGCTGGGAGAGTGTCTCCACCGAGACGCCGAGGAATCCAACCTGGATCCGTCGACCCGCCTTGAGATGTTCAATCGTACGACGGAACACGTCATCGGCTGGAATCGCCAATCCAGCTGCCTGGCCAATGCCCTCGAGGGGAGTCTGGGCGGTCATCATGCCGATCATCTCTCCCTTGAGGTTGATGACTGCCGCGCCACTTGTTCCCAGATTCAGCCGCGCGTCAATCTGCAGCAAGCCGCCGAAGTGATGCAGTGTCTCTCGCTGGCTACCGGCAACCAGCGACCGACGGCGCGTCGCCGCTTGCCGTCCCGTGTTAGCAAGAATGCCCCAGCCTGCACTTGGTTCCCCATCCCGGGCAAGTGCATGGGGATTTCCCAGCACCATCACGATCATGCCCTTGCGCAGCGTCTTGACGTCAGCAAACTTGATCGCTGTCAGCCCCTCGGCTGCCACACGCAGCACGGCCAAGTCGGTCCAGGGATCACCGGCCACGACTTTTTCCACGCGATGCACCGCCTCAACCTTGATCGGCCTGCGCTGCAGCCAGACGTAATAGTCGTTCTGTTCGGGATCACCCAGCACATGGTAATTGGTCAGGATCAGGCCGGCAGCACCAACCACCACGCCGCTGGCGTATTCATTGGGAAGAAAATCCGGATCGTTGGGGTCTGTCTGCGGCGACTCGCCCGCTGCTCGACGTCGCACGCGGGCAATCGCTACGACAGATTTCTCGGCCCTGGCGATGGCCTCGATGAGCGTATTCTCAAGGGCCGTTGCGGCCCCGGCCGTCGACAACGGCGATTCGGCCCTGGGGGGTTGGGCCGCGATCGAACTGTCAACGACCAGGACTGCAACCAGCCAGAGCACGATCCAGGGGTTCCTGGAGGTGCATGGTAAATACCTGGCATGCAGCTGGTGATTCGACATTGACGACAGCCCTGCTCAGCTGGACTGCATTCGAAATGCCGGGTCCAGCCTGACGCGCTAATAACAGACGGTGATATGACGCCCCCATCATACCACGTCTCTATTCAGACGCGCCGGCTGGGCTGAACCCAGATCGGTAAAACGACTGGGTCATAGACCACCAGCAGCTGGCGACGTGCCTCGCTGCTAGCTGTCGGTCTCGGTTGCCACTGGCGGCTCTTCCTCGTCATCCGCGTCTTGGTTGTAACCGGCGGCTGTCATCACAAGTTGCTTGATCTTTTCCGTCAAGTCCGGATCTTCCATGAGGAAATTACGGGCTTTCTCCTTGCCCTGTCCCAGGTAGGTCTCGCCGTACTTGAACCAGGAACCGCTGCGATTGATGACACCGTGGGTCACGCCGAGGTCAAGAATATCGCCTTCGTAACTGATGCCATGCGTGTGCATCATGTCGAATTCCGCCACGCGGAAGGGTGGTGCAACCTTGTTCTTGACGATCTTGGCACGAACTCGCTGGCCGACAACAAGCTCACCATCTTTGAGCTGCCCAATACGGCGGACATCGATACGACAGGAGGTGTAGAACTTCAGCGCCCGTCCACCTGGCGTGACTTCCGGACTACCAAACATCACACCAATCTTTTCGCGAATCTGGTTGATGAAGATCACCGCCGATTTGCTCTTGGCAATCGCCCCGGTCAGCTTGCGCATCGATTGGCTCATCAAGCGAGCTTGCAGTCCGACATGGGAATCCCCGATTTCACCCTCGAGTTCCTTGCGTGGTACCAGTGCCGCTACAGAATCGATGATGATCACGTCGACGGCATTGGATTTGATCAGCATTTCACAGATCTGCATTGCCTCTTCACCGTTATTCGGCTGACTGACAAGCAGCGTATCCAGTTCGATGCCCAGCTTTTTACCCCAGCTGGGATCAAATGCGTGTTCCGCATCGATCATGGCAGCAATCCCACCCGCTTTTTGGGCCTGGGCAGCTACATGCAATGCCAGCGTGGTCTTGCCACTCGATTCCGGACCGTAGACTTCGATAATTCGGCCACGAGGCACGCCCTGGCCCCCGAGGGCCATATCCAGCGATATGCTGCCGGTGGGAATTCCCTCAATCCGATGACGGTGCTCAGACCCCAGTGGCATGATCGCTCCATCACCAAACTGCTTTTCGATCTGCTGCAACGTCGTTTTGAGTTGCAAGTTGTCATTGAGAAGCGATTCGGCCTTGGACTTTTTCCCCTTGGCCGACTTACGCGACCGCTTTTTTGCCGGGGCCGCGTCCTTGACTGCAGCCGTGTCCTTTGGTGCAGCTGCGTCCTTGACTGCAGCCGTGTCCTTTGGTGCAGCCGTTTCCTTTGGTGCAGCCGTTTCCTTTGCTGTGGCCGTGTCCTTGACTGCAGCCGTGTCCTCCGCTGTCACCTCGTCCTTGGGTGCAGCCATTTCCTTTGCTGTGGCTGCGTCCTTGACTGCAGCCGTGTCCTCCGCTGTCACCTCGTCCTTGGGTGCAGCCATTTCCTTTGCTGTGGCGTCTGCTTCTTTCACCATGACATCGCCTGCTTCCATGTCCTGAGTTTTGTTGACAGTAACCATCCGTGGACTCCTTTACGCGAATACAACTTTGTCCTTACAACCAGCAGCCGGGAACATGCCATTGCCAGGAACCAGGAATTCGCCCAACTAGTGAACATTTGATCTCATGAACGCCTGTTCACTATATCGGCAGTTGCTGGCTCCCGCAAGAGAAAACTTGATGGCCGTCCCATCTGCTCTGCAAGAACTATCGCAGGAGCGTGTGACACGTTAGGTCACGTGTCAGAAGGATTTTGGGAAAAAGTTGACAAATGTCAACCGATGCCGAATGTAGCGTGGCCGATCGCCTGGTAACGAGCACCGCCCGGCTCAAGAAAGCTGGCAAATGTTGCCACTTCGTTGACCTGAAACTGCAGTCGCGGGTCCCCTGCACTCTCTGCCAGCCAATCAACAGCTGACTGGAAATGGCCATCCTCCAGATCGCGAGCGCGTCGGCAGCGGCCCAGCGTCAGGTGGGCATGGAACCGCCTGTGTTCAATCGGAAAGCCAGCCTGATTAAGGCAGCGATCAACATCCTGTTGGAGTGCCAGCAGCGGTTCGTGTTCGCCACCAACCCCAAGCCAGAACACGCGGGGTCTGCCGAGATGCGGAAAGGCTCCCAGCACGGTTGGCTGCAGCTGAAGTGGCGGGTGTTTCTCTGCAGCCGCCCGGACAGCCTGGCAGACGGCAGGTAACTCGATCTCAGGAACTTCCCCAAGGAACTTCAATGTCAAATGGATACCATCCTGCCGGGACCAGCGAACATCATCGATCAGCGGCTGCAAGCGTTTCTGCAGCTGAAGCGTGTGTTTACGAACGGCTGGCGATAATTCCAGAGCTATAAATGTTCGCAGCTGTTTCATGCCACTCTCTCGCACACCGTACCAACGACCGCCTGACCTTAATCGTCACTCACGCGGGGCAGATCCGCCAGACGGGTCTCGATCTCACCAGCATCGATGCTGGCAAGTCGGTCGATGCTGAAGCCCTCCAGGCAGAAGCTGGCCATCACCGTGCCAACCGCCAGGGCCTGGCGCCAGGAAGCCTCACTGAGTTGCGGCTGCTGGCTCAGGTAACCCAGCATACCACCGGCAAAGCTATCGCCGGCCCCTGTCGGATCGAGTAGTTGTGCCAGCGGATAGGCGGGCTGGCTGTAGACTTCATCCCTGGAGATCGCCAGCGACCCACGTTCTCCACACTTGATGACAACAAGGCGGGGCCCCAGTTCAAGCAGGGCCCTGCCGGCCGCCGGCAGATCCTGCTGACCCGTCAGCAATACCGCCTCGCTCTGATTGATCATCAGGCCATCGATGCGAGCCAGCACACGCATCAGATCTTCCCGTTCAGAACGAATCCAGTCATCCACGGTATCCGCGATCACCAGCTCCGGCGAATCGATCTGGTCGAGCACCGCCAGCTGGATCCGCGGCAGGCCGTTGGCCAGGAAAACAAGGCGGCTGTCTCGATAGCATGCCGGCAGGCGAGGCTGATACTGCTCCAGCACATTCAACTGCAAGTCCACCGTCTCGCGCTGCTCCAGGTCCTCTGCGTATCGCCCCCGCCAGGCGAACGTCTGCTGACCCTCGATCCGTTCAAGCCCACGAGTGTCGACACCGAGCTGCTCCAGTTGAGCTGTGTTTTCAGCCGGCCAATCGTCACCGACCGCCGCCATCAGCCGGACCGCACAGAAATAGCTGGCTGCGGCAGAGAAATAGAGGGCCGATCCGCCAGGCTGTTGCTGGCGCAGCAGCGACGGCATTTCGATCGTGTCAAAGGCGACAGAGCCTACCACCAGCAGGGACATCTTTACTGCATTCTCCTCTGCGGCCGCAGGCACCGCCCAGCAGGCCTGAGCATCAGGCCGCCCGCCGCTGACGCTGACGTCGACGCCACTTCTTTCGCTGGCGCTTGGACATCGATCGCAGCCGCTCTGGGTCCATCTGATCGTCAAACTCCGTCTCGTCCTCGAGCATGCGGTTCAATTCCTCGGCTCGATCTTCCTGCGCCGGCTGCTGTTTCTCAGCCGATGCTCGGCGTGATTGCCAGCGGCGTGAGGGAGAATCGTCCGCGGCAGCGTCCTGCGATTGGCCGGCAGGTTCCTCCTCGCTGACCGCAGAGGAATCCTCGTCCTGGTCATCGTCCTGGCCATCGTCCTGTGATTGGTCGACAAGCTCCTCATCGCTGACTGTATAGGGGTCCTCGTCCGCGGCAGCATGACGGTCATGTTCATCGAACTGGTCCTGCTCGTCATACTGATCGTCCCAGTCATCGTCGCCAGCATCCAGCTGGTCATCGTGATCAAGCTCCTGCTCTTCATCCTCCCACTCCAACTCGTCCTGATCCTCCTCCTGCGGTTGCTGCTGTTCTGACTCGTCGTCGCTCTGCTGATCGTCGCCAGCTGCCAGGTCATCACGGCCAAGCTGCTTTCGCGACGATGCCAGGTGCGGCTTCGCCTTGCGGTGGGCCTTGTCGCTGCGCAGCCGACGGGACCTGCGACCGGCTCGCAGGAAGCAGTAGCGGGCGTAGACCCAGACCGAGAATGTGGCTGCCACGTGGCTTGCCAGCAGGATCATGGCGGAGACCAGAAAGGGGTCGACAGCAGGACTGAAGGAAAGCCAGCCCGCCTGTCGCGCCAGCAATATGCCGTAGCCCACCAGAGCCACCAGCAAAAAGATGATGGAGGGTAGCGAACGTCGCATTTCCAGGACCAGTCGCAGTCCCAGCAGGGCTGTTCCCAACGAGACGATCACCAACCACCAGCTGCTGCTGGATGACCAGACACTCTCACTGGGGAATCGCGCGGCGAGCAATCCCAGCAGGCGATGACTGCCAGTTGCGGCATCGACGCTGAGCAGGCAACACCAGGCTGCTACCAGCAGCCACAACCTGTAATGCCCGCGATAATCATCGAGTTGGTGACGGCGTAGCAAGTAAACCTGGATACTGCCGACCATCGTGATCAAGAGCATCAGCGAGGCCAGCCAGGCAGCCATATTACCTGTCCCGACAAGGGCAAAGACCTCGGCAACTTCCCCCCCCTGCCGCTGGAAGTGGAGGTAACCCACCGCGAGTCCATACAGGCTGGCTACACTGATCGCAACCAGCGCCAGGTAAGACCACCAGGATATCGGGATCAAGTCGGAGAGTCGCAGCTGGTTCTCCGCCAGCGCTCCGTCAGCGTAGACCCGCCGCAGCCGTGGCTTGGCTGAGCTGGGACGCTCGCTGGCCTGGCGTGGACGATCCGAGCGACCGGCATCCATCATCATTCGCCGGCGGCGCTGGTTTCCTTGACTCGCGTTCTGCATCAGATTCCATCCTCACATCGGCCAAGGGTCCCGAGCAGCCGTGCTCGTGTTGATTCCTTGTGCGGACACACCCATTACTTAGTTTCGGCGATTTCGGGGCTATTTCTGAAGTTGTCACCGATTGCCGGCAGGTGAATTGTCAGCGCCCGCAGAATGCGGTATCCTTGCCGTCTGAGTCGAGCTGGATTCACCGTTGAAAGGACTATTATGGCCCACGAATTGCCCACACTACCGTATGTAGCAGATGCACTTGAACCACATATCGATGCGCGGACTATGGAAATCCACCATGGGAAACACCACGCCGGTTACGTGGCAAAACTGAATGCAGCACTCGAAGGCAGCGAGTTAGCCGATACCTGTGTCGATACTCTGATTGCCGACCTGGACAGCCTGCCCGATGATATTCGCGGCCCGGTTCGTAATAACGGTGGCGGACACTCCAACCATTCACTCTTCTGGACTATTCTCTCGCCCGAGGGCGGTGGAGAGCCAACTGGTGAATTGGCCGATGCAATCAACAGCACATTCGGCAGCCTGGACGGCCTCAAGGAGAAGTTCTCCGGGGCCGCCACCACTCGCTTTGGCAGCGGCTGGGCCTGGCTGAGCGTCTCCGATGGCAGCCTGCTGGTGGAAAGCACAGCCAACCAGGATAGCCCCAGGATGGAAGGTCGTACTCCCATCCTCGGACTTGATGTCTGGGAACATGCTTACTACCTCAACTACCAGAATCGCCGGCCCGATTATATTGCCGCTTTCTGGAACCTGGTGAACTGGGACGCTGTCGCCGAACGACTCGCTGCAACCAGCGGCTAGGCGACAAGTCCTAGCGGCCCTGCAGACCTTCTGGACCCGATGGTTTTTCGCCACCGGCGTCCCCCCTGCTGGGGGCTGCTAGCAGCTTTCTGGATTCCGTGGGCCAATCGGTCAATTCCGACCTTGACGGCACATCGCAGGGTCCTTATTATCCCGCACCCTCAAAGGGATTCTGTTCCCTGGCCGCCAGCAATCGTTGGCTGCCGCGGGGACAAATTGGATAACGCTGGACGAATAAGGACACGGAAGTCATGCGAAAAGACACTTCGCGATTTACTCAACTCGTTTTTTCCGTCGCCATCCTGGGCTTGTTAAGCTCTGGCTGCAAAACCACAAGCTGGACTGATGTCAGCAGCTGGCCCGGTGCCAGCTGGTTCACAGGCGCGAAAACAGCCAGTTCCGAGTACGAAGTGCCGGACCAGCCCTCGGTCGGCTACGCATCCTTACCGGTAGACCAGGCAGCAAACTATAACGACCAGGGCCAAGCCGAGCCCGCCGCGGCCCTGCCGATCGATAACCCAGCGGCAACGGTCAATACTGGCTATCCCCTGCCCCAGGCAACTCAGCCCAACTATCCCACCACGACGCAGGGATCGGCGCAGTACCTGACGCCCCCCAACACAACCGAACGGTACGTGCCACCTGGACAGTATCAGAACAACACGATTAACCAGACTCCGCCAGGCAGCTACGACTCAAGCAACTTGACGCCGGCTCCGGCAGCCACGCCGACCGTCGGGATCGGTAACAGTTACCAGCCGATCCAGTCCCAGCCCGCCTCCACGACAACAACCGTTGCGCCGATTGACGGAAGCGGCTATCAACAGGGATTCTTCAAACCCACGCAGGGCGGAGAATTCGCTACGCAAAACCCACCGATTCCAAGTTTGCCGGCCAACAGCAACCTGACACCGGCTGGTCCGATCCAGCCGATCCAGAACGGCTCGATCTATAACAATGGCACAGCAGCCGGCCAGCCGGCAGCAGCCATTCCCACTCCGATTACTCCGGCACCGATCTATACCGGCCAACTGCCAACGGACTCGAACACTCGCTTCGATGGCACCACGGCACCGCCCCTGGCCCTGCCGCCGGTACCGAATCCGGGCACCTATCGCCCCTTCAGCACGAATGCAGGGCAATAGCCAGGACCCTGGAGTCGGCCACGAGTGATTCTCTCGAACCGATCTGCGCGCCGGCGCTGACAGACGGTGTCGCCAGCCGCTGAATTCGACCTACCACGGTGTCAGGGCGCCATTGACGCAGATCGTCTGGCCGCTGACAAAGCCCGCCTCCTCGCTGGCCAAGTACAGCACGGCGTCTCCGACATCACGCGGCAGACCCCAGCGACCCATCGGTACAACCGCCAGGTATCCATCCTTGTCCTCCTGGGGATCATCTGCGTGACGATCCGTGGGAATCCAGCCTGGGGCCACCATATTGACCGTGATGCCGTCTGCAGCCAGTTCTGAGGCCATGCTGCGGCTCCAGCCGATCTGACCACCCTTGGCGGCTACGTAGGCACTGAAGGGCGACACGCTGCGGTGATAGACCTCGCTGACGATGTTAATAATCCGACCCCAGCCCTGTTTTTTCATTGCCGGCAGGCCACGTTGAGCCATCAAGAAGGGACTCTTGATGAAAAAATCGATCATCCGCTGGTAGAAATCCCAGTCGTACTGCTCGATCGGCCGCTGGGGCTGCTCACAGGTCGCATTCGGCACCAGGATATCGGGTTGCCCAAGTTCCGCTTCGGTCTCGCTGAAGAGGCGGTCGATGTCATCGACTGCTGTGGCATCTCCCTGGATCAGGCAGGTCGAAATGCCCGCCTGTTGATACTCAACCAGCGTCTGCTCAGCACGCTCGGCATTGTGGCAGAAGTTCACAGGTACGGCCGCACCCGCTTGTCCCAGGGCCAGGCCAATTTCCTTGCCAAGGCCGGAACTGTTACCGCTGACAATCGCCACGTGTCCTGCAAGTGAAAAGGCCATCTGGCAGCTCCTTCTGAGTGCCAGGCCGTAACGCTCCAACGTCAGGCGGGAGTGTTCAACAGGAAGCCGGGCAGTGTAGATAGTCCACCAGCCGCGCCTGGACTCCATCCTGTTGAAGCTCGTCCACGCACTGCTGAGCCTGGTAGGGCGTCTGAAAACTGGCATACCAGTGCCAGTTCGAAGTTGACTGGGCACGATACTGCACGCGCACCTGGCGAGCAAGCCCCCCCGGGCTGCTGACAGCGACCAGGCGTGATTGATGGACGGCAGCTGTAGAGATGCTCATAACATTCACTTGCTCTGATGGACCAGCCGATTCGAAAACTTCCAGTTCTCTATACCATCGAACGGAGCGTCGTTTAAGTTTGGTCGAAGTCGAGAAAAACAGCGACGCTGTCAAACTCTAACGATCAGGCGAAATAGCGACCGTCGAATCTGGGCAGACTGCCGCTGGCAGGCTCGCGGTCGCTGACGCGAACCGTCAATCGCCGATCACCAGCCCATCACCATATTGGATTCGATCACGCGTCGAGCCTGGTTCAGATCGACGCCGGATTCCTGCATGTAGAGCCGAATGGCGTGGACCTTGTCACCGGCAGCCCGGGACAGGCAATCGCGTGCCGCCTGGCAGATTTCCGGAGCCTCACCGGTAATCCCCAGAACTCCTTTGGAGATCACCCAGGTATCCCGCGGTCGCGCGATCAGTCGCATGATCTCGTCCTGCGGATAAACCTCTTCGACTCTCTGCCGGGCAGCCTGTTCGTCTTCTGCCCAGGTAAGAATGATGTGAGATTCAGTTTCGATCTCGAACAACGGCATTGGCAGGGCACTCCATCTACTGGAGGTCAGTTCCTATCTGACAGGATGCGCAATCAGAGGCATGTTGGCAAGGCACCTGCAGCCATTGTCGATGGCCTGCAACGGACCCCAGAGCCAACTGGCTAAAACAGGTGCCGGTCGGCGGTCGCGCCCAGTCGCTTGATCCGATTCCGGTCCCCCCGGGCTCGGGCCGGCTGATGCAAGACCTCGTACACCTGGCAACGATGAAACAGCATCACAGCCAGCTGGTGTCCTGACCGCTTCATTTCCAGGTTGATCCGCCACGGTTCCACCGCCAGGTTTCGCTGTCGATTCAGTTGCACCAGTCGCTGGCGGTGGACGGCGTCGTAAACCTTGACGGCCACCTCCAGGTCCATCAGGGCCAGGTTCGGCTGCCGGTTCTGCAGGTAGCTGTAACCGCGTGTATCGAGCACCGTGGCTCTCAATTCGGGATAGCTGGAATGCAGCCGATGAAGCTGGCTAGCCAGCAGCATGACCGCTTCCAGCTTGTCTGGATCCTGGCCCAACTGCCGCACGGCATCTCGGGCCGCCTCGCTACTGCCACTTTGGCCCATCCGCGCAAGCAGAATCGAATGCAGCTTGATCACGCGGGCCACGTACTTGACCAGTTCCTCACGCTGCAGCGCCCGCTGCTGCAACTCGCTCTGTTTCCAATCCAGTTGCGGCTGAAAACTCGCCTCCCAGGTCTCCAAAAACAACTCCGCACTCCGCCGCGCCTGCTGGCAAAGCAAAGCTGCTTCATGCTCGTTGCCGTCCAGATACGACTGGCAGGCAGACAGGTAAAGCGGGCCGCCATTGTAATCCCAGGCAATGCCGTTGCCGCCCATCAGCGCGATCGCACGATTGGCATCGGCGACCGACTGTTCGGTCTTCTTGCCGGTCAAACCCAGCTGGTAGGCACGATTATTGAGATAGAGGATCTCCGCCAGGTGTGGCTGGTTGCCCTGCTGTTGCCCCTGGGCACTGGCTTCATCGATCAACTCCCATTGCTCCACGATCGCGTCCAGCTCGTCCTCGTGATAGAGCGCCTCGCACAACTGCTGCCGCAGCTGGATCTGAAAAAGTGAGGCCGCTGACTGGCTGACCGCCAGCTTCAGGTCCCGGCAGCTCTGCTGATAATTCCCCAGTTCAGTCTGCCAGGCAGCTCGCAGTACCAGCGCCTCAGAGTTGCTGGGGTCCAGCTCGATCGCCCGGTTGATCAGCTCCATGGCCTCCAGCTGGCTGGCTGGATCTCGCCAGCTGACGCGGGCAGAGGCAAGTTGCCAGCGAGACCATTCGTGGTCGACCAGACCGTAGCCAAGTGTCGGCAGCAGTACCAGCAGGATGACCGCAATCACACAGGCTGACGTTGCTGCTGTGGAATTCTGGGGCGCAGGGTCGCCTGCTTGTCTGTCAGTAATCTCATTCATATCGACCATTGTAGCGTGCCTGACAGATTCCCGCTGTGGGCTGGCCGGGAGCCTGAGCCGCTGTCAGGAGTGGAACCCTCTTGCCACAGAGCAGGTTTTCGCTATGCTTTTTCACATCCCAGATGCAGTCGTCTGGATTGGGGCCGTAGCTCAATTGGTTAGAGTACCGGACTGTCGATCCGGTGGTTGGGGGTTCGAGTCCCCTCGGCCTCGCTTGGCGAGATGCTTCAACAACATGGCCCGCGATACACTATCGTGGGCCATTTTTGTGCCAGCCGCGACAGCACGTGCCACCCGCGTGGGGTCTGCCAGCCGCCCTCTACCAGCAACACAGCAGGCCCGCTGCCACTGTTCCCGGACCGACCATGAAACAGCCACTCACGATCGCCAGCTGCCAGTTCTCGGTCGAAGCCGACATTGATCACAACGCTGCACGGATCCTCCAGCAGATCGACGAGGCCGCAGAACGGGGCGCTCGCCTGGTCCACTTCTCCGAAGCCGCACTGTCCGGTTACGCCGGCGTCGACATCCCTGGCACCGAAGCTATCGACTGGGACCAGCTCACGAAGGCCAGCGAGGCGATCTGCCAGCGAGCGAGCCAGCGGGGTGTCTGGGTGCTGTTGGGGAGTACGCACCCGCTGAGCGGCAGCAACAAGCCACATAACAGCGTCTACGTGATTGACGACCGTGGGCAGGTGGTCGAACGGTACGACAAGCGATTCTGTACCGGCACGCTGGACCCTCAGCCAAATCTGGACCTGCAGCACTATTCTCCTGGCAACCACACGACCGTCTTCGAGCTGGACGGCTACCGCTGCGGCGTCCTGATCTGCTACGACTATCGCTTCCCGGAACTGTACCGCGAGCTGCAACAGCAGGGCGTGGAGATTGTACTGCAGTCCTTTCACAATGCCCGCCGCAGTGAGGAAGATCATGCGGCCTACAACATCTGGCAACAGATCGTACCGGCCACCATGATGTGCCGGGCTGCCAGCAACCACTTCTGGATCAGTGCCACCAACAGCATGGCCCGCTGCAGCAGCTGGCCCAGCTTTTTTGTCTCACCCGACGGCAGCCTGGTCGACCAGTTGCCGGCCCACAGCGACGGTGTGCTGATCAGCCAGGTCGATCCAGCAGCTGAATTCTGGGATGCCGCAGCCCCCTGGCGAGATCGCTCGATCGCAGGCCAGCTGCATAGTGGCGAGCTGCTTGACGATCCCCGCAGTCAACAGCGGCAATCTCTCTAAGCTCTGACGACTGGCTTCTAACCCAGCCAGCCGCCGTTGACGTGCAGAGTCTGGCCGGTGATATAGGAGGCCAAATCACTGGCCAGCAGCAGTACAGCCTGGGCAATATCCTCTGGCTCACCGTAGCGGCCGAGCGGAATCTGCTGCAGCATCGCTTGGCGATGCTGCTCGGGGATCGAGCGCCCCATATCGGTCAGAATCAAGCCCGGGGCGATAGCATTGACCGTCACTTGCTGGGACGCCAACTCGCGACTCAGCGACCTGGTCAGGCCCAGCACACCCGCCTTGGCGGCCGAGTAATTCGTCTGGCCAAACGTCCCCAGGAAAGCGGAGATACTGGAGAGATTGATGATCCGGCCAGCCGGCTCAATTCGATCCGCCACCGCCCGGCAGACATGATGCACGCCGGTCAGATTGGTATCAATCACATCCTGCCACTCATCTTCACTCATCTTCTTGATCGTGCGGTCGCGGATAATTCCAGCGTTATTGACGACGATATCCAGTCGCCCGTGCTGCTCAATAACGTCCTCGACCAGCTGACGAATTGCCGGCATGTCGCGCACATCGGCCGGGTGGACGCTGGCCCGCTCGGCCAACTCAGTCGCCAGCTCATTCAGCCTGGCTGAGCCGCCGCCTGGCTCGTCCGCCAGGTCGTTCAAGCAGACGCTGGCACCGGCCTGGTGCAACTGGCGGGCAATCGCCTCACCGAGCCCCTGCCCTGCGCCGGTCACAATCGCAACTTTGCCGGATAAGTCAATTTCCACCATCGCCAGTTATCCTCCGGATCACGACAAACCCAACATCTTCAAGATGGTCGGTATCACCTCGTAGGCCAATGCCACCGTGGTAAAGAAACCAAAGAACAGGATCGACCAGGCAATCATGATTGTGCGACCAATTCCCATCGACAGCCTGCCTCGCAATATCCGCTTGTTCATATAAAGCAGCAGGATCGAGTAGATGAACATCACGCCACCATTCATCGCCGCTGAGGTCTTGAGCAGGAACAGAGGTTTGCCAAAGTTGGGGATAAGTAAAATGGCGGTCCCCAGCAGGATTTCCCCCCACAGGAAGCAAAAGTAAAGCCGGCTCTGCGACCAGCGAGCGTTGCCGCTCAGGTAGTTCACCTTGACGATGTCGGCGGAGATTCGAGCCACGGCGTCGAGCACCCCCAGCTCTGTCGTTAACAGGATCGCGATCCCCATGATCATGAAGCCGATCATGACCAGCCCGCCGTGCGAGCTTTTCAGCACCTCCGCCTGTCCCCAGATAAAGTTGAGATCGTTGCCGTACTTGCCCATCCCGTCCTGCAGCTCACCCTGGGCATCGTAGAACAGCGAGTAGGTGATCAGGGACATCAGGCAGAGGCAGACGACACAGGTCACGAAGAAACTCAGCAGGTGTTCGATGTTGGCTGCCCGCCACCAGGCGCGCCAGCGAGTAAGGTTCTGCTCGTCTTGTGGAAAGTGATAGCCGATCTCCTCGGTCGCTTCCTGCTGACCCGTGATCGGGCTGGTAATCCGACCGATGTAACGGCCCATGCCATATCCCTTGTCACGGATATAGTTGCTCTGGCCGAGGTTTGTCGTACCCCCTGCGCCGGCGAACGCCAGGGCACCCAGCAACAGCACCATGGAGAGGCCCGAGGTCGTCATATCCGGCATCTGGCCGATATTGGTGATACCACTCACCATCGCTGTCACAGCGTCGCCACGAATGACCAGGGCCCCCAGGACGACAACCAGCAGCAGGATCAGGCCGACAAGGAAGATCTGGATTTTTTCCACGGTGTTATAGACGACCGGTCCCAGCGTCAACGCCGCACCAACAATCCACAAGCCGGCAATACCCAGCCAGGAGACGTACTTCGCCTTGAATTCCACCTCCCCCGCCTCATTTACAACCTGCTCGGCACCGAACAGCAGCCAGCTGAGCATCGTGCCGGCTCCGGTGGCCCAGCCGGGCCAGGCCCAGGGAAGAATGTTCAGGATCAACATCAGCCAGGCCAGGTGCCGGCTGATCCGGCAGAATCCTGTAATTGCTGTTTCCCCGGTGGCCAGTGTCCAACGCTCGATTTCCATATTCAGGAAGAACTGCGTGATCACTCCGATCATGCAGGCCCAGAAGAAAACAAAGCCCACCTTGGAGGTAATGTAGGGCCAGAGCACGAATTCGCCGGACCCCAGGGCCAGTCCGGCCAGCATGATGCTGGGCCCCAGCATCTTGCGCCAGCTGGTCGGCTCAGGCAGGTCCCGGTACCGCAAGTGCGGCAAGCTGCCACTTGGCAAAACCTCGTCTGGAACCAGCGAGTCCTGGAGGATCTCGTCGTTGGCCGGCTGTTCAGTCATCGATACAAGTCACCTTGTGGAAGCGGATCAAGCTGGCCGCCGAAGTGAGATCTCTCCGGCGCCAGTCTACTTGCCCCGCTGATGCGAGAGCAGCCAGGTGTAAACGTCCTCGTTAGCATAGGTCTCGCTCCAGCTGTTATGGCCCACGCCAGGATAGATGGTCAGCTTGGCACGCTTACCACCCGCTTCCTCAATTGCCGTGATCATGTCCTGGCTCCGCTTGAGCGATACAGCAGTGTCCTTGTCACCATGAAAGGCCCAGATTGGAATCGCGGCGAGCTTGGCTGCTGTGCCAGGATCGCCACCACCGCAGATCGGCACGCCAGCAGCAAACAGCCGTGGATAGCGAGCCATTATATTCCAGCTGCCATAGCCCCCCATGCTTAGACCAGTGACATATATACGTTTCCTGTCGATTTTCTGACTGCCGACCACATGATCTACCAGCATCCTCATCTGCTCGACATTCCAGCTCTGATTTCGAGGACACTGGGGAGATACAACGACAAAGGGGAAGTCCTTTCTCTCGCCGACAATCCGCGGAGGGCCCCACTTCTTCACCACCTCAAGGTCATCCCCCCGTTCACCAGCGCCGTGCAGAAACAGCATCAACGGTAACCGCTTGCCCTGCATCGCCTGCTCTGGCAGGAACAACCAGTAGCGCAGCGTGACTTCCTCGAGCTTGCCATCCAGCTGGATTTCGATCTCCAATTGCTGGGCAACCTGGGTTCCGGGCGCCGGCTCGTCTGCCAGGCAGACAGTGAAGAAACCCATTAATAGGGCGAGAACGATCGGTAAGATCCTGACAGAGTGCATGATGTGCCTTTCGTGGGCTGACCAGAAAGAGGACCAGCAGCCGGGCTCCAGCGGACCGGCAACTATCGACCATGGTAGCGATGTACTATGCAGATACCAGTCGAGCGAGCTGCAGTTTTCAGCTCCCCTGCCCGGCCGCATGCTGATCGCGGCCACGCTTCTCGACCAGCATGCCAGCAGCCATAATAAGCGCTGCCGATCCCACATCCAGACTCCAGTCGCCTGATGCTGAACCTGCAATCCGAAACATCTGATCGCTGGCTTGGCCAGGTCGACGAGCAGCTGGACGAGATCCTCATCGACCACGCCCACTGCGAGAACAAGGCAGCACGTGCGGCGCTCAACCTGATGATGGCTTACGTCGAGAACAAGGCACTCTGTGAAGCGATGACCGAGATCGTGCAGGAAGAACTGGAGCACTTTCACCAGGTCCGCGCGATGCTCGAGCGGCGAGGGATCCCATTTCGACGTTTGCGACCAAGCAACTATGGTGGCCAGCTGAAGGAGCTGATTCGCAAGCCGGAACCGGATCGCGCCGTCGACCGCTTGCTGGTGGCCGGCCTGATCGAGGCCCGCAGCTGCGAACGATTCGACCTCTTGCGGAGGCACGTTAACGACCCCGAGCTGGCTGACTTTTATGACAGCCTGTTCGAATCCGAAGCAGGGCACCATGCCACCTACGTGCGTTTCGCCCGTGACTTTGCCAGTGACGAACAGGTCGATCGCCGGCTGCACGAACTGGCACTGCAGGAAGCCCGCATTATCGAAATGGGCGATCCGCTAGCACGCATGCACAGCTAGTGGTCATCCGCCATCCCCTCAGGACCGACAGAGGGGTCCCCGGCTATCGCGTTCTGACACAGTACTAGGCACTCGTCGCGTCCAGTGCCTGGCAGACGAGATCACCAATTTCGCTGGTCGAATGGCCCATCCGGCCGGCCGCCTGGCTTTCCATCTGCTCGCTGGTGACATTCTTGATGGCTGCGATCACACGCTGCCCGGCTGTCTCCTGCCCGGATTGTTCCAGCAGCATTCCGAGCGCAGCGATGGCAGCTATCGGATTGATCACGTTTTGACCCGTGTACTTCGGCGCACTGCCACCCATCGGCTCAAACATGCTGGTGCCACCCGGATCAGGATTCATATTGCCGCCAGCCGCCACACCCATGCCGCCCTGAATCATGGCCCCCAGATCGGTGATGATATCACCGAACATGTTGGTCGTCACAATCACGTCGTAGTACTCCGGGTTCTTCACCATCCACATGCAGCAGGCATCGACGTGGTTATAGTCGGGCTCCACATCCGGATAGTCGCCAGCAACTTCCTGGAAGGTACGGTCCCAGAGGTCGTGGCCGAAAGTCAGCACGTTGGTCTTGGCAACCAGCGTAAGTCGTTTTCCCTTGGGGTTATTCCGTCGCTGGGTATATTCAAAGGCCCAGCGGATACAGCGTTCGCAGCCCTTGCGAGTGTAAACAGCGGACTGCGTGGCAACCTCATCGGCTGTCCCTTTCTTGAGAAAGCCGCCGATCCCACAGTAGAGATCCTCGGTGTTTTCCCGCACCACCACAAAGTTGATATCCTCGGGTCCCTTGCCTGCCAGCGGCGTTTCCACTCCGGGATAAAGCTCTACCGGCCGCAGGTTGATGTACTGATCGAGCTGGAATCGCAGGTTCAGTAACAGGCCTTTCTCTAAAATGCCGGGAGCCACATCGGGATGTCCAACGGCGCCGAGAAAAATAGCATCATGCTGCCCCAGTTCATCGGCCGCCCCGTCTGGCAGGATCTCGCCTGTCTTGAGGAAATGCTCTCCGCCGAAGGGATAGTGCTGAAGTTCAAAGGTAAAATCCTCGGCCGCAGCAACTGCTGCCAGCACCTTGAGCGCCTCGGCGGTGACTTCCGGACCCGTACCGTCACCTGGAATGACTGCAATCTTCATACTCGACTGTCTCTCAGCAAGAACCGTTCACGTTCAATTCGTCAGAGCGATGATTCTACCAGCCGACGGAGCCGTGGTGGAGATGGGGAAGGCCTGCAGGGAGTCAGTGGCTGCTAGCCAACTCAAGAGCCACTCGGCAGGTTTCTCCCGCGAGCCAGGCACCGCGATCGATAACGCTCCACTCCACCTGGGGCGGACGGCGGTTATGCACGGGGCCTCTGTGCGATCTGGGCGGTAGCAGAGAACTGAGTTACCGCAGACGCTCAGTTGTCGCTGAAGCCGACGCGAACAGGGATTGCGCGACCGAGCGGGTTCTTGGTGTATTCACCAAAGCACTCGTTGCAGAGGTCATAGCGCTTCTTCTGGTAGAAGTCCTCGGCCAGTTGCTCACTGTCCTCGTCTTCCATCTGATCGAGCATCTCCTGGATTTCCAGCAGGTGATCTCGCTCGTCATCCAGGTCATCAACATCCAGCGGTTCCATGATTGCCTGCACCTCGAGGCGAACGACATACCGCACGTCAACTTCTGGATCAATCAGCCTCTTACAGCGATCACATGAATAATGAATCATCACCAAACCCTCTGCCATGGGGTGCGTTTGAACGGGCGACGTTCCGTGCCGACCCGCTGTCAGCCGCCCGGAAGGCGACGACCACCTTATGGTAACGCCAACGCGAGCCAGTCGACAAGCGAATCTTTGAGCGAATCGCAGCTGGCCGAATTACTTGATTGGCTGCTCCAAGTTCGGATACCATCATGGTCAGAGATGGGCCGCCACGGCGATCGACGTGCGACAGACTCTCGCGGACAGGACAATCTCAGCCGATGATTGTTTCACATCCCTCCCTGCTCAGTAGCAGCGTGCTGATCCTCAACCGCTCCTACATGGCAGTCCACCTTGTCTTGGTGCGCCAGGCCTGCCTGCTGCTTTATCGTGAAGCTGCCGAGGTGATCGATGTGGAAGATGGTCGCTACATGAATTACGACTATCGCAGCTGGTCCGAAATGAGCGAACTGAGAGACGAGCTGGGAGACCTGACTGGTGAGTGGATTCAGCTGGTGCGGCAACGCCTGCTGGTGCCACGCATTCTGCGACTGGTTCAGTTTGACCGTGTGATTCAGCAGTCGGTGCGATTCAGTCGCCGCAACCTGTTTGCTCGCGACCAGCAAGCCTGCCAGTACTGCGGGAAGCAACTGAGCTTTGGCCAGATGAGCGTGGATCATGTGGTCCCACGCAGCCAGGGTGGCGAGACCAGCTGGGACAATATTGTCTGCTGTTGCGTGAAGTGCAACACGTTCAAGGGTGGCCGCACACCTCAACAGGCGCGAATGAAGCTGCCTCTGCTGCCGGCCAAACCCTCCCGTTTCCCGCTGCTACCTGTCAAGCATGACCACCCCTGCTACTCGCTCTGGCAGGTCTTCATGCCGACTCCGTCAGCCACTGGCAGGCAGGTATAAAAAAGGCCTGACCTCGTGAAAACGAAGCCAGGCCGTGTTCGATGGTCGCCTGCTGCAGCGGTTTAACTGTCAGCCAGCGGCTCTTTCTGCTCAGTAATCACAGGCGATGTGAGCGACATTTCAGCGTTCAGGGCAGTGAAACCCTCTTCGCCTTCTGGAATGTTATCTTCCAGGTAGATCGCTTCCACCGGGCACTCCGGAACGCATGCTTCACAGTCGATGCACTCGTCCGGGTGAATATAGAGCATTTGTTCGCCCTCGTAGAAACACTCTACCGGGCAGACAACAACGCAGTCGGTGTATTTACATCCGAAGCAGGCTTTACAGACGACATGAGTCATAAGAGCTTCTCTCCTTCGCCAATCTCAAACAGCACCTGGCCAGGCGGAACGACCAGCATGTATCCATCGTCAGATTTCGGCTGAGAGGCAATAATGTCGCCACTGAAAAAGCCAAATCTGTCAAAAATACCTGCCTTCACACGAGCGTCAGCTGCGTGATCGGACTCATTCCACCAAAGCTGGGGGTCCAGCGACCTGCCCCAAAACCAGGGTCAGGTTTGGCCGAATACTAGCGATGGTGTATGCCAATGTCAAGGATACGTCAGCGGGTGAAGAAGTGGACGCGGATCAACCTTGCTTCGGATTGGCAGGGCTCCTAGAATCTGGCGTGTTTTGGGATTTAGCATGTGGCGGGATTATCTTCCCGCAGATGCTGATTTGACGTTATCTAGCAATTGCTATGCCCGGAGTATGCCGGCGTGAGTCTCTCTGAATTTGATCAGAAGTTGCTCCAGGATTGCCTTGATGGCACTCCCGGGTCGTGGGAGACATTCACCGATCGCTTCCTCGGACTGGTACTGCATTCAATTCGCCACACCGCCAGGGCCCGCGGCGTGCGACTCAGCTCCCAGGATATTGAGGACTACTGCGCCGATGTCTTCATGGCCATCATCAAGGACGATTTTGTTGTCCTCCGCCGCTTTCGAGGTGCCAGCAGCCTGGCCACTTACCTGACCGTCATCGCCCGCCGCGTCGTGGTACGAGAATTCATCAAGCGGAAGCATCCTCGCCTGAGCACGCCCGGGGCAACCGGCGACTCAGACGCCGAAGAACCTGGGCCCGCGGCCGATACCCCCGCACAAGCCTTCGCCTTCCGCGTCCGCCTCGATTCCGATCTCGCCGACAGGCGGCCGGCCGTCGAAGATCGTGCCAGCAACCGCGACGAAGTGCGGCGACTGCTCGAGAGCCTGCCACCTGCCGAAGCCGAGATCGTTCAGCTCTACCATCTCGATGGCCACAGCTATCGAGAGATCAGCAGCCAACTGGGGATCCCGGAAAACAGTATCGGGCCAACACTCAGTCGGGCTCGCGAGAAAATGCGCCGCCACGGAATCGAAGTCTGACTGCTCACTGGCACACGTCCGCCATGGTCAGGCTCGCGGGCTAATCGCCACAGTCGCCACCCGAGGGGGCGTCATCGCCAGAGCGTATCACCGCGAAAACGTGGCAGCTGCCGCCCGCCGGAGCTGTCAGAGCGGTAACCCACCCGCTCCACCGTGCCCTGCCGGCGAGCTGAACTCTGCGCATTGGCTCCAGGCAGCGTGGTGATGTCACGCTGCGGGTAACCCTCGATGATGGGCATTTTGAACAGCTGAGCTGGGCTGCCGGTAATCCGGTTGACCTGGTAGCCAGCCACATCCAGGGTCAGCTTCAACTGGTTCGCATGCCCTGGCAGTAAATGGATTTCCAGGTGGTGAGGAAGTGAGACCAGGTGCGGCGGATAATAGCGGTGCTCGGAAGCCTGGATCGATACCAGCAGCCTGCCCTCAGCATCCCGCAGGTGCTGCTCCAGAACAAACCCGTACTTATTGTCCACGACCGTCACACGCGTTCGCACTCCGTCGGGTCCCGGCAGGCGAGTGCGGATTTCCAACTTACCCTCGCCGGCTGGTAGCGGTCCCTCGTGCTCAAGTGCCGGGTCCAATCCGATCAGCCCGACGGCGTCCAGGAACCAGTCAAAGTCGATGGGCATCAGACGCCGGGCTTCGCTGTCTGAAAACTCCTCGTGGCGGGCATAGTAGACGGCGGGATCTGGATGCTGCTTGACCCAGAACCAGAACAGCTCCTCGTTGCTGCCGAGGTCGATCTCCGGGCCGCTAAAGTCGAACAGGCCGGCGCGCAATCGCAACATGCCTGGCTGCTTCAACACCAGGCTGGCTCGTAAACGTGGCGAGCCGGGCACCGAAATCCTCGCACCCTGTGCTTCCAATTCTCGGATCATGCTGTTGGCGTTAACGACCTGCAGCACATCCGACAGGCTGGCCGAGGGTTGCAGTAGAACCGGGGCCTGCGGGCCACTATCCCGGAACAGTCCTCGCTTCAGACAGGTCGTGCCACTGCTGCTGATTAACAGCAGCAGCACCGCCAGGCTCAGCTTCATCCGCTTCATGGCATCCTTGCCTTTCCCAGCCCTGTTCAGGCGGCACCCTTGAACAACATGCCTGCCAGTGCCTGCTCGATTTCTTCCACCCTCGTCTGCGCCGGGTGCACGACCGTGACCCGGTACTCTTTCTCATTCTTCGGACAGTACAGGACCATTTGGGCCTGGCCCTGCTCGTTCGCCTCGGTATCCTCCAGCCGTACAATCCTGCGACGGATCATCAGCAGTGCCAGGACGTAACGCAGGTCCTGGCGGGAGGCGGTATCGGCCAGTTGTTCGAAATAGTGAATCATGACGTCGCTGGGAGCCCAGTCGACCCTGTTGGATGTTGGATCGGGCATCCGTGACTGCCACCAGCCGAGCGAATCATCCGGGGGACCTGGCCAAGCCGCCTCGGCATAGTCACGCCGCACCAGTTCTCCCTGCTCGTCAACCAGCACCGAGTAGAAAACATCTCCCGGCTTGAATTCCTCGTCCGTCGCAAGACAACGGCGGGAACATTTCTGGAACTGGAAGTCGAGCATCGTGGGCTACTCCGTCAGATCAAGACAGCCAAGGCGGGATGGTACACCGAATCAAGCGGTTGGCTCAAGGTCCACTTGACCAGGCCAGCGAGAAGTCACTCCGGGGGACCAGGAGTAGTGTTTTTGCCGCGCCGAAATGCTAAAACACTGGCAGCTTCTGCCACCCACGAACCCAGTACTGGGGAATTCCACCGATGAAACGCCTCTGCTTGCTGATCCTGCTGCTCTGCCTGCCCGCCAACCTGCTGGTCGCGGAAAACTGGCCAGCCTGGCGCGGACCGAATGGACAGGGCAGATCGTCGGAGACAGGCTTTACCACCAGCTGGTCAAGCACCAGCAACGTGGCCTGGAAAGTTGCCCTGCCGGGGCCCGGCAATTCCACGCCGGTTGTCTGGGAAGACAAGGTCTTTGTTACCCAGGCCAGTGACGAGGGACGCCAGCGCAGCCTGCTCTGTTACTCACTGGCGGACGGTAAGCAGCTGTGGGAACAGTCGGTCCGTCATGAGCAGGCCGAACAGACACACAAGACCAATCCCCAGTGTGCCTCCTCGCCCGTCACCGACGGCTCCACCGTGGTCGCCTGGCATGGCTCGGCTGGCCTGTTCGCCTACGACCTGGACGGCAACCTTCGCTGGAAGAAAGACCTGGGAAAGTTTCAGCACATTTGGGGCACAGCAGCCAGCCCCGTGATTTTCGGAGATCGAGTGATTCTGAATGCCGGACCCGGCTTGAATTCCTTTGTCTCGGCACTCGATGTCTCCAGCGGCGAAGAAATCTGGCGCAAGGAAATGCCCGACGCCAGCTCGCTCAAGGTCGAGGAATTCCGCGGCTCCTGGAGTACCCCGCTGATCGAGGGCAGCGGTGATGACGCCATCATGTTCCTCAGCCTGCCGCAGCGTCTGTACGCCATCTCGCCACGAACCGGCAAGCAAACCTGGAGCTGCGAGGGACTCAGCAAGCTGGTCTACACCTCGCCCATTTTTAACGACGACACAATCGTGACGATGTGCGGTTACGGTGGCCCCTCGCTGGGAGTCCGTCGCGGTGGCAGCGGCAATGTAACCGATACCCATCGCCTCTGGCTGAAGACCGAACGGCAGGATAATCCCCAGCGGATCGGTTCAGGAGTGATCATTGGTGATTACATCTACATCGTCAACGAACCAGGAATTGCCTGGTGCATGGAACTCAAGACTGGCAAGCGGATGTGGCAACAGCGGCTCGGGACGGGGGGTTGCTGGAGCAGCGTCTGCCACGTGGATGGAAAACTCTGGATCGTCAACATCGAAGGCACCACATTCGTGCTGGATCCCAATCCCGAATCCTGCACAATCGTCGCCGAAAACAAGCTCAATGAACTGACGCGCGGTTCGCTGGCCTTCTCGCAGGGCCGAATCCTGGTCCGGACCTACAAGCACCTGTACGCTATTGCTCCGGCCAAATGAGCCATCCCGGTTGACCGAATGTGGTTCGACTTGACCATCACCGCAGGCTCGGCTAGAGTGCAGAAGTAACCCGATAAGAAGGAATTTTTCCAGTGACAACCAACAACCTGCTACTGCTTTTGCTGGGAACGCCCTGAGGGTGTCACCATCCTGGTGATAACAACACCCCCGGGGGCCATCGACGCTCTCGGGTTTTTTTGTGCCTGCAACGAACGATAAGACGATGAATCAACAAAACGCCAGTCAAACAGGTCGACGACGCCTGACGTCGACTCGTGGGGGGCTGTTACTGCCCACGCCGGTCAGGGACCGGCAAGCATGAACTGGCATTGCTCGCGTCGGCCAGGGGTCAGCGAGCAGTCTCTCTTTCTGATTCAACTCGTTACAACAGGCACAAGATCATGACCGACTCACGGCAAATCGCCATCTTTGATACGACCCTGCGCGATGGAGAACAGTCTCCCGGCGCAAGCATGAACCTGGCCGAAAAAATGGAGCTGGCCCAGGCCCTCGTCGACCTCGGTGTGGACGTCATCGAGGCGGGATTTCCGATCGCCTCGCCGGGCGATTTCGAGGCTGTCCAGGAGATCGCTCAGAATATCACCGGCAGCACGATCTGTGGACTGGCCCGCTGCAGCGACGCCGACATCGACCGCGCCTGGGAGGCCATTGAACCGGCCGCCTCGGGACGCATCCACGTCTTCCTGGCAACCAGTGCGATTCACCGGGAATTCAAATTGCGGATGTCTCGCGAGGAGATTATCCAGCGAGCCGTGGCGGGAGTCGAGCGAGCTGTCGGGTACTGCGACGATGTCGAGTTCTCGCCGGAGGATGCTGCTCGGACCGAACATGATTTTCTCTGTGAAGTTGTCGAGGCGGCGATCACCGCCGGGGCAACCACCGTGAATATTCCCGACACCGTCGGCTACGCGACTCCCAGACAAATGGGAGAGACAATCGCCATGCTGCGCGAGCGGGTCAAGAATATCGACCAGGCAGTAATCAGTATCCACTGCCACAACGACCTCGGACTGGCAGTCGCCAACAGCCTCGCTGCCGTCGAACAGGGAGCCGGGCAGATCGAGTGTACGATCAACGGAATTGGCGAACGGGCTGGCAACTGCAGCCTGGAAGAAGTTGTCATGGCGATGCGCACCCGCCAGGACTATTACAACTGTCAGACCAGCATCCATACCGAGAGACTGGTGCCAGCCAGTCGACTGCTGACGTCAATCACCGGTATGCGCGTGCAGCGTAACAAGGCGATCGTCGGTCGCAACGCCTTTGCGCATGAAGCTGGCATTCACCAGGATGGCATGCTCAAGGAACCAAGCACCTACGAGATTATGCGGCCCGAGGATGTCGGCTTTACCCACACCAACCTGGTGCTGGGTAAGCACAGTGGCCGGGCGGCGCTGGATGATCGAGCCCGCACGCTTGGTTACCAGCTTTCCAAGGAACAGCTGCAGAATGTCTTTGAGCAGTTCAAGCTGCTGGCGGACAAGAAGAAGGAGATCTATGACGGCGACATCATTGCCCTCGCCCAGCAGGAAGTCCAGGGCGAGATCGAGCAAGCCTGGTCGCTGGTCAGCTTCCAGTTGACATCGGGTAGCGACCAGCCACCTAGCGTCTCACTGACCCTCGCCCGTGGCGATGAACAATTCCAAGAGCAACTCTCCGAAGGCGATGGTCCCATCGACGCCGCCTTCCTGGCGACCGAGAAGATTACAGGACTCGATCTGAACTGCCGCGATTACCAGGTCCGCAGCGCCTCGCTGGGCCAGGATGCGCAGGGCGAAGTTGTGCTGGAAATCGAACATGCCGGGCAGGTCTATCGCGGACGTGGTGTCTCAACAGATACCGTCGAAGCAACCGTGCGGGCTATCCTCGATGCCGTCAACCGGATCGTGCATGCCCGCTAGCTGACGCTCAGTTCGCACCGGGCTGGCCGTAACGACCGTCCGGCAGCGGCAATCTCCCCTGCCCGACCCTGCTGGAGCACTCCTCATCGTATCGCATTGACCGGCTGCCGTTCGCGCTGCTTAAATGGCCCTGACAACTGGCCGAGTGGCGGAATTGGCAGACGCTCGGGATTTAAAATCCCGTGGGCATTAGCCCGTGCGAGTTCGAGTCTCGCCTCGGCTACTTTATTAGCACATCGCAGCTCGCCCCTGGCGATGTTCATTCCGACTCCCGACGGGAGTCGGCCACAGCGGACCCGACTCGAGTCCACCGCAGGTGGAGAGAGTGGAGGGCACGTCCAACACTCGCGGTCGTTCCGACTGCCGATGGCAGTCGGGTACGGTAGGTGGAGAGAGTGGGGGCAAGTCAACACCCGCGTTCATTCCAGCAGCGACTCAATAGCCCTGTCCAAGGCATCCCCCTCGAGGTCCTTGAAGCGAATCACGCCCTGTTTGTCCAGCACGTAAATCGTCGGCCGCTGGCTGACCTGCCAGCTCGTCTGGATCGGGCCGTCGATGCTGCCCGCATCCCACCAGCTGCGCCAGCTGAGATTCTCCACCCGCACGGTCTTCTTGAGAGCCTTGCGGTTCGCATCACTGTTCACGCCCAGCAAGGCAAAAGGTTGGTCTGCCAGCCGTTTCACGAGCGACCGCTCGTGCGGGTAAAGTGCCCGACAGGGCCCTCACCAGTGGCCCCAGAAACTGATCATCACCACCTGGCCACGATAATCACTCAAGCGAAACTGCTTGCCGCCAATGTCCTCTCCGCTAATCTCCGGCGCCTGCCGTCCTACCGTAAGATGACGTATCCGGAACAAGGCCAGGCTGGCAAGCTCACCCAGCTGCTGGTCATCACTCTGCACCTCGGAGAAATCCGCGGCCATCTTCTCGTAAACCTGTTCAAGCGCCGTCTGCACAGCAGCCTCGTCCAGCTCCAGCAGGTGCGTGCCATAGTCCTGGCCATAATACTCGCGCATGCGATCCGCCAACCCGACGTTGCTCTTGAGCTGGCTGATGATCGCTGCCTCTCGCTCCAGCAAGTTCGCCAACTGCAGACAAGCCGCCGCGCGGACCTGCGCATGCGGACTCTCTGCCAACGCCGCTCGTAACAGCTGTTCGGACTTGTTGGATGGAACCCTGGCAACGCCCTGGCAGGCTCGCTCGAAGGCCGGGCTGGTCAAGTAACGTGCTCGCAGGCGCGCGATCGCCTGCAAAGCCTCGGGCTGGTTGCGTCGGTTTCCCAGGATCCAGACAAGTGCATCCACAGCCACCGGGTCAGCCGGGAATTCTTCAGCCAGGCTGAAGAATCGCGGTGCAAACTCCTTGCTGCCACCCTCTTCGTCAAACTGCTTGACCAGCGTCTGAAATCTCTCTGCTGCGGTATCCGCCGCAGATACCATCCCGCCCGCTGTGAGCAACCAGAGGCAGACCAGGGACCATCGTGCTAAGACCATCGGACAGTCCTCGTTCGGGGACATCGGGCCGGAAATTCAATCCGCCATTCGGCTAGCGCCGCCTGATGAAAGGGTCAGAAAAACGGGGGTCACTGACAAGCTGATTGTCGGTTAAAGTCCGTAGGAATGCGACCAACGCCGCCTTTTGCTGACTCGTGAAGCCAAATCCGGAACGGACTGACGACTCCCCGTCACTCTCAAATGCGAGCGCGACGTTCGGATGCGGATGCACGCCAGCACTGTAGTGCTCAACAACCTGCTCCAGCGTCTTGAAGCGGCCGTCGTGCATGTAGGGCGCCGTGAGTTCAACATTCCGCAACGAGGGTGCCTTGAACTTGCCGTCATTGCTGGGAGTGAAGGGATCGTTGGATGGCCGCGACAGCAATCCCAGGCCACCGTCGAGGTACTTCAGATCCAAACCGTTGTTCATCGCCAGTGGCATGTTGAAGCTTGGCGGGACGTGGCAATGGGCACAGCCAAATTCACCGATCCCACCAATTCCGTCAATGAACAGCGACCGCCCCAGTTGTTCTTGCTCGGCCAAGACAATCTCACCGGCGACGGCGCGGTCAAACCTGGAATCGAGTGAGACCATCGACCGCAGAAAGTTGGAGACCGCCCTGGCTATCCGCTCGCTGGTCACCTCAGGCGAGCCATAGGCCGCTTCAAACAAGGGGGGATAATAGGGCAAGCTGGCCAACCGCTGTTCCACCTGCGGTAATGTCATGCCCATTTCCAGCGGATCCTGGATCGGTACCAAGACCTGGGCTTCGAGTGTCGCTGCGCGTTCATCCCAGAAGAAGCCAGGGTCGCCACCTCGCACCCTGGAATACCGAAGGTTCGCCAGGCCCATCGCATTTCGCCCTGTCTGGCCACCTTCAAAACCGACGCTCCGTCGCCGCGGGTCGGAAAAACCAGCGTCTTGATGATGGCACGACGCACAGGCGACCGTGTTGTTGCGGGAAAGCTGCTGGTCATAGAACAACACCCGGCCGAGCGTTGCTGCCTGGTCCGTGATTACGTTGTCGGCCGGCGTGTTGTCGATCCCTGCCAACTCAGCTGCCGGTGCTGGCATTGCCAGGTAATCCAGCAGCTCGGCGGGTAGCATCGGCACATCGATTCCGCCGAAGGCGGCGCGCAGCAGTCGACGCTCGCGGGAATTGAACTGACCGTCGTCGTTGCGGTCAAACCTCGCCAGCAGCTGCGGTTGCTGGAAACTGGCAAGATCGCTGGCCGGGGCGAATTGCGGGGCCAGCAGGAGTAGGACCAGGAAGCTCAACGGACAATAGATACGAAATTGCACGGTGTTGACTCAGTCGCTGCCTGACCCGGCAGCACCCTCAAGGAACGTGCCACTGTAGCCAATCGACTTGAGCGCAGCGTGCACGTCCTCACGTGACGCCGGCTTGTCAGCATCGACTCCAATCGTCGCCTGTCCTGACTTGTAGTCCACTTCCACGGCAAGCACACCCGGTGCTTTTTTCAGGGCTGTCACAGCCCTGCTCTCTCAGCCAGGGCACGTCATGCCCTCAACCGTGAGGGTCATGCGGTGCATCTCCGAGGTAAACTCCCCACTCTCCGGTGCCAGCATGTCGGTTACCAGTTGAGGGAAAAACAGGAACACAACTGCCATCTCGGTGACACACCAGAGCATGATCTTGTTCATCGACATCATGTTAAAACGGCGCCCGCTGGCTGCCGGGGCACAACAATCCTCCTGCTCGCTAGTGGACCGCCGTGGCCGGTAGGTGAAGTAAAACGCCGCGCCCAGGAAGCTAAAAGTGACCACCATCAGGATCGGACGATAGGCCTCCAAAGCAGCGACCATGCCCACGCTGGAGACACCAAACAGCAGCAGCAAGGGGGGCGCCCAGCAGCAGCTGGAAGCGACGATCGCGGAGACAACTGTACCTAGCTTGGCAGCGCTTTCGGCGCGGTGTGTGCCCGGCTTGGCAGCTGCCTCAATGTCGTCCGTTGCACCCGGCAACGGGGCCTCGCTGGAGCATCAGCCGCCACCTGGCTTTTGACTGGCTGGATCGGACGTGTCGGACATCTGACTTTCCTCTGCAGGCAACGTTTTGAAACTAACGGACTTCTGCTTCGAAGCCCTCTTTCTTTATCGTCTCCAACAACCGCTGATGATCGATTTTACTCGGGTCATAAGTTACGAACAACAAATCCTCCAGATCGAGCTTGTCCGGATCCTGATCCCATTCGTCGTCGACCGACTCCACACCGTCAAGCCCTGACAGGGCCTGTTGGACCCTATTGGGTCAGTCATCTCACAACAACTCCAGTCGATCGACCATCTCGGCAATGTAAATCGTGACCGTGACCGGACTACTAACCTGGTCCTGCAGCTTTGAGGACGACCCGGCATCATCGCTTGTTGAGCTTGTGCAGGCGATCACCAGCGAGGCCAGGGCAGCGACAGTGAAAAGTCTCAACAGGTCGACAGTTGTCTTTTTCATCTCTCGCTCCGATCCTCGGCCAGTTCACAGACCACTCGAAATCCGATCAACCTGTACTGCGTCGCCGGCATGGCTCGATACCGGTAGGCACTGCGACAGGCTCGCCCATCGTCAACCCAGCAACCGCCGCGAGCCACGCGAAAAAAGTCGCCGAAGTTGGTGGGAACCACACCGACCGGCGGACCCAGCGGGTCCTTGTCCGGACTGTTCTCATAATAGCCGGGATCGTAAAAGTCAGAGCACCACTCCGCCACGTTCCCGTGCATATCGTAGAGTCCAAAAGTGTTGGGCTTGTAGGAACCGACCTTGGCTGTCTTGCGCAAGTAGGGTCCCTCTGGCGCACCACCGTAAGGGTATTTCCCATTGAAATTCGCCTGTTCGCCGACCAGCGTATCGGCACCGTAAAAAACAGTCGATGTCCCTGCGCGGCAGGCATACTCCCACTCCGCTTCGGTAGGCAATCGATAGCTGCGACCGGCGCGCTTCTCCGCAGCCCGGTCCGACAGTCGCTGACAAAACTGGTTTGCCTTCTGCCACTCCACGTTTTCAATCGGATGCGCTGGACTCCCACCCCGGTCGCTGTTGAAAGCAGCCCGGTTCTTGAAATCGGGCAGATCCTTCATCACCTCAACGTACTGGCCCTGTGTCACTTCATGGCGGCCCATGTAAAACGGCGTGCTGATTGTCACCTTATGCTGCACTTCCGTCTTGTCACGCTCAACTTCCGTGCGCGGCGAGCCCATCATGAAGCTGCCGGCAGGGATACGTACCAATCCTAGCTGGATGGAATTCCGCACGACCGGAATATCCTGCTGGGCTGGCAACTGGTCCACCTGGAGAACCAGCAGGAGAGCCAGCAGGACGGCGCCGGGGAGATGGATGCCATGAGTTTTCATCGGTTCGTTACCATTCATGAATGAGCGGCCAAGCCGCTGGAGACAACATGTCGCTGGCCATCGAGGATACCCTGGGCCGGTTTTCTTTCCCGCATCAGCTGGATCGATGTTCCATCAAAGGCAACTTCGGCTGGCAGCGGACTGCCGTGAAAAGCTGCTGGTGAGGACCAGACACCGTAAGCCCCGGCGTTAGCAAAGGCCAGGACCTGCCCTGCTACTGTCGTTGGCAGCATTGCCGCCCTGGCCAGTATATCGGATGGCAAGCTAAGGCAACCGAGCACATCGGTTGCCTCGAGCGGCGATTGTTCGGCAGCCAGCAGGTGGGGGGGATGAGCGTCCGTCGACAGATTCAGTCCGCACATGTCACCGCGTTGGTGCGTACCACCATCGACCACGACCGCCCTGCGACCCTGCAATGTCTGCTGATCCAGTACCGAGGTCAGGTACCAGCCGGACTGGGCCACCAGGTATCGACCCAGCTCGACGACAATCCGTGCCGGGCTCGCCAGCTCAACCTGCCGGGCCAGCGCCTCACCCAGCACTGCCAGCTCAATCTCCTCATCGGTGGGGCCGTAGGGGATGCCAAATCCGCCTCCCAGGTTGATCAACGATGGCTGAATACCGAGCCTGTCAGCGGACCGCAATGCCAACTCCATCGCCCGCCCGAGCTGATCATTGAGGGCGCTGGTATCGAGCATTTGCGAGCCGGAGAAAATGTGAAAGCCGAGCAGCTCGATTGGCGAGGAGTCCAGCAGCTCAGCCGCCCGCCCCAGGTCAGCCGCCGTGAATCCAAAGCGAGACTCGCTGCCCGCCTCGACCACAGCGCAGGAGCCAAAATCGGGGCGCAGCCGTAATACCACGGCCTGGGGTATCGCCAACTCGGAAAGTGCCTCCAGCTCGCCGGGCGAATCAACCGAGATCACGGCTGCCGGCAGGTTCTCCAGCAATGACAATGTCTCGGCAGACTTGAACGGCCCGGTGACAAAAATCCTCTGATCGGAAAAACCAGCTTCAATGGCAGTTGCCAGTTCGCCGGCCGAGGCGACCTCCGCACCCACTCCACAGTCCTCGAGGACGTCGCAGATTCCCAGCGATGCATTGGCCTTGAACGAGTAGAGCAGCTCGACCTGGTCCGGCAAATGCAGACGCAACTTGTCGACCTGCTGACGGATGCGGCGGATGTCAAATGCGTAGCTTGGCGTACCAAAACGAGCTGCAATCTCAACCAGGATCTCGCTGGTGGCGGGCGGCAATTCGATCTGACTGGACCGGTCATTCATGGCGGAAGTCTCTCATTCGAGCTGGCAGACGCCAGTCTCTCAACTCGTCAACTGCCACGTCCAGAAGCCGACCAGCAACACTGTTGCTGACCAGGTGATTACCGCGGTCACCCAGTTGCCCCGTTTGCGGATGTGCAGCATGTAATGAGCGCGCGCCAGCAGCACACCGGCCAGGATGATAAATACCGGCGCCAACCATTTTGCCACTGAGGCAGCTGTACCCCCCGCTAACCCGAGCAGGGACAAGGATGCAGCCGCTGTTCAGTTGGGCACAGTCGCCGCGGCGCCAAGGGTCGCACCGAGGACGCTGTTGACCTTGCTCTTTTCCTTCATCTCGCCTCATTTCCCGCCGCCGGAAAAACCGGTCACCATCAGTTTCGGACGCGGAGCAGGCGATCGACGTAAAACGTCAGGCCAACGGCCAACCCAGCCATCCACGTAACCAGTGACACGCAGCGACGTTTCACCGCGTGCGATGGCTTGCTGAAGCTCCTTGAAGGCACTGGCACTGGGCTCTCGCGGCTTGGCCTTGACATCGGTCACCAGCACAAACTGCTTGTCACTGTCCAGAACTTTCAAGAGAACCTGGTTGTCCTGTCGAACGACCTCTCCCACTACCGTGACTTCCAGGCAGATCACGCCACTGCTGGTACCGCCTGACAGCCGCGTGGCCCAGAGGCTCTCGTGCAGCTTGTCCAGGTCGACCAACCTGCCCTGGCGGGCGCGGAACGCGATCGTCCCCTGATCGTATTTCTTCGTCAGGCGTTTCTTGACAAACTTCAACTGGTCATGGTCCACGTCATACAGACGTGCAGTGGCGCCACGCGCCACACCTGCTCATCAGTGCATCTCTGCACCAGTAACAGTCATCACGCCCTCGACCACCTGCGCCCCAGCGGACGAGCTGACCAGCAGCGAAAGCAGGACTGCCAGGTAATGCCGGTGTCTCATTACGTTCTCCTCAGACAAACAGGCGGATCCGGAACCCGTCGGTCGGGTTCACAACGCTACAGATCATCGCCACTTACTGATTCTAACGGTTCCCGCTTGTTGGGAACATGAATAAAAGGCCAGCTTCCAGCGGCCAGTCTGCCGCCGCTCTCAGGATGGTTCGTCCTGGCCGTCCGTCGTCTGCTGGCTGCCAGCGGGTGTATCAAGTTGTCCTGTCATTGTGAACCCGCCTGCCGAGACACTGTTGAGCGGGGCCAACTGGCCCTCGGTCGGCTCGGCTCAGCAAAACCAGGATTCCGTCATCCGTGGAGCTCGATCACGATCGGCCGGCAGCGAACAGGTGGCAGCGGCGGGCTCGCGGCCGTGAGCCAGTTCGAGCAGGCGGAAGAAGGTGGTTGCCGGGTCCACTTCGTTTTCCGTGTCCTCTTCCACCAATCGCAAGGTCTGCTTGTGCAACTCGTCCATTCGCGGATCAGGATGGGTCCAGCGGTAGGTAAAGGCAGCCTCGTCCAGCTCATCACGATGCGGCAGGGTCTCAGGATGGTCTGCCAGCCAGGATCCAGGTGGGATCAGCAGCCGAATGGCAAACTGGATCGGGTCGACATGATCGACAAGGTCATTGGCCTCGACAAAATGGAGCATCTCCAGGTAATCGTCGAGCGTGGTCCAGGGAGTGAAAGCAACCCAGGTCGGCCGCATCGCAATGCCAGCCTTGCGGCAGGCAGCCAGGGCAGCTTCCAGGTCCGCACGCGTGTGCTGCTTGTCAAGGATCTCCAGCACCCGTTCGCTCAGCGACTCCACCGCGGAAATGATGAACAGGCAACCTGCCTCGGCAAAAGCGGGCAAGTTGTCTCCACGCTGGACAAGGTGCTGCACCTTGGCAGTGAAGTCAAAGGTGAGCGAGGGAAATTCCTCGTGCATCGCCTCGACGACACTGAGGGAATGTCCCGGCCCGTTGAGGAAGTCGGGATCGCCAAAGGTGATGTGAGTTGCACCGGCAGCGACCTGCTGACGAATGTCGGCCAGCACGATATCCTGCGGCACAACGAAAAAACGGCCCTCGTAGACCGGTGGAATCGGGCAATGTGTGCAGAGATGACGGCAACCACGACTGGCTTCCACGTAACCGGCGGTACGCAGGTCGTCGTTCTCGACCAGCTGGGCGTATTGATCCAGCGTCGGCAGCTTGTCGCGGACAGGAACCGCAAAGGAAAGTCGCTCGAGGTAGGGCGAGGCCGCCCTGTCGGCATAGATCACGCCATCTACAGGGGCGTCGGATCCGTCCGCCAGCGACTCGACCAGGGCGACCAGCGGCGTTTCATATTCGCCACCGATACAGGAGTCGACACCGTTTTGCAGCAAGTAGTCAGAATTCAGTGACGCGTAGAGGCCGTAGCAGCAGATGTGACAGTCGGGATTCAATTCACGGATGCGATTGATGACCTGGACGCCCATCCGCAGGGCCATGTGCATGGGAACACAAATTCCCACGAAGCTGGCCTGGGTGGCTTTGTCTTCATCCAGTGGTTCAACGGCGACGTCCATCGCCAGGGGGGAAAAACCCGCCTGCTGGAGAAAGCCGGCGGGCAGAGCGATCCCAATCGGCTGGTGGCCCAGCTCGTAACAGGAAATCAGCAGGATCGCGCCGGGTTGGCCAAGGTCCATGGCAGCTCCAAGGTGCAAGAAATTTCCCCAAACACTGATTTTCTATCGGTGGCACGTATGGTGCAAGCTGATTCGTTGATTCGGGGCTGTATTCCGAGCCGCAGCCGATGGATTGAGCCGACAAATCAGCCGGACTCACTGGCCGAATCACTCTCTATCGTGGCGGTTGAAGGTGCTGGTGCCAGCTGGCCCAGCAGCCAGAGAAAGAGCACGGCAACTGGGACGATTGGCCCCGCTTCCATCACCGTCCATGACGTCGGCATCCCAGAGGAAACATCAATCCATAACAGGATGGCGCCGAACGCCAGGAGTCCCCAGCCAAATACCTTGAGCAACGGAAAATGGCGGTCCACATCCAGTGACATGTACATCAACAATACTCCGGTCAACGCGTACATCAGCGAAAGGTGACGGGCCATGTAGATCGCCACCGGCTCGGTCGGCATCGGCCCCAGGCCGGACCGCTCACAGATCGCATCCATCCAGGAGATCGGCATAAAGACAGACGGCAATGCCAGCATCATAAAGCCCGCGAAAACTCGTAGTATCCAGGTAAACCAAAACCGGGCATTCATGTCCTCGTGCTCCTTTGTTTATTCGTCCTGCCCCGGATTTCCCTCGGGGGCCAGCTCCTGATCGTCCTTGTAGTGCACAATTGTCTGGCCACCGTTATCAAAGTAATAGGTCCAGGGGCCCTGTCGCAACCCGTTACGGAACTCACCGGCGGCGGTCCTGTTCCCCTTGCCATCCCAGTAGACCCAGAGTCCTTCCACATGCCCTAACCGGTAGCGGCCCTGGGCCGTCTTGCCCCCGTGTTCGTCCCGCAACACCCATGGTCCATCGCGCACGCCCAAGCGGTAACTGCCCTGTGCACAGGTGTCAACAAATGCCAGCAGGTGGGCTTGCGTTTGGCCCTCCTGGTGCGGTCCGACAAAGTAGAACCACTCCAGTTCCAACAGCCGCTGGCTCTCTGCATGCTCCGCGTTCCAGCGGTCGGCCAGCCAGTGTCCCAGCTGTGGGCGATAGATGATGTAGCCGGGTCGGGAAAGTTCCCGGAACAAGAGAATCCGCCGTGATGTGGCGAACCGCATCGGTTGCTCTGGCCGCGGCGGATCGCCAGCTGCGTCCAGTGGACTGCCCCGCGCCAGGTCAATCGTCTGGCCATCGGCCAGCCGTCCGCGCAGGACAAAACGATAGTTCAGCTGCTGCGGATCTTCAAACATGGTCCAGCGCTGGTTCCAGTGAGTTGCGTTGACTGTCCGTATAACCAGCCGGGCCCAATCTGGCAGCGGCTGTAAAACGGGCAGCGTCAGCAGGTTGTAGACCAGTACCAGGGAAAGACAGACGATCGCCAGACTCGATTCCCAAAGTGGTGCCCGTTCGGCTTGCAGCGGCGCGGCTTCTTTGGGAGCTATCTCCGGCAGCCACTTCCACCACTCACCCGGCGAAAGAAGAATCAGTGCGGCCAGGGCGGAGTAGGAGAAGATCAGAACGTTCATCGACAACTCGATGCCGACATGCAGGCCGACCAGGCCGAGCAGGCCGACCACACGAGGCCAGCGAGATTGACCCGGCCAGAGGACCAACAGTGGACAGCCAAACTCAACCACAAGCGTGAACCAGCTAAGTAACCTGAGCAGCCCCGGGGCCAGCAGCATCAACTGGCCAACCGGGCGAGTCAAAGCACCGTCGGCAAGAGCCACTTCAAGCGCATCTCCGCTAAACCAGGTCGCATTACATTTCGCGATCGCCGTGAACCAGTACATGATCACCAGCTGCAGAATTACACCCACAGTGGCCCACGAACAGACCCAGCCTGCCGTCGGCCTCCCTGTTCCCCGGCGGATGTCCAGTGACAGATTCCCGCCGATCGGCAACAGAATGCTCCAGAACAGCAGCATCGCCAGCAGCACGTCACCGCCGGTGACCATCATCGGAGTTGCCGTGTGCAGTGAGACAGTCAGCAGCCAGGCAATCGCAGCAGACCAGCGGCTGCGATAACCGACCAGCAGGGCCAGCGCGGCAACCAACCGGATACCCCAGAGCAACAGCTGCCAGCCTGTACTGTCAAACCACAGGTTCAACGACCAGCTCCAATTACCCTGGTGGCTCTGCCGTACCACGTCGGCCAGCACAGCGCCGCCCGGCAAGTAGAACGCCGTCAGGTCCCAAAGCCGGACAATCACATCCCAGAGCAACACCAGGGCGATGGCAATCCGGAATGCAGCCAGGCTGCGTGGATCGATCCGGAAGGGACTGATCCAGCTGCGGCGGGCGGTATCCGTTGTGGACAACATGAGGACGAGCTAAGAGTTACGGGTTAGGGGCCAAGTACAACCTCGCTCAATCCCTGTCTGGCTCGACGGAGGAGAGCGCAGCAGGGTTGAGTGGTGGACAGCTATTACAGCAGAGCCGTCCCCTCAGCCGATGTATTTCATGAAGAATATCCGCGAGCATCCCTGCTCGCTATACTGAACAGCCTGCTGTCTGCTTCCATTCGTCAATTATCCACCTCTCGCTGGAGACTTCCATGCGGTTTCCGGTTGTCGCCCCTGGCCTCGTGGCCCTGCTGATGATGGGACCTGGCCTGGCGGCCGATGAGCTCGACGATGCAATCCGCGATGTCTCCCAGGTGAGTGAGAATGCGGATGGATCTGCCGCAGCGGCTCGCGCCGTGCAGCTTCTCAAGCAACAGCAGGTCGACTTCCTGCCACGGCTGATGGAGGCCATGGACACGGACAACATCGTGGCAGCCAACTGGTACCGGCAAGCCTACGAGACAATCGTGGCTCGAGAGCTGGCTGGCGACGATCCACAGCTACCAACCGACTTCTTGCGCACGCTGGTGCTGGATCAACAGCGCCAGGGCCGCCTGCGGCGACTGGCCTGGGACTTGCTCGACAGCGTGGATCCGGATTTCCGGCAAACTCACCTTAAAAGCCTGCTGGCTGACCCTGAATTCAGCAGTGACGCTGTGGCCCTTACCATGCAAGCTGCCGCTCGCTTGCTGGCCGACGACAAGCAGCTGCTGGCGGTCGAGAAATACCGGCAGGCCTTTGAGGCCAGTCGCCAGAGCGGCCAGATTATTGCTGCCGCGGATCAACTGGCACGCCTTGAGCACCCGGTCGACATCATCCAGCACATGGGGCTCTTGAATCGCTGGTACCTGCTCGGTCCCTTCGACGCGCCCGGTTTCAGCGGATTCAAGACCTCCTTTCCACCCCAGAAGAAAGTCGACCTGGCCGCACAATACGATGGCAAGGATGGCCAACAGATTCGCTGGCGACCGGTGCAAACCAGCGACCGCCTGGGCCAGCTGAACCTGATCCAGGAAATAGCCGCGGTCAAGGAAGCTGTCGGGTATGCCTACGCCGAAGTGCATTCACCGCGCACGCAGGCTGCCGAGCTGCGCTGCGGTGCTGACGACAACATGACCGTCTGGATCAATGGCACGCTGGCGTTCTCGCGCGGACAGTGGCTCAACGGAACTCGACTGGACCGCTTCAGCAGTCCCATCCAACTGCGCAAGGGGACCAACAAGATCCTTATCAAGATCTGCCAGGGACCGCAGCACAAGAATCCTGCCGTTCCCAACAACTGGTCGATGCAGCTGCGGTTCTGCAACGCCAGCGGCGGCTCAATCGGAGTCAAAACATTATTGCCGAGCGCAGAAGACCTGGCGGCGGCTGACAAGGATGAGAAGGAATAATTCCATGCGACACCGCTGGTCAAAGCAGGCAACCTGGTGCCTGGCACTGCTGCTGGGCAGCATCCTCGATCTACCACAGGGGGACGGGCAAGAATGGTCTCAATGGCGTGGTATCGATCGCAACGGCGTTCACCCGACAGCCAGAATACCGCTCGAGTGGTCCACGGAAAAAAATGTCCAGTGGAAAACGGCGCTGCCCGGCATGGGTATCTCCAGCCCGATCATCTGGAAGGACAAGATCTTCCTGGCGGCCGCGGAAAGACAACGACCCGACCAGCTTCACCTGCTCTGTATCTCTCGCAATGACGGGTCGATTCTCTGGCACATCCGCTGGTGGGGTTCCGCGCCAACCCGATTTCATTCCAACAAGAGCAGCATGGCGAGCCCCACGCCGGTCACCGACGGCAGCTCGGTTTATGCCTTCTTCGGCACCGGCGACCTGTTCTCTGTCGACATGGACGGCAACCAGCAATGGCACCGCTCACTGGCAGAGGAGTACGGCAAGTTCGAGAACCGGTTTTCGGCCACCAGTTCCCCCCTGTTGTACGCAGACACACTGATCCTGCAATGTGATCACTATGGTGACTCCTACGCGATATCCGTGGACCTCAGCAGCGGCAAGACGCGCTGGCGCCAGCAGCGGCCGGACAAGTGGCTCAGCTGGTCCTCGCCACAACTGATCGCAGTTCCTGGGGCCCTGGCGGGCGAGCCGCCATTCGAGCTGATCCTGTCGGGTTCCCTCTCGATCGACGGCCTCAATCCGATCAGTGGAAAGAGACTCTGGACCGTGGGCGGCATGCGGCGGGAATGTATTCCAACTCCACTCGCCGTGGGAGGACTTGTCTACGCAGTCAGCGGTCCCAAGGGCCCCTCGCTGGCCATTCGGCCGGGGGGACGGGGGGACGTCAGCGACAGCCACGTGGTCTGGGAGAATTCGCGCGGTGCACCGTTTGTCCCCAGTGCCATCCTGCTGGGAGATTACTATTACCTCGTTGACGACCAGGGCATTACCACCTGCCTGTCGATCAAGGACGGCACGAGAGTCTGGCAGAAGCGACTGCCCGGCAACTTCACCGCCTCACCGGTGGCAACGGCCAACCACGTCTATTTTATGAACGAAGCGGGCGAGACAACCGTGATTCGAGGGCATCAACCGACCTTTGAACTGGTCGGCCGAAACGACCTTGCTGAGCCAATCTACTCGTCAGCAGCCATCGGCAATAATCAGCTGTTTATCCGCACGACCAGCCACCTCTGGTGTCTTGCAAAATAAGCCAGCCTGGGCCGCCGCATCCGGAAATAAGAGAGAAGTTGACGGCGGCTGCTCTCTGTCCCTAAACTCGTAGTAGCTCCCCACCCCTGCACTCGAACATCCTCCCTGATTGGCAGCGAATATCGCTTCAACGAGTGAGCCTTGACCATGACCCATTTTATTCAGCAGACAGCACGAATGGCCCTCGCCGGTCTGATCTCCCTGTGCCTGCTGGGGTCCGTTTCGGCGGCCGATGATCCGACCTTTGAAAAGGACATTGCCCCGATCCTGAAGGCACATTGTGCCGGCTGTCACAATCCCCAGGCACGCAAGGCGGAGTTGGATTTGACTAGCCCACAGGCACTCTTCAAGGGCGGCGAATCGGGTCCCTCGCTGACACCCGGAAAGCTGGCTGAGAGCCTGCTCTGGGAGATGGTCCATGACGGCGCCATGCCGCCCGAGGACGAAGAACCGCTCAGCAAGCAGCAGGTTGAAACGATCCGCCTTTGGATTGAAGCGGGTACACCGTTTGCTGACAAGACAGACCCCGCCGTGCTGCTGGCCGGCGCGGAAGTCAACCAGCACGACATTCAGCCGATCATGTTGCTGCGCTGCACCGCCTGTCATGGCATTCGCAAGCAGGAAGGTGGGCTCGATCTGAGAACGCGCCAGAGCATGCTCAAGGGGGGCAAGTCGGGTCCGGCTATGGTGCTTGGCAAACCAGCTGAGAGCCTGCTGCTGAAACGTATTCACGCCGGCGAAATGCCGCCCAAGGAGCTCCTGATCGTGGCCGGCGTCAAGCCGATCAGCGAGCCGGAGATTCAAAAGCTGGCCCGCTGGATTGAGCTGGATGCCCCCACGGTCCAGATCGACCCGGACATCCCCACCTCCAATCCCGATCCCCTCGTCAGCGAGGACGATCGCCAGCACTGGTCCTTTCAGCCGGCAACCGAACCCAACGTACCGAGCGTCAGACAATCGCAACTGGCTGCCAATCCAATCGATGCGTTCCTGCTGGAGAAACTCCAGTCCCAGGGGCTCTCTTTTTCTCCCCTGGCTGAGCGGGCATCGCTGCTGCGGCGAGCGGTGTTTGACCTGACCGGCCTGCCACCCAGCGAGCAACTCGTTGCTTCTTTCCTCGCGGACGACCATCCGCTGGCTTACGAACGGGTGCTCGACCAGCTGCTCGCCTCGCCCCGCTACGGCGAACGCTGGGGCCGCTTCTGGCTAGATGCCGCCGGCTATGCCGATTCGGAAGGCAAGCGAAGTGCCGACCCGCTGCGGCTTTATGCCTACCGCTATCGTGATTATGTGATCCGCTCGCTGAATGCCGACAAACCATACTCCCGCTTTCTGCTTGAGCAATTGGCTGGCGACGAGCTGGCTGACTATTCCGATCCCGACAAGGTGACGCCACAAATTGTCGACAACCTGGTGGCCACCGGTTTCCTCAGGATGGCGCCCGATGGGACCGGCAGCGATGTCGTCAACCGCGTTCCAGAACGGATGGAAGTGGTCGCAGATGAAATCGATATTTTCGGGTCGACGGTGATGGCGCTGACATTCAAGTGCGCTCGCTGCCACAGCCACAAGTACGATCCGATACCACAGCGTGATTACTATCGGCTGGTCGACATCTTCAAGGGAGCGATGGACGTTCATGACTGGCTCAAACCGATCAGCGTGACGGGCCAAACCGACTCGGATGTTCCCTCTCGCATTCTCGATGTTGCTACGCCTGCTGATCGCGAGAAGATTGAGCAGCACAACCGGCAGGTCGATGAGGAGATTGCCAGCGCTGGCAAACCACTCACCGAGCTGGCCGCGAAAGTTCGTCAGCAGCATACCCAGCAACAACTGGCAATGCTTCCGGAGGCAATCCGTGCAGACGTCGCCAGCATGCTGGCCACGCCGGCCGACCAACGCAACGAGGTCCAGAAGTACCTGGCTGAGAAGTTTGAAGCCCAGCTGAAACTGACGGAAAAACAGCTGGCAGCAGACAAGGAATACAAACAGCTGGCAGCCACAATCAAGCCTGTCGTCGACGGCTGGGAGTCACAGCGCAAGCAGCTGCCGGGCATCCGCGCCCTCTGGGACCGTGGACAGCCATCACCCACCTATGTGTTCCGCCGTGGTGATTATCGCCAGCCCGGTCGGCTGGTCGGCCCCGGACTTCCCAGCGTCCTGACCGATGGCCAGACACCGTTCATATCTGCCGAGACAGCTACCAGCGGTACAGGCCGCCGCCGGGCGCTCGCCGAGTGGCTGATTCAGCCTGACCATCCGCTCACATCACGAGTGATGGTCAATCGCATCTGGAAACACCATTTTGGCAACGGCATCGTCCGCACACTGGATAACTTCGGCAAACTGGGCACGCTCCCTACGCATCCCGAATTGCTCGACTGGCTGGCACTGCGGTTCATCGAGTCGGGCTGGAGCATGAAACAGATGCACCGCCTGATGATGACCTCGCGTGCTTATCGCCAGCAGTCGCTGGTCAGCGACCAGCACATCGCCAAGGATCCGGACAACCTGCTGATCAGCCGGATGCCATTGCGGCGGATGGACGCCGAGGAAGTTCGCGATTCACTGATCGCCGTGGCCGGTGTGCTGCGTGAAGAACCGTTTGGCCCACCCGACCAGGTGGACGTCCGCAAGGATGGCCTGGTAACTGCACTCAGCCCAAATGGCAGCTACCGCCGCAGCGTTTACCTGCGACAACGTCGCAAGGAAATGCCGACCTTCCTGGAGACCTTCGACCTGCCACAGATGAACCCCGGCTGCCAGCTACGAGCCAACTCGAATGTTGCCCAGCAGGCACTTTACCTGATGAACAACACCATGGTCCGCTCGCTGGCAGATGGTTTTGCCAAGCAGGTTGCCGAGGCCAGTTCCAATCCGGAACAGCAGATTCAGACCGTCTTCCTGTCCGCGCTGGGAAGGCCAGCGAGTCCGGAAGAAGTTACCGAGGGCCGGGCCAACCTGACCGAATTGGAAAAGGCCTGGTCCGATCACCTTGTCGCCGCAGGCGAATCAGCCAGTGGTGCGACCCAGAAAGCCCTGGCAACTTACTGTCACACGATCCTTAATACTGCAGGCTTTCTCTACATTGACTAGTGGAGAGATGAAACCCCACCAGCCGAGAGGGACTTTGAAGATGCCCAACAGTCAACAATCGCAACCAGGCGTCAGCCGCCGCGGGTTCTTTCAACGCGCATCCGACGGACTGCAGGGCGCTGCCCTGGCTTACCTGGCCACCAGTGAGCTGACCGGGCGGGATACCCTGGCGGCAGATGACGAACTGTCAGCGGCCACGGCCGGACGCCGGCAGCTGTACGATACGCAACCGCGACAAACACACCACCCGGCCAAGGCCAAGGCGGTGATCCAGCTGTTCATGAATGGCGGACCGAGCCAGGTCGACCTGTTTGATCCCAAGGAGAAGCTGGACAAGCATCACGGCGAGCCCTATTTCGACAAGATTGCCCAGGATGTCTCCTCGCCGCAAGCGGCCGGTGGTTTGCTACGCAGCCCCTTCAAGTTCAAGCAACATGGCGAGAGCGGCACGGTCGTTTCCAATGCGCTGCCAGAGTTATCGAAGCATGTCGACGATATCGCCGTCATTCGCTCGATGTATAACTCGCATCCGAACCACGAGCCCGCGCTCTTCAAGATCCATTCAGGCCGACTGTTGCCAGGCCGGCCTGCCATCGGATCCTGGGTTGTCTACGGACTGGGCAGCGAAAACCAGAACCTGCCGGCCTATATCGTGCTGGACGATCCACTCGGTCTGCCTGTCAACACCGTGCAGAACTGGCAGAGTGGTTTCCTGCCCCCGCTTTACCAGGGGACGCGCATTCGCAGCACCGGGTCGCCGATTCTCAACCTGCACGCCGAGACTGCCGATCCACCGCAGGTGGTCAAGCTGCAGCGGGATTTGCTCAGTCGCATCGATCGGATCCATCGCCAGCGACGCCCCAATGCGATGCAGCTGGATGCTCGCATTAACAGCTATGAGCTGGCAGCACGAATGCAACTGGAGGCCAGTGATGCACTTGATATCAACCAGGAATCCCAGCAGACGCTGGATGCCTATGGCGTGGGCGTCAAGCCGACCGACTCCTATGCCCGCCGCTGCCTGATGGCCCGGCGATTGGTGGAACGAGGCGTGCGTTATGTGCAGCTCTATATCAATGGACAGATCTGGGACAACCACAACAACCTCGAATCGTCGCTCAAGACAGCCTGTGGCCGGACAGATAAACCGGTGGCTGCCCTGCTGGCTGACCTCAAGCAACGGGGACTGCTCGAAGATGTATTATTGATCTGGGGCGGCGAGTTCGGACGGCTGCCGATTGCCCAGCTGACTAACAAGAAGAACACCAGCGCGGCAGGCCGTGATCATGGTCCTCGCGGCTTCTCAATCTGGATGGCGGGTGGCGGTATCAAGCCGGGCATTACTTACGGTGGTACCGACGACATTGGTTTTGCGGCCGAGGAGAATCCAGTCAGTATCGCGGACTGGCACGCCACCGTCCTGCACCAGCTGGGACTCTATCATCATGACCTGTTCTTCGAACGGAACGGTCTGAAGGAACGGCTGACCGATACTTTTGAGCCAAGGATCGTGAAAGAGATCCTGGCCTAGAGGTGACAGGTTACAGGTTAGCAGCCAGAGGCTAACCACAGACTCGCCGACAGCGCACTCTAGCCTCGTGCAATCCGATAGGGAGCAGGGTCGATCGAGGTCGGACCGCCATCGATCAGCTCCGCTATCAGCTGGCCCGTGGCCGGCGCCATCGACAATCCCAGCATGTTGTGTCCAGCCGCGACCCAGGCATTCTCCAGTCCCGGCAGAAGATCGATAAATGGCACGCCGTCACTGGTCATCGGCCGCCAGCCGTACCACTCTTCCTCCACTGGATCACAGTAGGGCGCAGCCAGGTACTGCTCCGCCGCGCGCCGCAAGAGCCGTAGACGCCGCGGCTTGATCCGTGTGTCATAACCGTTGAATTCCATCATCGATCCGAGTCGGTAGCCAGTCATCATCGGCGTCGCCGCCACCTTGTGCTGTACAAACAGCAGCGGGATCGAAGGGCACGGTTCTGGACGTGGCATGGTAATGGAATAACCCTTACCAGGCTGGATCGGTAAGCGGCAGCCAAGCTGTCGAGCCAGCAGCGGTGTCAGTGCACCGGTGGCAACGACGACTCCATCCACGTCGAACTCAGCGTCCTCTGTCACCGCCGCCACCACGCGGCCCTGCTCGCAGACCAGTCGCTTAAGCTCGCACTCCTCGTGAATCTCCACACCCTGCTGCTCCAGCTGCCTGCGCCAGGACGCCAGCAGCCGATCCGGGCGGACATGCACGTCGTCAGGGAAGTACCAGGCACCTGCCAGGCCGGCGTTGAGCGTCGGCTCCATGGCCTGCAACTGGTCGCCATCCAGTCGCTCCGGAGGCAGCCCGAATTCCTGATCCAGCAGCTGCGCCGTCGCGGCAAACTTTTCGAACGGCTTCTCATCCTGGTAAATGTGCAAGCTGCCACGTTCCTCCCACTCGCAATCCAGGATCCCTTCCTCAACCATCTGCCGGTAGGCCTGCTGGGACTGGACCAGCAGCGGCAAACGTGCTCTGGCTGCCTCGAGCATCAGGTCATGCCGGCAGCGGCGGGCAAATCGCCAGAGCCATTTCCAGAGTCGCGGGTCGAAACGGGGACGAATCGAGAAGGGAGAGTTTCCCTTCAGCAGCGAGGCGATTGTTTTTCGCACTGTCCCCGGCTCAGTCAGCGGAAGCACATGGCTGGGGCAGACCAAGCCGCAGTTCCCATGCGAACAGGCACGTCCCCAGCGATCCTTTTCAATGACCGTGACCTGGTAACCGCGGCTAGCCAGCTGGTGACTGCAGGCGGCGCCAATCACTCCGCCACCGACCACCAGGATCCGCCGGGATGAACCAGTCACGGGCGAATCCCCATCGCAAAAGGATCGTCATCGTGAAACATCAAGGTCGCTTCGGCATTCACGTAAGCTGTCCCGGTGACGTGCGGCACCAGCTGCCCCTCCTCCATCATCGCAACTCCCTCAAAGACACTTCCCACAATACTCTCCTGCCGCCAGACCTGGCCGGCGGCAAGCGTCCCCTCGGCCAGCAGGCAGGCCAGCTTGGCGCTGGTCCCGGTACCACAGGGTGAACGATCAAATGCCTTGCCGGGACAGAGCACAAAGTTACGACTGTCGGCAGTACCCTGGGCCGCTGCGAAAAGTTCGATATGGTCGATCAAGCCATCGTCGGCTCCCGTAATCCCCTGCTCCTCAAGTGCCATCCGGATGGCCCAGCTGACCTCGGTCAGTCGTTCACTGTTGGCCAGTTCGAGCTGCTCATCATGATCCTCAACGAGGTAGAACCAGTTGCCACCCCAGGCAATGTCGCCGACGAACTGGCCATAGCCGGGAACATCGACCGGCACAGCTGCCCGGTAGCGATAGCTGGGGACATTGATAACCGTGACTCGATTCGCATCATGAAGCCGAATCCGTACGTCCCCAACCGGAGTCTCCAGGATGTGCTCACCCGGCTGGATTCGTCCCAGATGAGCCAGTGTGACCGCCAGCCCGATCGTGCCATGGCCACACATGTTGAGCACGCCGACGTTGTTGAAGAAGACAACACCGGCACAGGCCTGGGGATTGACCGGCTGGCATAACAGGCCGCCAATCCAGACCTCGCTGCCGCGCGGCTCGTTCACGACGGCCGAGCGGAAACTGTCATGATCCCGGGCGAATCGCTCTCGCAATTCTGCCATCGTTCCGACACCCAGTTGCGGTCCTCCGTCGATCACGATACGGGTTGGCTCACCGCCGGTATGCGAATCAACGACCTGTACTGGGGCACGTCCCATGCTCTACTTCTTACCACCGAGGGGCTGTCAGGAGGCCGCTGTCGTAACCGACTCGAAACCATAACGAGACAGGTCAGGCCGGTTGGAGATTCCCTCGCGAATGATCGCCAGGATTTCTTCCCGCTGCTGGCCTTCGAGAGGCAGGCGGGGTGCCCGTGTCAACTCGGACCCCATCCCACATTCGGCCTGAGCCAGCTTGATGAACTGCACCAGCTTGATGTCCACATCCAGGTGCAGCAGCGGTGTGTACCAGCGGTAGACCTCGAGGGCCTCCTGATGGCGTCCGTTGGTAGCCAGTTCCCAGAGCAGCCAGTTCTCGCGGGGAAATGCGTTGACCAACCCGGAAACCCAGCCCTGGGCTCCCAGCACCATGCTCTCATAGGCCAGGTCGTCCACGCCGCCAAAGATGATGTAGCGTTCAGCGACCGTGTTGTAGAGGTCGGTGATGCGGCGGACGTTCTCAGAGGACTCCTTGATCGCCACCAGAGTGGGCTCGTCAGCCAGCTCGGCAAACATCTGCGGCGTGATATCGACGCCATAGGCGACCGGGTTGTTGTAACACATGATCGGCAGATCGGTCCTGCGGGCCACGGAACGAAAATGATAAATCGTCTCTCGCGGATCAGACTTGTAGACCATGGCAGGCAGCAGCATCAAGCCATCCACGCCCGCCGCCTGGGCATCGCTGGCAAACCGACAGGCCAGCTCGGTCGTACACTCCGCCACACCGGTCAGCACCGGAATCCGCCCCGCCACTCGCTCCACCGCGCTGCGCAGGACCTGGAGTTTTTCTTCGTACTCGAGTGAACAGTTTTCGCCGACCGTACCAAGCATGATCACACCATGAATGCCGGAATCAATCATCCGATCCAGATGGTCCGCCGTTGCTTCCAGATTCAGCGACTGGTCGTCGTTGAATTGAGTTGTCGAGGCGGGATAAACACCGTGCCAGTCAACCTGCATGAGTCGGGCTCCTTTATTGCTTACCAGAGGGTCCTGTTTATTCTATCCGTAGTACGGCTTCACCGAGTACATCCAGGCGAGGTTCAATGCCCAGCCCCGGCGAACTGCTGGCCGACAGTCGCCCCTGCTCCCGCGCCGGAGCACCTTCCGCAATGCTGACCGTGACGTAACTGTTAAAGTCGGTCGACGTGAATAACAGCTCGGGGGATGTACTGTGCGCCAGGTGGGCAATCGCTGCGGTGACGATATCGCCACCCCAGCTGTCTTCGATGGTCATGGCAATGCCGAGTCGGCTGCACAAGTCGCGAGCCAGTGCGGCACGTGTCAGCCCGCCAAACTTGCTGATCTTGATATTGACGACATCCATTGCCAGGTCCGCACTGCCGCGGACCAGCATATCGATGCCATCGATCACCTCGTCGAGCACGAAGGGATGGTCGGTCCGGCGGCGGATCGCCAGGCACTCCTCGTAAGTTCGACAGGGTTGTTCGATATAGACATCCAGATCCCGCACTGCACGAACAACACGGGCTGCCTCATGAATCGACCAACCGGTGTTGGCGTCGGCGATCAGCTTGTCGGTTGGTTCGAGGATCGCTCGGACTGCACGGATCCGCTCGATATCCTCGTCCGGATTGCCGCCCACCTTCAGCTGGAATCGCCGATAGCCTTGCTGACGATACTCCTGCACGCTGGCGGCCATCTGTTCGGCCGGCTGCTGGGATATTGCCCGGTAAAGAACAAAGTCGTCACCGTAACGGCCACCCAGTAACTCACACACCGGCATTCCCGCCTGCTTGCCCAGAATGTCCCAGCAGGCCATGTCGATGGGTGACTTGACATAGGGATGACCCTGCAGGGCCTTGTCCATCAGGTCATTCAGCGGTCCCAGGCGAGTAGGATCTTGACCGATCAGGTGCGGGCCAAGTTCAACCAGGCCACTTCTTACCCCGGCAGCATATGCCGGCAAGTAGAATGGTCCCAGCGGACAGACTTCGCCGTAGCCGGTCAGACCTTCGTCTGTTTCGACAGCCACCACCGTGCTGTCAAAGACCTCGATAGATTTTCCGCCGGACCATTTGTAGCTGCCCTCGCCAAGTGGCAAGTCGACCTGGTAGGCCGTGATTGCTGTGATCTTCAAATTGTGCACTCCCTGCGTCCAATTCAGGACCGCCATTGAACCTTTTCCTGCACGTCACCAGGACCACCACGTTTTCGCTGCGGCCATTCGTTGGCAGGGTAACCAAGGTACAGTATCCCCAGACATCGATCTTCGTCTCCGCTCCAGCCGAAATGCTCTCTCGTACTGGGTAAATCATAAATCGGAGATGATGACCAGAATGAACCAAGGCCGTGCGCTGCCGCTGTTAATTGCATGTTCTGCACAGCACAGGCGACTGCGATGACTTCCTCTTCGGCTGGTATAAAATCTCCATGACGCTGCATCCCAAGTGCGATGGCAACCGTCGTCAACTCGGCGTAACCACGAATCTTCGCCAACTTGGATTGTCGGAATTTATCCGCTGCTGTGTGCTGCTCGTATGAAGTAGCAAGGAAATCTGCCAGTTGCGCACGGGCCGGCCCCTGGATGACAATAAATCGCCAGGGTTCGGTCAGGCCATGAGTGGGAGCCCAGTTAGCATCCGTTAACAACTGATCGAGTATTTCAGGATCGATCGCATCCGGAAGATAATTGGGATCGCCATCGGCCGTGATTGGCTTGATCGTCCGCCGCTGGCGAATCAACGAGCTCAATTCGTGAGGATTCATGACAAATCAGGCAAGAGATGGCAGTCAAAACCTGTATTCTACCCGCGCCGGATTGAGGCGCGTATAGGATGCGAATTTCCCGTTAACCGTTACAGCTGAACGACCATAAGAAGAACCGCTCATGCGGACGACAGGAACCCAAAAAAAACCACTATCTTTCTGCGCTGATCCATGAAACCTGCGGCGATTCTTGGGGTTAATAACCATAGCAACGTACTTTGTGAACGATTTACGGCAGAGTGATATGTAGTCAAGATGCCGTTTATGGGGAGTAGTCGATCATGTATGTCTATTGGAAGCAACTATTTACGGCCTCTTTTTCCTTACTGGTCGCCACGTCAGCAGTGACGGCCCAAGAACGTCCAGCAGCGACAGCAAGACAGCCGGCTGCCGCCCAATACGCACAACGAATCCAACTCTACTTCGACAGCCTTGATAAGAACAAAGACGGTCAACTGAGCCCCGCAGAAGCTCCACAGCAACTGCAGAATCGCTTGTCACAATTTGACCGTAATGGCGACAAGAGTGTCAGCCGGGAAGAATTCCTGGCTGCGCTGCGGCAGCGACTGACTGGCAGTCGCCCTGCTGCCGCTGCGAATGCCCAAAGATCACGGGCAAGTGCGAATCGATCACCATCCAGCGAGCCGCGGTCAGAAGTCAGGACTGCACCTCGCGCCGCCGCCACATCGAGAAACTCTGGTGATTCTCGCAGCCGAGCTGGAAACAGGCCGCCAGGTCGTGAGGCGGCACAACAGCAGAATAACAACCGCCAAAATCAAAGCACCCGAGCCGGGGCCACTCGTCAACCGCAAACTACCCCCAGCGGACGGGCAAGTGGGTCCCGGCCGGATGTTTTATCGGACCGCTCGAATTCTAACCAGAATCGGCAGCGGACTGAAGGAAATCATCCTGCCACCCGACAGCGACCAAGCTCGCCACCCTCAGACAGATCCCAGGCCGGTCAGCGATCAGGATCTCCCCAGCGTGGACAGAGGCCCCAGGCCGGTCAGCGATCAGGATCTCCCCAGCGTGGACAGAGGCCCCAGGCCAGTCAGCGATCTGGATCTCCCCAGCGTGGACATGGCCCCCAGGCCGGTCAGCGATCTGGATCTCCCCAGCGTGGACATGGCCCGCAGGCCGGTCAGCGATCTGGACCTCCCCAGCGTGGACAGGGCCCGCAGGCCGGTCAGCGATCCGGATCTTCCCAGAGTGGACGTGCACTCAGGTCAACATACGGCTCACAGTCGTATTTCGCGCCTGCTGCAAACCGCTGGGGATCCTCCACTCGGACATACCGATTACCGACCTATTATCGGTCGAGCTACTGGAGCCCGATTCAAGTGCGTGCGTATTACCTGAGACAGTACTACCAGGCCCAGCAAAAACCGGCTGTGGAATGGAAGAGCAAGGTACAAGCGTCTTCCCGTTATTGGAATAAGCCCGCTACCCAATGGCGTGGCGGCAGTACGTACGGAAAACAGGATTACTCAAAGCCTGCCTACAAGGCTCCTGCCTATCCAAAGTCGTCCTACCAGGCTCCGGCCTACAAGGCTCCGGCATATTCGTACCCTGGTTATCAGTCGAACGCCAAGAGTGCCTACGGCACTTATGGTTACGCAGCTCCGGCCTACAAGGCTCCGGCATATTCGTACCCTGGT
>Ga0115002_10000316_pt1 | contig 69762 bp, 69 predicted proteins | sample ArcticOcean_MG_C_8_FD_89576 | JGI IMG/M metagenome (GOLD analysis project Ga0115002, IMG submission 89576) | Marine microbial communities from western Arctic Ocean - ArcticOcean_MG_CB11_86 | ecosystem: Environmental > Aquatic > Marine > Oceanic | place: Arctic Ocean: Canada Basin | collected... | reverse complement strand
TGGCTTCATGAGAAACTGCCAGAAAATGACGTCACCATGGCTGCTTCCCGGTGTTCTCCGATATGCGATCAGCCAGGGGAATCATCACTCGTCAGTGGGTCGGGAGTTTCTCAGGGCGAACTACCTAAGGTGACTAGAGGACGGCTGACGAGCGAGTCTTCATCGCTCCGTGATTGAGACTAAGCCAATCGCGCCCTAAACCAAAACGCGTACGGTTATCCGAGTCAGCCGTGATATGCTGCACCGGTTCTCACCGATGCAGGCGATATGGCTTCACGAGATCCCAATTTTACCGTCATCGTCGTGGCCTATAATTCCGGTCATTTGCTGGCGGATTGCATGAGCGCCGTGACCGCCCAGACTTTCGAAGATTTCGAAATCTTGCTAGTGGACAATGCCTCAAACGATGGTGCGGTGGAGGCCCTGGGCCCGTTGGATCCACGCGTTCGAGTGCTGAGGCCTGGACGGAACCTCGGGTTTGCCGCGGGTAACAATCTCGCGGCTCGGGAAGCCAAGGGGAAGTGGCTGGCCCTGCTCAACCCCGATGCGATTGCCGGCCCCGATTGGCTGGCCAAGATCGACGATGCGGTCCGGCGTTATCCCGGCTTTGCAATGTTCGGCTCGACGCAGCTTCGTGCGAGCAATCCGGCCCTGTTGGATGGCGCCGGCGATCATTACCACCCCCTGGGGGTCGCCTGGCGCGGCGGCGAGGGCGGACCAGCGGAAATCGTCGATACAGATGCCGAGGTATTCGGCCCTTGTGCCGCTGCCGCGATCTATCGTCGCGACATATTCGAGCGGGTAGGTGGCTTTGCCGAAAGCTTTTTTTGCTACTATGAGGATGTCGATCTGGCCTTTCGGTTGCGGCTTGCAGGCGAGAGCTGTTTGCAACTTGCCCAGGCCCGGGTCCACCATGTGGGGTCAGTAAGCGCCGGCGCCGGATCGGCTTTCATTCACTACCACGTGACCCGCAATCGTATCTGGACTTTCCTCCGGGGGATGCCAGGCCCACTCCTTTTTGTCATGCTCCCAACGTTGGTTGCGAGTTTGCTGCTCCGATTGCTCTTGTCGCCGATCATTGGAGATTTCTCTCCGCGGTCTCGGGCGATTATCGATGCTCTTCGTGATCTGCCTCGTGTTCTGCGCGAGCGGCGGGAAATTCAGGCCACACGCAAGGTTGGGACGTTGGATGCAGCCCGCTTCATGACCTGGTCCTTGGGGAAGTTGATCCTCCGCGCGCGCGACGCCAGGCCTCTGTCATGCGAGGTAACGGAGCCGTCGGCCAAGACCAATGATGGGGTCGACGATGCGAAACCCTGAATCCGACCGCGTGGCGGCAATCGTGGTGACCTATCATCCTAACCAGCGGCTTAGCCAATTGATCGCTTCGGTGCGGCCCCAGGTTGACGCCCTCTGGGTGGTCGACAATAGCGCTGAAATTGAGACCACCAAGCGCCTTCACGAATACGAACAGCAGTCGGGTGGTGCGATTTCCTTGATCCTAAACCCGCATAACAAAGGGCTCGCGACGGCCCAGAACCAGGGTGTCGTCGCAGCCCTGGATGCCGGTTACGACTGGGTCCTGCTGATGGATCAGGACGGCGTGCCGGATGAGGACATGGTTTCCCAAATGCTTTGTGTGGCACGGAACTGCCAGATGCCGGAGCGAATTGGTTTTCTGGTCCCCGTGCACTGTGATGAAGGCGATCGACCGGTGGCGGAAGTTTATATACGGCGCGGCTGGGGTTTGCTCGGTAGGCGTTCGCTGAGCAAACCGGGAGAGATTGAGAGCCGGACCGCCTTTGCCATGGCATCCGGCTGTTTGATACCGGCTAAGCGGATCCGCGAGATAGGGCCCATGGCCGAGGATTTTTTTATCGATTATATCGATTACGATTTCTCGTTCCGGATCCGCCGGGCAGGATATAGGATCATCGTGGTTGAAGCTGCCAAGCTCCAGCATCAGCTTGGTGAGCGCGTTGAAGGTCAATTTCTCGGTCGCACCAAGTCATACCGCGAGCACAATGCAACCCGACGTTACACGATCTACCGCAACCGCCTTCGGGTGCTTTTCGCACATGGGTTTAGGTTCCCGGAGTTTCTCCAATTCGAGATCCTATCTATCGGGAAGGATCTTCTGCAATTGCTGATCTGGGAACATGATAAACAGGCGAAAATTTACGCCATCCTGGGCGGCATCGCAGCCGGACTGCGCGGGCGGGGCGGCCCTAGGAAAACCTGACGATGGGGTTTTTGATTGCGACTTCATTGCCGGGCGCGGCTGCTGGCGGCCGTCGCGACGAGGCGGCGCTGGCCGTCAGGTGATCCGGGACTGGGTCTTGCGCTTCAAGGCCGTCAGACCGGACGGTCTGATCTATCTTAAGGCGCCTGATAAGCCGTGATTTGACGGCGCTGGGGTTCACCAAGACCTCGGGGCGGTAGCATCACCAGGCACAAAACGAGCTGGCTATCCTAGTTTTTAAAAAAGCTTCCCGGGCGAGCTGGAGGTGATCCGTGCCACGTTCCCGGAGGATACTGGTATAGAAGTGTGCTCCCAGGACGAAGCCCGGATCGGCCTGAAGAACAAGATCACTAGGCGCTGGGCCAAACGCGGCAGCCGGGCAAGTGTCCCGCATGACCAGCGCACTAAGTCGACCTATATCTTCGGCGCCATCTGTCCGGCGCGAGGCGTCGCAGCCGCCCTGGTGCTGCCGCGCTGCGATACCCGAGCGATGCAGTGGCGCCATGAGGAGAACTCTTTCCAAGTGGCGCTGAACGTTCATGCGGTCGCCATTCTGGGTCAGGCAGGATGGCACACCACGATCGCCGGAGCTCAATCCCGTCGAGAGCATCTGGCAGCTCATGCGGGACAATTGGTTATCGAATAGGGTCTTCAAATCACACGACGACACCGTCACGCTCAGTTGCGAAGCCTGGAACAAGTTGATCAAGAAACCCTGAAAGACCATGCCTATCGGGCTGCGGGATTAGGCGCATGAGTTATGATCAACGCAGGTTGGTATTAGGCGGGAAGACCAGATTGAACATCCAGCGCAGGGTCATCGGCAGCAGACGCAACGCGAAACGGGCGTAGATCGCCGCAGCAAAAATGTTCAACAGCGGCTTCGGGTATTGCGGCTGGAAATGCTTAAAGAAATATTTCGCGAAACTGTTCGACTTATGCCACTCCACGAAGCCAGAGTAGACGTGGCTCGTGCCTTGCTGATGCATGACCGAGATATGCGGGACGAATAGGATTTCACCCTTGCGCTTTTCAATACGCATGCAGAAATCAACATCCTCGACATGGATAAAATAATCTTCGTCCATGCCCTCCAATTCGTCGAAGGTTGATTTTGGCATTAGCATGAAGGCGCCAGAAATGCACTGAACCTTGGTGATCTCGGTAAACGGCTCGGTTTCGTTCAGGTTGAGCCGTTTGAAATGGGGGTGGTTAGGGGCCAGCCGATCAAGACGAAACTGCTCCACCAGACAGGTCCAGGGCGTGATCAGGTTCCGGCGGCCACCACGCTGCTCGCTTCCATCCGGGTTCTCCAGGCGAACCGTTATCAGGGAAGCGCCGGGACGTTCGTCAAAGATGTCGAGCGCGTCTGCAAGAATGCCGTCCCCAATAATCGAATCGGGATTCAGCAGCAATAGGAACTGTCCGCGAGCCCGTCGGGCGCCGATATTACATCCGCGCGAGAAACCGACATTGCCGTGGCCGGTGATGATCTCGAGATGCCCATCCTCGTCAGCTAATGCATTGATTTCACGGACTATAGCTCGGGCGTTGCCATTATCCACTAGGATCAACTGATGAATATCGGACTGCGCAAGGACCGATCTGAGGCAATCGATGAGAATCGGCCCGGTCTTATAGGAAACAATGACAACGCTGCACGATTTAGCTTCGGCGCGCGATTTCGGCAACAATGGCGAGAGACGGGTGACCACCCCCGATTTACGCGGGTACGGAATGACGCTTCGCTCGTCGGATTCTGGCGATGGTTCGGTGTACGCGTTCATCTACCCTTGGCCTAATCGCCCTTCAAATCATCTTACGGCGCAGCCGCCCATGCCCTTGTCGTGGCCAAACCGGGAGCAACCGAGCATCACAACCACACACGGGCGGCGCCCGCAAAACCAGCTTGAACATAATAAGATCGTATCATAACCGTTTGAGTTGACGAACCTAAATCACACCATAGCTCCAGCCGAGGGGCCTCCAGCGTCGCAACCTTGCGAGGGGGCATCGGAAATGATAATAGCCCGGCAACCTTACCAAAACAGCGAAATGGGTACCTGGTGAACATCGAGCTAACGGAAATTTCAGCGGTCAAGCTCATCTCGCCACCTAAATTTGGCGATCAGCGCGGTTTTTTTTCGGAGACCTACAGAAAAGCCGACTTTGCCGCGAACGGGCTGGACCTGGATTTCTGCCAGGACAACCACTCCTATTCAACCACGCCGGGAACCTTACGCGGCCTGCATTTTCAATTGCCCCCGGTGGCGCAGGATAAGCTGGTGCGGGTCACCCGAGGCGCGATCCTCGATGTCGCGGTCGACATCCGCCATGGCTCCCCGACGTTTGGTCAATGGATCAGTCGGGTGGTTAGTGCCGAGGCCTGGAATCAGATTCTGGTCCCGGCCGGGTTCGCACATGGGTTTTGCACCATCGAGCCGGACACCGAGGTCCAGTACAAGGTCACCGCCCCCTACACGCCGGAACAGGAACGCGGCATTGCCTGGAACGATCCTGATTTGGCCATAGACTGGCAGCTCGGCGGCAATCAGCCGACGCTTTCGGGCAAGGACACGGACTATCCGACTTTGGCGGCCTCACCGGTACATTTTTTCTATGACGCCGGGTGACAGTGGCATGATGCCCCCCAGCAAGGTTCTGGTCACCGGTGGCGCCGGGTTCATCGGCTCTGCCGTGATCCGGCTGCTCGTCGGGGAAATCGGTTGCGCCGTGGTCAATGTCGACAAGCTGACCTATGCCGCCAATCCCTCGTCGCTGGCGCCAATCGATCACTCGCCACTTTATGCATTCGAACAAGTGGATATTTGCGATCGGACGGCTATTGCTGCGGTGCTGCAAAAACATCAACCCGACGCAATCATGCATCTTGCCGCCGAGAGCCATGTCGACCGGTCGATCGACGGGCCGGGTGACTTCATTCAATCCAATATCGTCGGCACCTACACGCTGTTGGAGGCGGTGCGCGGATATTGGATGGAAATGCCGGAGGAGAGCCGATCCCGATTGCGCTTTCATCACATCTCGACCGATGAGGTGTTTGGCTCGCTTGGCACCGAGGGCGCGTTCACCGAAGAAACTCGCTACGACCCACGCTCCCCCTACTCGGCGAGCAAGGCCTCTTCGGACCACCTAGTTCGGGCATGGCACGAGACTTATGGATTACCGGTCGTGCTTAGCAATTGCTCAAACAATTACGGTCCGTACCATTTTCCGGAAAAACTGATCCCCTTGATGATCATCAAGGGGATCAGAGGAGAACCGCTGCCGGTCTACGGCAAGGGTGAAAACATCCGCGACTGGCTCTATGTCGATGATCATGCCCGGGCTCTCTGGGCCATTCTGTCTAAGGGCCGTACCGGCGAGAGCTATAATGTGGGGGGCGACGATGAAGTGCCGAACATCGAGGTGGTGGCTCGTGTTTGTGCGCTGCTCGACGCATTGACGCCGCGCGCTGATGGTGTATCCCATGATCAGCAGATCACTTTCGTTCAGGATCGGCCGGGGCATGACTTTCGTTATGCCATCGACGCGACCAAGCTGACGCGTGAGCTTGGTTGGTCACCGCGCGAGACCTTTGAGACCGGATTGCGCAAGACCGTGACCTGGTATCTTGAGAATAATGATTGGTGGGAGCGAATCCTTGACGGCCGCTATGCCGGTCAAAGGCTTGGCTCGACCGAGACTTCCAGCGATTGACCCGGGCGTGAAGATCCTGGCGACCGGTGCCAGCGGGCAAGTCGGCACTGAGTTGTCCCGGCGCGGTGCAGCGTGGCAAACCGATGTCCATGCCGTCACCCGCGACGACCTCAACATCACACAATCCGGCCCAGTGCTCGCCATACTCAAACAGACCAAACCGGACGTCGTGGTCAACGCCGCCGCCCATACCGACGTCGACAAAGCCGAAACTGAACCCGAGGGGGCCTTTGCCGCCAACCGGGACGGACCCGGATTTCTTGCGGTGGGTTGCGCGCAACTCGGCGTGCCCTTGATTCATATTTCCACCGACTATGTCTTCAACGGCGAGAAGACCGGTGGCTATCGGGAAACCGACCCGGCGTCGCCGCTCGGTGTCTATGGCCAGTCCAAGGAAGCCGGCGAGCGCGCCGTTCGTGAAGCCTGGGGCAGGCACATCATATTGCGGACCTCCTGGGTTTACGCCGCCCATGGTGGCAATTTCGTGCGCACGATGCTACGTGTCGGCGGTGAACGGGAGAGCTTGCGCGTGGTCGCCGACCAGACCGGCACACCGACATTCGCCGGCGATATTGCCGATGCAATTCTGTCGATAGCCGCCAATATTGTCGGGCGGGAGCAGGCCCCCTGGGGCACCTATCATTACACCGCGAAAGGCCAGACAACCTGGCATGGCTTCGCCGAAGCAATTTTCGATACCGCTGAGGCTCGGCTTGGTCGGCGCCCGGCCATAGAGGCAATAGTGACCAGTGAATATCCGACGCCGGCGAAACGACCGGTTAATTCGGTGCTGGATTGCACGAAGATCGATGCTTCTTTCAAGCCGCCCCGTCGCGATTGGCGCGAAGGGCTGGCGGACGTTCTCGACGAACTGCTACAAGACCCTGAGGATTAAAGTAGAATTGAGGTTGGTTAGATGAAAGGTATTGTCCTCGCGGGCGGGTCGGGTACACGGCTTTATCCACTGACCCTGTCAGTCTCGAAGCAGTTGCTACCAATCTATGACAAACCGATGATCTACTATCCGCTCAGCATCCTGATGCTGTCGGGTATCCGAGAGATCCTGCTGATCACCACCCCGGAGGATCAGGCAGCGTTTTGGAATTTGCTGGGCGACGGCTCGCAATGGGGCATTTCCCTGTCCTATGCGGCCCAACCCAGTCCGGACGGTCTGGCCCAGGCCTTTATCATTGGTCGCGATTTCATCGGCGCTGATCCCTGCGCCCTGGTCCTGGGCGACAATATATTTTACGGCCATGGCCTGACCGAATTATTGCGACGCGTCGCCCAGCGCACCGAAGGAGCCACGGTCTTTGGCTACTACGTACGTGACCCCGAACGCTATGGCGTTGTCACCTTTGATGACAATGGCCGGGCCCGCAGCATTGTCGAGAAACCCGCACGACCTGAGTCTAACTGGGCGGTTACCGGGCTTTATTTCTATGACAACACGGTGGTCGACGTCGCCCGGGAAATCGCGCCGTCGCCTCGTGGAGAGCTTGAGATCACCGACGTCAACCGGGTATATCTGGAGCGTCACGCCCTGCACGTCGAACAGCTTGGACGGGGCTATGCTTGGCTCGATACCGGCACCCACGGGTCACTGCTGCAAGCATCCGAATTCGTGCGAACCGTTGAGGAGCGGCAGGGGTTGAAGATCGCCTGTGTCGAGGAGATTGCCCATCGCATGGGGTATATCGACGCCGAACAGTTGCTGCGTCTGGCCGACCCTTTGAAGAAAAGCGGATATGGTGAGTATCTGCTCTCGTTAATTCGATAGACGCAACGAACATGCCGCTGCTTCGACTTCTCATCATTTACGTCGTCGCGGTCGTCATCGTCGCCAGCGCGGCCATTTGGGCAATCTTCAAGTTCGATCTGTTACCATTTCAGAAGGCAGCATCGGTTGAAACTCCGCAGTCTGCAATCCGACAGATCACTCTGAAGAAGCAGGAAACGGCGCCAAGGAAGGCGCAAGCAGCGGCCCAGAGACAGGCCGAGGGTCAAGTCCCTCAATTTTCAGCCTTGCCGGCGCATGATATTACAGGCCGCAGTTTTCAGATCTCACCCCTTCCCCTGTCGCTTCCCTTGGATTGCCAGCCGGGTATTGATTGTTGGGTGTTCAATTTTGTCGATGCAGACCCGGGCAAGGGCCACGCTGATTTCGCCTGTGGCCGGATGAGCTATGATAACCACAAGGGAACCGATATCGCGGTTTCAGATACAGGCCGATTGTTCGAAATGATCCCAATTCGCGCCGCCGCGGCGGGAACCGTTCTTGGCGTTCGCGATGGCATGGAAGACATTAGCATTCAGCGTATCGGCCGCGCCGCCGTGAAAGGTAAGGAATGCGGCAATGGTGTCAGGATCGACCATGGAGGAGGCTGGCATACTCAGTATTGCCACATGAAGCGAGGCAGTGTTTCGGTGAAATCCGGCGATCTGGTCCGCAGCGGTGATCAGATCGGGGCCGTCGGTCTATCGGGCTTCACCGAGTTTCCGCATGTCCACATGACCGTTGAAAAAAGCGGCAAGGTCGTCGACCCATTTGTCGGCCTGTCCGGCGGAGATAAGTGTGAAATAGGACGCGCGCCGCTCTGGCGTCGAGATGTTCTCGAAAAACTACGCTACCTATCGGCCATTCCTTACCATGTCGGCTTCGCCGACCAACTGCCCAAGGCCGACGAGATCAGAGCTGGTGCGTTCAACGCCAATACCCTCTCGGCGACCTCGGCGTCTTTGGTGTTCTGGGCTGAAATCGCGGGTCTGAGACCGGATGATGCAATTTCCATACGTTTCTTCGGGCCCGACGGGGCCCTCCTGGCCAAAAAAGAGGAGAAGATCAACAAGCATCGGATCCGTATTTGGCGGGCGATCGGGAAAAAATCCAAAAACGGTTGGGCACCCGGCGCCTATCGCGGCGAGGTCACCATCCTGCGCCAAACTCCCGCCGGCCCAAGGGAAGCGCGGCGCGGGGCACGCCTGGACGTTTTCTGAGCGCTGTTAAATTCAACACGAAAATCAACGTCAATTAAGGCGCAAAATTATTGGGCGATTTTCCCCGTCGTCCCCAAACGGGCGGTCCCTCGGCCCCAAGCGTCTCTATCCAACCGACCAACGCGCGGGCAACATCAAACGCTCCGAGTTCCAGGCAGACGCGCCGGTGAGCGTACTCCAAGTACCATCGGGATGCTCTCGCCACAGTGTGCTGCCCGGCCCCATAGCCGATTGCAGAGCCAATTGTAGGTCGAATTCACCCTCGGCTGTATCGCCGGAACCATGGGCCGCGCCATCAACACCCTGGGCGTTGGAAAGCGTTCGGCCCAAGGCCATCACAGTCGCTGCCGATAACCGGCCGATTGCGACCTCAGATCTAGAGGCCGGGTTCGAGGATCTGGCGGATCGCCAAACCATCGGCCAAACGGTCGAACCCGTCATTAATCTCGCCGAAGCCGATGCTTCTGTTGATCAATTTGTCGACCGGCAATCTGCCTTGGCGATACAGCTCAATATACCGGGGAATGTCGCGAACCGGCACGCAGCTGCCCATGTAGCTGCCGCGAATGGCTTTCTCCGAATTCACGATATCTGCCGGATTGAACGAGAAAAGGCCACTATTCGGCGCCAAGCCGACCACGATCACTTCGCCGCCCACCCGGATCGATTTGTAACAGGTCTCGGTCGCGGCGATCGAACCGGAGAACTCGAACGCGTAGTCGACACCGCCATTGGTGAGGTCAAGGATCTGCTGTACATGGTCATCGTCGCGCGCGTTCACCGTGTGTGTAGCGCCCAATTGCCGAGCTAGACCTAGCTTGTCGTCGCTGATATCCACAGCAATGATCTTTTCCGCCCCGGCCAGTTTAGCCCCCATTAGGCCGTTCAGACCAACCCCGCCAAGACCAACGCAGGCGACCGTATCGCCGGCCCTGATCCGCGCCGTGTTCAATACCGCGCCAACCCCGGTCATCACCGCGCAGCCAAAGATAGCGGCGTCGGCCAGCGGTAGGTCCTTGTCGACCTTCACGGCGGTACCCCGATCTATGACCGCATATTCGGCAAAGCAGGAGACGCCGGACTGGTGTGCTATTTCGACGCCCTTGGAATCCCGCATCCGGCTGCCTCCGGCCATCAAATGACCCTTGGCGCGCGCGGCGTTGTGGGTCTCGCAAAGCTGTGGGCGGCCGCCTAGACAGTTGCGACACAAACCACAGGAAGCGGAGAATTGAAAGACGATCGGATCACCCACTTTGATGTCGCGGACACCGACGCCAACCTCAACCACCTCGCCGGAACCCTCGTGGCCCAGTACCAGCGGCATCGGGCGCGCCCGGTTGCCGTTGATGATCGAGAGGTCGGAGTGGCAGAGCCCGCCACCAGCTATCCTGATCATCAATTCGCCCGCTTGCGGCGGATCCAGTTCGACCTCCTCGATCTGGATCGGCTCCGAAATAGCGTAGGGGCGTTTCGCGCCAATTTCGCGTAGCACGGCAGCTTGCATCTTCATTGTCGTTCCTCCTACCCGTCCGCGCCGGGCGATTTGGTTTTTATGCAACCAGATATGAGATTAACCAGGGCCGGTTCGTCAACCCATCCGCGAGTTGGCTTGCGGGGGAAATCGACCAAGCGCATCCTTCGACCAAGACATCACAGGGACGATTACGATGATGCATTGGACCCGGAGGAACAGGACCCCCGGCGAGCTTCCCAAACCAACAAGGAATCAGGACCGGGTGTGCGCCGATATTGATCGGTGGGGCTATGGCCTACTCGAAGGCGGCATCAACCAGCGGGTTTGGCTGTTACCGAATAAGGGCACAGAATTCTTGGAGGTCTTTGAACTGGATGCCCTGCACTCCGATCAATGGTGGGCGCTGGAGCCGCCGCGGGCCGGGCGGCGCAATCTGCCGGTAGGCTCGATGACCCGCACCCGCTTCGACGTGGATCCGGAGCGCGATGCCGATGTAGAAACCGTCGCCGCCGAGGGCCCCGCCGGCACTACGATTATCACCGACGGCCGGGTCTGGCACGGCGTCGGCGAGAACCGCACGAACGACGATCGCACCGCCCTGATCTTGACTTACTGCGGGCCGCAATATTGCCCACAGGTCAACTACACCGTCACCTTGGACCGTGAAATCCTGACCAATGCCTCAGATCGGCTAAAGACCCCGTTCGGGCTCAAGGTCTGGTGCGGTATGGCCCGACCGGCAATCCAAGCATCGACTTCATCGATCCGAGCAAGACCGCGTTGGGCGAGCTTCGCCTGAACTGATCGCACCAGCGATAGGGAGACGACATCATGGGCAAGGCCCTAGACGGTATTCGCGTCATCGACATGACCCACAACCAAGCCGGTCCCGCCTGTACCCAAATGCTTGCCTGGCTTGGCGCCGACGTCATCAAGCTGGAGGAGCCGGGCAAGGGTGACGTAGCCCGAACCAATATGAAAGACAAACCGGACAGTGACAGCCTGTTTTTCCTGATCCTCAACGCCAACAAGCAAAGCCTAACCCTCAACCTGAAGACTGATGAGGGCAAAGCGCTGTTTAAGGAGGTGATCGCGTCGGCCGATGTGCTGGTCGAGAATTTCAGCCCGGGTGCGCTCGACCGGCTCGGCCTTGGCTATGATGTGCTCTCCAAGGTCAACGAGCGGCTGATCTACGCTACCATCAAGGGCTTTGGCACCTACGGGCCATATAGCGGATTTAAGAGTTTCGAGCCGGTTGCCCAGGCCATGGGCGGGGCGATGTGCGCCACCGGCTTCCCTGAAAACCCACCAACCTTTGTCTGGCCGGCGATCGGCGATTCCGGCACCGGCATGCATATGGCGATCGGCATCCTCGCCGCCTTGCAGCAGCGCCATACGACCGGCAAGGGTCAGGAGGTTGAAGTTTCGATGCAGGACAGCGTGGTTAACATCATGCGGATCAGCCTGCGCGACCATCAGCGCTTGGGCGGGGTTCAGCCACGTACCGGTAATCAGCTCGGTCGGAACGTGCCGGGTTCGACCTATCCCTGCGCGCCGGGCGGACCAAACGACTATATCTTTGTCTTGGCCCAACAGCAGATGTGGGCGGCGTTCAGCACCGCGATCGAACGCCCCGACATCATCAATGATCCGCGTTACAACAATTTCGAGGCGCGTTGGGAAAACCGCGAGGCTTTGAATGCGATCATCGAGAGTTGGACGATGACGAAGACCAAATACGAAGCGATGAAGATCCTTGGTGACGCCGGCGTGCCCTGCGGTGCCTGTCAGGACACCGCCGAGATCCTCGAAGACCCGCACTTGGTGGAACGAGGGATGATCTTGGATCTCGATTATCCGCCACGCGGTACCTACAAGATGGTCGGTTGCCCGGTCAAACTTTCCGCCTCCCCGGCGGATATCAAACGCCCACCGATGCTAGGAGAGCATACCGACGCACTACTCGGCGATATCTGCGGCGCCGATCCTCAAGAGCTCGCCCGATTGCACGAGGCAGGGGTGATCTGAGCGTCGAGCCTAACCACGGTTCTAGAGCACCCACAACCTTGGTGCGGGTGCAGCGCGCTGCTGTTTCCCACAATGCCGTCATCCCGCGTCAAGCGTGGGGTGGCGGCATATTTACTACCAACCTCACCAAAATTATTATTCCCTCCACTTCCTAGTCCGAGTTTTCATTCGTTCCGATTAGCAACCCAATGGGGCAGGTTTCCAGATCCGCCGCTAACGATGGGAAATGGCCCGCGGCGTTCGGCTACCACACAGCAACGTCGATCCCATTTGAGATTTGCCGGCGTTACGGCGGCGATGCCCGCCTCGGCCCTTCACCAGATCAACCAAACTGGCGTATTCTACCGCCTTCAGTGTTGAATGGTGATTGGCGGGACCGGCAAGCGCGCGGGACCGTCCCCAGGGAGACCCGTCCCATGTCCATTGCGATCAAACAGCTTCACCCCCATTTCGTTGCCGAGATAAGCGGCCTCGATCTTCGCCAACCGCTGACCCCGGAAAAGGCGACGGCGCTTGATCGGGCGCTGGACCGGTTCGGCGTGCTGGTTTTTCACGGCCAGGACATCACCGATGAGCAACAGCTAACCTTCACCCGGAACTTGGGTGCGATAGAATTGGCGATCGGCGGCAACGTGACCAAGCCCGAGGAACGGCGCCTAAGCGTGCAAATCGGCGACGTCAGCAATCTCGATCAGCATGGCAAGGTACTGGCCAAGGACGATCGCCGCCGGATGTTCAATCTCGGCAATCGACTCTGGCACTCGGATAGTTCATACCGCTCGACGCCGGCGAAATGTTCGCTGCTGTCCTGCCGATCGAAACCGGCGGCCGGCGGCAATACCGAGTTTGCCTTCATGCCGGCAGCCTATGACGCGCTCGATGCCGAGACCAAGGCGGAGATCGAAGATCTGGTGACCGAACATTCGCTGATCTACTCACGCGGACAGCTTGGCTTTAGCCAGTTTACGCCTGAGGAATTGAAAACCTTCACGCCAGTCCGCCAGGCGCTGGTGCGGGCCAATGATTTCACCGGGCGAAAATCGATCTACCTATCAGCCCATATTGGCACCATCGTTAGTTGGCACATGCCCGAGGCCCGCGACTTCATCCGCGAATTGACCGAGCACGCGACCCAGCCAGAATTCGTCCACGCCCACGAATGGGCGGTGGGCGATCTGGTGATCTGGGACAATCGACAATGCCTGCATCGGGTACGTCCGTTCAAGGACACCGATGAGCCCAGGGACATGCGCCGCACCACCGTTGCCGGTATCGGCCCAACGACGCCGCTGGCAGCCGAGGCGGCCTGAGTACCCCATTAGAACCGAGGAGGAGCTTACGATGACCATCTCGATTAAACAACTGCATGAGCATTTCGTCGGCGAGGTCAGCGGCATCGATCTTCGTGACCCTTTGACGCCGGATCAGACGCGGGAAATCCAGGAGGGGATGGATCAATATGGGGTTCTGGTGTTTCACGACCAGGACCTGACTGATGATCAACAGGTTGCCTACACCAAGAACTTCGGAGAATTGGAACTGGCGGTCGGCTCGAACCTGCTCAAGGCCAACGAGCGGCGATTACGGCTGGAAATGGCCGATGTCAGCAATCTGGACCAAAACGGCGTGGTGCTGACTCGGGACGACAGGCGGCGGATGTTCAATCTCGGTAACCGGCTCTGGCACTCCGACAGCTCCTTTCGGATAACGCCGTCGAAGTTTTCGCTGTTATCCTGCCGGTCCGAGCCTCCAAAGGGTGGCGATACCGAATTCGCCTTCATGCCGGCGGCTTATGACGGACTCGATGCCGAAACCAAGGCGGAGATCGAAGGGCTGGTGACTGAGCACTCACTGATCTATTCGCGGGGCAAGCTCGGCTTCGAGGAATTCAGCGCCAAGGAGATGAAAACCTTTGCCCCGGTTCGTCACTCCCTAGTCAGAACCAATGATTTCACCGGTCGTAAATCGGTTTATCTATCTGCCCATATCGGCACCATTGTCGGTTGGCACATGCCCGAGGCCCGCGACTTCGTCCGCGAGTTGGTGGAGCAAGCGACCCAACGCAAATTTGTCCATGCGCACAAATGGGAGCTCGGTGATCTGGTAATGTGGGACAACAGGCAATGCATGCACCGGGTGCGGCCGTTCAAGGATATCGGTCAGGTCCGCGACATGCGGCGTACCACCGTCGCCGGCGTCGGCCCGACGGTGGAGCAGACCAGCGAGCGCGCCGCCTAAACCAACCGCTAAGCAAGGCGGAGGAAGCCCGGATGGCAAAAACCGGCGCTCGCTATTTTTTGTCACCAACCCCGGCAACGATGTCAGCGATATGACTCTCACTCACCGCAGACGCGGGGCCGGTCATTCGTCCATACTCACTGAATGAAAAATAACCTCGCGCCGAACCAAAAATATCTCTGCGGTTAGGGTTTATTGTGACCTCCAGATAACGAACCGATCGACCTCGCCCTCCCCCGACCCTGATCGGTTCGACGTCATAACGGCAGCGCTATTCATAGGGTCGCCGTTTCCTTTGGGGCCAAGCCGTCTAAGGATGGCGACTTGGCCGGACGCTCAGAGAATGGCAAACTGTTAGCTAGGTTGCAGATCCATTCTCAGGAGGCCGGTCCCGTGCCCACCAAGGTCAAATTGTTGCTCACCCTGGCGGTTATAGCGCTCGGCGCATTCTGCGCCTGGCTTGAAGCCAGCTATGCCGATGCCTTGGTCGCCAAGGTGATCGCTGGCCTCACCGCTTTTCTGGTCATCGCGCTATGGATGTTCCCGGAAGCCGGGGTCAAGAGCGGTGAACAAAAGCCTGAGTGAATGCCCCATTTGCCGGGCTAGTTTCGGACAGGGTGGGCCTCAGGTTTTCCGGCTATCCCGTAAAAACGGATAAATTCGGGTGAAATCCGAGCCCGGCTCAGCCGCTTCCAATTGGGCAAAGCTTTCAGCAACCCCGGACGCCACCCGATTGACGGTGCCGGCAATGGCGACATTCTCGACGTAGAGGCGCACATCCTTGGCCATCATCTTGCTCGCAAAACCACCGTTGTAGGCTTCGTTGGCTATCCGGTTAGGAAACTTATCCATTGTCGCGGTGTTGCGCCCGCTGGAGACATTCACCACGTCAAGAATTGCCTTCATGTCGAGCCCGTTGGCGGTCCCAAAGGCCATCGCCTCGCTGGTGGCCGCCATCGCGGTGGCGGACAGAAAATTATTCAACAGCTTTACCGTCTGCCCCTGGCCAGCCTCGGGACCGACATAAAAGACGTTCTTGCCAATGCATTGCACCATGGCTTTCAGCCGTTCGTAGGATGCTGGCGCACAACCCATCATCACCGCTAAACTCGCGGCCTCCGCGCCAGCGATGCCGCCGGAAACTGGCGCATCGACATATTCGATGCCATGCGCCGCCAGCTTCGCCGCGGCCTCGCGCGCATGCGGAATGCCGATAGTCGAGGTATCAATCACGGTCTTGACCTTACGATCCGGCGCGGCGATGAACTCCTTCGCGATCGCCAGAGTGTCCAGGCCCGCGGGCACCGAAAGAATCACGATTTCCACCGCTTGGGCGACCTCGGTGTTATTGGCAGCGATCTTCGAGCCAACCGGCGCCGGCGCCGTGTTCATTTTGTCAGCTACCATCAGCGGATAGCCGCCCTTGGCCAGGTTCGCCGCCATCCGGCTGCCCATACTGCCGACCCCGATCCAACCCACCATCTCGAACATTGCGTTCTCCCGTTCACTTGACCCACCGCCCGCGCGCGGCGGGACGCACTGTGTCGTCACGGCTGGCCTGGGACAAGTATCCTTGCGCCGCAACGCACCTTCAAAGCATAGTGATCGGGCATGTGTTGCCCCGCACTCCAGCCAGAATAATCAACGCGGCAAAACAGGGGCCACACGGAAGCATTCCTCAGAGGCGTCACGATGAAATACGTCACACTCGGCAACAGCGGTCTCGAAGTCAGCGCCATCTGCATCGGCGGTAATTCCTGGGGAGCGCGAGGTCGACGCGCCTGGGCACCGTTCGACGAGGCCGATAGTGCGCCATTCTTTCGCCGAGCTCTCGACAAGGGCATTAATTTTTTCGATACCGCCGATGCCTATAACCTTGGCGAGAGCGAGCAGATCATCGGCGAAACCCTGATGCGCTATGCGCCGCGCGACGAACTGGTGATCTCAACCAAGGTCGGCCTGGCCATGGCTGATGGCCCGAACCAGTCCGGACTCGGCCGCAAGCATCTGCTGAAAAGCATCGACCAGCAGCTCAGCCGGCTAAAGACCGATTATATCGATATCTATCAGGTGCATCGTCTCGACGGGGTAACGCCCCTGGAAGAAACATTAGAGACGCTGACCGAGCTCGTAAAGGTCGGCAAGGTCCGCTATATCGGCGGCTCAACCATGCCGGCATACAAGTTCGCGCAGATCCTCACCCTTGCCACCTGCAAAGGCTATGCCCGCCCGATCGCCATGCAAAATCTCTATAATCTGATTCAACGCGAGGAAGAGCGCGAGATGATCCCGCTCTGCCTGGAAGCCGGAGTTGGGTTGATCCCCTACAGCCCGCTGGCCCGCGGCGTCCTCGCCGGTAACCGTACTGGGGCCGGATCCGGTGATACCGAGCGTGCCCGCGCCGACACCAGGGTCGACCCCACCTTGTTCCGCCCGTCGGACCGCAAGATCGTTGGGGCTGTACAATCAATCGCTAAACGTCACCAGGTCACACCGATCCAGATTGCACTGGCCTGGATGCTGTCCAAATCGGTGATGGCAGCGCCGATTATCGGCACCACCAAACTGGAGCAGATCGACGACGCAGCAGCGGCGGTTCGCGTCCACCTAAGCGATACCGAAATCGTCCGCCTTGAAAAACCCTATGAGTTTCGAGCGGCGTAACCGCGATGGTCTGAGAGCCGAATAGCGCCGCCTCCCAGAGGTAAGCCGAATCCCGCCCCTGGGTATCATTTCTCCTAATAATTTGTGGATTTTTCTGCGCTTTTTATCGATCAGACGAAGAGGGTAGATAATTCGGGTGATAAATTAGAACTCCTACACCTGCCGAAAGTGTAGTGTTTTCTATTTCAATTGGATGGCTTCGAATGATCTCGGGTTTTACTATGAATGTTCTCTTTAAGGATCTGCGTCGATCATTTCTACGATCCCTGTTTAGTTTTAACCATCAGGGTACTTACTGTCACAAATACAGTTTCATTTTTTTGATTTTTCAAAGTCGCTTTATATCTAATAAAACCTAACTCTGGCTTACTTTTTGAAATGCGACTCTCAATGATTTCCGCTTCGCCCTTAAGTTCATCACCAGGACGGACCGGGTTAGGCCAAGTTAGTTCTTCATGTCCGGGAGAGCCTAAAACTGTTTCGTATGACAAAAAGGAATCGTGCATCATTCCGAGCCAAATCAGAGCCGTCATCCAGCCGCTTGATATCAATCCGCCAAAGACCGTTTCTTTTGCAGCTTGGGCATCCACATGAAATGGGAATGGGTCGTATTTTTTTGCAAACGCAATGATCTCACTTTCTGATACGACCCTTTTGCCAATTTTAAATTTTTGCCCTGCGAAATAGTCTTCCGCATACCTTACCAAGGACATTCCATAAGCTCCTAAATCTGGTAAAATCAAGGCGTTCCATTGCAAATCATGATTTTGGTCTTTAGGCATGTGTGACGGATTGGTCGGCGCGAGGAGCAGCACGGCGATATCTCGTTGGTGTTGCACATGAACGCCGCCCGGCTTTGATCTGCCCCATCGATTGGTCCATGAAAACGCATCTATATAAAATGCGTCAATTATCGAAGATTGGCGGGATTATTTGATAGAGCTTCGGAAGCAAAATCCAGATAATGCCCGCTCGGCGAAGTCAAGCCCTAAAAAGCGATCTATCCATGGTTTGCCGTACGATGTTGATACTCGGCCACCGATCCGGCTCCAGGCGGACGGCCATCTCAAAAAAGGCATCCGCTTCATCGAACCGTTCAAGAGCCAGCAATGCCCGCCCGCGTAGCATGGTACCCTCACCGGTTTCCCCGCCCTCGCGCTGGTGGAGTTCCCGCTCAACAGCCTCGAAATCGTTTAACGCGAACCATGCGCCCGCCAAAGCTAACCTCGCGTCCACCCAACTTGGCTGCAATGCCAGAGCTCGCTTTAGCAGACCGGCCCCGATAGCCATCTCTTGGGACGACCGAGAGGCGCTCAAAGCCATCAATCGGTAGAGACCAGCGGAGCCTGGATCCAGGACAAGAGACATCCGCCCCATTACGCCGACCTGCTGATCATTTTTGAGCTCGAAAAGATATTGCGTTATCAGGGCCCAATTCTGGGCAGAGGCCGGGACGACACACGCCAGACGCCAGACGCCACCCCATGGCCAAGGCGACGGCTGACCCGGCACGTTTCGCCGTCGCGACCATCACCTGGGCCTGCGCCGGCGCGAAACCTGGTCCGCTTAAAACCGCTCGGCGGAACGCCTCGAACGCCTTTCGACCATCACCCGCATTATGCGCGATCGCCCCGTAATTAAACCACACATGCGGATCGAGCGGGTTCTCGGTGATGGCGGCATGTAAATTGGTTGGGAAATCGGCCGCCGTGCCCACCGACGATACCTGCTCATCTCGGCCTGCGACGGGACTCGTGCTCATCTCGTAAATTCTCGATTCCCAGCATGGCCGGATGCGGCACCTCGGTTGATCTTGGCAGAGCCCCCGACGATCATATCGACATTTCTTAAACTAACATGGTAGCTATCCGACTGACAATTAACGATCCGCCGTGATCGCCACCGGTGACCCGAATACTTGTTTAAAAGGAAATGTATGTCGGGATGCGACCGCGAAAGCCGAGTCATCTATCTACTGGTCGAGGAGTCCGATCGGGAGTTTCTCGCACGTTGCATCATGGCGGTGATCGCGGCGAGGCAAGGGTATGACGTGGTGATTGGCCCCCAGTGGCTGATCTGGGAACAACTCGACAAGCTTCCCCCCGGCGTCATGCTCTTCAAGGGCAATAACAAGATTCAAGCGGCCAACATGCATCTTGCCAAACAGGCGGGACATCTTATCGCCAGTATTGAGGAAGAGGTCCTAGGCTTAGCCAGTGAACAGGAATTTCAGCACCACTACGCATCAGGAGTCTCGTCGGCGTGCGATTTGTTTCTGGTCCAGGGCCGTTTTCAGGCCGAATGCCTAGTTAATCATGACCCAAGCTATGCCGACCGAACCGCCATCGTCGGCAACCCGCGGACAGACCTATTACGTGCGCCCTTTACAAACGATCTTCACGAAGACGCCGAACGATTGCGCGGTCGATACGGAGAGTTTGTCCTGCTCAACACTAATTTTGGGGGCATCAATCCCGCGCATGGAGACAGTCTGACTTTCTACAACCTTAGCGTTCGGGTCGGTATGTCGGATCGGGACAACCCGTCTGATCTGACCTACTTCATGGACAGGCTGAGATGGGAACGGGATAACGCCAAGGCCATAATTCAGTTCGCGCACGGCCTGGCCGCGAGGAGGCCTGGCACACGTATCATATTGCGTCCGCACCCTGCGGAACATCTAGAGCGGTGGAGCCACTACCTCGGCCCGGCCTCACCGATCACCCTGATCCGCGAGGGCGGCCATTTACCCTGGACGTTCGCCAGCAAGGCCATGATTCACACGGGTTGCACGACAGGCCTTGAAGCCGCGCTTCTCGGAACCCCGACCCTAAGCCTGATGCCCGGCGACAATCCCTGGCACGCCTCGGCGATTTCAAATGTCGCGAACCCGGCCACGCGAACGGTTGGGGAAGCACTGGATCGAGTGATTTCCCATCTGGACGGAGCGAGCGGGAGTCTGCTGGCGGATGCTCGGGATCTGGATTTTTCGTATTATCTTGATTTCGTCTCCGAGACGCTTTCGTCTCATCGCGCGGTCGATGCTCTGGTCCGTTTGCACGCCAAATTAGACACAAAGTCCGCCGTCAAGACGCAAATAATCGGGCTGCCGAAAAGCGCCCCGCTCCAGGACTGGCAGAGCAATAAATACACGGTCACGCTCCCGCATGCCCAGCAATCAATCTCCTCGGTCTCGGCGGCGCTTGGTTATTCGCAAGCGCCCGATGTGAATACCATCGCTGGCGGCTCTATTTTTATACGGGCGAGCCAAGGCTAACGGCCTCATCGCGGTGACCCCAGGGAACGAAAATGAGAATAAAATCCTCCCTTGAGCAAAACACCTATTCGGGCTCAAAGGCGCTGACGCCGGACAGCCGCGCGTTCGATCGTATCTTGGGCAAAATTTTCCTACCCGCCTAGACCAGCGAACAATTGTCGCAGAACCTGGAAACAATTCTCTTGACCCGAATGCGTTGAAACGTCGAAGTCCCCCGTCACTCCCCCGAATGAGTGAACGTCTCGAAAATCATGGACGGTCAGTTTTTCGAATTTGGCGTGTCCGATCAAGTCACGGGTCAGTTAATACCGCGCCGGTATTTTGGATCATCGGAAATTTCCGCCAGATACAAGGAATGAACAGGGGGTATAACAATATCATCCTGGATTTCATGACGCCCCTGAATCACAGCCCCACATGTCAACAATGTTACGACGACGCACACTCGCTAGTCTCCCGCTGATCGGCGCTATCCGGCAGAGAACCCTCTCATATCAACCTTTTTCTCAGAAGGTTGACTTGATACGCCGTGTCTTCTGGGCAGGGGCATCGAAAATAGCATGGCTAAAGGTGGTGCGCTCAACGAAGGACAATTATTTTTCTATTTAAGAGACCGTCAAGATCACCCCGGTCGACTATCCGTCCAAAACATGGCCGCGTCGGTTCAGAACCGGACCTCAGAACGCGCTGTTGTACAGCCCACCATCCAGCAGCAGGCTTTGGCCGGTGATGTAGCCTGCCTGGGCGCTGCACAGGAAGGCGGCGGCCTCACCGAATTCCTCCGGCGTGCCGGCACGCTTGGCCGGTACCATGGCAACACGCTGTGCATGCGCCTCGTCATGGCTGATGCCAAGCACCTGGGCCGCCACATCGATGCCACCGCGATAGCGATCAGTGTCGAAAAAGCCAGGCTGGATATGGTTGATCGTAACCCCAGTATGGGCGACCGAACGGCAGACTCCAGCACAAAAAGCGGTCAATCCGGCGCGCGCGCCGCTTGAAAGATCGAGACCGAAAACCGGCATCTTCACCGAGACCGAGGTGATGTTGAGAATCCGCCCGAAGCCGCGTGCCGACATGGCGTCGACGGTGCGTTGGATCAGCTCAATCGGGGCGATCATGTTCCAGGTGACCCCAGTCAGCATCGCCTCGCGTTCAAGCTCGCGGAAATCCTTATAGGGTGGGCCGCCGGCATTGGTGATCAGGATATCCGGCTCCGGGCAAGCGGTGAACAAGGCGTCTTGGCCTTGCGGTGTCGTGACATCCGCCGCCACCTCGATGATTTCGGTATTGGTGGCGCGGCGAATTTCGCCTGCCGTGACGGCAAGGCGCGACGGGTCGATGCCGTTGACCACGACCGTGCACCCGGCTCGGGCAAGCGATGTGGCGCAGGCCCGACCTAGCCCGCGGCTTGATCCACAAACAATGGCCTTACGGCCAGCAATTCCTAAATCCATCTCGACGTCTCCCTAAATGGTTTCCTCGCCTCTAGTGCTCGACTTTTTGTTCCTGGCTTCTAGTTTCCGGGTAGAAAAGCCTTGAGCCGCGCTGCGTCGGCATCCTCGGTACGCCCCATGTCGTTGAGCAACCGGGAATAATTATCGTAGAGCGCCCGCAGCACCTCTGCCGCATCGGCGCCTTTGGCCTGTTGGGCGGTGGCGATCGCCACGGTATAAGCTTCCTCGGCCTCTACCAGCTGGCTGCGCCGGTGATGGAAGTCGCCGAGATTGCCAAGGGTGCGCGAAACATTTGTATGACTCGGGCCGAGCAATTCGGCCCACAATCCGATGACCTGACCGTAGAGCTGTTCGGCGGTATCCATGAAGCCGTTCGCCTCCAGAACGATGGCTAGATTGTTCAGCACCGCCACCCGCCCCTCGGTTCCGGGCTTAGTCATTTTGACCGCTTCCTCCAGCAATTGCTGGGCCTGGACCGGCCGATTGGCCTCGTAGGCAGATCCGGCGGCAGCGACCAGTGCCTGCCATTTCTTAATGGCGGTTGGCGGATCCGACGCTCCTGTAAGACCGGCGATCAGCAGGCTGGCCAATGCGAGGCGACGAATGAACGCGCCAGCGGTTGTGGAAAGGGTCATGATGGTCCTTGCACGATGACTGATGCTGTGGGTATCAGGCCTAATAAGCCTGGCGTGGCGCTCGTCCCGATCTCTGTCCCAATGCCCGGCAGCCAGCAGGTCATTTTTTGCCCATCTGATCATGGCGTTGGCGTATTTTCGACGACCAAGTGCTCTTGATAAAAGACAACGTGGCTATGATCTGCTCATCCGTTAGGACCCTGGCATAAGCCGGCATTGACGATGGTACCCCACTGATCCGAGACGGGCCAAACTTGGTCAGCGCGAACAGCATGTCTTCGGGATGGTGCCAGGTATGGCCGGAGGCGTCATGCGGCGGCGCCGGCAACTTGCCGTCGGCGTTGCGTTGTTTCCAATTCGACTGCCCCTCCAGCTTAGCGCCATGACACGACGCGCAATGCGCGGCGTAGAGTCGCTTACCCTCGGCCACAACGATCGTCTCATCCGGCCGCAACTTGAACCGAGCCGGCGTCACCGCTGGGGGCATGGTGCGCGGCGCGGTCTGTGGGTTCGGTGCTTGTTGATTTGAGACCTTAGCCTCGGTTTGAGTGGGAGCCGGCGCGCGGGGCTCGGCGGGTTTCATCTCCGGGCTGATCTTGTACCCACCCGAGCCCTCAAGGAACGAGGCGGCAAGGCCGGCGGCGAGCAAGGCGACGGCGAAGATTGAGACCAAGGTGGCAAGAACGCGACGGCGCATCACGCTTTACCCTCCAGTAAACCGGCGAGGTCATCGAGAATTGGGCAATCGGGGCGGGTGTCGCCATGACAGGCATCGATCAGATGCGCCAGAACCCCTCGCAGCCCCTCCAGCTCAGTGAGCTTCACCTCGATCCGATGAAGATGCCTATGAGCCAATGCCTTCACATCCGCACTGGCGCGGTTACGGTCCTCATACAGCGACATCAGCGCCCGGCAATCCTCGATCGAAAACCCGAGGCCGCGGGCGCGTTTCAAGAACGCCAGTTTGTGGACATCCGTTCGCCCGTATTCCCGGTAGCCGTTCTGTTGCCGGGCCGGAACCAGCAGACCAATATCCTCATAGTAGCGGATGGTCTTAGCCGGCAATCCCGACGCTTGTTCAGCCGCGCCAATATTCACTGTCTCACTCCAGGGCAATAGGCTACCAATCGATCCATTGGATATAAAGCCTCCTGCAACTGGACGGTCAAGACCTACACAGCCTTCAGGTGAAATACACCAACCCAATTACCACGCTAGCCAAAAACCCGAGGCAGACGATCGCCAACCAAACCCGGCCAGGGCGGAGCCTGGAAGGCAGTATCGTTGGATCGGCCATTGTCCTTCCCCGAAGCATCGGGGTGACGAGGCTCTTGCGGAACACCACGAAGTAGACCGTGATCACACAAAGATGAACCCCACCAAAATGAGAATTACATTGAAGCCGTCTTCGTGCAGACCAGTCAGAAAACGCGCCGTATGGTTGGTCACCAGGTGCGACGGCGGCGCGTCATAAAGAATTTCGTCGGTCCCGGACTAACCGAGTGTCGCCTGCACCAGCAACGCTGCAAGCATAGCCATCACGCTCCAACCGCCGATCGGGTTGAGGCCGATTTCATTTGGCAGCTGCCATCGCAGCAAGTTCGCCAGATAGGCTTTGATCTTCGCCGGCCCTCGGATAAAGGCGGAAAATCGGGCGAACTCGCCGCCGATCAGCCGGAACAGCACGAGGGTCAAGACGGTCACACCGACGATCTCGTGCAGGTCCTGGAATTCGAATTCTCCGGTGAACCACTGGACCGCCAAACAGATCACCAGCGCCCAATGAACAACCCGAGTCAGCAGATCCCAGACCTCGACCTTGGTTTTGGCATCCAGCGGTGACCGATCGGCCGTCCTTTCAAGCTTCGGTCAGAAATTTTTTGAAATCAGCCGCGACACATTCGGCGCTGACCCTGGCCAGGCGCTCGCCGTGGTCGGGTGTGGCCAGAAAACTATCGGCTTCGATCCGACCGTCGGGGAACAGCATTCGATAATCCACGGCATCGCAAAACGCCCGCGCCGCCGGCGGTGCCTTGTCCATCTCGGCGCGTTTGATGTGTTCCGGGTAAGCATATTGGGTGACCGCGACCTCCGAGGCAGTCGCGTGCCGGCCATCGCGATCGCCGTAGAATTCCTCGCAAAGCGTCTTGATCTCGGGAAAGGCAAACCAATTGGCCAGCTTGCAGCGGATTGGCGGACGGGTGGAATTGCGCTCGAAGCTGGTTTCGGAATAAATCTCGGAAAACGCGGCGCCGACGGTCGCGACATTGCCGCCATGGCCGTTCAGGAAATAAAACCGCTCAAAGCCGTTGCGCGCCAAGGACAGCACATAATCCTTGATCATCGCGATCAAAGTTGTCGGACGCAGCGCGATCGAGCCGGGAAAGGCCAGATGGTGCTGCGCCATTCCCACCGAGATAGTCGGACCGATCAGCGCGCCGGTTTTCTCCGCCGCCAGGCCTGCGATGACTTCCGGGCAGATCGCATCGGTACCGATCAAGCCGATCGGTCCATGCTGTTCGGTGCTGCCGATCGGGATGACGATCCCGTTGCTGCACTTAAGATGCCGTTCGACCTCTGCCCAGGTCATCATTTGCAAAAGCATCGCCGGTTCTCCTCCTCTATCGGGTTTTCGCTCAGGCCAATACTCGCTCCAGCCAAGCCGCCGCGGCCAGCGTGCGCGCATCGGCGCCGACTGGGCCGACGATCTGGATGCCTAGCGGCAGACCGTTTGGTCCATGCCCGCAAGGCACCGTGACACAGGGCCAGCCCAATAGCGTCCAAACCCGGTTGAACAACGGGTCACCGGTGAAGGCCAGGCCCGAGGGCGCCTCTCCCGGCGCCGACAGGGTGAGAATCGCGTCGACGCTCTCGAACAGAGCGGCTTGCGTGGCGCGCCCCTGATTCGCCTCGGACTTCACCGCTAGCAATGCCGCATCGGAAATCGCCCGTCCAGTGGCTATACTGTCCCGGTAGAAGCGGATCAGCCGCTCCGGGTGGTGGTCATATTCCCAGGCCAGGGCGCGTCCGGAATCCCCGGCCATCACCACGGTCTGTAGATCGGCTAGCGCCTCAAAGCCGGTCGAGGACGGGATGTCGACGACCGCTGCGCCCCCCGCCTCCGCTTGTCGACACGCCGCCTCAAAAGCCGACAGCGCCGCCGCTCCGGCCTCAATGCGAAACGGCACCATCAGACCGAACCGAGGCGGCTTGTCGCCAAAGGCTTCAAGATCCGGGGTCGGCGCCTGCCCCAGCGCGGCATGGAAAAACGCGACATCCCCGACGCTGCGGGCGAAAGTGCCGACCGTATCAAGATAGCTGGAAAGCTCCTTCACCCCGGCCCGTTCGTAGGTGCCGACGCTCGGCTTGAAGCCAACCGCGCCGCAAAAGGCGGCGGGCCGGATTACCGAGCCGGCGGTCTGCGTCCCAAACGCTAGAGGAAATTGCCGGTCGGCGACACCGGCGGCAGACCCGCTAGAAGAGCCACCGGGCGTGTGCTCGGGATTGTGTGGATTGCGTGTCGGGCCAGGGTTGCGCCAGGCGAATTCGGTGGTCACGGTCTTGCCCATGACGACGCCGCCTTGGTCGCGGGTTCGCCTGACAATAGCCGCGTCGGCGTTCGGTCGGTTCAAGCCATAAATCGTCGAGCCGTGCCGGGTTGGCATGTCGGCGGTGTCGATGATGTCCTTGACCCCGACCGGCACCCCGGCGAGCAGGCCGGGATTTCTAGCGACATCGGCGGCCTTGGCGCTGGCGATCGCCTGATCCGGGTCGAGATGCGCCCAGGCCTGTACCGCGTCGTCCCGCGCCACCACCCGGTCGAGACAGGAGCGCATCAGCGCTTCGGCGGTCAAGTCGCCGGCCTTGATCCGTCGCGCGGCCTCGACGGCGGAAAGTTCATGGGCTTCGGTCATCTGTACTTCTCCCTGCGCGCGCCTCGTTGTTGAACGCGTGAGCCACCTGCTCTTGAGCGCGTGAGATTGCGGCATTGTTCCGCACCATGCAACGACCGTATCGTAGCGGTCATTGAACGCCAGGACCGCTCAAGAGGAACCCGATCATGCCCCAACATATCGCCTGCTTGACCTATGATTTTGACGCCCTGTCCCTATGGATAGCCCGTGGCATGACGACGCCGACACCCCTATCGCGCGGTGAGTTCGGGGTGGTTGGAACCGAGCGCATTTTGGATCTTCTGGCACGTTACGACATTAAGGCCACCTTCTTCATCCCCGGCCACACGCTGGAAAGCTTTCCGGAAATTTGCAATCGGGTCGCCGACGAGGGCCATGAAATCGGCCATCATGGGTGGACCCATCGGAAGCCATCCGAACTGTCGCGCGAGGAGGAAGAGGTGGAACTGCACCGCGCCAATGAACAGATCGAAAAGATCAGCGGACGCAAGGCCAGGGGTTATCGCTCGCCGTCCTGGGATCTCAGCCCTCATACTCTTGATCTACTGATCGATAACGGTTTCGTCTATGACAGCAGCTTGATGGGGCACGACTACTTGCCCTACTACGCCCGCACCGGTGACGAGGTGACCCTGTTGGAGCCGGCCCGCTTCGGCCCGACCACCCGGATGCTTGAAATACCGGTCAGCTGGAGTCTGGATGATTTTCCTTATTTTGAATACCTGATCGGCCCGGCCGGTATTCTGCCAGGCTTGCGGCCAGGTGCCGATGCGTTGGCCAACTGGACCGAGGATTATGACTACATGACCGAGATCCTGGATTGGGGAGTGATCACCTATACCTTCCATCCCTTCGTTTCGGGTCGCGGCCACCGGATGAAGGTCATGGACCGATTGATCCGCCACCTGAAGAACGGCGGCGCCAGGTTCTTGACCATGGAAGAAGCCGCGGTCGAGGCTGCCGGACGCCTCAACGGCGAGGCGGGGAATGCCTGACGGACCAGCCGATCTCGATATTGCCGGCGGCCTGTCGTATATCCGGCGGGCCGACCCGGACATGGCAAGGGCGATGGAGCGGGTCGAGGCGCCCGAGCAACGCCGCCGTGCGCCCGGCTTCCCCGCCTTGGTCAACATCATCATCTCGCAGCAGGTTTCCCTACAATCGGCAGCCGCGATCTGGCAAAGACTGGGCGATACCGGACCGGTCACCGCCGAGGCAGTACTCCGCCTGGGACCGGAGCGGCTGCGAGAGATCGGCTTCAGCCGACCGAAGATCCGCTACACCCTGTCGCTGGCCGAGAACGTCGCCTCCGGCGCCTTCCAGCCGGTCTTGCTAACTGCCATGGGTGACGATGACGCGATGAGCGCCTTGACCAAGTTATTGGGTTTTGGGCGCTGGAGCGGCGAGATCTACCTGATGTTCTGCCTCGGCCGAGCCGATATATGGCCTGCCGGTGACATTGCCCTGCAAGAGGCCGCGCGGGTGGTGAAAGGTCTTCCCCAGCGTCCCAACCCAGCCGAACTGGATAGAATAGCCGCACCTTGGCGGCCATGGCGCAGTGTCGCGGCGCATTTGCTGTGGCGCTATTATCGAGATGTGGTCAAGGGTGGCAGTACTGACAAAATAGTCGGATTTCAGTGACAAGCGCGCCGCCGGACTGATACCCTTTGAGGGTTTCGGCCTATCGGAGCTTCCCCTGCTGTGAGGTCTGATCAAAACGACCCGATGATTGTCGGCCGGCTAACACCGGCCACCCGCTATCGCTGGCGGCGTCGGAACTACCCAAATTTGGAAACTGTCCGAGCCAGTACCATCCTAGCCCGAAACCTTCGCCTTAACGTGATCGCCGAAGGCGTCGAAACCCCGAAACAGCATGCCCAACTTCGCGCCCCGGGTTGTCAATTCGCTCAGGGATATTATTTTTCGCAACCGGTCAACGTGGAGAACCCAACGCGTTTGATCCACGAAGACCGGCGCTGTTAGAACCCATCAGGTACAAGCATGGCCAAACGGTTCGAATATTACTATCTGCAGCTTAATACTGGGCCGGCTTGGGAAACCGCGGAGCAATCGGATTCAGTTGCCGCGCTGACCACCGGGCTCGCCGATCACCTGGCCTCTTCAACCGATGCGGAAATCCGGGTTGTCGGCGCTAATTTTGACAAGGAATCGGAAAGCTGGGCCTACGAGCAGCTGTTTTATATCGACCAGTCGATTATAGATCTGGGCATATCAGAGGAGCTTGACGAAGCGGGAATGCTCTTTTCTGGGACATTTAAGGACGCCGAGCCCGCCAATTTGGCGCTGAGGGAAGAGCGCCATATTCCTGCTGATGATGCGTATATTGAGGGCGCGACCAGTGATGATATGGTCAATCAGGAGCCTCCGGCATCGCAAAACGAAGCAAGCGCCCCTGACGATGATCTCGCTGTGACGGGCCATGCTAGCGAGGACGGGGCGCTGCCCTGGGAGAAATTGAATAAACCGGAGCCTTCCGATACAGGATTGAGCCGGGGCCGGGATGATGATGATCTCGACGAGACGACCCCCTGGATGCGCTCACGCGCGGCGGATGACGACGACGATGAAGCGCTAGAGCTTGCCGAAGCTTACCCTTTCGATCCGCCCCGCCGTCAGGTTTCGATCGGTAAGACCCTGGCTTTCGTCTTTTTGTTTTTGTTCCTTGCCGCAGGGGCGGTGGCCGGCCTCTTGATCTATTTCCAGCATCCAATGCTGCTCGACACCGCCGATAAACTCGGGATCGGCCAGTATTTAAGACATGGGCCGCACGCGGCAATGTCGGCGCCGGGCGCTCATAATGTAGGGGTATCGCCGATGCCCCAGGACGAACCGCTGACCACGGGCCAGGTCGTTCGCTATGCCGGGATTGCGCCGGCGTTGTGGGGACGCTGGTCACCCGGGAAATGCGAAACCACTTTTATCGAATTCGGTGAGCACAGCTATCATCGCAGCATCAACGGACAGGCCGCCGCTGAAGCGACCATGGTCAGCGAGGCCCTGGAGGACGATTTCATGTTCTATCTCCGGAGCTCGCCCGAAGTGGTCGAGCAGTTCCGTAAGGTGACGGCAAATGATATTCAGCTTGCTAGCCCGACCACCAAAAGCGGCTATCTCCGAAGCTCGAAGAAGGCGCAGATTTACAGTCGCTGTCCGTAAGGCGCATTGCGGCGTTCCGCCAATCGCTAAAACAACGTCGGTTCGCGTTCCTGGTAAGGCACCAGCAAGCTCGCGTCATCGTTCCTAACATTGCCTACACGGGGCGAAACCTCGAAGCTTTGCAGTTCCGCATCCGGCAACGGCAGCAGCAGCGATAGTGCCTGAGTCGGATCCCCCTGCAGCCACGCGTGGTATGCTTCGGGCGCCAGGATCACCGGCATTCGGAGGTGGATATGGGCGATCACCGGCGACGCCACCACGGTCGCAATGGTGTAGGTCTCGACGGTCGCGAGATTATCATTCGGGCCGCTATCTGGGGTCACCCAGCTTTCCCAAAGACCGGCAAAGGCGAAAGCCTCACCATCCCTGCGGGCAATCCGAAATGGTTGCTTGGTCTTGCCGCGGACCTGCCATTCGTAAAAGCCATCAGCTGGAACCAAACAGCGCCGGGTGCGAAAGGCGTCGCGAAAGGCCGGCTTCTTGGTAATCGTTTCGGAACGGGCATTGATCATTTTAGCCCCGCCCGAGGCATCCTTGGACCATTTTGGCAGCAACCCCCAACGCAGCATGTCAAGGCGGCGTGCGCCATCACGCTCACGGATCACCGGCGCCATCTGGGTCGGTGCCAAGTTATAACGCGGCTGCAGATTCGGGATATCATCGAACGAGAACAGACGACGCAGCGCCTCGGTCGAAGTGGTGATGCTATAGCGTCCGCACATCGATTATCTTAACCACTTGTCATTGAGCATTAAAATAGATGGGCTGTTTTTAGTTCGATATTTTGCGCAACACTGACCCATCCTTTTAGCGCCGCATCGTCGGCATTCCGGGCTCTATTCGCAAGCGCTCTCTTGTCCGATACCCCAACAACCGGAACCTCAACGCCAGCTTCGGCGGGCACCAATATTTCGCCATGTTCGCGAGAGGAGGGCCGCCGCTTAACTTCACCAACACACTAAAGCCGATATTTTGGGCCGGGCCTCCATGATACTGCGTTGGGGTCACTCAATATCTGGTGAAGCACGCGGGGGAGGAGCGCGGGGCCAAATACTTCCTTATCTGCAACGGCTGTAAGGATATGCCCAATTCCTGACGCTGGGTTTAAAGAACGCTGAGGACTTGGTTCAGGACGCGTCCGCCAAGGTTCTGGCCACCAAACGACAGCGGGACGAAGAATCTGCCTACAGGACCTGGCTGTTTCGTATCGTCAAAAACGCCTATATCGACGCTACCGTTCCAGCTACTGCTACCTCGAACAGCCGGGCTCGAAGGTTAGCCATGGATCGTGATAGTTTTGGGTTTCCTGTGGTTAGTATGGAAGTGACGTGATGCAGAATGTCGTTGGAACATGGCGGTTGGTCCGGGCAACCTCGACCGCAGCGGATGGCGCCACATTGCCGGCGCCCTATGGCGGGGGAAAGGGGATGGGCCGGGTGACGCTAAATGGCGATGGCCGAATGATGGCTGTGTTGTGTGACGGTAGGCCTACACTGCCGGACCGCACGGCGCGGGAATATACCTCCTACTGCGGTAACTTCACTTTTGACGGAAAACAATTGATCACCCGCGTTGATGCGGCCTCGGATGCCCGCCGACTGGGCACCGACCAGGTGCGCGACGTCAGTTTTGAAGGGTCGCTAATGGTTTTGCGGCCGCCGGCCAAGGCTTATGGCGGCGTAGTTCAGCAGCGTGTTCTGTATTGGGAAAAAGTCGCGGAGGTTTGATGGCGCCCGGCCGTTGCTTGACGGCGATAGGGTTCTCTGTTGCCTGCATGTCCATGAACACGCAGTTGATCCATTTAATCCCGGCATGTAGGCAAGCGGCGAACCGATGGTTGCCGTCGACGATGCATCGGTCGCGAATGGTGATCGTCGTGCGCTCGAGCTCAGCGTGGCGAATCAACCAGGCTACCCGGGCCGCGTGTTGCTCTGCAGTCATCCCTAAATTCGGATCACGATCATCGTCCGGCACCATGAGCCGGTCGGCATCCAGCGCTTCATCGATATCGGCGCTGGTGATCCGCCGATCACTGCTTGCCCAAAAGGGATAGTACTTAATCCCGCACTCCAGAGCGAGGTCGAGGATGTCGCGTTGGCTGACGCGAATCGCCATGGCGTGCTCCGTCCCGGCGCCAACTCCCGATCCGGTCGCACGGTACCTGTCACCAAGGGATTAAGCGTTGGTTATATTGTGTTTTAGGTGTTAACCGACGACGCTAAAGCTCCTCCAGCCGCGCGGTTTTTATCGGCTATAGACGATTGATTAACAACGTCAAAATCACCCGGAGGACGCAGGCTCTGGAACGGTTGTGAAGTCGAAATCCTTCACGGCGCCAACCTGAACATCAACTCATGTGCACGCTGGCTGGTAAGATCTGTTCGCATGGGGCTGATGTGGTCTGGTTGAGACAAGGAGGATTGTCTCGCAGACTCACGGCGTTATGGTCGCATAATAATCTGCTTGCTGGAGTCTGGAAATGTCCTCTTCCCCGCGTGATTTCATCGGTTATGGTGCCAATCCTCCCAATCCCAAATGGCCCGGGGGTGCCCGTTTGGCGCTGAACTTCGTCATCAATTACGAGGAAGGCTCTGAATACAACGTGCATGATGGGGATGGCTTTTCCGAGGCCAGTCTAACCGACTCGCCGGCCTCCTCGGTTCCGCGAGGTGATCGTGATCTGGGGGCCGAGACGATGTTCGAATACGGCTCCCGGGTTGGTTTCTGGCGTTTGCTTCGGCTATTCCGCGAGCGCGAGCTGCCGGTCACCATCTTCGCCTGCGCGCTGGCGCTAGAGCGTAATCCCGAGGCGGCAAAGGCTATCCGCGAGGCCGGCCTCGATATCTGTTGCCATGGGTGGCGCTGGGTTGAGCATTACAAGCTCGCCGAAGAGGAAGAGCGCGAGCACATCTACAAGGCGGTCGCCTCGTTGACCAAAACACTCGGCTCCCGACCGCTCGGCTGGTATTGCCGGAGCGCTCCCAGTGTCAACACTCGCCGTCTTTTGGTGGAGGAGGGTGGGTTTCTCTACGACTCTGATGCCTATAATGATGAGCTGCCCTACTGGGATACGGTCGAGGGAAAACCCCATTTGGTAGTGCCGTATTCTCTCACCACGAATGATTCAAAGTTTGGCCGGGGGTGGTTTAGTACCGCCGACGACTTTTTTCAGTTCAACAAGGACGCCTTCGATATGCTTTACGCGGAAGGTGCCACGCATCCTAAGATGATGTCGGTTGGCTTGCACATGCGTTTGATCGGGCACCCGGCACGCGCCATGGGTCTCAAGCGGTTTCTCGATCATGTACGGCAATTCGACGACGTGTGGATCTGCAACCGCACTGATATCGCGCGTCATTGGATGAAGGTTCACCCGCACGACTGAGGCGCCTGGTTAGCTCAGCCTTCCGTTCGGACGTGGCTCGCGAGATTGATGATTTCCGCCTCGTCGGGGGCATCTTCGCTTGGTAGACGGTAATCGCCATCGAGCCAGCGACCAAGATCAATCGTCTTGCAACGGCTGGAGCAGAAGGGTCTGTGCGCCTGATCCATCGGCTTGCCGCACATCGGGCAACCGCTCCCGTCTCCGCCCGCGGGTTTATTCATTGATCTGGCTCCAGCGTCAGCCGCGCCCCAAGGCGGCGCCCAATTTCATCGAAGGCCGGCCGCAAGGGTCCCAGTAGCGCCAGCTTCACCGCATTTGAGCACTTTAACCGAGGGTGGGCGACGCCGGAAGAACTACGCAGCACACGCCGTAGCGCCTCAAGCGCGATGGTGTTCACATTCGGTTGGAGATCGGGGTCGTCCTCCAGCAGGGTTTCCCGCAACGAGGGGCCGCGTCTGGGCCGGGTGATTTCCAGTAATCCAGCACGGGTCCAGCCATGAATGGTCAATGGCTCAGCATCACCAGCGAAGGCCTGCTTGAGTTCCGCACTCAATTTGTCCCGAGCCGCGGTAATTTTTGTGCGGGGAAAGTCAATCAGGATGAGGCCAGCCAGTCGCCGCAGTCGGATTTGTCTAGCAATCGCCTGGGCGGATTCGCGGGCCAGCGTGATCGGGTTTTCCGTGGTCCTTTGGGAACGGGCGACATCGACATCGATGGTGGTTAACGCTTCGCCCTCGTCGAACACCAAGGCCGCACCGCTATCGAGAATGACGCGCCTTAGCGTTGCCTGGGCAATCGTCGCCTCGATGTCGTGTTCCAGGAACAATACGCCGTCACGGCCTTCGCGGGCCGTCGCGTCCGGTGCCGCCCGACGGGCCTGCTCGAGCGGGCCTGGTGCGGCCTGCAGGAGAAGCGGGGCAGCGCCCGTCGATTGGGCTTGGATCAGCGCTTGAATCCGTTGCCAGCGATCCAGTAGAGCTTGCGCGTCAGCTAGCAGCGCGGGGATCTCGCATCCCTTGGCTTGGGGGCCTATCATTGCCCCCAGTGCCTCGGGAAGAACCTCTCCAAGAGCCGCTCGCAACCGGCTCCGCTCTCCCTTGGCGGTAATCTCCCGGGAGATCGCGTGGCCGGGCCGGTGTGGAGTCATGGTGATAAGTTCACCCTGCAAGGACAGATCGGTTGTGACCCGCGCGGCCTTGCCGCGGTGTGACTCGCTGGTGATTTCCACCAACAACGATTCGCCCTCGTGGGGGATCGGCCCAGAGAACCCATCGAGGTAACCATCGTCGCCTGCAAGGTCGAGGAAGACCGCGCTGAGTTCCCGTCGCACGGCGGTGACGCGGGCCAGTACAATGGATCCGATGCGCCAGGGTCGGTGCGCCCGTTCAATGAGGATTTCGTCAACCCTGCCACCTGATAGAACCGCCACCCGGATCTCTCCGGGCGATCTATCAACTAGGATCTCTCGATCAGGCATCTTCAGGGGACAGGACCTGCCGGAACCCGAACCCATCAAGCATCGCATAGGTCTCGGCAAGCGGGAGGCCGACCACATTTGTATAGGAGCCGTTCAGCGCCCGGACATAAGCTCCGGCCCATCCCTGAATGGCGTACCCGCCAGCTTTGCCGCGCCATTCGCCGGAGCCGAGATAGGTGTCGATCTCGCCGTGGCTCAAACGCTTGAAGGTCACCGCTGTTATCACCACGCGCTCAACCTTGCGTCCATCGGGATGGCTCAACATAACCGCGCCGAGAACCTGGTGTCGGCGCCCGGACAACAATTCCAGGCAGGTTCTAGCTTCGGTCTCGGTTTCGGTTTTCGGTAAAATACGTCGGCCACAAGCAACCACGGTATCGGCAGCGAGAATGAAACTGTTGCCCGCCGGATCCCGGATCGCGGCGGCCTTGCCCGCAGCCATGCGCGCAGCATAGAGGCGCGGCAGTTCTCGGGCGTGGGGTGTTTCGTCGATGTCGGCGGGTTCGATGCGGTCGGCAACCAGGCCAATCTGGGCCAGAAGGTCGCGCCGTCTGGGCGACGCCGAGGCAAGCACCAGCGACGTTCCGTTCGGCGACAGCAGGATCGCGCGGCGATCCATCATTTCGGTCCGGCCGATTGTTACTTGAAACGAAAGGTAATGCGGCCCTTTGTGAGGTCATAGGGCGTCATCTCGACGTTGACCCTATCTCCTGCAAGCACGCGAATACGATTTTTACGCATCTTTCCACTGGTGTGGGCAAGAACTTCATGTTCGTTATCGAGCTTTACGCGAAACATCGCGTTGGGCAGCAGTTCGGAAATCGTGCCCGAGACCTCTAGTACGTCTTCTTTCGCCATAACCCCGCCAGTGTTTTTTTAACGGGGGCAAAAGTGGGGGCGTTACGGCCTTAGGTCAAGGCGTTTCTCTGAAGCAACGGTCGGTCGTCGGGACGGGATAGGGTCAGATACTGAGATCGAGCAGATTGTAGTCATGCATCCCGGCTTTCGCCGACGCGTCCCAGCAAGGGTGTTCTCCCGTCTTCACGAAGGGCTGATAGACGAAAGGTTCCTCGTTCACGAAGCGTTGCCGTCTAGCATCGATTGCGTAGCCGATAACCCGTGATCGCTCGCGGATACGAGCCTCATCATATGTCGCCGGCGCGCTGTGCAATCCGCCGCCATGGACCCCGAGCACCGATGTGCGGCCGTGAAGGCCGTAATTCACGGTGACGCGCCAGTCGGCGCTGGTATTGGCGAAGGACCCGTGCCGTACCTGGCGATTGGTGATCCCAATGTCACCGGGAGCGCAAATCATCGGCACCGCCTCCGGCAAACGCTCACTGCCCGCTTCGGCGACCATTGCCTTGATATCGACCCGGCCATGCTTGTGGGTACCCGGTACCACCCAGAGACCATTGGCCGGGGTGCAGCCATAAAGTTGTGCCATGACATTGAAGCCGTGCACCCCCTGGTCCCAGTCCGGGCTGCCCCAATGGGTAGTGGCGTCCTGATGCCAGGCGACGGAGGCGCCGAGTCCAGGTTTCTTGATGAAAAGCGCTTCGGCGAACGGCACGAAATCGTCACCGTTGATTGCGGCAACCACCTTGAGTAGATCCGGCTGGCCATAGGTTCGGAGGCAGGCCTCGGAAAATTGCAACGAGCCAAGAATGAGATAAACCACCCCGTTTGGCGCATCGGGCGCCGGTGTCGGCTCGGTCATTTTCACCGGGTGTCGACCATTAGCCAGATCGGTACCCCCAAACGGGTCACCCAACGGCTTCGACCAAAATAACGTCGGCGCGCTACAATCTTTAGTCAGCGCCGGTCGGCCTTTGGCGTCGAGGGCTGACTCACAATCGGTCGGCAGGCGGTCCAGGATGTCCAGCAAATCCGCCTCGATTTCACCCAGTTCCTCGGCGCCGAGCACGCCCTCGAAGACATAGAAGCCGCACCGCCATAGGCGTCGAGGATATCCGGGTGGAGTTTGCCGTCGCTCTTGAAACGGACCGGCCCGCGATTGCCCAGGGCATGGGCCCGGCCCTCGCCGTCGCGAAAATAAGCCTGCATAGCGGTCTCTTCGGCGCCGTAATTGGCGGTCTTGGCTACTGTCTCGATGTTCATGGCATGCCACCCTTCAAATCGGTTGGCCATCGGACGAAAACTGTCTGCCCGACCGCGCGTTTCAGCCTAGCCGATCCCGTTTTCCCTAACAATTGGTGTGGTTCAGGCGCTGGCCTCGGGCTGCAGCGGGAAGCGCTCTTCGATCCGTCTTTGCAGCTCGTCCCGCACTTGGCGATACGCAGCGAGCCTCATTTCACGGGTTCCCTCGACAATGGTGGCATCGAGGATCGGCCAATATTCGATATCGCAGGCCATGGTCCGGGTCAGCTCGGTGGCCCGATGATGGGCCTCTGGCGAGAGTGAGATAATCAGATCGAAGAAACTATCCTCCATCTGCTCAAAACTCTTCGGTCGATGACGGGTCAGATTGACGCCAATTTCCGTTAGCACCTCAATCGCGAACGGGTCGAGCTGACCCTGACGTACGCCACAGGAATCGACATACATCGAGGTACCCCGATGATGCTTGAGCAAGGCCTCGGCCATTGGCGAGCGAGCCGCGTTCTGGAGGCACGCAAAAAGCACGGCGCTAGGTTCCTCGATTGTCTTGATGAAGGGATGCGAGGGCAACGCATGGGGGAGGAGCGGTTGAGACATTGCGTCGTTCGATCAACCCCGGATATGCAGCACGCACATCAGGGTGAACAACCGCCTTGCGGTGTTGAAATCCATCTCGACCTTGTTGGCCAATCGATCGATCAACATTTGCGATCCGTCGTTGTGCAGTCCACGCCGGCCCATGTCGATGGCCTCGATCTGCGACGGCTTCAGGCGCTTGATCGCGTCGTAATAGCTCTCGCAGACTTGGAAGTAGTCTCGGACCAAACGGCGAAACGGCGTGATCGGCAGGACGATGCGGGCGATATGGCTGTCAGTTGCGTCACGGATGTCGAAGCGAAGCCGGTTCTCTTCGATCCCAAGATGCAAGCGGAACTCGGCACCGGATGATGCAAGTGGGGAGCCGGATCCGTCGAGCGGTAAAAACGTGTTCTCTTCGAGCAGATCGTAGATAGCGATCGTGCGTTCGTGCTCGACCTCGGGACTGCGGCGGACGGCGGTCCGCTCGTCCAACTCGACATGGATGAGCCGGCCGACCGTATTCTGGTTCGACGGTTCGGGGGCGATATCGGGTTTGGCGGTGTGACGCGTCATCCGTCGTTTCCGTCGCTCCTGGGGCCACGCCTAGGCTGGTTGGCGAGGCGGATCGCTATCGACCGAGCATGGGCGTCCAGGCCCTCGGCCTTGGCAAGGGTGACCGCCGCCGGACCAATCCGCGACAGACTCTCTGCGTCGCATCGTACCCAAGTCGTGCGCTTGAGGAAATCCATCGCTGAAAGTCCGGATGAAAACCGCGCGGTGCGGCTGGTCGGCAAGACATGATTAGGCCCCGCGATATAGTCGCCGATCGCTTCCGGCGTGTGCCGGCCGAGAAAGATCGCACCGGCATGTCGGACCCGCGCCGCCAGGGCATCAGGATGATCAACTGCCAGTTCCAGATGCTCTGGCGCCAGACGATCGATCAGTCCGGGCGCCTCGTCTAGCGAACCGACGACAATCACCGCCCCATGATCGCGCCAACTGGCGCCGGCGATGTCGGCGCGGCTCAGGGCCTTCAGCGCGATTTCCACGGCCGCCAACACCCGGCGAGCGAAATCGGCATCGTCGGTGATAAGGATCGCCTGGGCAACCGCGTCATGCTCAGCCTGGGAAAGCAGGTCAATGGCGATCCAGTCCGGGTTGTTCCTAGCATCGGCGACCACGAGGATTTCCGAAGGTCCGGCAATGGAATCGATGCCTACCTTGCCGAAGACTAGGCGCTTCGCCGCCGCCACATAGGCGTTACCGGGGCCGACGATCTTGTCCACCGGTCGTATCGACTCGGTCCCATAAGCCATCGCGGCAATGGCCTGAGCGCCGCCGATCCGGTGAATTTCCCGCACCCCAGCAAGTTCTGCCGCCGCAAGAACCAGGGGATTGAGAACGCCATCGGGAGTTGGAACCGTCATCACTCGGCGCTCTACCCCGGCTACACGCGCCGGGATGGCGTTCATCAGAACCGAACTTGGATAGGCTGCTATGCCGCCGGGAACATAGAGGCCGACGGCATCGACGGGGCCCCATTTCAACCCCAGACCGACGCCGTCCTCGTCTTCATAGGCAAGGTCGGCTGGCATCTGCGCCCGGTGAAACGCCTCGATGCGTTTGGCTGCGAGCGCCAGGGCATCGAGGGTTTCTGGATCGCACCGCTGCCGCGCCGCGGCAATCTCCTCAGCGCTGATCCGAAGAGTTGCCGGCGTCAAGGTGAACCGATCGAATTTGGTAGTCAGCTCGATCAGTGCCGCGTCTCCGCGCTGGCGGACATCTTTGATAATCGCCGCCGCGGCGGCGCCAACATCGGCTTCGTTTTCGCGCTTGCCGTCGAGCAGGGCTTGAAAACTGCTCTCGAAATCCGCGCTGGCGCTATTCAACTCAAGCGGCAAGGGTCGCCTCCCGGAACCGGTCGACCCACATGTTGACGGCGTTCGGCCGGGTTTTCAGCGCCGCGCGGTTGATCGCCAGACGGGAGCTGATTTCAGCGATCTTCTCGACCTCGACCAGACCGTTGGCCTCAAGGGTCGAACCGGTCTGTACCAGATCGACGATGCGGCGGCACAGCCCAAGCCGTGGAGCCAGTTCCATGGCGCCGTTTAGTTTGATGCACTCGGCCTGAACGCCGCGCGCGGCAAAATGCCGTCGGGTGACGTTGGGGTATTTAGTGGCGATCCGCAGATGACTCCAGCGCCGGGGGTCTTCGTTCGCCGCAAGCTCGATGGGTTCGGCGACCGACAACCGGCATCGCCCGACCTTGAGGTCCACCGGCGAGTAGATTTCCGGATGGTCAAATTCCATCAATACATCGCTGCCACAGATCGCCAGATGGGCGGCTCCGAAGGCGAGAAACGTGGCGGTGTCGAAACTTCGCACCCTGATGATTTCAAGGCCAGGGTCGCCGGTAGCGAACTGTAGGCGGCGGGAGGTATCGTGGTAGAAATCCGCTTCCGGTTCTACGCCGGCGCGAGCCATCAAGGGGCCAACTTCCTTGAGAATACGGCCTTTTGGGACCGCCAGGATCAACGGTTCGTTCGCGTTCATCATTAGTCATCCGGATGTTCTGGGCGCAGGGTCGTCGGCCAGGCTTTACCAATATCCTCGGCATAGCAGGAGAGCCGCGTGGTCGAAAGCCGGATCGTCTTGCCGTCGGCAAAGGCGAGGTCGAGGCTCCCATCGGCCAGATGAAGTGACAATAGCTCGAGCATCTGGCCCCTCTTCGAGAGGTAGATACCATTGGTCCGAACCGCCGTCACGTTATCGATGCACAGCGCACAGAGGATGCGCTCATAGGATGGCCCGGTTGTTGCTGATGGCTCCGGCGCTTCTGATGACTCCGAAGCGTCGTCATTGGATGCTTCCCTATCGGGGATCTCGTCGGATTGATGCTCGGCGCTCTCCCACCGGAAGCGCTGAGTCATCAGAACGAAACGCTTGTCCAGTCGCTGGTAGGTGATTTCGGAGATCGGAACAATCGCATCCTGCAGCATCGAGGAGACGATTTCGAGATCCTCAAGCGACTCGGCGCGCACCCGAAAAGCCCGGTCGTGAACCGGACGGATAATGTCGCGTCGCCGGGCCATCAGGCGACCTGGTCCCGTGCGACCTCACCGTCGGAGACCCGCTCGATCACCGCACCGCAATCGTGGAGTTTACCGACCAGCCGCTCATAGCCCCGGTCGAGATGGTAGATCCGACTGACCGTGGTCTCGCCCTTGGCGACCAGACCGGCGATCACCAGACTGACCGAGGCGCGCAGATCGGTCGCCATTACCGGGGCGCCAGTCAACTTGGCCACACCGCGGACCAGGGCCGAGGAACCATGCACCGTAATATTGGCACCCATCCGGCTCAGCTCCGGCACATGCATGAAGCGGTTTTCGAAGATCGTCTCGGTGATCATCGAGGCACCAGCGGCGCCGGTCATATAGGCCATCATCTGGGCTTGCAGATCGGTCGGAAATCCGGGATGAGGCTCGGTCATCACATCGACGCCGCTGGGCCGTCCGTCCGGCCCCTTGACCCGGACGCCGCGCTGGGTTTCGATGATTGTCGCGCCGGTATCGGCCAGAATTTCGAACACGCCGGGGAGTAGATCGGTGCGAGCGTCAATCAATTCCAAATCACCCTGGGTGATGCAGGCGGCGATGGCATAGGTGCCGACCTCAATCCGGTCCGGCACCACCGAGTGGCTCGCGCCATGCAGCGATTCGCGCCCCTGGATGCGGATGGTATCGGTGCCGTGGCCCTCGATCGTCGCGCCCATGGCGATCAGGCAATTCGCCAGATCGATGATTTCCGGCTCGCGGGCGGCGTTGATCAGGACGCTTTCACCATCGGCTAGGGCGGCCGCCATCATGACGTTTTCGGTGGCCCCGACCGAGACCAACGGAAAGGCGATCTTGGCGCCGTGCAGCCGGCCGCCGCGCCGCGCCCGCGCCTCGACATAGCCGCCGGTCAGGTCCACCGATGCCCCCATTTCCCGCAACCCCTTGAGATGTAGGTCGACCGGTCGGTTGCCGATGGCACAGCCGCCCGGCAGCGAGACCCGGGCCACCCCATAGCGCGCCAGCAACGGCCCAAGCACCAGGATCGAGGCCCGCATCTTGCGCACGATGTCGTACGGCGCCTCGGTATCGGCGATCCGGGCGCTGGTCAGCGTAAGGGATGGTTCGGCGCCGCCGGCGTGTCCGCTAACCGTTGTTCCAAGGCCAGCTAGCAAGGTCCGCATCGATTCGATGTCGGCGAGCAGCGGAACGTTGTTCAGCACCAGCGAGTCGCCGGTTAGCAGGCTGGCGGCCATCAAAGGTAGCGCGGCATTTTTGGCGCCACTGATCGGAATTTTACCGGAAAGCCGATTGCCGCCGTGAATCCTGACTTCGTCCATGATCTGCCCTGGTGCCGCTGGCTGCGGCTGTTTGTACTGAAACCAACCGTCCGCTACAAGCCCGGGTCGCGGACTTGCCATCAGAATGATGCGGCGCAGCATGATCAGAAAATGCGGTTAAATTCGGGCGACTGGCCCTACCAGCCGGAACCACACGAGCTCTATCATCCGCTGCATTTCGGCGAACAGCCGGTCGGACGTCGATCATTCAGACGGCGAGTCGTCCGGGCGGGGGACGTCGGAGCCGGCATCTCTGCGGTGCCGTGATTGGAATTTGCGGCGGCGAAGATTAGCGCGCAACGCCTCGGCCCGCCGTTGTTCGCGGTCGGCTTGCCTGGCCAGCGTCGGTGATTGGGGCTTGTCCGGCGGTATTTCCGGCACGCTATCTCTCCTGCGCGGTGGTCATTGAATGCGCCGCCAAGACTACGAAGCATGCGCCCCTGGGTCCAGCCGGCAAATCCACTTGCGTCGGCAACAACCCTTGTGGCATGGTCCCGCCGCTTCACGACGAGGAGGCGACCCCGGTCGCCGAAGCAATAAGCTGCCGTAGCTCAGGGGTAGAGCACTCCCTTGGTAAGGGAGAGGTCCAGAGTTCAAATCTCTGCGGCAGCACCACAAAAAACCCCAGAAAATAGCCATTTATTACAGACTTTCGGCAAACATTCACCATCTTTTTCCAAAAATTACCGTCCCCATGAGGAGGGGCCGAATTAGACCGGGAAAATTTTGTAACTCGGCCTTCTTTTCTCCTCGTCAAAATTTAGGCGCAAAAAGGCCCCGGCCGAAGCCGGGGCTTGGGACCTTAATAATTAATTGACCTGTCATCGGCGCTGATGCGGAGCGACGTCCATTGCATCAGGCATAATTGTTGATGGCCTGGCAAATCACAGGCACCGATTGACCCTGCTGCCGCGAGCGTCTTTCCCTGGCCCTTACCGAACAACGAGTCCCGGCTGATGAAGAACCGCTCCTATAGATACGGCGAGTTTGATCTCCTGTGCGTCAGTCCTCAGGCGGCTTGTGGGGGTGTTACCGCACGAGTTGCGAGGCGCCACATCATCCGTTCGTTGGGGAAATAGTCCGACACCGGATAGTGTAGGCAATGGGTGTTCTCCCAGACGACAAGTGTGTTCAACGCCCAGGTCAGGCGAAAATGAAACTCGGGGCGTTGGGCATGCGCGTACAAGGACGCGAGTAGGGTGTCGCCTTCTGGGTTTTCCATGCCGGTGATGCTGCGGCAGAAAATAGGCACGTTAACGAACAAGTAGTTGCGTCCGTTGTCGGGGTTACGACCCACCAGCGGATGACAAACCGGATTCCCTTCGGTCATCGCCTTGTATTCCTCGGGCGAGAAGCGCGCCTTGCCATTTTGCGTGGGGGATACTTGGTGGTTGGTTTGCAGACCGGAAATACGCTGTTTGGTGTCGTCGTCTAGACCTTCGTACGCCGCTTCCAGATTGGTGAATAAGGTATCGCCACCGCACTCGGGAAGCATCTGCGCGGACAAACTTAGATGAGGTGTCGGATTGGGGCGGAACGAATAGTCCATGTGCCAATAATTAATATACTGCTTTTCTTTAGGTCGAATCCGTAGAATGCACAATTCCTTCGGATGCCCCTCATGCGGAACCAGGTCATCTTGTACAACCTCGCCGAATATAGTCATGAAGCGCACATATTCAGGCGACGTAATCGGTTGATTGCGAAACACCAGGACCTTTCGGTCGATCAGGGCGTCGCGTAGCGCGCCGGCATCGGCATCGCTGACCTTGGCAAGATCGATCCCACTTACCTGCATACCTATCGCGGGCGTAATAGCTTTCATGTCCATCGCTGCACGCTCCTATGGAAGCAACATTTATCGGAGAATTCGTAAGTGTTTTTCTATCAGATTCTGGTGGGCGCGGGGGAATTAGCCAACCACTCTCTTCATCGCGCCTTCCGAGATTTCAACATACCGCCGCGTCATCTGTAACGAAGAATGCCGAGCTAAAGCCTGAACATTCCTCATACTGCCACCGACCTGTGAGATTGTCCGCGCCCATTTGGTAACAGCCGTCCTGCGACCGCTACGAGATGACCAGCCCTCAAAGCCCAAATCTTTGTAAAGAAGGAAAATCACCTAGTCATAGAAGTAACCGAGAACGACCACCCTAATTTTGTTTTGGTGACGGTGGCGATAGGGCGGCTGACTTTGAGAAATTAAGCAAGAACGGCTTCGAGCCGCTGACTCATATAGACAATCCCACTGACGCTACCTCTTTTGCCCGCAAGCCAGCATCCGCATTCAATAAGAAGATGACTCGGTTGCGGAGAGGTTCACGGCTTATCGGTTCCTGAAGGCACATGGCCTGATTACCAACCCGGCATTCATCGTGATCAAGGCTGCCAAAGAGTTCACTGATCCTTGGAAATGGCGTTGGCGGCGTCTGGCTGTGACCAGGCTCATGTCCGGCGATGCCAGGCCGTTTGTCTGGAAAACCAAACCAGACGACATTATACCGACCCTAAACCGGGGGTTCCAAATGTTGGAATCAATCCATTAGAATGTCGCCATGGTAGAACTCTCCGTACTCGACCTCGCCTACATAGGCGAAGGCTTTACCCCTGCAGACGCGCTGGCCAACGCACTCGACCTGGCGCAGCGCGCCGAGGCTGCTGGCTTCGCGCGATTCTGGTTGGCCGAACACCACAATCTTGGCGGCATCGCCAGCGCCGCCACTGCTGTGTGTATTTGCCACGTCGCCGGCGGCACCAAGACGATCCGCGTCGGCGCCGGAGGTATCATGCTGCCGAACCATTCACCGATGGTGATCGCCGAACAGTTCGGTACACTGGCAGAGCTGTTCCCCGACCGCATCGACCTTGGCCTTGGCCGGGCGCCGGGCACCGACCAGCGCACACTGCAGGCGCTGCGGCGCGGCCCGGAGGCGTCGGAATATTTCCCGCAGGACGTAGTCGAGCTGCAAGCCCTTCTCGGCCCGGCGCAGGAGAACCAGGCAATCCACGCGATTCCCGGCGAGGATACCAACGTGCCACTCTGGATTTTGGGCTCCAGCCTGTACGGAGCTCAGCTCGCTGCCATGCTTGGCCTTCCCTACGCCTTCGCCTCGCACTTCGCACCGCAGGCGTTGATGCAAGCGGTGTCGGTCTATCGCGAGCGGTTCCAGCCGTCGGCACAGCTCGCCGAGCCACATGTAATGGTTGGCTGCAACGCCATCGTCGCCGACACCGAAGACGAGGCGAGGCGGCTGTTCACCACGCCGCAACAACAGTTCACCCGCATGGTGCGTGGCACCCGTGGGCTACTGCCGCCGCCGGTTGACGACATCGAGAGCTTTTGGTCACCCATGGAAAAGGCGCAAGCGTCGTCAATGCTGGCCTGCTCGTTCTACGGCTCGACGGCGACGATCAAAGCCAAGCTGGCACCGCTGATTAAGGCTACCCGCGCCGACGAGCTGATGGTTGCAGCGGCAATCTGGGATCACCAGACGCGGGTGCGGTCCTTCGAGCTGCTGGCCCAGGCGATGGATTAGAGCAGACTGCCCTTTCTCAACCGGGCAAGGTTTTCCGACGTCTCTTTTCGTGGGAAAAGTAGTCTGCATTAAAATAAATGCCTGCAACGTCCACTTCGGGTCATCCAGCGACCTTCACACCGAAGCTGATCACGTCCGTTATCAGGTAAATTTTTAACATTCCCAGTGGCAATCTGTATTTCGTTGTCGTGCTAAAAAGCGACATTCCGAACCGCCCGTCACCATCAGCCCAATGATGGCTTTCCCACCTGTTGCGGTCCAAGTTTGGTGTATGGATAAGTATACTCAACGCGGCCTCGCCGCCATCGTGTCCGCCGATATTCTTGGTTATTCGGGGCGAGGACGGGAGTATCATCGACGGTTGCGACACCGACATGCGTAGTATCATTCTAGATGTGGGCATGCGCAGTCTTCATGCCGGAGACTATGCTGAGCTTACTCGATCGGCATGGCAGCAGGAGAAATCACTGACCTGTCTTGACCCCGGCTTTTCAACATCGCCATGGCTATGCTCCTGGTCGCCTCGCTTGCCCTGGTTTTCGTTAAAGCAGTGAGAGCTGATCACCGGTCGCTAGCGGCGCTTTAAACTGGCTGCAATCGAGCCAATCAGCACGCACTGCCTCATCAAGGCCGGGTCGCCGTTTGGTCTTCTTAACCCGCTGCGCGATCAAGTCGGCATAGGGGCCAGTACCCCGCTGTCGCTCACCCCAGCTTGACCGATACAGCGCGCCTCCCCGGGTCTGGCGCACCAGTGAAAGCACCCGGCTGGCGCGGTCGGGGAAATGCTGCTCCAGCCATTCGGTGAACAGCTCCTTGATCTCCAAGGGCAGGCGCCAGCAGAACATAGCCGGCGCCGCTTGCCCCCGCCTAAGCTGAGGCCTGCAGGATCGATTCGATCTCGTGGTCATTAATCGCCGGGATGATCGGCGCCACCAGGACCCGCACCGGCAACCCGGCGGCGGCCAGAGCCCGCACCGTCTCCACGCGCCGGGCGGGCGTCATCGCCCTGGGATCCATCACCCGGGCAAGGTCTCTGTCCAAGGTGGTGATGTTCATCGCCACCGAACACAAATTGCGCCAGGCCATCGACGACAGAATATCCAGATCGCGCAGCACCAGGGACGACTTCGTTACAATGGTCAGTGGATGATTGGCGCGGTCTAGCACTTCGATCAGGCCACGGGTGATCCGCCGCTGTCGTTCAACCGGCTGATAGGGATCGGTGTTGGTGCCGAAGGCGACCGGCGCGGCCTCATATTCGGACTTGCGCAATTCTTTTTCGAGCAACGCCAGCGCATCGCGCTTGGCGAAAAGCTTAGTCTCGAAATCGAGCCCTGGTGAGAGGCCTAGATATGCATGGGGAGGCCGGGCGAAGCAGTAGATGCAGCCATGCTCACACCCCCGGTAGGAATTGATCGACCGATCGAACGGAATATCCGGCGAATTGTTGCGGCCAATCACCGTGCGACTGGTGTCATGGCCAACCGTCGTGCGCATCGGCGGCAACGCCTCAAGGTCGCCGAGCCAATCGTCCTCGACCGCCACCCGGACCTGACGCTCAAACCGGCCGGTACCACTGGAGATAGCGCCACGCCCCTTACGCACCGTCGTTAGGCGCTCAAGGGTCAGGTCTTGGATCACCCCACGATCGTATTAAAAATATAGAACACATAAAGAACAATTTGCCCGGCCGAGCGCACACCCGGGCAGATAATGCCAATTGATCGGTAAAAATTCTATTGGTCAGTCTCGTCGTCGATGCGGTGGCCATCGTGGGAACGATCCGCCTGGCCACGTTCGTGAGCGTCCAAGGCCTTTTCTGCCTTATCACGCCCAAAGCGCACCCGGTTCTGCGAGGCCTGGTTCGACGTCTCGGTCCGGGCCTTGCGCTTGCGGACGGCGCCAAGATTGATCACGTTTGATACCATCGGCCCCTCCAGAACCCGCCTCACTCCAGCACGAGACGGTTTATCCCGATCCATTCGGCGCGCACCCGGGTAATGGTTTCCACTTCGACAAAGCTGGCAAGACGCCTGCCAACATGGTTCTGCACCCTAGCGCGCAATCCGATTTCCACCGGCTGGTCACGATACCGCTCAGCATACCACTTGCAGCTCCAGGTGGTCGACCGAAGCCAAGCGAGGCGCCGCATCGGCAGCAACCAAGGGCGCAGGGCTGCCGCCATGACCGCTGGAAGAAAGCCAAGATAAGCACCATAGAAATTTTGCACGTCGCTAAAAGAAAGTTCGGCCTGCACATCGATATCCCAGAGGGTCGAAGTCAGGACCGTTGCATGCCCCAAATCGACGGCCGGCGAGCCATACAGCGCTTTTTCCAGATCGGTGAAATGGACCTTTCCGTCATGGTCCGCCATGAAATTTCCGGGATGGGTGTCGGTGAGGCACAGCCGCACCGGTGGATGCAACCCAGCATGCGCGGCGGCGAAGCCACGAGCCCAGGCGAGTTCCTCGTCAAGCAAACGGACAGCTTCAGAATCACGGGCCGAGGCCTTGATGAACGGCGCCTGCGCTTCAATGAAACCCATGATGCCGGTGACCGGGTCACCATGATCCGCCAGTGGCCGGCGCTCGACCCGCTCGGGAACCGGCAAAAGATGCACCCGCGCCAGACACTCCGCCATGCTGGCCAAGTGTTCCGGCAGGCGCACCGGCCCGCCCTCGATCTCCGCAACCACCAACGCGCCCATCGGCAAGAATTCAGACGGCTCGATCCGGTCGAGCAGCTCCGGCACATGGCCGCTACGACTGGCCCGCTCGAAGCAGGTCGCCTGATAACTCAGGTTGCTCAAGGCATCGAGGCCGAACTGGCTCAACCGAGGCAGCCGGACCAATGGTTGCTGCGAACGCAGACGAAGACCCTTGATCCGAACATGATCATGGGCCAAGCCTTTGTCGGGGAGCCGTTCGAGGTCGTCCCGACGAATTGCCGCGAATTGCGGCCGCGCCACGAGCCCCGCATGGAGTGAGGAGAGATCGACGGGTGTGCTCATGTGGACATCACTGTTGCGTCTGTGGGCTATCCTGGCCTTTGTGTAACATGAATTATGCATACCAGCGGAAGGTCTCATCGTGAAACGGCCCCACGACAAAACTGCCGCGACAGGCGTTAAGGCGGGTGCTGGGATGACCCTAGCAGCCAAGACAGAGGCGCCTGACCGGCTGACCATTGACCCGGCGCGCCCGGACCGACTGAGCCTATCGGTCGTGATACCGACGCTGAATGCCGGCGAGACCTTGCCAAATACCATTGCCGCCTTCGCCACGGCCAGCCGTCGCGGGATCGATCTGGACATCGTGGTCGCCGACTCGACCTCCACCGATTCGACCGCGCAGATCGCCGCAGATCTCGGCGCCCTGGTCATCCAGGCTGAAAGCGGCCGCGGCCAGCAACTGATCGCTGGCGCCAAGGCCGCTCGGGGCGAATGGCTCTTGTTTCTCCATGCCGACACGGTCCTGGACCGCGGCTGGGATGCTACGGTTATAGTTTTCGCCTCAGATGAGCGCAATCGCGACCGCGCCGCCGTATTTTCCTTCGCCTTAGACGATCCCACGCCCGCCGCCCGACGTCTGGAGCGACTGGTGCGTTGGCGCAACAATTGGCTGGGTCTTCCCTATGGCGATCAGGGCCTGTTGATCCATCGCCACTTCTACTCTCGCCTTGGGGGTTACAAAGCCCTGCCGCTGATGGAAGATGTTGAGATCGTTCGACGGATAGGCATGACCCGCTTCGCCCTGTTCGATGTCCGAGCGGTCACCTCGCCGGCCCGTTACCAACAGGCCGGTTATCTCGTGCGGATCGTTAGAAACTTCATCTGTCTTTCGCTCTTTTTTCTGCGCTTGCCGCCGCGCTGGATCGCCAAGCTTTACGGATAGCCGGAATGGTTCGACGCAATCATCTGATTGTTTTTGCCAGGGAGCCCCGGATCGGCCAGGTCAAGAGACGGCTCGGCGCCGAAATCGGGTCGGTTGCCGCGACGTTCTGGTACCGCCGACAGTTGGCGAACCTGCTTCGCCGACTCAATGGCGCTGAGCCATGGCATCGCCATCTGTTCGTTACGCCGGGAACCGCACGGGCCAAACCGATTTGGCCACAAGGTTGGACCCGCCAAGCACAAGAATCAGGCGATCTCGGCGCGCGCATGCGCCTCGCCTTAGCCACACCCGGCCCGGGTCCCGTAGTTCTGATCGGAAGCGATATCCCGGATATTAAACCGCACCACATCCGGGCCGCGTTCCGAGCTTTGGGTCGCGCCGACATGGTGCTTGGGCCGGCTCGCGATGGCGGTTATTGGTTGATCGGCATGCGGCGACGGCGCAAACCGCCGCCGTTTGGTCCGGTTCGCTGGTCTGGGCCGCATGCAATGGCCGATACGGTCGAGGGTTTCGGACCGCACAATAAGGTCCTTTTATTAGAAACACTAGCCGATGTGGATGTGGTTGGCGACCTAACAGTGGCCGGTTCAAGACGCTCGGCCAAAGGCTTCATGCTCACGTAGACGGGGCATGATCTCGACGAAATTGCAGGGCCGAAAGCGAATATCCAACTGATTACGCAGAATCTCGTCCCAGGCGTCCTTGCAGGCTCCGGTTGAGCCTGGAAGCGCGAACAAATAGGTTCCACCCGCAACCCCGCCAATGGCGCGCGACTGAATCGTCGAGGTGCCGATCTTCTGGTAACTGATCCAGCGGAACAGCTCGCCAAACCCTTCGATCTCCTTTTCAAATACCGCCTTAAAAGCTTCCGGCGTCACGTCCCGGCCGGTAACCCCAGTTCCGCCTGTCGAGATCACCACGTCGACCTCAGGCTCGGCAATCCACAACCGCAATCGCTTGACAATCTCGGGAACTTCATCTTTGACGATGTCTCGGTCAGCCAGGACGTGGCCGTCACCCTCAAGGCGGGCCACCAGGGTGTCGCCGGAACGGTCTTCCGCCAGGCTTCGGGTATCCGACACCGTTAAAACCGCAATCTTAACGGGCACAAACGCCCGTGATTCATCAATTCCGGGCATGCCGGTAACCTCGCGCGACTTGGCCATCCACTGCTTCATAGTGCGGCCAGGATCCTGCCGCGATGCGGTCTAGGCTAGGGGCCGGCTCACCGCGCTGTATGCGGTACATCCAAAGGTTTCGCAGGACATTCTCGATATAGTTGCGGGTTTCCCGCGACGGAATTGCCTCGATGAAGAACAGCGGATCGTTTTGGTAATTCACCTTCCGCTCCCATTTTCGTAAGGTTCCCGGGCCAGCATTATAGGCTGCTAGCATCTTGAACAGGTTATGGTCGACGCTATCATCATCCATTAAATGGCGAATATATCGGCCGCCCAAAGCCACATTAACCGCCGGATCGAACAGCGATTCACGGCCGGAGCCTCGACGCAATGACCGGTCTTCGCCAACAAAGGCCGCAGTGCTGGGCATCAGCTGCATGAGGCCCCGCGCGCCCCTACCGCTCTTGGCGCGGGCATCAAAATAACTCTCCTGGCGGGCCACCGCGTGGATCAACGCAGAATCAATATCCGCCTTCTTGAGCATCGGCCAATCCGGGACCGGGAAAAGCGCCGCATAATAGGATCGGTGCCCCTCCGCCTTGAGCACGCCGGCAGCACGCATCGAAAGGCCGGGCAGGCCATGGCGCGCGGCCACGGTCATTACCACCGAACGCAGCGGACCAGGCAGCATGGCAAAGAGTTTGCGGAATTCGCGCTCAGCCGCGTGCTTCATACCAAGCTGTAACAGCGCAAAACCGCGCCTACCGCCAGGTATTGCGGCAAGCTGGTCGACCGCCACCTCAGTCATCAGTGGCAAACTCCAATCCAAGGGCATGTCGACCCCGAGTGCTCGGCGCGCCAGCAAACCGTAGAACGATCCGGGCACCGTCGCCGCCTGAGTGAGCAATTTCGTCGCCTCACGCGGGCGCCTCGCGGCCAGATGCGCCCGCGAAGCCCAATAGGCGCCGGCCGCACGAGCCACAGGTCCAGCGTCCAACCATCCGGCCAAGGCCTCGAAATGCTCGGCGGCCCGATCCATATCGCCAAGCCGCCAGGCCGCCAGGCCGCCGGTCCAGCCGGCAATGGGGATGGTTTGCGCTGCTTCGGCGAGGCTTTTATCGGCCAGTTCGAGCGCCCGCTTATCCTTGCCAAAGATAAAATAACCATGCGCGATTTCGGCGCGTGCCAGGGCAAACTCAACCTGGTCCAGAATAATCCGCGTCCGTGCTGTCGCAAGCTTCTTGCGAGCACCCGAGGGCCAGCCCTTACCGATCAACTGTCTTATTTGCCCGCGTAAATTAGCAACTTCCCGCCTTGTCTCGGTCGACCGTTTGCGCGGCGAGCGATAGGTCTTTGACCCCTCGCCAATCGATCTCGGGTCATTGCCGAGCAGTATTTTCCCCTGCGGCTTTGGCGGCCGCTTCCAGCCGGAGAGCTGTCGGTTGGTCGCCAATTTATACAGCCGCGATGCCTGGGGATGATCGGCGTGCTGCTGCATCCAACGCAGCAATTCCGGATAGCGCGAACGGTATTTCGTCGGGTGCAGATATTTCTGCGCTTCGACATGCCCCAAAAGGACCTTATCCCGCAGGATGTCCATGATCTGCGACGCCCGTGACCACTGCCCGTCTTCCTGCAGCGCAAAAATTTTACGGTACTTTTGTGCATCTGCCTCGGACAGAATGCGCGGCACAGCCACGTCCTGGTTTTTGGCGACAGGGCGGGCGCGAAAATCCCGCGTATCCGTCCTGGCTGACGCGGCGACACCTTGCGCCGTCGGGCCGAAGACGAATATCAAGATTGCGAGGCTTAATATACGGTGGACGATGACGATCGCCTCCCGGAATAAGCGGGCACCTCCCAGAAGGAGCGGGCCGCTAGCTGACCACTGGGCACGCTGCGAAGGGGCCAGATAAAGCCATGACGCCGGCCACGACAAGCATTTTCGACCGTCAAATTTAAAACCTGCACCGTGCGCGCAGCCAGGTCAAATCCGGCAACTTGGTGGTGATTTAATACAAAAAATTTCTTAATTTCAGCATCTAATCTCGCGATCTTCCTGTGAAATCGTAGCTGCTATGGGTAACCATCCAACCCTTCCGAAAATACCTATAACATATTGAAAATATTTCACTTTACGAGTTTCTGTTTCACCATCAACAAGTCGCGCCATGCATTGGCTTTTTGACCTGGTGTGCGTAACAAAAATGCCGGATGAAAGGTTGCAAGAGTGGGAATCGGTTCCGATTCGAAACCTGTGCGCTGTTCGGGTTGGTACGCCAGCCACCGTCCCCGCAACCTCATGATGCCTTCTTTTCGGCCCAGCAAAGTCTTCGCCGACGTGCCGCCGACCAGCACCAGCACCTTGGGCGCTACGAGCTGAATATGGCGTTGGATAAACGGGAGGCAAGCCGCAACCTCTCCAGGTGTCGGTTGGCGATTTCCCGGCGGGCGCCATGGCAGGATATTGGTGATATAGGCAGAGTCACGATCCAGGCCGATCGAGGCTATCATTCGATCCAGCAATTGGCCGCTGACGCCGACGAACGGACGGCCCTCCCGGTCCTCATCAGCACCCGGCGCCTCCCCAATGAACATCACATCGGCATTGGGATTGCCGTCTCCAAACACAAGATTCATCGCCGTGTGCTTAAGCGCACACCCCTCGAAGCGCGCCAGGCTCTCCCGCAACGCCGCCAGGTCGCGCACGCCGCCAGCCGCCGTGCGCGCTTGAAGGCCCGGTGCGTCTTGCGTGTTGGAAAGTGGGTTTAAAACCGCTCCAGCGTCTGGCATTAACCCAGCGCGCGGTGTCGACGTTGAAGAGCTGGATACCGCCGGTTCGGATTGACGGGGCACAGTAATAACCGCCGTGCGGGCGTTATCGGTCACCGCAAATCGATCGATCGGATAATCCACTAACGTCTCGTCGACACCCCCATCCCGATACCACGCGAGAAGCTGCTCCACAGCTTGTCCGGCGCCGGCCGGATAACCCGTTATCTGCTCGCTCATCGTCGACCCTCGGTCATCTTGCCGTAGCCATAACCCTGTGTCAGATATGACACGAACGCAGCGCAAGGCAAAGGTGGACGCACGGGGATGGAAAGAGAATCAATGGAATATGACGTCGTGATCGTCGGGGCCGGCCCATCCGGCCTGTCGACGGCGATCCGACTACGCCAAATCGCCGAGGAGACCGGGACGGAGCTTAGTGTCTGCGTGATCGAAAAGGGCTCCGAGGTTGGCGCGCATATTCTGTCCGGTGCGGTGCTAGAGCCGCGGGCGTTGAATGAGTTGTTTCCAGATTGGAAAGAACGCGGCGCCCCGCTGCACACACCGGTCGCCCAGGACAAGTTCATGTTCCTGACCCGCAAATCCGGGTTTCGCATGCCAACACCCCCGCAGATGAATAATCACGGCAATTATATCGTTAGCCTGGGTAACCTGTGCCGGTGGCTGGCCGAGCAGGCCGAGGCGATGGGCGTCGAGATCTACCCGGGTTTCGCGGCGGCGGAGGTGCTGTACGCCGAGGACGGGTCGGTCCGCGGTATCGCCACGGGCGACATGGGCATCGGTAAGGATGGTGAACCGACCGCCAACCACACACCCGGTATCGAGCTGCACGCCAAGCAAACGGTGTTTTCCGAGGGTTGCCGCGGATCCCTGACCAAAACCCTGTTCGACCGCTTCAATCTGCGTGATGGAACGGATCCGCAGACCTACGGCATTGGCATCAAGGAGTTATGGGAGGTTGACCCTTCTGTGCACCAGGAAGGACTGGTCCTTCACACGATCGGATGGCCAGTCGATTCCAGCACTTATGGCGGGTCATTCCTCTACCATCTTGAGAATAATCAGATTTCCGTGGGTTACGTCATCGGCCTCGATTATCAGAACCCGCACCTAAGCCCTTTTGACGAGTTTCAGCGCTTCAAGACCCATCCAAAAATACGGCCGTTTTTCGAGGGCGGGCGACGCGTCGCCTACGGCGCGCGCGCTATCAACGAAGGCGGGTTTCAGTCGATTCCAAAACTTGCCTTTCCGGGCGGACTGATCGTTGGTTGTGCCGCCGGTTTTCTTAACGTACCCAAAATCAAGGGCTCACACACCGCTATGAAGTCCGGCATGACAGCGGCCGAGGCCATTGCGGCGGCGCTGAACACGGCTGGAGAGAATAATCACGGGCTGGAGGTCGCAGATTATGGCGATCGGCTGAAGAACACCTGGGTTTGGGACGAGCTTCGCCAGGTGCGTAACATTCGTCCGGGTTTCCGCTCCGGCCTACTGTTCGGGCTAGTCCATGCAGCCATCGACACCTATCTCTTCCGGGGAAAAGCACCGTGGACGCTGCGACACCATCCTGATCACGAATCACTTCGGCCGGCGACGCATTGCGAGAAGATCAACTATCCAAGGCCGGATGGCAAGGTCAGCTTCGACAAACCGTCCTCGGTGTTTATCTCCAATACCAATCACGAAGAAAATCAACCCGATCACCTGACCTTGAAGGATGCGGATATTCCAGTGAAATACAATCTGGAATATTATGATGCGCCGGAGCAGCGATTCTGCCCAGCAGGAGTCTATGAGATCATCCTGGATAGTGATGGAGAGAATCCCACCTTGCAGATCAATGCGCAGAACTGCGTGCATTGTAAGACTTGCGATATCAAAGACCCAACACAGAATATAAATTGGGTTGTTCCCGAAGGCGGTGGCGGACCTAATTACCCTAATATGTAGAGGAGAATTGGACGTGCCCAATGCCCTGAAGGTTAGGTGGAGCGACATGGTGGTGCGCGGTCCGATTGGCCTAACCAGGGGAATAGTCATGGTGGCGGTGGTCCTGGGGCTGACCAGCTGTCAGACACCAGCCATTGATGCAGCCCTCGGATCCGCGAGCCTCGGCCAGCCAATGCCGGTTTCCACCGCCGGAAGCTACCTCGTGGCGCGGCAAGCCTATAAGTTAATGGATCTGGGGCATGCAGCATCGAATTTTGAGGCCGCGCTGAATGAGGACCCGGAAAACCAAGCGCTGATTAAGCGCACGTTTCTGACCGAGCTTGAATATGGCAGCGTCCCGGCAGCGGTCACATTGGCCGAACGCGGGGTGAAGGGCCACACTCCGGCACCGTTCATGCTTTTGACCTTAGCGTTGAATCAGGCAAAGGCCGGAAATTGGGCAGCGACCGAAGACTTTCTGCTGCGGCTACCAGACAGCCCTCTCAATCAAATCCTACGCCCCTTGTTAGCTGGCTGGGTTGCGGTCGGGCAGGCGGATTGGTCCAGTGCCCGCAAGTCCTTCGCCATGGTCGAAGCGCTGTCAGGCTTCGAGGTTCTGGCACTGCTGTATTCCGGGCAAGCGGCGCGGCTGGAAGGCGACCTGACCGTTGCTGATGCTGCCTTCCAAAAGGCCCTGGAGAAAAGTGGGTCGCCGCCACTTCGACTTAGTCTCGCGGCGGCGCTTTATTACGCCTCCACCCAGCGGCCTGACAAATCCGGGCAGGTATTAGCGAAACGATCCGAGCGGGACTACGACGCCCTTGGTGTAGCGACCGCCCTCAACCGGGCCGCCGCAGGACAACCGGTTCCGGGATTGGTAGGGTCGGCCAGCGACGGGATGGCAGAAGCCTTGTTCGACATCGCCAGCGCCCTCCAAAACGGGCGCGCCAATAACACCGCGATGATCATGGCGCAATTGGCCTTGTACATGAGACCTACCTTTACCATGGCCCAGCTTCTAGTGGGCGAGATTCTCGATGATCGGCGCCACCACCAGGCGGCGTTGAATATTTATCGCCGGGTTTCCAATGGGTCGGCCTATCACTCGATGGCGCAGCTGCGGGCTGCTTCCAGCTTGCAGAACCTGGAGCGGATCGAGGAATCTATCGCGCTGTTGAAAGGCCTAGCAAACCGTCGGTCGACGGACCCAACGCCTTGGACCCGGATTGGCGACATGCGGCGGGCCGCCAAGCGCTGGAGCGCCGCGGTTGACGCCTATGACCTTGCCGTCGCGCGCATCGGCAGCCTTCAAGCCCGGGATTGGGCGCTGTTTTATACGCGGGGCATTGCGCTGGAGAGGACCCAAAACTGGAAACGGGCCGAGGCTGACTTCCTAAAGGCGTTGGAGCTGGCTCCCAACCAGCCCTATGTGATGAACTACCTTGGCTATTCCTGGACCGAGCAGGGGATCAATCTGAAATTGGCTGAAGGAATGATCCAAAAAGCGGTCAATCTCAGACCCGAGGACGGCTACATCATCGACAGCCTCGGTTGGGTTCTCTATCGCACCGGTAAATTCATCGACGCCGTTCCCAAATTGGAAAAAGCCGTCCAATTGCGACCGAACGATCCAACAATTAATGACCATCTCGGAGACGCCTATTGGAGCGTCGATCGGCGAATTGAGGCGCGTTTTCAATGGCGTCGCGCCTTATCGATGGATCCCGAGCCAGAACTGGTATCGGAAATCGAGAGCAAGCTGAAACAGGGCTTGCCGCCGCCGTTAATACTGAGGGAACACGGCAAAAAGGTGGGTACCCGACGTGTACCGGACGCTTGACCTCATTGCCCCCGCCAAACTCAATCTGACATTGCGTGTCGTTGGCCGGCGGGCCGATGGGTATCACCTGCTGGACAGCCTGACCGCGTTTTGCGGGTTTGGCGATCGGGTCACGGTGCAGCTTTGTAACACTGGCGACAGTGTCGTTGTTTTCGGGCCTTTTGCGGAGAGCATCAGCAGCGAAAATATTGTATCGAGAGTGGTGGATCTTTATCGGGCGGCCACGGGCCTCCCGGCGACCGTGAAAATCACCATCGAAAAAAATATCCCTGTTGCCGCGGGCCTTGGCGGCGGGTCCTGCGACGCCGGCGCGGTGCTGCGGGCGCTGCAGGGGCTCGCGCCCGAGCCATTGCCAGCGGCGGCGCTAGACAGGGTCGCGCTCGCGCTAGGCGCCGATGTCCCGGTTTGCCTACGGGGACAGAGTGCTCGTATGCGCGGGATTGGCGAAAGACTGGACAGGGTTGGCTCTCTACCACCCGTTGGTTTGGTTCTTGTCAATCCTGGCGTGGGGATCCCTTCGTCCGGCATTTTCCACAATTTCAACGGCCCCTATTCCGCCCCGCGATGCCCGCCATCGGGGATTTGGCCGGCTGAGACGCTGTTTCGGTATATCGGCGCACGCGCACGGAATGATCTGACCGCGCCGGCCACGGCCCTGGTCCCCGAGATCATGGACATTCTAGCAGCTCTGCAAAGCCAGCCAGGGGTCCGGTGTTCGGGAATGTCCGGGAGCGGAGCAACCTGTTTCGCTTTGTTCAACGCCGATGATGACGATGCAGCTTGTAACGCTGCCGCGAATGCACGGTCGCACGGGTGGTGGGCCGTCGCGACCCATTTGCTGGACTAAAGTCCAATCCGGTTGGGCAAGACACCGGAGATTAGCCTGCGGCTGGCTTGGCCCCTGTTCCCTCGGAAATTTTCATGTAGTCCAGCAGGAATTCCGAAGGAATCCCAGTCACCGGTAGTGCATGGAGTTGTTGAAAGGCGCGAATTGCGGTTCGAGTTCCCGGTCCTGCTATGCCGTCGATCCGGCCGACGTATATGCCTTGACGCTGCAGGATTGCCTGGATATCCGCGACCGTTGATCCGATTGTTGCACCCCGAGCTTGGGTGTCGGCGGTGTTCGCAAAAGCCGCCGGCTTCAACTCCTTCCCGCCCGGATTCCGCAACACGGCCAGCCGACTGGCTGAGTCTTGATGACCGCTAGCCGCTGCTTTTTCGTAAAGGCCCAGCGCTTTGGTCAGGTCCGGCGGAACACCCAGACCATCCTCGGTTAGGACCCCAAGGTTATAGGTCGCCTTGGCGACACCTTGATCGGACGCGGCCTTGAACCAGCGCGCCGCCTCGGCGTAGCTCAGGGGTATTCCCCGGCCCTGCAGATAGAAATTTCCAAGATTGTATTGGGCCAAGGGATGAGATTGCTCCGCTGCGCTGTGATACCAGAGTAGCGCCCTAACATCGTTTCTCATCACCCCGAGGCCTCGCTCATAGAGAACCCCTAAATTGTATTGGGCATTGGCCACACCTTGAATAGCGGCTTCTCGAAACCAATCCGCCCCTTCGCTGAAATTTTGCTCGACGCCGTCACCCTGGATTAACCTTCGGGCAAGTTCATGTCGTGCGCTGGCGTCACCAGCCTGCGCGCGCCGCCGAAGCTCCGAAATTCCATCGGCCTCTTGATCAGCGCGGGCGTGACGGTCGACCGATGGCGCAGCGGGCAAGCCGGAAACCACTGTTCGCTCATCGCTGTTGGCTCGATGAACCGGGCTAATGGGAGCCGCCCTTTCGGTCCTCGCGGTTTTTGGTGTTGGTGTTCGTAGTGCCTTGGGTTTCGGTCGTTTTCCAGCAGATTGAGCACTTTCATTCGGCTTTGGCGCTACCATTATTGAAGGGGCGGGCTTTGCGCTGGCTACGCTATCTGCATCCGTACTGGCTTGATCGTGCTGCTTGGGGCCTGGATCCATTGATGGGGCCTCAACGTCCCGCGCCGTTGTAGTTTTAAGCAGATCGGCCACCTTCTGATCAGCCGCGTGATACGCGTCTCCAATGGTTTTGCCTGCGGCATAAATATGCTGGGCGGCGACCGATCGAAAATTGTCTCGTGCGAGGCCAATGCCCAGGGAATCCGCAGAGAAGTAAGCCACGGCGGCGATCGCAAAAAGCAAAACCGGCGCAAGGCCTACCACAATACGGAACATCGGCATGGACTGAAGCGTCGTGGCCTTGCGGGCTTCGGCAGGTGCGCAGTGGGGGTCTAATTCAAAGCCGCCCCGCAAGCCGGCGAAGCGAACCTTATCGGGCGGTGGGTCCAGCCCCAGCGGATCCTCAACGGCCCCGGAAAGGCGCCCCGGATCAACCGCTGTGGCGGGCAGCGGCGCTGAGATCGGCCCAGGCCCGGGAGGGGCCGCGAGATTCGCTGCATCGATATCCCCAAGCGGTCCGGTCGGCGGGATTGGCTCTGGTCGACGGGGGGGAAAGGAAGCTTGGACCGGGGCCGGGAGTTCGGCCTGCTTGAAAAGTGTATCCCTCGACGGCCTGTGTAACGGCGGCTCCTCTATATCCGATATTGTTTGGCTCTGGTCGACGGGGGAGGCAGGAATTGCGGAGGCGGGGGGATTGGTACTAACCTGGGGGTCGGCAGGACGGTCCGAAGATCGCCTGCTGGGCGGGGTCAATTCCTCCGGGTTGATTAGTGGGGCGAGCGACCCCGAGGGCGGTGGGGGAAATAGCGCCTCGGTTCCAGGATCGGATTGCTCGAGCCAGCTGTCTGGGGCTTTTCGGACCGTGCCGTCGTTCCGGAGGAATTCAGCGGCGACCAATTGCAACGCCAAATTCCGGAGAGCAAAACCAATCGGCCGCAGCGAGTCATCCACCCTATGACGAGAGGCTTCCAATTCCTGGTCGATCATCACCAACAGAGCCAGATCGCCGCTTGGTCCTCGGGAAGTCGGTTCAATGGCTTCCAAGCCGTCGATTAATGGCGTTTCCACGGAAGGCCCAAACGTCAACCCCTCCGGATCTACTTCACGCCGCGCCTGGGCCAGGATAGCCTTGTCGACCCACGCACCAATGGTGAGTCCCGCTTCGCTGGCCCGCAATCGTGCGATGCCGCGCGTTTTGGTGTCGATCCCCTTAACGCTCCAAGCGGTTCCAGGTCGGGCCAAAGTAAGTCCTTAAATGACATCAACAGTAGTGACACAATTATAGCTAGGTTACTCGGAAACGCTATTAATTTACAAATATATTTTTTTGAGCACTACCGTTGTAGCGCTATCGGCGCCCAAACAATCTGGAGAAAAATCCACCGCCGGATTTGTCGGGAAGAACCGCGTTCTCAATTCTCTGCAATCGCTCCGAGAGCCGCATCACCGCACGCTCGACGGGGGCGATAGAATAGTTGGGTTCTGCATCATGATTGGTCGACATACGCAATTCATCGACCTCCTGAACGAGACCTTCCATCTTGCCGACGCGCTGTTCGAAGGAATCGGCTTGCCTAGTCAACTTCGCCTCGGCCACCTTAAGGCTTTCTTCCAGAAACTCGATCCTCTTCTCCAGCGACTTGATTTCTTCGGAATCCACCATTGGCGCTGCCGGCTGCTGGACCGGGGGTTGTTGCATATACATAGGATGGGCAAGCGGCAGCACGGCCCAATGGGAGGCCACCGGCGGTATCGCCATGGCCTGTTGCGCGGCGGGATGAGAAGCCGACTGCATCGGCGCTTGCATTTGTTGCGGCGGCGCCATAACCGGCGACCGTGCAATGGCCCAGGGCTGCGGCGGCGGGGGTTGAGATATCCGCCCATCGGCGACCGCGTCGGTAGCGATGCTCCATTGACCTGGGCCAAAGGTGAATCGGCTGTCAGGGGCGCCACGCCATAGCGCCCTCCGTGCTAGCTCCTCGGCCTTTGCCGCTTCAGCGTTTTCGGGAGGTTCGGAACCCTTACTTTCGGTATTAGAACTAATATCAGTATTGGAAGAGCGAATTTGCTGGCTCAACCATACGCCAACCGGAAGGCCTGCGCGGCGTGCAGCGGTCTTGGCCTGATCACGATCCTCTTGCGAAACACCCTTAACGCTCCAAGGGGATTTACTCACCATGTTCGTACCTATTCAACAATGAAACAGGTGTAGTCCGAGCCAAATACCCTAAGTAGGACATGGTCAGACCATCATATATATGGCATTTTCGAGCTTTTTTCAATGCGGATTAAATCGACTAAAAGCGCTCGTTTTTTAGATTCCGATAAAACTACCACGCCTTTGAATCGGGTATGGAATCAATCCCCCCCGGTCTTACAGCGCACCGACCGCGCTGGAACCGACACCGGCGGTAAAGCCTCTTGGGGCCACGCCAGCGTTCGACTTTCAAGCGATTCTATTCGGGAAGCGAGCTGCTGAATGATTTCTTGAAGCGGCTCTGCGACCCCGAGAATGTGGACCTCTGATTGGGCTATTCGATCGGAGATGCCGTGCCGCAAAGCCTCGGTCGATCCGGTGGATGTCACGACATCACGGGAAGTTGGTAAAGCTAGGGTGGCTGCACCAGTTTGAGCCGCCGACACCATCGACGAGTCATTTTCCGCCGTTCTGATGGCCCGACTGAGCCATTCGCCCATCGTGACGCCGTCAGACGCGGCCGCTTTCTTAGCGGCAGCTCGGGCTTCCTTTGAGACCCCCTTTATACTCCATGGGATATTCATCTTATTGTCAGGTTTTACCATCGTTTCCTCTCTCGTCGCCATGATACGCGAAAGCTTGGTTCGATGCTAAGCTAAGGTGGATGTAACGACGTATTGCGAGTTCAAAACTTTCTAGATATGGTCGCCGCCACTCGTGGGGCGTAGCCAAGTGGTAAGGCAGCGGGTTTTGATCCCGCGATCGCAGGTTCGATCCCTGCCGCCCCAGCCACGCCCGTGGCGATAACAACCCCAAGACGGAGCGCAGCAAGGCCCCGGGCGGGCTATTCGCTGGCACGGTAAGTCTATTCAAGCACCATCCAAAGGCTCGATTCGATCGCCCCGTCAAACAGGGGAATCCAGCCCAGATCCATCGAATCAATAAGATCCGGGCGACGACGTCCGATAAAATGGCTGGCGAAAACCGGCGAAGCTCGACCACCGGCCATTAGCGCCACAACGACCACTTGTTCATTATATCCGCGCCATTCCAAACTCTCGGGGTAGGGGTCGAGCAGAAGTATGTTTTGAAAATGAACCAAAACGCCCAGCGACAACCCCAGTAAAATTAGTGAAATACCAGCATTGTTTTTAAATGCTGCCTCATCATCCCCGTCAGCTTAACGAGTAACAACTGCTCACGAGACCAAACGATACCCGCCGGGATCGGTGACAAGTATGGTTGCTTTAGACGGGTCCATCTCAATTTTTTGCCGCAGACGATAGACATGGGTTTCCAAAGTATGGGTGGCCACGCCTGCATTGTAACCCCAAACCTCGCCAAGTAAGGTTTCGCGCTTCACCATTCGGTCGCCAGTTAGGTGTAAGTATTTTAGTATAGCGGCTTCCTTTTCGGTCAACCTGACTTTGCGATTTCGGTTCTCGTCGATAAGAATCTTGGCACTGGGCCGGAAGCTGTATGGGCCGATCGTGAAAACCGCGCCGTCACTTTTTTCATGTTGACGCAAATGCGCCCGCATCCTAGCCAGCAGAATAGCGATCTTGAAGGGTTTGGTGATGTAGTCATTGGCGCCAGCGTCAAGATCAAGAATAGTATTCGAATCGCTGTCTTGCCCGGTCAACATGATAATTGGCGATTTCACACCGTTGCAACGCATCAGCCGGCAAACATCCCTGCCGTCCATGTCCGGGAGCCCGACGTCGAGGAGCACGATTTCGTAATGTCCGGTTTTTGCGCTTTCCAACCCCTGAGCACCGGTCGCCGCCATGTTGGTACTGAATTCCTCATGCAGATCAAGCTGCTCGCCGAGCGCCCCGCAAAGCGCCTCGTCATCGTCCACAAGGAGTACTTTCTTGCCGCTGGTTATGGTCATTTAATTCACAGTCCATCTTGATTATGGTCGGAACCCGCGACCAACCACACCTTGGCGAGACCGTCACCCTTAATCCGATATAGTAACCCGCTTCGCAAAAGCCGCACAGCTTCTGATCACGCGGGTGCGAGATCGCGGTTTTTCATCGCGCCGGGCCGCACCGCGTAACCGATTGTCACCCTGCTCTGCCGCTTGGTTGGCTCGGTTCAAAATCGCGGCGCGAGGATCAGACGCAGCATCGCGTCGGAAAGCGGGTGCGCCGGATCGCAGAACGCCTCGCAAGCACTGAAATGATTGGTGCCGGGATTTTCAACGATACTGACCGGCTGCCGCGCCAGCCGTAGGGCTACCGCCAACGCATCGCGTTGGCGCAGATATTCTGCGCCTTCATCCCCGCCGACCGTCAGAATCAGTGGTGGCAGGTCTGCCGCGCCAGGCTGCAGGGCCTGCGCCAACGCAATTGGGCTCAACGTCCTGGCGGTCGCCTCATCGAGGCCCAGCAAGTCATTTAAATAACACAATTGAATTGGCTCCAGATCATGCAGGCCGCTGATCGAGCATCCGCCCTTGAGCATTCCCGGCGCCATCCCAGAGGGCCCGCACATCATCGCCGCCAGATGGCCGCCGGCGGAGTGACCAGCAACATACAGTTGCTCGGCATTGCCACCGAAATCCGCCGCGTGTCCGTGCGCCCAGCCTAGCGCGTCGCGGACATCCTCAACCACATCGCCAATACCAACTTCAGGGCAAAGCCGGTAGCCGATACTAATGAAATTAATGCCGGCGGCGACATAAAACGGCGCGATGAAATGCACCAAGGTCTTATCCCGCATATGCCAGTATCCACCATGCACGAATGCTAGGATCGGCGCCCCCGGCTTCGACACGGGGAAAATATCGAGCTTGTGGCGTTCGTGCCGTCCATAGGGAACGTCCAATGAACACGACATCGACGCACGCGCTGCTTTTCCGTTGACCAGCCACCGTTCTGAAATCGCGCCGGCGTCCGCGACTTTTGCGCGATTATCGTATTCACGATCAAGCCCGGCGCGGTCATATCCAGCGAAGATCGCCCGCTCGTTCGCCATGTTCTTCTTCCCACGCTAGCCCCAGCAAAAACCACCGAACAGTGTCTCAGACATACCCGGCTTGCAAGAGCCCTTGACCCTTGCGGCGACATGATGTTCATGGCGGGCATGTCCGATCTTGACCCTCCTGCTCTTGACGTTTCTGCGGTCGCGCCCGCCAATCCATTGGTGACCACGTTGCCCTCGGCGGCCCAGATAGCCGTCGACCGTGCGATTGGCGATCTGCGCCGCGGTGGCATGGTCATTCTGCGCGATACCGACAATCAAGCCGCAGTCGTCGTCCAGGCTGCCGAAATGGCGACTCACGACAGCATGAGAATGCTGATGCGCTTAACCGGCTCGCAGCCGACCGTCGCCCTAACCCGAAATCGCGTGGCGAGTCTCAGAGTATCTGCAGCGCCGACGACCGTGCAGAGCATCGTCCTGCCCATGGGAACCGACGCCGGGCTGGTGCACCAGATCGCCGACCCGACTTTCAGTGGCGAAGCGGCCGTCGACGACAGAATTCGGGCCAGCATCGCCACCTTGTCGATCATCCCAGAGCGCGAGGGCGGGCTGGCCCATATGGCGGTGCAGCTGGTGAAATATGCCCGGCTGCTGCCGGCTGTTCTTTTTGCCCGGGCGGCATCAGTGGATGTTGACCGGCTATCCCACTGGAGTCGTGACCTCGGGCTATTGCTGGTGGAAACCGGCCATATTGCGGCATTCCCGACGCTACGCGCCCAGCGCCTGGTACAAGCCGCTTCGGCGCCGGTACCCCTCAGCAATGCTGAAAATGCGCGCCTGGTCGCCTTTAGACCTCTGGACGGTGGCGAGGAGCATGTCGCGATCGTCATCGGCGAACCTGACAAAACCAAACCGGTCCTGGTGCGCCTGCACTCCCAATGCCTAACCGGCGACCTGTTGGGTAGCTTGCGCTGTGATTGCGGCGATCAGCTGCGCGGCGCCATTCAAGTGATCGCCGACGATGGGGCCGGCGTGCTGGTTTATCTCGCCCAGGAGGGCCGCGATATTGGGCTAATCAATAAGCTACGCGCCTATGCGCTTCAGGATCTTGGCGTGGACACCGTCGACGCCAACGAGATGCTCGGTTTCGAGGCCGATGAGAGAGTTTATGCGCCGGCAGCGGAGATTCTGCGTCAGCTTGGCATCGATTCAGTCCGCCTGCTAACCAACAACCCGGACAAGATGAAGCAGCTTGCCGCCGCCGGTGTGAATGTGGTCGATCGGGTTTCCCACGTGTTCCCGTCAAACCAACATAACGCAAGCTATCTGCGGACCAAGGTGGACAAGGCCGGGCACCTTTTCTAGAATCGAGCCGATACGTGGCAAACGGCGCGTGGCCAATTACGCAGGGGAAGAGTCTGCCGGTTTGGGGGACAAGGGATCACAAGAGGACACAAGCTCAATACCCGGCCTCTTTCGGCGCCAGCGCCGGACCATGCCCTGGACAAACTCATCACTCCATCTCGGTAGGGTTCGGGAACAACCGGCACGACGGCGTGCTCACCACTGGCGACCAGTCGCGACAATATCCAACAATGGATGTTGCAGACCCTGCACAAGTACGAAACCATGCCAAAAGACTAAAACGGCTTCGAAAGGGCCCGTCCGTGACAATTCTGGTCCTGGCGTCAAACGATCCGACCCAAGCGCGGCTTCATTTTCAGAATATCGTCGTGCGCTGTTGTATTGGCGCTAGTGGGACCAGTCTGGGCAAGCGCGAAGGGGATCAGCGCACCCCAATCGGGGCCTGGCCATTGCGCCGGGCCTTTTACCGCCCCGACCGATCTACTCCACCCGATACATCCCTGGAGGTCTTTCCCATCGACCCTGCCATGGGTTGGTCGGATGATCCGGGCGATCCCACGCACTATAATCGTCTGGTCCCGTTACCCTATTCGCCCAGCCATGAAGTCCTGTGGCGCGAGGATCAACTCTACGACATCATGGTCGAGCTTGGGTACAACGATGCGCCACCGATCACCGGGTTAGGCAGCGCGATCTTTCTTCATGTCGCCAAACCGGACTACACACCCACCGCCGGCTGCGTAGCCCTGGCGATTGAAGACTTGCGCCGATTACTAGCGCTAATCGGCACCAACGAGACGCTCGAGGTGAAGCAAGGCCGCTAGAAGATTATCAGACAGCACTAACCGTGCTCACGGGCGCCGAAAATCGCCGTCCCGACCCGGACATGGGTCGCTCCTAGCTCAACCGCAGCCTCGAAATCACCACTCATGCCCATGCTGAGAAATTCCAAGCCATTTCTTCGGGCGATATCGCGAAGCAGAGCGAAATGCAGCGCCGCCTCCTCATCGGCCGGCGGAATACACATCAAACCAACGATATTCAGACCAATATCATCCCGGCATTTGGCGACGAAGAAATCCACGTCCGCCAGAGCTACTCCTGCTTTTTGTGATTCCTCGCCGGTATTCACTTGAATGTAGCAGGGTCGGTGAAGGTCCTGACGGTCCATTTCCTGTTTCAAGGCCTCTGCAAGTTTTGGCCGGTCCAGCGTTTCGATTACGTCGAACAACGCAACTGCGTCCTTCGCCTTGTTGGTCTGCAGCGGCCCTATCAGATGCAGCGTTACATCCGGATAGAGCGCCTTAAGCGCCGGCCATTTTGACTGTGCCTCCTGGATTCGATTCTCGCCGAACACTCGGTGGCCAGCAGTCAGCGCCGCTTCGATCTTTGCGACTGGTTGAACCTTGCTGACCGCCACCAAGGTCACCTCACCGCCCTCACGATCAGTACGTTTCGATATCGTAATGATCTTGTTATGGACCTCCCGGAAATTGCCAGCGATGTCGGTCCCGTCGTTGATTTGGCTGTCGGTCATCAAAAGCTCGGACATGTCAGTCTCCGTATCCAAGGGCTGAACGGTGCGGTTTCAGTAGACGAGCGGCCTCATCCATCATCCCACCATAGCGCTTCCAGCGTGCAACCGCGTGTCCATAGACAGGTTGTGTGACCTGGGCGTGGCTTGGTGTCGAAAGATGACCCCGTTGACGGGCGTGCTCGTAAAAAGCCGCCATCCGATCATCCCATTTCAGGCCAATAAATTGAATTGCCTCGGCGGCCGTGCCCCGCAGATCCGCGATCAGGTCCTCATAACGAACCACATGGTGTTCTAGGCCCAATTTTTCCGCCGTTAAAAACCAAAGATCAAAAACTGCGGCATATAACCGCGCCGTCGCCGCCAAGTCGGTGAACACCGCCATCCAGTCATTTAATTCGAAAGACTGCATGAAACAACTGAGACAAACGTCGCACGGATCGCGCACGACCAACAAAAACCGCGCGCCCGGAAAGACCCGGCGGATCAGCGCCGCATGGGTGATGTTAAGCGGCATTTTATCAATGAATACAGAATCTCGCGGAATCTCGATAAACCCATCGCGATCGGCAAAATACCCCTCCCGGAGCGTCTCCAACATTTCATCATCCAACCGCTCAAGAGCCTCGGGATAGGCATACCCCGCAGCCGTCAGACGACCAATCATGCCGGCAACCAGGGGCCGCTCTTCAAGCACCCGAACCGATGGGTGACTGTCCAAGACCTGATCAAGCAATGTCGTCCCGGATCGGGGAAACCCAACCAAGAAAACCGGCGACCCGCCTACATCATCACGGCTTGGACCGGCCAGAACACCAGCATCCGCGCCATCGACCATCGCATGCAAGGCGCGGACACGGTCAAAGGCCCGCTCCGGGTCCACGCGACCCGCTGGCATCGCAGAGATCTGGCGACGATTGGCGGTAACCAGTGCGTCGAAGGCTTTGTCGAACCGCCCCAATGCCTGCTCCGCTTGAGCCTGCTCAAACAATAGCTTGTGAGCCCCCGGTCGGTCGCCGGCGCGCGATAGGGCGCGCCGAAGGCCAGCCAACGCCGCCTCGGGATTACCCTCGCGCCTGCGGATGCGGGCCAACAACGCAACAGCATCAGTATTGCCCGGGGCGCCGACGATAGTTCGACGGATCAATCGCCCGGCGGTCAAGAGGTCTGCCCGGTGTTCGAGAATTTCCGCGATGATCACCAAACCATCCATATCGGCCGGGTCGCTTATGGCGGCGCGCCTGGCGGCAAGCAATCCGGCCGCCGACGCGCCTCGGTCACGGTTCAGCAGCGCCAGATTTCGATACAAAGGTACGCTAAGCGGCGCCTGGCTCAACGCCAGGGCGAAAATCTCCGCCGCTTCGTCGGATTGGCCGGCAGTCCGGTAAAGATTGGCCAGGTTATTCAGAGTCTCAACGCCGTCGCCGCCCTGTCGTCGAACGGTCTCCAGCATCGCGATCGCCTCGGCGAGCTTGCCGCGGGCCTGCAAAACAATAGCGTAGTTATTCAGCAACGCAGGCTCATTGGCGCCCAGGTCCATCGCCCGACGATAAGCAGTATCGGCTCGGGCAAGTTGGTCAAGCTGCTGATAAGCATCGCCAAGTTGGCGCTGAATATCAGCTGAATTTGGGGCTTCGGCAGCAACCTGTTCAAGCAGTCCCGCCGCTTCAATTGGGCGCTCGGTGAATAAATAGATTTGCGCCAGGTTGGCGGCCACGGTGGCATTGCCGCCCGACAGGGCCTGGGCGCGGTCAAAGGCTTTTTCGGCGAGGCCGTAGTGGCCGCCACGCGCCTCCAGCAATCCGGCCCGATAAAATCCGCGCCAGTCCCGAGGCGCTGCCTTTAAAATCCGACCATAGATCCGGCGCGCACCAACCCAATTGCCGCCGGCACCCGCCCTCTCGGCATTCTGGAAAGCAGCATCGGGGCCCGCTTGCTTCATTGAGAAATCATTCCTTCAGACCCTGGGACGCCCGTCCTTGGAGATATATCCCTGTTCAAGTAACAACTCACCGTGGTCGTCGATGATGCGACCGATCTGTTGTTCGCTGAGTATTTCCTTGTATCCACCGGTTCCGCCAGAACGGAAGAATTTCTGGTCCTGATAGGCACGCTCCTTGAAGCCGCCCTGACTCTCCTGGCGCGCACCTTCCTTAAACGTACTATTTCGAATAGCCTGCTTCAGGCGTTTCGAGTTTTTCGGCACCCCAAGAAACCGCATGAACCGTCCGAAAGACTTCATCGGATCGCGGACCATGTCTTCGTAACGAAGTAACATTGGGTTAAAGTCCTCAACCCCGAACCAGCTCCGATAGTGATTGCTCCAGTCGCCAAGAATTTGGAAAATCGCTTGTGGGCTGGTCTTCGTGTGGTGATTGGGCGAGGCCAGAGCGGCAATCGCGTCGTCATGGCTAATTCGATAATGATCGGCGAAGGAAACGACGAGATCAAACGGATTACGCAGCAAATAGACCGCGCCCACCGTGTGCTCCAAATGGATCAGCGGCCGACCTTCATGCAGCATAAGGGTGTTATGGGTTTTGACGAAGGAAGTCTCCTGGCGTGAAGCTAGATACTGTTGCGCCGGCTCGCGTAACAGATGGAGCTCCGCATCGGTCATGTCATTAACCGGCCGGCCGGCGACTTGCGCGTAGATCGGATACGCACTGTCACCGTGCCTCACGACCTTGAGGTCGTTAATCGGAGCCGGCTGCACAGCGTTGCGGAACAGGTTTTCGATAAAGACCCGGAGCCAGGTGTTGCCAGACTTCGGATAAGAAGCCAGCCAGAGAATTCCGCTCATCCTCGGCCCCCAACCTTAGCTACCGACGCGCCAGATCACGCCGATCTTTTCCAGCGTGTCGAGCATCGCTGACGTCGATGTTGGCGGCGCTTCGGAGAGCACAGCCAATTCCGAGACATA